>Ga0228535_1001632_pt1 | contig 30981 bp, 23 predicted proteins | sample SJ1metagenome_FD_168457 | JGI IMG/M metagenome (GOLD analysis project Ga0228535, IMG submission 168457) | Enriched culture of PCE-dechlorinating microbial communities from Ithaca, New York, USA - SJ1 | ecosystem: Engineered > Modeled > Simulated communities (microbial... > Unclassified | place...
ATCGAGGGGCTCTGCGCAGGTGGCCAAGATGCACGGGAATCTGGCGGGCATTCTCTGGAAGACATTGTCGCCGGGGTATGCGCGCACTATGGCGTCGCGCTCGACGATAATCAGCATGTGCTGGTTGGATCGACGATTCGTTCGTATTTGTCCTGGCTTTCCGACCAGGGACGGCTGGAATATTCGTTTATCAATGGCAGAATGATCTTCAAGGTGAAACTATGAGCAAAAAGAAAGCAAATCAGGTGCGAGGCTGCACAAGAAATTTCAATAAGCGCGTTGCAGCAGGCTTTGGACGCACAGCTATGCTTGTTGCGCTTCTCTTTTTGATTGCAGGGGGGGCAGGAACTGCATTTGCCCAAGGGCACCTGGCGGTGGATCTGGGGCACCCGGTGTATTCAGTCATTGAAACCGCAGAACTGCGCGGCGTGGTCACGAGGCTTTCTTCGGTGAAACCCTACACAAGCCAGCAGGTGGCCGAGCTCCTGGCTCAGATGCTGGGGCACATGGAGGCATTTTCACCATCTGAACAGGCACTGATCCAGCACTATGCCAAAGAATTCAAGGCCGGCAAAGGCGTTGAGCAGGCGCTCTGGCAGGATGCCGCTGGTACAGCGCGGGCTGGAATCCGTGTCGAGGCAACAACGCGCTTCGGTGTTGGCGAGCTTGTCGATTTGATGGATGGTTCGGGTGCGACGGCGCTCAAGGACCTGTGGCATATCAATTCGCGATGGGTGCCGTATTTGGCGGGCGATCCGCTGCCATGGATCTCGATGAAGGGCGAGGCGGGCTTCACCTTCGACAAAATCGAGAAAAATTTATATTTGCCATACGAATTTACGAAAGAGTGGGATGCGACGCATATATGGCTTGGGACGCCTCGCTATTCAGATGGCACGCTCGACTATCCCACGGCGAGCTACGATATCCGCGAAGATATCGCTGCGGAGACCGATTCGGGCTCGCTGATGGTGCGGCTTTCGCGCTTCAGGCGGGATTGGGGCATCGGCTCGGGTTCGTTCTCGCTCTCGGGGACAGCGCGGCCCTTTGTTGGCTTTGAAATGGCGTTGCGTCCTTCGAAGCTGTTCGCGATTTCGGGGCTCGTGGGATCACTGACGAATTGGGAGAAGGGAGAGAATGAAAAGAGCACAATAACAGCATTAATTGCTGATACCAATGGTGATGGCTTAATAAACAATCTTGATACGCCCGTATTCTCAGCCCTTTCCTACCAAAAAATGCTCGGCCTCCAGCGCATGGAGCTCTTCCCATTCGACTGGCTGACGATTTCTGCGACGAGCACGCTGGTGGGCGCTAAGCGCTTCGAACTCGGGTATTTCTCGCCGCTTTTGTTCTCGGTGATGTACCAGAACCAGCTCGCCGATGTCGACAATCTCGGTGTGCAGGTGGACGGGCAGATTCTCGTGCCGCGGATCGGCAAGTTCTATGCGTCGTTCTATGCGGACGAGATGGAAATCACAAATCTTTCGGAGCTCTTCACCAAAGCGCGCAACATGTTCGCTCTGCAGGGAGGCGCCAAAATTCCCCTTCCGGGGCTTCCGTTTACAACCCTGACTGCCCAGTACACCAAAATCGAGCCCTTTGTGTATTCGCATTATCCGACCTGGTACCCGGATTACAGGCTGCGCGTGGATACTTCGTATACGCAGGATGGGGAGAACCTCGGCTATTACCTTCCGCCAAACTCAGACGAATTTTTGGTCAATCTTGAAGCGATGCCCGCGCCAGGCTGGCGTGTGGGGCTCAAATACCGCTTTGTGCGGCATGGGGACAATCCGCAGGCGGACTGGGATAACCACTTGCCGGAAATTTTTGGCGATGTCAACAAATACATGGATTATAATCAATTATATTCCTACAATAAGAATTTCCTCCACGATGGCATCTACGACTACAACCATATCGGCACAATCAATGTAAGCTGGAAGCCGACCCAGCCGCCAAAGCTTCTTGGCGCTTCGATCCCCTTCGAGCTCAGCGCGGGTTATGGGCTATCCTACACCTGGTGGGAGGATGGGACAGGCGCAGGCAGGCCAGTTTCCGCCCCGCAGTGGAAGAATGTGCTCACAATGTCGGTGAAATTGTTTTTGTAGAGCGGGAGCTGTGCTGCTCTTGAGCCTAAGGTTGATACATAGCATTTCAAGTTTTCAGTAAATTTTGATTGACAATTCCGAAGGAGCAGTCGTATAATTCTTGCTAAGCTTGTATAACAAGTTCGATAGAACGTCTAACAAGCCAAAGGAGCACGATGGTATGAGAAGAATAGGCATATTCGCGGTTGTGTTGCTGGTCGCTGCGAGTGGTTTTACATTTGCGCAATCTTCTTCGCCGACTCGGGTTGGATGCATTCTTGGTGTCGGTGGTCTGGGGGATCTCTCTTTCAATGATCTCGTCTATGCGGGTCTTCAGAAAGCGCAAAAAGAGCTTGGTATTCAGTTCGATTATGTTGAGCCACAATCGATTTCAGATTTCGAAACCTATCTGCGGAAAATGGCTTCAATGAAGACCTACAGCGTCATCATTTCGGTCGGGTACGACCAGGTCGACCCGCTTACCAAGGTTGCGCCTCAATTTCCCGGCCAGAAATTCGCCATTATTGATGAAAGTCTGAATTTGCCGAATGTGGTCAGTTATGTTTCCAAGGAAGAAGAAGGCTCCTTCCTGGTTGGTGCACTTGCCGGCTTTCTCAAAAAAGCAAACACAGCGAAGAATCCAACCATCGGCTTCATCGCCGCGCTTGATATTCCCTTGCTCGATAAATTCTATGCAGGGTATGAGGCGGGCGCCCGCTATGTGAATTCTTCGGTCAAAGTGATTGCGAACTATATTGGTGGCAATGCTCCGTTCAGCGATATTACTACGGCAAAGGAAATCGCTCTGAAACAGTTCAACCAGGGAGCGGATATCATTTATCACGCCGCAGGCGGTTCGGGTCTTGGTGTTTTCCAGGCTGCCAAGGAAAAGAATTTCTATGCTATCGGCGTGAATTCGAATCAGAATCCCATAGACCCCAATCATATCATTGCAAGCATGCTCAAAAGAGTCGATACCGCAGCATACAAAATTGCAGTAGCGGCTAAGCAGGGCAATCTGAAGACAGGCAAGACGGTCATACTAGGCCTGGCTGATGGTGGCATCGATTACACCGTCGAAGGAAGCAAGGTTACTATTGATCCAAAAATTCTCAAGGCTGTCAATGATATAAAGCAGTCAATTATTGATGGGAAATTGACTGCTCCTGACACACATGCCAAAGTGGAAGCGTTTTTGAAAGCGAATACATATAAATAAGGCCTGCAGCTTGTAGCGAGAAAATACTGCGGGATTCTCCCCTTCCCGCAGTTTTTTTATAAATGAGGTAACAAATGCCGGCGATACTGATGAAGCAGATAAGCAAAGCCTTCGACAGGCTCAAAGCGCTTGATCATGTGGATTTTGAGGTTGACGCGGGGGAAGTACATTGTCTTCTCGGTGAAAATGGTGCGGGCAAATCTACTCTCATGAATATTCTGTATGGGCTATATCACGCTGATGCGGGAGAAATATATATCCACGGGAAAGCGGTTCACATTGCGAATCCCAAAATTGCGCAGCAATACCATATCGGTATGGTACATCAGCATTTCATGCTTATTGAGTCGATGACTGTCTTGCAGAATATCATCCTCGGGAATGAAGCCGGCAGATTTGCAATCGATTATGCTGAAAATAGATCACGAATCGATGAGCTGGAAAGATTGTATCATTTTGATTTTGATCTGGATAAACCGATTTCGGTCCTCAGCGTTGGAGAAAAGCAAAGAGTAGAAATTTTCAAAGCACTCTATCGCGGGGCAGATTTTGTTATTCTGGATGAACCGACTGCGGTTCTGACCCCTCAGGAAGTCGATGTACTATTCCGTATTCTTAATGACATGCGAAAACAGGGTAAAATAATTATTTTCATTACCCATAAATTGCATGAAACCATGATGCTTTCGGATCGAGTCACTGTACTTCGCAATGGCAAGGTAGTCGGTTCGCTTCGCACGGAAGACGCGACACCGAAAATGCTCGCAACAATGATGGTTGGGCATGCAATAGATTTCGACATTGTCAAGAGTACCTTCAAACCGGGCAAACCTGTTCTGGAACTTCGGCAACTGAAGGTGTTGGCAGCCTCGCATGCGACAATTTCTCTGCAAGTCCGGCAGGGGGAGATATACGGCATTGCGGGCGTTGACGGAAACGGCCAGCAGGAGCTTGAGAGCATCCTGGCAGGGACATCGAGGCCCTTGTCTGGCCGGATAATTTTTAATGGAGAAGATATTACAGCCATGCCAGCAGCGAAACGAAAAGCAAAAGGGATAGCTCTCATACCTTCTGACAGGCTGCAGAATGCAATTCTGCCGGGTATGCCGATCATCGACAACTATCTTCTTGGATTCCAGAACAGCAGGATATTTTCTCATTTCGGAATATTGCGACTCAGTGTTCTGAAAGAGCATGCCGACAACATGGTCCGGCAATATTCCATCAAAATTTCCGCTCTGGATCAGCCTATTTCACAGCTTTCGGGCGGCAATCAGCAGAAAATCGTCTTCAGCCGAGAAGCCGGCCTTGATCCTCTGCTTCTGGTCGCCGTACAGCCCGTTCGAGGTCTGGACATCGGCGCAATCGATGCAATTCACCGGCAATTGCTGCAATTGCGCGACAACGGGAAGGCAATTCTGCTCATTTCCACGGAGCTTTCCGAAATCATGGAAATGAGCGACACCATTGGGGTACTGTATAAAGGCGAACTTAACGCTGAACGCAAAGCGGGAGAAGTTACCATAGAGCAATTGGGGCTTTTCATGGCCGGGGGGAGACCCGAATGACAAGAAATCGGAAATATCTGGAAGATGCGGGTTTTTCTTTTGTCGCGATCTTGCTGTCATTCTTGCTTGTTGCTGTCATCATGCTGATTCTTGGCTATGATCCGGTCGAAGCGTATGGAGCACTGTTTGAAGGAGCTTTTGGTTCTTCGTATTCGCTCTCATTGACCTTGAGCAAAAGTGTGCCGCTCATATTTGTGGGGCTTGCTGTGGGATTTGCTCTTCAGGGAGGCTTGTTCAATATCGGCGGTGAAGGACAGATCTATATTGGAGGATTTGTAGCTGCAATTGCCGGTCTGCTGCTGCCGCACGCAATTCCGGCTTTAATTGCATTGCCTGTTGCCGTATTGAGCGGCATGGCAGGCGGTTTTTTGTGGGGCGGCGCAATCGGACTCATAAAAGCCAAACTGAACATTAATGAAGTCATTGTAGCCATAATGATGAATTATATAGCCCAGCTCATGACTTCCTATTTTGTAAACGGCCCTTTCATGGCGGCCAAAAGCATGACTCCGCAGACTGAAATCTTGCCTCTGAATCTTCAACTACCCAAAATCATACCGAATACGCAATTGACCACAAGCCTGTATATTGCCTTGATCATGTGCGTTCTTTACGGGTTTGTCATGAAAAGGACTGTATTCGGTTTTGAAGTGAAGGCCATGGGCAACAATATGCACGCGGCAGCGACGGGCGGCATCTATGTAGCCAGAAACACCGTTCTCATTATGGCACTTTCAGGTGCCTTGGCGGCTATGGCCGGCATTTTTGAAGTATTTGGCACATATGGAAGGTTTATTGACGGTTTTTCCTCTGGTATCGGATTTACCGGCATTGCGATCGCGTTTATCGGGCAGAGCACCCCCGTCGGAATCATTCTTGCGTCGCTATTATTCGGCAGCCTGCAAGCCGGTGCTATGCAGATGAGCATGATGGCCGGCATATCCGCGAACATAGATAAGGTAATCCAGGGTCTGGTGATCGTTTTTATCGCAACACCGAACATCATCATATTTGCGTTCAGAAAACGGAGGTCATGAAGAAGATGGCAACAATGACATTTGTTGTGAATATATTGATGATGACGTTCAGATTGGCGGTACCGATTGCGCTCGCCTCGATTGGGGTTTCCATATCTGAAAGAGCCGGAATAATCAATCTCGGTATTGAAGGAATAATGCTTTTCGGGGCGCTTGGCGGCGTTGTAGGATCATATGTATTCAGCAATGCATGGATGGGCATATTGCTGGCGCTCATCACGGGCATAGCGATTGGTCTTCTGTATGCGCTCTTTGTCCTGAAATTCGAAGCAAACCAATCAGTGATCGGCATAGGTTTGAATATAATCGCGAGCGGTCTGACTGTCGTCATTGTAAAATTCATATGGAAAAAAGAGGGAATTTCAGGAATCGTCACTCAGATGTCCACGTATTCCGTTTCAGTTTTGCGCAATATTCCCGTGATAGGGGCTTTTTTCACTGATCAGTCACCTTTCATTCTGCTCACACTCTTAATAGCGCTTGCTTGCTCGTATGGAATGTGGAGAACGAAAATCGGCCTTCGGCTGCAGGCCATTGGAGAAAATCCGCTTGCTGCGGCAACTGCCGGTATACCTGTCGCCAGGTATCGTACAGGGGCAATTGTCGTCAGCAGCTCTCTGGCGGCACTTGGCGGTGCCTATCTTTCCGTTGTGCACAGCAATCTGTTTGTGAGCAATATGGTGGCCGGAAGGGGATTCATCGCAATAGCGGCCAATATTCTTGGTGGCTGGAATCCGATGGGCTCATTGCTGGCGAGTCTGCTGTTTGCGTTTGCCCAGGCATTGCGTTTCCAGTTCTCTGCAGTACATTTCCCGGACCAGATCAGCCAGATTATTCCCTATGTCATCACTTTGCTTGTGCTTGTCGGCGTGGGAAGAAAGACGAGAGCGCCGGCTAAGCTGGGAGTTCTCGAATGAGCCGCATATTTCTGCGCCATGGCATTGTGCTCACCATTGATGACTACGATGCCTATTACCCTGATGGATGCATTGTCATCGAACATGGGAAATTGATCTTTGTCGGCGAAGATGCGCAGCATCCCGGGATACATCCTGAAGATTCAGTGCTCGATATGCGTGGAAAGCTCATAATGCCCGGTTTGATCAACACGCATGTTCATTCTCATTCCCCCTTGTTCCGCAATTTCGGAGAAGATGTACCGCTACAGGTTTGGCTCAATGACATTATGTGGCCAGCTGAATCACACATGACGGAAGAGCACGCATACTATGCCGCGCTGCATACGTGCCTGGAATCCATTTCGAGCGGCGTCACAACATTTGCCGATCAGTTCTATTTTGCCGATGCGGTAGCCAGGGCTGTCGAAAAAAGTGGATTGAGAGCTTTTCTCTGTTCAAGCATATTTGAAAACGGAAAAAGCGAACGTGGGCAGACAGTGCAGACTGCGGCAGATTTTGTTGCAGCATGGAAAGGCAGAAATCCGCTGATTACTCCAGGATTGGGCCCTCATGCCCCTTACAGTGTCTCGGCTGAACAGTGGCGAAGCATTGTTGCATTGTCGCAGACAACGCATACGCTGATTCACACACATATCTCGGAAACAAAAACAGAAAATCGGAAAAATTTTGCGGAAAAAGGGGAAAGCCCCACGAAATGGCTCGAGAGCCTCGGAGTTTTCAGCTGCCCGACTCTAGCGGCGCATTGCATTTATTTGTCAGATGAAGATATTGCAGTTTTCAGGAACCATAATGTGCATGTAAGCTACAATCCCGTAAGCAATCTGAAGCTGGTTTCGGGGATTATGCCGTATTCGAAACTGAAAACTGCGGGTGTACAGATATCGCTGGGGACAGATGGCGCCCAGAGCAACAACACCCTGGATTTGATGCAGGATCTGAAATTGGCCGTGCTGATTCAAAAACAGAAGGAAAATGATCCTGCTTTTTTTTCGGTATTTGACGCTGTCCGGCTTGTGACAATTGAAGGAGCAAAAGCATTGGGTCTGGATTCCATTATCGGTACGCTTGAGGCCGGAAAGCAGGCCGATCTTATCGCGCTCGATATACAGCAGCCCCATCTGCAGCCGCTCCATACCGATTCGATACAGATGCTCTATACGCTGCTCGTATATTGTGCCTCGGGAAAGGACGTAACCGATGCGATGGTTCAAGGGACATGGCTCATGAGGGACAGAGAAATCCTGACACTCGATGTTCATTCCGTTTTGCACAATACGACTGATATCTCGGGGCAGCTTCGCAAAGAAGCGGGACTGACCGGGGACTGACGCAGATATGTATTTTCGCCATTGTATAATGGCGAACAGAATATGAGAGAGGAGAGGCCAAATGGCTCTGGATAAGAATGCGATTACAAAAAACACAAAGCAATACCACATTGAGCTGAATGTCGGAGATATCGGGGAATATGTGCTTTTGCCGGGCGATCCTGCGCGAAGTGACAGAGTAGCCAAATACCTCAATGATGCGAAACTGATGGCAAACCACAGGGAACATCGAACTTTCACCGGCTATTACAAAGGCATAAAAGTCAGTGTTACTTCCACAGGAATGGGCTGCCCTTCTACCGCAATAGCGGCAGAAGAGCTCATTCATATAGGCGCCAGACATTTGATCCGTATCGGGAGTTCAGCCGCATTGAGGCCGGATGTCAAAATCGGAGATCTTCTCATTACCACTGCAGCGATGAAAAACGAAGGCACTTCGAAATTCTATGTTCCGGAGAATTTCCCTGCTGTCCCCGATTTTGAATTCACTCATCTGCTGATTGATGTTGCAAAGGAAATGACATCGGGCAGCGATAAAAGAGTATTTGCCGGTATAAGCAGCACCGATGACGCTTTTTATGGAGAGACGCCGGAGTTCATCAAGAAGCTTCAGGATCTCAAGATCCAGAATATCGAAATGGAAGCGTCGGCCCTCTTTACAATCGGCCACTTGCGAGATGTCGTGACTGCGTGCATATGCGGCGCCTCGGGCAATCTGACAACAGGCGAAGTCATTTATACCACGGAAAATTACAAGCTCGCAGAAGCATGGGATCTTGAAATCCGGGTTGTGCTGGAGGCAATTTACAGAAATGAGCAGAGGAAAAAATCTGATGTTCGTATGTAAGGACTGGCTGCGCCATGAACAAGGAAGAATCCCTCAAATTCAGGGAAACAAAAAAACCACTGTATGTCGAAATCTATGAAAAGCTTTTTCAATTCATTGAGGAGAGGAATTTTCATGAAGGAGACAGGCTGCCTGGTGAAAACAGCCTCGCATCGGAATTGGGGGTAAGCCGGACCACACTAAGACAGGCGCTTGTCCTGATGACGGAAGACGGGGTGATTCATAGGATTCATGGCAAAGGGAATTTTATTGCAAATCTTGCGCCAAGAAATCTGGCAGGACTGGAAAATATCGCGAATCCCGTCAAAGCCTTCACGACAGTTCCTGTTGATGAAATCAATATTGATATACGATTTGAAGCAGCCAGTGAATATGTCATGAAGCTTTTTGGATACGAGAAAAGCAAAGTAGTTATGGCTTCAGATCGCTGGTACAAGTCTGGCCCCCGCCTGATTGCATGCTGTTTCGCCTTTTCGGACCTTGATGTAATTTCGAGCCACAATATAGATATTCAGGATGCTGAAATAGTCAAAGCATTTCTGGAGAAGCAGGTTTACGAATTGTCTTCTGTTTCTCTGAATCACATCAATATTACTAATCGGAAGGAGTTCTCCAACATAAACATAAAAATGGATTCCAATACGCTCATATTGCTGAGCGAGACACTGTATTCTTCAGAAAATAAAATACTGACACATAACAAATATTATCTGGATCCGTTGTATTTCGATATAGTTGCCAATGGTCGTCATATAAATCGAATCTAGAATTCTAGTCATTCACCCCCTTGATCCGCGGCATAGGCCCGCGGTAGAGCGACTTGTCGCCGCTGCAGCGTTCGATTTCCGCCTGCATGAGGTCTTGGACCTGATTCGAGAATCTGATGGCCCTGGCAAGGGTTTCATGAGCGGTGGCTCCGCAAGCAGGCGGCTGGATGGGGTTCAAAACATGCACCGTCACCTGAATGCGGCTCGACTTCTGTCCCCTGAACGTTGAGTGTCCTGCGCGCTTTTTGAGCACGGTGACGATGGGCACGACCGGCGCGCCAAATTTTATTGCGAAGTAGAACGCCCCGCCTTTGAAGGGATAGATGTTTTGATTACCGAGGAAGCACTCGCCCTCAGGATAGAAGTGAATGAGACCGCGTGTAGAAAGCGCATGTGCGACAGCTTGTTCAATATCATTCAATCGAGCTCTGTTCCTGGGAAGGGGAATGCCGCCGAGCAAGCGTACAAAGGACCCCAGTACCGGCGCCTCGCATGTCTCTTCGAGGAGGGTGAAAAAAGTGCGCCGCGGGAAAATTGCAAGCCCATGGAAGAGGGGGTCGAGCGGCATGCAGTGGTTGCTGACAAGGATTGCAGGGGAGGGAAGCTTGGGCGGCACGCTCGCTGTGGGCGATGTGCGCGTGGCGTTGGGCGTATTCAAGCGGCTGGGCGAGCCTTCATCCATGCCTGCGCTTGATGTGGCGTCGCAGCCCCGCCCTATTTTGATGCGATAGAAAGCTTTGCTGATCGGCCAGCCCACCAGAGCGATAAGCGCAATGAGAATATCCCAGATGAGACGCGAAAAAGGAGTATCGTTTGTGAGCGGCGCGCCTTTTCGGTATCTCATATGACCTTTCTGCCTTTCCACTCGACACCGCCTTCTTTGCGAACCTGCCTGTAGCCACTCCAGAGTGCCGAGAGGGCGTTTACAAAAATGAGTGGATAGATAAACGGCACATATGCCGGCAGTCTTCGGTCGATTGCCTCAAGAATCCATGTGTACAAGGTCAGAATTGCCGAAGCCTTGAGGAAGGGAACAGCCGGCCCGAGCCATGGGATGTTTATAAACCAGACGATAATCGGCACAAAAAAGACAAGCGGCACCGCAACCGTGCCCAGAAAGAGGAACAGGGTATTTTTGCCGAGATAATCATAGGCATTTTTTGCGATTCCCTGTATTGCTCCTCTGTAATCGTTATACATGCGGCATTCTACCGACATCCTCAAATCAACGAATGCGATTCTGCCCCCTTGCTGCTTGACAATGTTTGCCATTTTGACATCTTCGGTCGCCTGTTTTCGAACAGGCTCATAGCCGCCAATCTTCTCGAAAAATGCCCGTCTGAACAGCATGAATTGGCCGATGGCATGGCTGATTTTGGATGATTTAACAAGGGGAATGAGGTAAAGCGGCATAGCGAGCATAGTCAAAATATAAATCGATGGTTCAACCGAGGCTTCGGCAAAAGTAGGCATGACATGGTGTACATACCCCGTGACGAGATCAGCCTTATATCGCTCTGCAACGGCTATCGCTCTGCCGATGGAATCCGGCTTGTGCACCGTATCTGCATCGGTGCAGAGCATATATTCCTCTTCGACATGACCAGAAAGCTCCTGCAATGCATGCGGCTTGCCGTACCAGCCTTCCGGCAGGGGCTCAGCTCGGAATGCCTTGAATTTCCGCGGATAGCGCTGCATGTAGCTTTTGAGGATTTCCCATGTTTCGTCGGTGGAATTGTCGTCGATGACATAGATTTGGTACGAACGGTAGTTCTGCTTGAGGAGCGAGTCGAGGCAGGGGCGTATCCGCAAGGCTTCGTTGCGCGCAGGTACAAGTACTGCGACTGAGGGGCCTGATTCTTTTGGCTCGATGGATTGGGTATGCACCAGCCAGAAAATATTTGACACTGTCACAAAAAAGAAGAAAATGCATGCGGCAAAAATGATAATACCATATGCGGTCAATAGTGCGATGCTCATTGTGATAGTTTCTCCAATTCGCTTTTTGCGTAATTATTTTCAGGATATAGCTCGAGCGCAGCTCTGAACCACCAGGCCGCATGTTCGGACAGTTTGAGGTTTGCATACGCGGTTGCAATGCCTACACGCAGATCGAAGAGCACATCGCGCTGAACTCCCCCTTCACACAGCAGCACAATACCTGCGTACATCTCGAGGGCTTTTTTGTAATTTCCGCCCCAAATGGGCGGCGGGTAGGCAAGCGCGCTCGCTTTGAGCAATAGGGCTTTGATGTTGTGCGGGTCCGATTCGAGCGCTTTGCTGGCATACTGGCCGATTTTGGGGCCGTTGGCGAGGAGAAACCCCAGGTCTTTGAGAATACTGAGCTCGCCTAGCGGCTCAGCCAGTACTATCAGCGAAGTCGGTGTTTCGCCAGAAATATCGATGACTGAGCGCGCAGCCGAAACCGCCTGCTCGAACCAGGGAACAGCTTGTTTCTTATTCTTGTGGTCATTCCAGGAACGCCCAGCAAGGTACGCGATGCGTGCATTCATGAGAGAGCGATCCGTATGGGAGAACGGTGCTCCAGCGACAATTTTAAGGAGGCTGGCTGCCCTGGCATCGATCGTTTCGGGCGGAACATTGTTGTAGACATCATCCCGCAGACCCAGGAATGCTTTGATCGCGTCAGCGCTCAATTCCTGCGGAAAAGCAACGCCAGGCAAAAGCTCCTGCTTAGGGGACAGAGCTCCGGCGGAAGGAAACTGAAAATTGCCCACTGAGGAGGGATTCTGGGGAGGGGCCAGAAACGCGCTCTGTGCAGGGGCTTGCTGTGCCCCTGTATAATATCCATTCAGCAACAACAAAACAAAGGCCATTGCAGATGCTAACTGGCCCACTTTCTGGCGGCGGCTGTGTAGAACGCGCATTGACTTTAAGAATATCAGACTTTATCGCTTGCGTGAATATTTAATGTTGATATACCATTCATTTGTTGGTCTGCGCCATTTGCAGACCAAGGAGGAGCCCGCCTCATGTGCGATACTGTCATTCTCATGGACAACTCTGGCAAGCCAGCCTTTTTTGGAAAGAATAGCGACAGGCATCCAGAAGAGCCGCAAGCGCTTTTGTACATTTCAGAGCGCGCACCCTCGACCGTCATGTTGAGAGAGGGGGTCGAGTACCAAGATAAAGGATTTGCGTTGCTTCTTTCGAAGCCCTCATGGATGGCAGGCGGCGAAATGGGCGTGAACAGCCAGGGGCTCTCCATCGGGAACGAAGCGGTTTTTTCGCGCTTCAAGCCCGATGAGCATGGCATTTTGGGTATGGATATCCTCAGAGCCGCGCTATCGGCATGTGCAAGCGCCAAAGAAGCACTAGATTTTATTACTTCTTTTATAGAGAAATATGGGCAGGGCGGGAATGGCGCGTATAAAGGCAAGCTTATCTACAACAACAGTTTCCTTGCTGCCGATCCCCAGGAAGCTTACATTATCGAAACCGCCGGCAAGCGCTGGGCATGGCGAAGCGCAATGGTCGCCGATGCGATTTCGAATGCATACTGCATCGAAGACGACTACAAGCGCCTCGATATGCAGACTCGCAAGGAAATCGCTCCTGTCAATGAGCGCGCAGCGTGTTCGGACGAATCAGACCCCGGCCGCAAGGGCAAGCGCAATTCCTGGAAAGCGCACGTTGAGGACCGCAAGTATCTCTTTTTTACCAAAGGTGAACAGCGACGCTCAAGCTCGCTTGGTGGGCTCATGCGCATCGCTGCGGAAAGAGCGAGCAGCGCGCAGACCGAAGCGCAGAACGAGGCGCAGTCCGAGCCGAAGGCGCAACTTGAAAAAATATTTTCTCTCCTGCGATCCCACGAAGGAGCGACAAAACCCGGGCCATTTCTTAGTCGAATGAAAAATCTCTGCGTCCATCCGGGCCTTTTCCCGCAGAGTGCGACGACCGCCTCGATGGTTGTGGAGTACCTGCCCGGAGGAGCACTCGTATGGCATACCGACAGCTCGTACCCCTGCATTTCGCTCTATAAGCCAGTGCTCCTGAAAGATGGGCGCTTTTATTCGCTCTGGAAGCCTTTCTGCGCTGAAAACAAAGCCGAAGAACGGTATGCTTCATGGAATTCGCACAGACAATGGGCTGTCAAATCAGGCCATCTGCAGCTTTCTGCAAAGGAAGATTTTGCCCTATCGCGGGATGCGGCGCAAGCGTCTATTATTCGCATCGCCCAGCAGGCTTTCGATTCGGTTTCCAGAGAAAAAGGCTCGCCTGAGCGCATAAGCTCAGTCTATGCGAATGAAGTTGCTGCGATTGTGGGCGAGTGGGAGAAACGCTGGGGAAATTGACCATGGATCGCACGCGCCCTTCTTCTCTTGTCATTCTGCTTTTTATTTTGAGCATTATTCTGGCGGTGGCCACAGTGGCGGTTACGCGCATTATCGAACATTCGCGGCCTGATGTCCGTGCGCAATTCACCATTTATCTTGAAAAACTCCAGCCGCAGTCGATGCTGGTAGCCGCGACAACACAAGAGCGCTACAGCGCCTCGAAGGAATTCACGGCAAAACTGCTCGCCATTTTCAAGATCAAGGCCAAAATTCGCCTGAGCGCGCTTGCGGATGTAACGTACGTGATTTCGGCCGCGGATCCTTCTGCATGGTCAGCTCGATGGGATCCGAAAAAGCGGATACTGTCGATTTCGACACCGCCACCCGATTGCCTTTTGCCTGCTGTGCATACAGATACAATCGAAATTGTGTCCGAAAACGCAAATCTGCTCACCAACACCATATTCCGCCTCAAGGAAGAAGCAGCGCGCATGCAGAGCGAGCTTTCGAATGACCTCATGGTTCATGCAAAAGCGAGCCTGGATGAGCCACAAGTCCTTCAATCGATCGAAGATGGTGTGCGCCGGTTTGCGCTTGTCTTTTGCGAAAGCGCACACATTGGAAAGCCTGTTGCAATTGACATACAATTAGCGCCAAGATTGACAGAACGATAAAACTGTAAGAAAATACATAAATCATATATTTTTCTGAAGGAAAATAAATGGAGGCGCACATGAAAAAACTTGCGTTTGTGTTTGTGTTGTTCGTGGCAGCGCTGAGCGCGCTGTCTGCGCAGCTGCCGGTCAATCTCTATGGCCGCGCGGCCTCGGGACCGAATGGAGTGGTCGCTGCAGCAAAGCCTGAAGCATCCCAGGTTGGCATTGATATCCTGAAAAAAGGCGGCAATGCGGTTGATGCAGCGGTTGCTACCGGGTTTGCTCTCGGCGTACTCGAGCCGAATGCATCCGGCGTTGGCGGCGGCGGATTCATGATTATCAAAATGAAAGACATGACTGAGCCGGTCGTCATCGATTTCCGCGAAATGGCACCGTCAAAATCGACTCCGACCATGTATCTCGGTGCTGATGGCAAAGTTGTTCCGAACTCGACCATCGAGGGCGGACTTGCTGTCGGAGTTCCCGGCGAGGTTAAGGGCCTTCTGTATGCGCTCGAGCACTACGGTTCGGGTAAATTGAGCCGCGCGGATATCATCCAGCCCGCCATTCAGTGGGCGCTTACAGGCGTTCCGGTTACGGTCAACCTTGCTTCGATTATCAAGGACAACTATGGCAAACTGGTCAAGTACGAAAACGGTGCGCAGATTTACCTGAAAGACGGGCTTCCTTATGAAGTAGGCGATGTCATCTACAATCCCGATCTCGCAAAGACGCTCGCGAAGATCGTAAAGGAAGGAGCTGACGCCGTATACAAAGGCGAAATTGCCGAAGCCATCGTCAAGGAAATCCAGAAACGCGGCGGGATCCTCACGCTCGAAGATCTTGCGAACTATGAAGTAAAGATCCGCAAGCCAGTTGAAGGAAGCTATCGTGGCTACAAAGTATATTCGGTACCGCCTGCTTCCTCTGGCGGCACGCACCTCATCGAGATTCTCAACATTCTCGAAAACTTCGATGTGAAAAAACTGGGATTCCAGACTGCACAGTCTGCACACCTGTGGTCCGAAATTCTCAAGCTGACCTTTGCGGATCGCTCCAAGTACATGGCTGACACCGAGTTTGTCAAAGTACCGCTCGCAGGGCTCACCAGCAAGGAATACGCAAAGGAGCAGGCAGCCAGAATCGATCTGAACAAGCCCCTCGCTCCAGTCACAGCAGGCGACCCATGGAAGTATGAATCAGGCTCGACCACCCACTTCTCCGTGATGGACAAAGAAGGGAATATGGTCGCAGTGACCAAGACTATCAATTACTTCTTCGGCTCTGGCGTTACGATCCCCGGCTGGGGCTTTATCATGAACGACGAGATGGATGACTTTGTGGCCACTCCTGGCTCGGTCAATTCTGTCGAACCCGGAAAGCGCCCACTCTCCAGCATGAGCCCGACGCTCGTGCTCGATCCGCAAGGACGTTCGTTCATGACGATCGGCTCGCCCGGCGCGACCCGCATTTTCCCGACGGTAGCCCAGGTCATCTCGAATGTCATCGATTTTGGATTCCCGATTCAGGAAGCTATTTTGGCTCCTCGCGTGTGGCAGGGAGCCTCGGGCGCCCTCAACATCGAAGGGCGCTACCCGGCCAGCGCACTGGATGGGATCAAGAAGCTGGGTCATGATGTCACTATCCGTGGCGATTGGGATGCCTATTTCGGCGGCGTACACGCGGTCGTGTACGACTACGACAAGGGCGTGCTCTATGGCGGAGCGGACCCAAGGCGTGATGGGCAGGCCGCGGCGTTCTAATGTATAATTGGCAGACAGCGCAAACTGCCTGCTTCGCTTCAGCGAGCATTCAGCCGGCTGCCTCATGGGGCCGGCTGTTTTTCAAGAAAGGGGTTTTCTATGAAACGTTCTCGTTCTGTATTGCTTCTGGTGGCAGCCGTTATTGCGGTCCTTGCGCCGCTTTCGCTTGCTGCGTACAACTTGAAAGCGCCGTTCGCCTCGCAACCTGCTTTGCTCACTTCAATTGGGCAGAGCGCAGATGTCGAGATGGCAAAAGCAATTATCAACAGACTGAAAATCAGCTTTACCATGGATTCGCTGGTTAAGGCACAGGGGCTCGCGAGTTCGAATGCCAAAACACTCATTATTGTCATTGGCGGTTCCTCGAAAGGCCTGGGAGCTGCAGGTATCTCTGCAGATGCCGAGCTCGAACGCACCAAAGCGCTGCTTGCCGAAGCGAAAAAGCGCGGAATGAAGATAATTGGCCTGCACATCGGCGGCGAAGCGCGGCGCGGCGAACTCTCCGACCGCTTTATCAATGCGGCAGTGCCGTCATGCGATTATTTCATTGTAGTTGAAGACGGAAACAACGACGGTCTGTTCACGAAGCTCTGCGGGACGAAGATTCCCCTTGATGTCGTGCAGAAGATTTCCCAGGTCGGTGAGCCGCTTGCGGCCGCATTTCTGAAATAGCGAGGCAGATTGTGTCGCAGGAATTTCTGTTGTTTATCCTGATGGTAGGCGTGTTTGCAGCAGGCTGTTTCGCGCTCAAGTGGCCGGTTTCCGTGTCGATGCTGCTGGCTGCAGTGGCCGGCGCGCTCGCTGGTGGCGTGCAGAATCCGATTCGGCATCTTGTTGAAGGCACATTCGGATATGTCGATACGATACTGACGATTGCGACTGCGATGATGTTCATGACGGGGTTTCGGGATTCAGGGGCACTTGAGGCGCTGACCGCGGCGGTGATCCGGAAATTCAATAAACTGCCGGGTCTCCTCATGATCCTGCTCACCTTTGTCATTATGGTGCCGGGGATGATCACGGGCAGTTCGACCGCGTCGGTGTTGACGGCGGGAGCGGTGGTAGCGCCGATGTTCGCTTCGATGGGTATGTCCGCCCTCGATTCGGGAGCGCTTATTTCGATTGCGGCGATTTTGGGCATGATTGCGCCGCCTGTGAATATCCCCGCAATGATTATCGGCGGCGGCATCGACATGCCCTATGTCGGTTTTGAAATACCGCTCATTTTGCTTACATTTCCGCTGGCGATCGCGTTCGCGTTCTGGTTTGGCTGGAGGAATGTACGCAAAGTCGACCGCTCGAAAGTTGTGGAATCGCTCGATTTTTCGGCTTTGAACCAGTATGGCGCATGGCGGCTTTTCTCTCCGCTCATCCTCATTTTTGTGCTGATGATTCTCGACAAAACGGTGCCGCGCGTGTTCGGCCTCGGGATGCCCCTCATTTTTCTTTTGGGGACAGCGCTGACCTGGGTGACAGGGAAGCGTTTTGAGATTCTGAAATCGGCAAAAAAGGCGATTGAGGATGTACTGCCGGTGCTGGGGATTCTGGTTGGTGTCGGGATGTTCATTCAGATTATGACTGCAACCGGCGTGCGAGGGTTTATCGTTGTAAATGCGCTCTCGGTGCCGCCTGCGCTCCTGTATGTGATGATCGCCGTTTCGATTCCGCTGTTTGGAGCGATTTCGGCATTCGGGTCTTCAAGCGTGCTTGGTGTGCCGTTCATGCTCGCGCTGCTTGGCAAGGATCAGATTATCGCGGCGGCATCCCTTTCGCTCATTGCAGCACTTGGCGATTTTATGCCGCCTACCGCGCTCGCAGCAATTTTTGCGGCAAGAGTTGTCGGGCTGGAAAAATATGGCGGAGTACTCAAAAAGCTTGTTGTGCCCGGCCTGATTATCGCGGTGTACGGTATCCTGTTCATTCTGTTCTCGAAACAGATCAGAGCTTTGTACTAGGAGGGCGGTCATGTTCTATATCTATTTGGCTATATTGGCGATTGTGCTCGCCCTGACGGTCTGGGTGCTCTTCGATACGAAGAAGCTTTCTCTGCAGGTGACGGCGGCGATGGTGATCGTGCCGCTTTTGCTCAGACTTTTAATGATTAAATGAGGGCGGCCATGCAGAAACATACAATTAGCGCGATTATCTGCCTTGCGGGAGCGCTGGTGGCGGCCGCGATTGCCGGAGCGTCGTTCCTTGCCATGCGAAAACCGGATTTGATTGTGCGCGGGCCTGGCGTTACCGATGTAAAGATGCTCTCGGACTGGTTCCCTGGTCTGAAAGGAACGCCCGGCGATACCGAAGTGTATATATTGAAAGGCGCTGATGATGGCGCATCGATGCTCGTGCTGGGAGGTACCCACCCGAATGAGCCCGCAGGCCACATAGCTGCAATCATGCTCATCGAAAATGCTCAGCCGAAATCTGGGACGCTGTATGTGATACCGAGAGCAAACGCTTCAGGTTTTACAGCGAATGACCCGCAGGAGGGCGCGCCCCAGAGTTTTACTATTCAAACACCGAACGGTCCGCGCGTATTCCGCTATGGATCCCGGGCAACCAACCCCATTCACCAATGGCCTGACCCGAACGTCTACATTCATGCATCGTCCGGGCAAACCCTCTCCGGCAGCGAAACGCGCAACCTGAACCGCGGATACCCCGGTCGTCCCGACGGCACACTCACCGAACGTGTGTGCTACGGCATTGTCCAGCTCATCAAAAAAGAAAATGTGACAATTACGGTCGATCTGCACGAGGCTTCGCCTGAGTATCCGGTTATCAACGCGATCGTTGCGCACCCGAAAGCCATGCAGCTTGCTTCCGATATGGTGCTCGGCCTTGAAATGCAGGACATCAAGATCAGCTTGGAGCCATCGCCGGTCAATTTGCGCGGGCTGACGCACCGCGAACTCGGGGACTTCACAGACACGCTCCCGGTGCTCATGGAGACCGCGAATGCCTCCCAAGGACGGCTCAGGGGGCGGACTGACGAAGCCCTCGTCCTGACAGGGAAGGACAAGTGGTATGTGCGCGCCGAAAAACTCGGGCGCCTCTATGTTCCATACGACGAAAAGGGGCATCCGCTCGAGGAGCGCGTGGGGCGGCATGTAACTGCCATATCGGAGCTTATGAATTCATGGAATCTGGAGCATCCGGAAAAGCCGCTCGAATTTGAGGGACTTCCAGGATATGAGGATTTTCTGACAAAGGGCATCGGGGTGTTCCTGCTGCCGCTGCCTGCGAAAAATTAGCATTTGAGCGCGAGCAGCTTGATAAGAAAGCCGTCCGGACAGTCATATGACATTCATATGCATCCGGGCGGCTTTTTATTTCAAAGCAGGGCGGCCAGCAGTTCATTCAGCAGTTCTATCGAGCTTCGCGCGCGCCTCTGCTTCAATCCACATGGAAAAGCCTGAAAAATAGCCGCTTCGGGCAGTCAAGCATCGCCGTGAACACGAGTGAATAGGCGAGCGCAAGCGCTGTCTCTCTGGCTCCCAGCGCAGGGATGATAAAACCAAAAGCTCCCATGAGGAAAAAAATCGCCATCGTACTGCCCGTGCTCACCAAAAGAAGCGTGCCCGGCATCGAATCCCAGAAGCATCGCCGCTCGCGCACAATGAGTACGCGGAACTGGCTTGTAAAAATCAACGTGAGCAGAACAAAGGTCTGCATATGCCCGAAATCGAGCCGAAGCAGGTCCTGGCCAATAAAAATGCCGCCAATTCCTTGCGCAGCAAGCAAAAGTCCGATTGCGAGCGAGGCAAGCGTGATATTCTTCACTTTCCACTGGTTTGGCGCCTGGGCATCCTTCGCGTTGTCCGTTGCAAGGGACATCGTCACAAAATCATTCGCGAACACGAGAAGGCTCATGTCCAGCATCGAAAGGATCATGTTCCTGAACAGGAAAAAGCCGGCGACAAGCAGGCCCAGCACCTGCACGACCTTGGTGACCTTGTTGATGACCCAGGTGAGCATGCGCTGATACGTTCTTCTGCTGAGCCGGATCGCCTGGACAATGACACCCACGCCTTCCTGCGTGAGCACGACACTCGCGGAGGCTTTGGCGACATCTGCGGCATTGCTCACTGCAATCCCCATTTCGGCTTGTTTGAGCGCAGGGGCATCGTTGACGCCGTCGCCTGTCATGCCCACTATATAGCCGCTCTTTTGCAAAAGTTTGACAATGCGGTATTTGTCCTCGGGGAAAATCTCGGCAAAACCATCGATTTGCGCGACTTTGCGGGCCTGCGCGCCTTCATCCATGCCATCGAGTTCCTTGATGCTGATGATATTGGGGCCGATGCCTGCCTGAACCGAAATTTCCCTGGCGATGGCGAGGCTGTCGCCCGTCAGCATGATCGGTTTGACATTGAGTGCACGCAGGTCGGCGATCATCGCACGAGAATCGGAGCGGATGGGGTCGGCGAGCGCGAGGATGCCGATGAGTTCGGGCGGGCTCTCGGGTGCGGCGCCCTCACACGCGCGGGCTACCGCGATTGTCCGATACCCTTTTTGGGCAAAGAGCGCGACTTGTGCGTTGATGTCGCTCCTGGCGGATTCGCTGGTGGCCGAGCAGAGTTCGAGGATAATTGGTACGGCGCCTTTCAGCACATGGTAGCGAGAACCGGCGCATTCTATGACAGCCTCGGTGCGCCGCGTCGCCGGGCTGAACGGTGTAAAAGAAAGCTGAGCGCAGCCTTTTGTGGCAAGGCCGCGGGAGGCCGCCGCGTTCAGGATGGCGCTGTCGATCAGGTCCATGTTGTCCGCGCTCGAAGCAAGGGCGGCGATGCGCAATATGTCGTCCTCGCTGAAACCCGGCGACGCGGCGCTGCTGACGACACTCAACTTATTCTGCGTGATGGTTCCCGTCTTGTCGAAGCACACCACCGAAATCGAAGCCGCATCTTCGATCGCATCGAGGCGGGTGACGAGCGCTCCCTTTTCCGCCATCTGCGAGCCCGCGGCAGCCTGCACAATGGTGAGGACCGCTGGCAGCGCGACAGGGACCGCACCGATCAGGAACGTCACGATGAAGGAAAGAATCATCAAGAATGGAATATGCAAGACCAGCGCATAAATTCCTACAGCAAAAGAAGATACGATGCCGAGATACATCATATATCTGACAATCGTGAGCATCACCTCTTCCTGGTGCGAAACCGGCTTGGCAATTTTGACGAGACTGGCGGTCTTGCCGAAAAAAGTGTTGCCTCCGGTATTCAGCACGAGGCAGGTGGCTTCACCCTGGCGCGCGATAGAGCTCGAGTACACAATGCTATTCTCGCTCCGTTCCGCGGGCAGCGATTCTCCGGTCAGGGAGGATTCGTCCACCGAGAGATTGCCTCGCACGATTTTTACATCGGCCGGGACAATGTCGCCGAGCTTGACGAGGATAATGTCGCCGGGCACGAGCTTTATAGCATCGATAGTCTGCCAGTTCCTGTCGCGGAGCACGCGGGCGTTCACGGCAAGGCGCTTTTTCAGAAGCTCGAGCGCCTTTGAGGTATTTCGCTGGTGCATGAATCCAATCACGGCGTTGATCGAAAGAAGAAGAAAAATTATGACCGATTCGGTGACATGGCCCAGAAAAGCGGCGAGTACAATGGCAATTTCCAGAAGCCAGGGCATTGGTCCCCAGTAGCGCGACAGATACTGCGCGAGCGGATGTGCTTTCTTTTCTTCGATGGCGTTGAGGCCGAGCCGAGCGAGGCGGGCTGAGGCTTCGGAGCTGGCAAGGCCGTCCGCTGAAGCGTTCAGTTTTGCGAGGGTCTCTTCAAGCGAAAGGGTTTTGAACGCCTCGGTAGAGTCACTGAAGGCCCCGGTGGACGGTTGCACGGCCTGTGCCATGGTCAGCTGCTCTTCTGTAGTATGGGCTCGAGCGCTTTGTCGATTTTTTGAAGGACATCCGGTGTGAGCTTGGGCAGGACATCGAGTGCGCCGAGGTTTTCCTCGAGCTGGGAGAGGCGGCTTGCGCCGGTGATGACGGTGCTCACGTTCGGGTTACGCGCAACCCAGGCGAGGGCGAGTTGGCTCATCGTGCAGCCAAGGGATTCGGCAATCGGGCGCAAATTCTCGATCGTCGCGATGACTTCATCGTGGTACCAGCGCTCCTGCAGCCATTCATAGCCTGGCAAGGCAAAGCGGGAATCTTTGGGTATGCCGTTTTTGTATTTGCCCGACAGGAGGCCCGAGGCGAGCGGGCTGAATGTGGTCAGGCCGAGGCCGATGCCTTCGTAGAGGCGGGCGAATTCCTTTTCGACTTTGGTGCGGACAAGGAGGCTGTATTGGGGCTGTTCCATCTGGGGTTTGCGTAGGTTGCGCTTGTCGGCGATTTCCCATGCTTCGCGAATCTGTTCTGCTGACCATTCGCTCGTTCCCCAGTAGAGCGCTTTGCCGGAGGAAACAATATCGTGCATCGCCCAGACTGTCTCTTCGATTGGCGTTTCGGGGTCAGGTCGATGGCAGAAAAGAAGATCGACGTACTTCATGCCGAGCCGCTCGAGGCTCCCCTCAATGCCTTCAAGAAGGTATTTGCGGTTGAGCGTGTTCTTTTCATTTGGGCCTTCGTTGATGCCCCAGAAGAGCTTGGTCGACACGAGGTACGAGCCGCGCCTGAGGCCGAGTTTGCGGAAGGCCTGGCCCATGATGGTTTCCGATTTGCCGGCTGAATAGACTTCGGCGTTATCGAAAAAGTTGATGCCATGGTCGTAGGCGAACTTGATCATCTGCGTGGCGGCCTCGGTGTCTACCTGTGAGCCATAGGTGACCCACGATCCGAGCGATAATACTGAAACTTTGATTCCTGCTGAACCCAATCGACGATAGAACATAATGCGACTCCTTTTTTACAGTATTTCCGGGGGCGATTCTGCAAGATCCAAGCAGTCAAGCAGAATTGAGCCCTTTATGAAAACATACTACACTGATGTTCGAAAGGGAAGGTTTGCAATGGATGAACATGCAGGAATATTCAAGATTCTCCATATATCGGACTTGCATCTCGGCAAGGGTCTGCGATCGCGCGATCTTGCTGAGGATCAGGCACATATTCTGAGCTCGATTGTCCGGGAGACAGCGAGACTGGCGCCTGACCTCGTGCTCATTGCGGGAGACATCTTCGACCGCAGCATTCCTTCGGAGAGCGCGCAGACCATGTTTGGGCGCTTTATGGCGGATTTGCGGCGGGCTCTGCCGTTTGACGGGCGAATTCTTGTGATTCCGGGGAACCATGACTCGGCGCGGCGTGTCGCGTTTGCCGCGGAACTGTTCGAAGCGGTCGGCATTCATCTTGTGAGTAATGTGCGGCCGGCACCGGCGCTGGTTCTGGAAAAAGGGGGGAAGCGGGCGGCTGTGTGGGCGCTGCCATTTGTGACGCATGGAGCATTCCATGAATTCAGGCGCACCTGGCTCGATGCCGCTGATGAATTTCCAGAAACCGGGGCCGGGAGGATGGCGGATCACATGGCGAGCATCATTGCAAACCTCCGTCCCCATTTTGCCGAGTATGACGTGAATGTGCTCGCGGCCCATTGCTATGTCTGCGGAGCTGAACTGTCCGAATCGGACAGCGCATTCATCGGGGGGACAGAGGCGGTGCCCGCTTCTTTGTTCGAGCCTTTCGACTATGTGGCGCTTGGACACCTGCACCGCATGCAAGCTCTTTCCCCGCATATGTGGTACTCGGGCGCGCCTATGGCGATGTCCTTCGGGGACGGAGGTTCGGACAAGAATTTAGATAAGGGCTTTTTATGTGTCGAGATCGATGCAGCGAACGGACGTCTCACTGTTTCCCCCATCGCGCTCGAACCCCTTCGCAAAATGAAGCGCGTGCGCGGCAGTTTTTCGGGATTGACAAAGGAGACGCCAGAGCCAGCCGATCAGGATTATATCGAAGTGGTTTTGACCGATACCGACCCTGTTTACAATGCCTTCAGCGAACTTGCCAAACGTTTTCCCAATCTTGCCGGCGTGCAGCAGGAAGCATTCCAGAAAATTGCTCTAGGCGCTGGCGACAATTTGGGCGCGAGCGCACAACCTTGGCTCAGCCTTTCCCGGGAGCGCAATGTGCACGCAGCTGTGCTCGAAGATTTCCGGTCATTTGCGAAATACATTCTCGATGAAGAACCCGCCGAGGAATTGGTTGCAGCGTTCGAAGCATTAATCGCAGAGATGGCGGAGGAACGCGAATGAGACCAATTCGACTGGCTTTTGAGCATTTCGGCCCATATGCCGAACGCCAGGATATCGATTTCAGCGCGCTTGAGGACTTCTTTCTCATCTACGGGAAAACGGGCTCTGGGAAGACTACTATTTTCGACGCCATAGCATACGCGCTCTACGGCGAAGCAATCGGGGGACGGAGCAATTTGGAGAGGGAATTCGCCTCCCGCTTTTCCTCTCAGGGCAGCAAGCCCTGGGTCGAGTTCGAGTTTTCTGCCTCATCAGCGCAATGGAAAGTGTACAGAAGCGTTCCTTATAAAAAGCAGAACCGCAAAGGGAAGGAAAGCGAAGCAGCAGCCGAGGCGGCGCTGTATCGAATGAATGAAGCCAGTAAAAGTTATGAGCTCGTTGCGGATCGCATCACTCCAGTAAATGAAGCGTTGCTTGACCTTTTGCGTCTGCGTGCGGATGAATTTTCGAAGATTGTGCTGCTGCCGCAAGGCGAATTCCAGGAATTTCTGGAGATGAAGACAAGCGACCGGGCGGCAATTCTCGAAAAGCTGTTCGATGTAAGCATGTATGAAAAGGCTACGGAAATGGCGCGCAGGAAGGTTGACCTGCTCTCTTCTTCCTTGAGCGCAAAAAACGACGAGCTCGAGCGGCTTGCGTCTGAGTTGGGGTCAGACCCCTTGGCGCGAATTGAGGCAATGCGCAAAGCCTTCGAAGGTTTCATAGCACAGATCGAAGAAACCAAGGAGAATGCCTCTCATCTTGATACCGAAATAGCGCAGATAAACGAGCGCATAGAGTTGTGGCAGGCTTTTATGTCTGCGCGGGCTGCCTTTATCGAGCTGGAGCATTCGAAACCCTCATTCGAAGCCAGAGCGGCATCGCTCGATGCGGCAAAAAATCTCGCAACTCTTGCAGGGCTCGCGCAAAGCGTTCGCAGCCAGCACGAAGATTTTCTTGCAGTCCTGAAAGAAGCGCAGCGGGCAGGGACAGAGCTTTCGAAGCTGGAGAAAGCAAGGCTCGAGGTCGAGAAGGACAAAGAACGCTTGCCGGGGCTGAAAAACCGGCAGAACGAACTTCAGCGGACAGCTGCGTTGTATCAGCGCGCACTCGATGCATGGCGCAGAAAAGAGGAAACAGCCCGCAATCTCGACGAGCTACAAAAAAAAATCAGCATTGCGCTGGATTCCTGCGCTGCTCGCGAACAAGAATTGGCTTTGACAAGAAAGCGCATATCGGAGTTTGAAGCGCTGCTCGCGAAGGAACCCGAAGCGCAAGCTCTCGCGCAGAACAATGCGGTAGCCATCGAGGCGCTCAAAAGGGCAGAGGGGCTGGCGAAGCAGTTGGAACATCTGAATTCGCAGCGCGCGCAAATCTTACGTGAAATTCAAACCACGGAAGATTTGCTCCTCACCGCCTCCCGAGACCTTGCATCCGCTGAGGAAGCCCGCTCTCGTCTGGAAGATGCATTTCGCCTCGCGCAGGCTGGAATACTCGCCGCAGCGCTCGAAGAAGGCGAACCCTGCCCCGTGTGTGGTTCACCTCATCATCCGCACCCGGCAAGCCTGCCTAACCACGCCCCCGATGAACAGACTGTTCGCCAAGCGCAGGATGCGGTCGAAACTCAAAAAGCCAGGCAAGCCAGCCTCGTCCAAAAAAAGGAGAGCCTTGCTCAGCGCCTTCAGGACATCGAACATGAAATAGGCTCGCTGCAGCAAAGTATTTCAGAGGAATGGCAGAATCGCGAAGAGCTCGCGTCATTTCGCTCAGAAGCTGAGGAAATCTCGAGCAAGGCAATCGAGGCTCTCGCGCAGAGCCTGAAAGAACGCAAGCGGATTCTCGATGCGGAGCTGGAGCAGTATCGCCTAACGCGAGATGCATTGCGTACAAGCCGCCAGCAATTTGAAGCAGCTGAAAAAGCTTTCAATCAAGCGCGCCAAGAAAGAGAACAGCTCGAAAAAACGAAGGCAGAGCTGCAGGCAAGGCTTGACTCGCTGGCAGAACAAGCTGGCGAGCATGATCCTGAGCCGCTTCTCGAGAATACTCTTCGAGCGCTGTCCGACTTGCAGAGCGAGATTATCCAGCTCGAACAGCGCGCGCAGGAATGGCAAATGGCCTATAGGGCAACGAGCGCGCAACTGGATATTCATCTTTCTTCTCTTGAATTAAAAGGGAATTCTCTGGGGCCTGCTTTTGTGCGTTTTTTTGAAGAATCCGAGAGGCTCGATGTGCGAGCGCTTTTGAGAACGCTCGAGCAGCCAGGTATTGCGAAAGACGCCGCGCTTCAAACCTCTGTCCCTCAGAAAATCTTTGTCCCCGAAGAATCTCCACACGAAGCCCCCGCAAGAGCCAAGCCGCCCAGCGCGCTGAATGCGCTCTCTGACCTCGCGGGCATCCTTTTGCAGACCGCAAAAGGCAATGAGACAGCCGACCGCAAAGCGCGCGTGGGCAGGGCTGCCTCGATTCTTTCCGAAGCATTTCGCGCAGCCGGCCAGAAAAAAGCAGTGGAAGAGGCGGAAGCTGAGGCAGATGCGTTCTCTCTTGTTGCTCATATTCAGCAGACAGCATGGCCAACGGATCGTATCCGCAGCGAAGAACAGGCGGTTTCTGCATTCAGGGAAACATATGCTCGGGCAAAAGCAGCGTATGATGCGCTCGCCGCGCGAGCATGGCGCCTTAACGAGGATGCTGCTAAGTCATTTTCGGATCAGGAAATCGAAAGCGAGGAACATGCGCTCATCGATGCCCGCGACGCTCTCGTCCTCCGAAAGAAAGATCTGGAGGATACGCTTGCCGAATTGCAGAGAGCTCGGGCAGAGATAGGCGCTCAGCTCGATCAATTCAAGCGAAGTTTTGAGCGCTACAACGAATTGCAGCAGCAATATTCTGCGGCCACGCAGGAGTTCGGCAAAATGGAAAAGCTTTCGCGCCTCTTAAGCGGCGATTTAATAAAAGGAAAGAAATTGCCATTCAAGAATTATGTCCTCAGCGCGCAATTTCGTGAGATTGCCGCACGGGCTTCGGAGCGGCTCTACCGCATGAGCAGCGGGCGCTACATTGTGGAAGCTGACCCTTTGAGCGGAACCGGAAATCAGAAAATTGGCCTTGAGCTTTTCATAACTGATGCGTGGAATGGAGCGCGGCGACCAGTCGGGACGCTCTCGGGCGGAGAAAAGTTCATGCTATCGATAAGCCTCGCCCTGGGCCTGGCGGATTCGATCCAGGAGCGAGCAGGAGCCAATCGCATCGAATCGCTCTTTATCGATGAGGGATTCGGCAGTCTCGATGTGGAATCGCTTTCGCTCGCGATTTCAGTGCTGGATGAGCTGCGCGGCGACAAGACGATCGCGATTATTTCACATGTGGATGAACTCTATAGCCGTATTCCATCGAGAATTGTGGTTGAAAAAGGGGTAGGAGGCTCGCGGCTGAGGCTCGAGAGGGACTAAAGACCAGCGCGGCGGCCAAAGCAAACGGGCGAGCAAAGGCAGCGTGGCTTCGGTCGCGACGGCTTTTCGCCTGTCCCCGAGCCATAATGCTCAGTATTGCATCATCTGGAAGTGATGTGCCTCAGGCTTCCACTTTCCCGCTATACATTCGCGCAAGCAAGCCTCTCAGCTCGTCGTCTGTAAAGGCGCGCGGGCTTGCTTTGCGGCGCCGGTATGAGAGCGCATCGGCGAGAATTTCTTCGAAAAAAGCCTCTGGTACGTTGGCAGCTTCGAGGTTCTCCGGGATGCCGATATCTCTGCCGAGGCGGGCAATAGCGCGAACCGCTTCTTGTGCTCTGGTGCCGCGTTTGCCTGTGAGTGCTTCGCCAATTGCCGAGAGTCTTTCTCCAGCGTCGGGAATCAGCGCTTCCATTACAAAAGGAAGAAGAATCGCGTTTGCCAGGCCATGGGCGAGACCTGCCATGGCTCCTACCGGGTGCGCAAATCCGTGAACCATCCCGAGCCCCGCCTGGGAGAGCCCCACCCCCGCAAGTGTCGCTGCCAGCGCCATATCGCTGCGGGCTTCCAGAAGAGCCCTGTCGCCAGAACTGCTGCTACCGCTTGCCTTTAAGCCGCGGCCAGCCCCGAAAGCTCCGTCCCCGGTGCCGCTGTCGCTGCCAACTCTGCATGCCGCGCGCAACGATCTGCCAATCCGCCGAACCGCTTCCAGGCAGTACATGTCGCTGACAGGCGTATGGAATCGGCTCACAAAGGCCTCGATGGCGTGCGTCAGCGCATCCATACCAGTTGCGGCGGTAAGGGATGGAGGCATGCTCATGTGCAGTAGTGGGTCGACGATCGCAAGCCGCGGAAAATAGAATTGGCTCGAGGTGCCTTTTTTGCTGCGGTGGCCGTGTTCGTCGACAATTGTAAAAACTGCGGCATTGGTAACCTCTGTCCCCGTGCCGGCTGTTGTCGGAATAGCCACGAGGGGCGGAACCGGTTTCGTGAACGCCAGGCCAGTGCCGACAAAATCCCGGATGGGGCGGCCCTCGCCGATGCTTGCCGCAATGCCCTTCGCGCAGTCGATGGGGCTGCCGCCGCCAAACCCGATAATCGCATTGCAGTCATTCGCGCGGCAGACCTCTGCCCCCTTGTCGACTGTGCTTGTCTCGGGATCAGCGCTGACTTCGGCAAAGTGCACCCATTGGATGCCTGCCGCATCCAGCCCTTTGCACAAGTCCCTGAAACCTTCCGAGGACGCTGTGCTCGATTTGCCTGTCACAATAAGGACTTTTGTCGCGCCCATTTCTCTGAGGCGCGGCGCTGTTTCCGAGGCGCAACCTTCTCCGAAGATAATTTTTGTTGGGGAATAGAATTCATGCATACAAGCTCTCCTTTCGGGCATTATGAGCGTATTTAAGCCGGCGGGCGGCCAGAAGACATCAAGTGAAAGACGCTCCGTTGCCTTTGATCTCCTGCTCGTCCTCTGTCGGCATGCCCAGTTTCAAAAGTTTTTCCTTTAATAATCGTGCCGCGCGCTGGTCCACTTCGATGAGTGCCTCATCGCCCGGCAGAATTTCCATCGAAAGATAGGGGAAAAGTCGTTCTTCACCTCGCATGATGCCAGTCAGTATGCATTCGCCAGGAAGCCGCTCTTTCAGCTCGCTCACCAGGTGAATCGAGCTTCCTTCCATAAAGGGAATATGCAGCGTGGCGGCAGCGTGCGTTATTTGCTCGGGATACAAGGGAGGAATCTGCGCGAGGAGTGAATCATAAATCGGCTTTGTCCTGAGCAGGTTTGCAGTGAGCGTCGCGATAATCGACACAAAAATGAATGCCGGGAAATGCGCGAAACTCCCTGCCATTTCGGTGATCAGTACCGCGCCGGTGATCGGAGCCCGAACCACCGCGACGAAAAAACCTGCCATGCCAAGCAGAATATAGTTTGGCAAATACGGCGACTGATAGCCAAAAAGCCCAAGCAAGCTATACACAAGTCCGCCCAGCACGGAGCCAATCGCGAGCATGGGCAGAAAAATGCCGCCCGGCGCTCCCGATGCATACGAAAAAAGCGTGAATACAAATTTGGCTGCCAGAAGCAATGCGATTGCAAAAAAGGACATCGTCGAAAGCAAGGGGAATGAGACAAGATGATTCCCGCCACCCGCTATCATGGGAAATACAATGCTGATTGCGCCTGCCACCAGAAACGCCGAAATTACCCGGAATTCTTCGCGCGGAACAACGTGCCTGTACAGCTTCTGGAATCCGAGCAGCCCGATATTGAACAGACTGCCAAGGGCGCCAGCCAGAACGCCAATCCCCAATATAACTGTAAAGTAATATCGCAGCGGAAGGGTTTCGAGAATCGTCAGCTCGAAAATGGGGCTCGTCCCGAAAAAAATCCACATGACGACATTCGCCATGAAGGAGGCAATCATCGTCACCGTGAGCATGACTGGGGAGAAGTTGCGGTGCAGTTCCTCGATGCAAAAGAGCACGCCAGCCAGCGGCGCATTGAAAGCGGCGGAAATGCCGGCAGCCGCGCCTGCAGTGACCAGGAAACGGCGATAATCGGGAATGTGGAAAATGTCCTCGATTGCGGTTCCCGCGAGCGCACCGAGCTGGATGGATGGTCCCTCTCTGCCGAGCGAAAGCCCCGCGCCAAGCGCAAATGTGCCGCCGGCGAATTTGAGAGGGAGCTCTCTTTTCCAGTCAAAATTGATGCGCCGCATGAGAAACGCTTTGACCTGGGGAATTCCGGAACCTTTGATGAGTGGCGAGCGTCGCACAAATAGTGCAGTAAATATTGCGCCTGTCGCGACGATGCCGAACCAGAGCAGAACGACCTTCGCAGGGGGCGCATTCCCGATAAGAGCATC
>Ga0228535_1001634_pt1 | contig 30867 bp, 27 predicted proteins | sample SJ1metagenome_FD_168457 | JGI IMG/M metagenome (GOLD analysis project Ga0228535, IMG submission 168457) | Enriched culture of PCE-dechlorinating microbial communities from Ithaca, New York, USA - SJ1 | ecosystem: Engineered > Modeled > Simulated communities (microbial... > Unclassified | place...
TTGTCAGCAAAGTGGCTGGGGCGGCTGGACTCGAACCAACGCATGACGGAGTCAAAGTCCGTTGCCTTACCAACTTGGCTACGCCCCAATTTAATTTGGTGGAGGGGGAAGGATTCGAACCTTCGAAGGCAGTGCCAGCAGATTTACAGTCTGCCCCCTTTGGCCAACTCGGGAACCCCTCCGTTTTTAATGGAGCCGACGATGGGACTCGAACCCGCAACCTGCTGATTACAAGTCAGCTGCTCTGCCAATTGAGCTACGTCGGCAAAAAAATTATGGCGGAGCTGACGAGAGTCGAACTCGCGATCTCCTGCGTGACAGGCAGGCATGTTAGGCCACTACACCACAGCTCCGAATATTTTGGTGACCCGGACGGGAATCGAACCCGTGTTACAGCCTTGAAAGGGCCGTGTCTTAACCGCTTGACCACCGGGCCAGTGTTATCTTGAGTAAAATGGTCGGGGCAGAGGGATTTGAACCCCCGACCCCCTGGTCCCAAACCAGGTGCGCTACCAAGCTGCGCTATGCCCCGTTTTGACGTGGCGAATTATATATTAACAAATTATCTTGCCCAGGTCAAGTGTTATTCCCAACCAATTTTTTTAACAAATTTATTATATGTCTTTGCGATATTTCCTGTCATAATTGTCCTTTACGATAATAACTATAGATTGAATAAGTGTTTCGAGGTGATTACGTTGCATCCAGTTAACCGTTTGATAGAAAAGAAAATCCTGGCATCCATCAACCGCCTGGTCCACCTTCTGATTGAAATGAGCTACATCAGCGAGGAGAGGAAAGAGCCCTATATACAGGAAGCAATCAACCTGATCAGTGAAATCCGTCCCTACCTGCTAAGCCTGATTGAAGGAAAAGATGTCTTGCTTGAATCGCTCCTCAGACAGTTGATTTCCCAAAAACTCCCTCACCCTTCTGTTTTAAGAAGCTTCGGTAATCTGCAGCGCGACCTTAACACGATCATTCATATTGCCCTGCATAGCGATTCGGTAGAAGAAGTTGAAGAAGAAAAAAAAGAAGAACCGGAAAACAAAGGGCTTGAAAGCGAAGATGAAATCAGCGAAGATCTTCCAGACGCTGAAACCGTAAACGAAATTGATGGAGATGAAGATGAAAAACTGCCTGCAGCGCCTGAAGAAGTTGATGAAACCGGTAAAGAACCGCCGGCAGAACCCCCAGCGGAAGAGTCCATAGAAATAGAAGAACCGGCCGGCACTCCTGTTGATGAATTCCTGAAGATGCCTGAACCGGAAGAACCCCCGGACCTTCTGCAAAACATCATTACAAGTATATATGCAGATGAGGAAATAATCAAGGACTATATATTTAGGAGCCTGCCCATCGATTACTATTTACCGGCAAGAAAGACTGGCATTATTACAGGCAGACGTCGTAAAACCGCCTTGTATGATCTCTTGCTGAAGAAAGAAGGCGTTAGGGTCATTGAAATCACTCCGGAAGAATGCTGCAGCGTGCACCTGCTGTCCCGTAAACTCCCCCGTTTTTCATAATATAATAATAATTATTCTATCCAGGTTATCTTTATCTTATCCCCTTTCTGCAGAGCGTAGGTGTATTCTTTTTCCTGACCGTTTACCAGCAGTTGAAGCTTCGACTTGCCGGGAGGAGGCTGGGGAGAAAAATCAATTTCTTTAAAAATATCTAAAAGGAGCGGCTGATAGTCTTTCTGTCCCATAATGTAATCAATGGAATCACCCGCCTTGACCGGCGTATCCTGTTCGGCCGGAACGCTGTTGACCCAAATCTGGTAATCTTTCAGGATTAATTTTTTACCATTGACAAATACTTCAATCGATTCGCTGTTATTGGCAGGAATAAAATTCCGGACCGTAAAGTGACTGGGGCTTTGGAAAGTTATGTTGTCACCCGGTTCCACCATATCGGTGAGCACGGCCTTTTTTCCGTTTTTTGTAATTTGGGCCAAGTCCCCCAGTGCTATATCTTTTTTATTCACTCTGACAAATTGTTTATGGTCAGTCAATTTCATTTTGGCAAGTACATCCCCGATGGACTGGTTGGTTATCAACCGGGCCTTGCAGCCGTCCTGGATAGGTTCATCAAGTGTGAGAGCAGTTTCGCCAACCATTAAAACTGGTTTTAGTTCATATTTAAAATCATTTACGGTACAGTATCCAACGACATTTTTCAAAATATCCCGAAATCTTCCCTGCCCGTTTTGCCCTGTTGAGCCCGGTTCAAACCTGATATTATCGCCATCTTTAATTTTATCGCCGAATTGAGCGGGCCCGTCATTGAGCAGAATACGCCCGGCCTTACCCGGTTGTCCCGGCAGAGTATAAAGCTGTTCGTTTATTTCGCAGGTAAGGGCCAGGCCTGGCCTGCCGTAAATATCTTTCAGGTTGTATCCTCCTGCCAGCAGGGCTTCAGCCACACTGTTCTGGGACAGGTTTAACAGCCTGACGGAACGGTCATTGATGGTAACGGTAATAAAGCCCATTGTGGGTGAGGTTAAAGTTGTATAGGCTATACCCAGTACAGTAATGAATATCGGGCCGGTATATTCTGCCGGTAAATTGTTTATATTCTGCAGTTTTTCGACCTGCTGTACAACTACGCGGCTGTCCGGTATATCAAGCGCCTTCGCCAGCGCTTGAGGCATCCCGGGAGTCAGGCTCCCTCCGCCTACCAGGAGTATGGCTTGCGGGGCTTTGTTATTAAGCGTATATATTTCCTGAGCCACAGCTGCGGCCAGGTATTCGACCACGGGTTCCAGTTTCTGTTTAACCTCGCTGCTGTATAAGGAATGTTCCACGCCTAGCACGTCAGGGGCTATTATTTCCTCTGTCAGGCTAAGCTTTCTTTTTACCTCTTCTGCCCTGTTAAAGTCGAGCAGGTAATTATCACTGATAGCCTCTGTCACTTCATCTCCCGCCATAGGGACCATACCAAAAGCGCTGATGGTGTCACCGCCGCAGATAGCAATGTCTGAAGTCCCCGCGCCAATATCTACCAGGACAAGGTTCAGTCGTCGCATGGAGGGGTTTAAGACCAGGTTGGCCACGGCAATTGGTTCCAGAGTGATGCTTATCAACTCCAACCCGGCCTTTTCCACCGCGCTCTGCAGGGAATCGACCACAATTCTGGGTAAAAACGTAGCCACAACATCAACTTCAGCTTCCTGTCCCTTTTGCCCTACCAGTGTAGTCAGCTTGATCCCGTCCAGTCTCTCCTCTACAATACTGTAGCCCACACAATAGTACTGCTGGGACAACGGGGTGTCAGGTTCATTCTTGGGCAGGGACATCTGGGCATCCTGTACAGCCTGTAATTCCAAAGATGTGAGGTCCTCTTTGGATAAAATCATATTCATGTTGTTTTTTGTCCTGGCCGTACCCCTGACAGTCTTTAGGGACCTTCCTGCCGCAGCCACGGCCACTTTCTTTAATTCCTGTCCCGAAACCTTGCGGATTTCCTCTACAAGCTGCATAATCACTTCGGCTACCTTATCCACGTCATGGATCTGTCCGTCCAGCATCGCCCTTGTTTTGTGTTCTTTATACAGAAGATGCGAAACCGTAAGCTCCCCCTTCTCCAATCCGGCCAAAAGAGCCACTACGCTTCGCGTCCCTATATCCAGTACAAAAATGTCCTCTTGCAAAGGTTTTTCACCTCCAGTAAAACTTTATTTCGACTAAAACCTTCCTAATTCCTCTAATTTTTTGAAGAAAACTCTGCTTGCAAAGTGTGACTAGACCCTCCATGGGCGGCGGAAATCTTAGCTGGCCTAAGACGGTTTCTCGTTACACAAAAAAAGCATTGAAGCCTTCAATGCTTAAATGCTCTCTTTGTGCTTTTTGCTTATCTCATAATAATGAAGGGCCTGCCTTTTCCGGTCCTCTACGCTGGAGGCATCCAGGGTCTTGATGATCCTGGCGGGCGAACCCAGCGCTACGGAAAAAGGCGGAATTTCTGTACCCTTTACAACTAAGGCGCCCGCTCCTACGATACTGCCTTCTCCTATATGAGCGCCGTCGAGGATTATCGCCCCCATCCCGATGAGACAGTTGTCATCTATTACGCAGCCATGCACGATGGCCTTATGACCCACCGTAACATTTTTCCCTATAACTGTGGGGTTGTTTCTGTCACAGTGTACTACACAGCCATCCTGTATATTTGTGTATTCTTTTATGACCAGATAATTGACATCGCCCCGCAGGACCGAATTGTACCAAATGCTTACCCCTCTTTCCAGCGTTACGTCTCCTATTACTGTAACACCGGGAGCTATAAAGACGTCCTTATCCATCTTGGGCACTTTTTCTAAGTAAGGATACAAATTTCTCATATTTCCCTCCACCGTACAATTCATTTTTTTCTGTAAAAGAAAATTGCCATTGAATCAAAGCCAATTTCACGGGCCTGGATGATCTGTTCCGTACTGCCGGCAAACAGTACCCCTTGATGACGCAGGGCGTTGTGCATTTTTTTATAGAGCTGGTACTTGGTCTCTTCAGTAAAATAAATTACGACATTCCTGCATACTATAAGGTCGACCTGTTCCGGATACGGGTCACGCAAGAGGTTGTGGTTTTTAAATATAATCATTTTTTTGAGCTCTTCTTTGACCCGGTAGCCCTCCCCTTCGGGACTGAAATATTTCTTCAGATATGGTTCGGGCACACCCAAAACCGCCTTTTTCGAATAAACACCGTTTATAGCCTTTTTCAGCACCCTGCTGTCAAAGTCCGTTGCCAGGATGGTATGGTTTCCTTTGGAGGGCAAGGTCAGCTCCGACAGGATCATTGCCAGCGTATACGGTTCTTCGCCGGTAGAACACCCCGCGCTCCATACCTTCAGGTTAGGCGTCTGGGATATGAGTACGGGTAATATTTTTTGCTCCAGGATTTCCCACTGGGAGGAATTGCGAAAAAATTCCGAAACATTGATAGTAAGGTGGTCGATAAAACGCTCCATAACCTGCCTGTCATTTTTCATTGCACTGATAAAACTGTCATAATCAGGCTGCCCCAGTGTACGCATCAGCGCATTTATCCTTCTTTCCATCTGAGGCCTTTTGTAACCTGTTAGATCGAGATCCAGATTCTTTTTTAGGTCTAATTGAAACTTTTCATAATGGTCCATTATTTTTCCTGCCTTTATAATTTTCGTACCTATTTTCTGTGTTAGATGTTATTTATCCTTCTTGAACCTGTGCAATTTTTTCAGTAACGACAGGATAGTATGGACTTTTATAGAGTTAAAACTCCATCTGAAGTAAGTTTCCTTTATCAGTACTGCTATCAGTACTGCCGGTGGTAAATAAATTTTGCTATCTGCCTTAAGGTGCATGTGGTATTGTTTTCCGGGAGCAATTCCAGCTGTTTGAGGGCTTTTTCAACATACTTGTTGGCAATTCCCAGGGAAAAAGGTATTGCTTCCGTTGTTTCAATGAGTTTTGTCATCTGCGCTATATCTTCCCGGGTAAATGATTTCTTTTCTAAGATGTCTAAAAGTCTTCGCCTGACATGTTCTTCTCCGTAGTTTAAGACATAAATCAGCGGCAAGGTCACAATCCCCTGTTGAATATCACTTCCGACCGGTTTGCCCAGGGTTTTTTCATCGGCGATATAGTCGAGGACATCGTCCGTAATCTGAAAAGCCATTCCTATATTGTGTCCATAGCGCCCCAGTATCCTGACCACTCCGGGTTCAGCCTTCGCCGCTATCGCCCCGGCCTGACAGCTTAATGTTATCAAAAGCGAGGTTTTTCTCTTGATCCGGTAAAAGTACTGCCTCAAGCTCTGCTTGTAGTTATAAGCCGCTGCAATCTGCTCCAGTTCACCCCGGCACATTTCCATGCTCGCACAGGCCAGCAGGTTATTTAAGCTGGTGTTGTTATATTCATCGATAATTTGCAGGGCCTTGGCAAAAAGATAGTTACCCAAATGCAGTGAAAAATTATTGCCAAAGACTGTCCTGATTGTAGGTTCTCCCCTCCTCAATTCGGAATGGTCAATCACATCATCATGGACCAGAGAAGCCATATGAACCAATTCGAAAGCAGAAGCCATAGGTATAACCTTCTCGATATCCTCGCTGCCATAACGGGCTGCTAATAAGGTAAAAGCCGGTCTGATCCTTTTGCCTCCGGCTTTCAATAAATGTATATATCCTTTTTGCAGTCTGTCGCTGGTTTTTTCCAGACAATTTATCAGGAAACTGTCAACCTTATGCAAATCCGGTTCGATATCGTTGAACATATCTTTTAACTGCATAGCAACACCTTTTTATCATCTAATCTTCTTATTTCTAGACTATACACTCCAAAAGAGGCGGCCTTCCCAGGCCCAACTTGCTTCCAAGGTTCTGCAGGATATGCTGGAACTGTTCCCGGTCTTTATCGTCGGACAGGCATTCCAGCAGTTTCCAACACGCATCCCAACTGGAAAGATAGCAGGAAATATCGGCCCCCCGTTCTGCCACAGCTTTAAGTTGACCCAGGTGAAACCCTATTTCTCTCAATTTTTCTGTAATAAAGTTGTTGCCAGCCACGGAGTGTGCTCCCAAAAAACAGGCGCTTTCGCTCATCATGGCAAATATCTTTATTTCATGAGGCAGCTTGGGGAGGTTGTTCTGCTCTTTCATGTCCTTGAGTACAAGTTCCTCCTGGATCGAGCCTATCAGAGAGGTAAGTGGTGTCAGATACTGCTGGAGGCCGTGCTGGCAGATATCCGCATACACCTTGCTGTACAAAAGGTCACCTATAAGAATAGGGTACTGAATTTGGTGTTTCATCTCAATTAAATCCGTTTTTTCCGGCAGTGTCCAGTGCAAATGCGAGGCAATACTCAAAAGATGAAGGACGCCCGCCAGTTGAACCACTTTAACGTTAGTATCCTTTGCTATTTTTGCGGATAACAGGCAAAGGCCCGGCAGCCACAGGAGGTTCTCTTTATTCAACGTGTACCTGCCCTGATATAATACATTCCCTGTGCCTTTTTTTATAATTTTATAAGTCCTGGCTTCTATAGCCGTCAGTTCCGGCATAAATTTGTATATTAGTTTTGTAAGCATAAGATACCTCCTATTTAGCTATTATACCAAAGTTATAGCGATATGATGTGTATACTTTCAAATATAATAGACCAGGACCTATCTTTTTATAAGAATCCTGTTTATAAAATAATAAACGCCAATCTTACATTTATATCATGTTATGTAAGGTCGGCGTTTATTCGCTTTTCTTACTTCGGTGAGGTAAAATAAACATCCCTCCTACAGATTTACAGCCTGGTTTTGATTTTCTTCCCTTACACCACGTTTCACTTCAGTAGCGGTCATGTGTCCGGCCTTGAATTTATCTACCAGGTAATTGCATGCATCCCACGGATCGACATTGTCCCCACATGTGAAGACGTCTACGGCGGCATATCCGAGTTCCGGCCAGGTGTGGATTGCCAGATGCGATTCTGAGATTACAACTACTCCACTGACACCCTGAGGACTGAACTTGTGGAATACGTATTCTCTCACCTCGGCGCCCGCTTCCAGAGCAGCCTTGACCATAAATTCTTCTACCTTTTTGAGATCATTCAAGACACCAAATTCACACTCGTAAATTTCGGCCAGTACATGACGGCCCAATGCTTTCATTTATCATGCCCCCTCTTTTGCGGTTGGTGTTATCAGTTATGACACCCGCTGATACATACTGGGGGTCAAAACCAATCAAAATAAATTTTAGCATATATTAAAGTGATGTCAACAAAAATATTTTAAAATATTTAAATTTTTGGATGCACCCATCTTTAAGAATTCTTCTGTAAGAAATACTTCAAGTATATATTATGTCGTAGACTTGTAGAAAGGCATATTGTCTTTCTCAGCTATTTCTTTTATCCCGTTTAACATATCCCTGCAGCTGTTTTCAACCTTTTTTACCAGCAGGTATTGCAGCAAGCCGGAAATCATAGGTATGCCCAATTCAAAGTCAACCTTATAATTAAGTATTGTGCCGCCTATGCTGGGTTTCAAGCTCCATTCACCTTCATAACGGGCCATATCTCCTTTTGTCAGCCGGTAACGAATGGTCCATTCTTCCGGGAAAAAAACGTCTGTTTCCTGCCATGTCAGCCTTACCCCGTCAACTTCGACCACCCATAATGTTACGGCCATTTGATTACTGCGTTCAAGGACCTGTATACTGACAATATTTTTCATGTATTTCGGGTAATTTTCCAAGTCACAGATCAGGTCATAAACAAGATCAACCGGTTTTCCTATATAACGCGAAAGTTCTATAGACGGCATCTGGATCACCTCCTGTTTATCCTTGTAGTATTGCCAAAATCGCAAAAAAAATCCAAGCACTCATCGCACTTGGATTTTTGTAAAGAACTTTATTTACCGGATTTAATTGTTATAATGGTCGGAGCGACTGGACTCGAACCAGCGGCCTCCACCACCCCAAGATGGCGCTCTAGCCAAACTGAGCTACGCCCCGACAACCACATCTGATATTATATAATCCCTCAACACCCGTGTCAAGGCAATATTACTGCCAGATATAATATTACCGCCATATATAATATGCTGCCTCAAACCATCTCGACTAACGTCCCTTGATTATCAATTTCCAGTATATACGTACTGGAGCTGATGCCTGAAAACTCCCAGTTGTTTTTCATAGCAGCGCTTATTTCCTCGCAGTTTTTGTCACAGAAGGCAAGAATAGACGGTCCGGCGCCGCTTAAGCAGCAGCCCAGCGCTCCGGCTTGCAGCGCGGCTTCCATCACTTTATTCATGCCGGGAACAAGCGAAAGCCTGTAAGGCTGGTGCAGCAGGTCATCCATAGACAGGCTGAGATAACGGTAATCTCCGGTTAGCAGTGAGGCGACAAAAAATCCGAATCTGCCCGTATTATGGACCGCATCCCTGTGGGGGGCCATTTTCGGAAGTACCTGGCGGGCCACAGAGGTTGAAAGTTCAAAATCAGGTACTGCCACAACGGCCTGTAAAGTTTTTTGAGGCATAATTTTTAAGCATTTATAGCCCTGCGGGGTAGCCATGGAGATAACAAGGCCTCCTACCAAGGCGGGGGCCGCGTTGTCGGGATGACCTTCCACTTGGGCCGCGATGTTTATCATTTTTTCACTGTCCAGGTTTGTTTCCAGCAGCAGGTTGGCAATTACCAGCCCGGCCACAGTGAGGGTAGCGCTGCTGCCCAGCCCGCGTGAGCGGGGAACTCCCGAAACAATGGCAACATCAAGGGAGGGAGCCTTTTTACCCACGGTCCGGGCTACTAATTTGCGCATAGCCTTGTGGACCAGGCTCTTTTCGTGCAGGGGGACACTTTGCCTGGGTGGTTGTTCTTTATCCTTATTATAAAAATAAAATTCATTATGGAGGTTAAGGGCCAGACCGATAGAATCAAAACCCGGACCCAGATTGGCCGATGTCGCCGGGACACATACTTTGATCATGATTTTAAGCGCTTATTCCTCCTCTACTCTGATAAGACCGGCAATTTCTTTGGTTATTGACATTTCCCCGATTACTTTCAGCGCGTCCTGAATATCTTTTTCCTTAACCTGGTGGGTTATTACAACCAGTTCGGCATAGTTATCCTTGGTGTTTTTTTGGATAACGGAAGCAAGGCTGACGCCGTGGTTGCCGAATACTCCGGCAATACTGGCCAGCACGCCGGGTCTGTCGAGAACATGCAGCCGCAGGTAATACTTTGTCGTCACTTCCCCGATGGGTTTTATCTGTTTGGAGTCATAGCAGGTGCAGCTTAAGCGTCCGTTAGTATTGCTGTGAAGATTATTGATTATCTCTACAATATTCCCTACTATTGCGCTGCCGGTTGGCATCTGACCGGCTCCCCTGCCGTAAAACATCGTGTCCCCTACGGCATCCCCGCGAACGAACACAGCATTGAACGAGTCGTTTACATTAGCCAGCGGGTGGTTTGCGGGAATATAGACAGGATGGACCCTGACTTCTATCATATTGTCTTTTTCACTGGTGATGCCCAGCAGTTTAACCACATAACCCAGCTCTTTAGCATAATTGATATCTTTAGGCGATATTTTGGTGATTCCTTCCACATAAACATCCTGTAATTTAACCCTGGTATGGAAAGCAATTGAGGCCAAAATAGCAATTTTGCGGGCAGCATCAAGCCCCTCCACATCCGAGGTGGGATCCGCCTCGGCATAGCCCAGCTCCTGGGCTTCTTTCAAAGCAGCCTGGAAATCCACGCCCTCCTTCGACATTTTCGTTAGTATATAGTTTGTAGTACCATTGACTATCCCCATGACCTGCTGGATGTTATTAGCAACCAGGCCCTGTTTTAAAGAGCTGATGATGGGTATTCCTCCGCCTACGCTGGCTTCGAAAAAGAGGTCCCTGCTGCACGATTTGCAGGTCCCTAACAGCTCATCCCCGTGTATCGCCAACAGGTCCTTATTGGCGGTGACAACATTTTTCCCTTTTTGTAAGGCTTCCAGGATAAAGGTCCGGGCGGGTTCTATTCCGCCCATAACTTCAACCACTATTTTAATATCCGGGTCGGATATTACTTCATCCCAGTTGGAAGTAAGAACTCCTTTGGGTAATGTGACATCTCTTTTCCTGTCCAGGTCCTTGTCAAGAACTTTTTTGATATTGATCCTGGCTCCGCATTTATTTACCCATTTGTCTTCGTTTTGCTGCAGGATTTTTACAACTCCCTGGCCCACCGTGCCTAACCCCAGTATAGCGATATCTACTTTTTCCATGTGAATACCTCCTAGTTTTGTCCGATTAATTCTACTTTTTTGACTCCATCAAATTTTTGCATTCTATTTATCATTTCTTCCACATCACCCAGCACCTCTGCCGTATCAATGCTTAACGATACATTGGCCACGTTCTGCAAAGGAATGCCCTGGTTAATAGTAAGAATATTCCCTTTCGCTTCCGCAACGGCGTTGAGGATATTGGACAGAACTCCCATACGGTGTTCCAGGATAAGGGAAACTGTGATTATTTTCTCCTTGGCAGCCTGGTAAAATGGAAAGATCCCGTCACGGTATTTATAAAATGCGCTGCGGCTGATGCCTACCTTTTCGACGGCTTCGTTGACAGTCAGCGCTTCTCCCCGCGCCAGCAGTTCTTTGACCAGCGCCGTCTTAAGGATAGCCTCAGGCAGTATTTCCTTACTCACAATATACATATTTTTACTCTTAATCTTGCCTTTATTCACTAAAACATCACCGCCTTGTGTCCTTCCGTTGTGGATATTCCTCTTTATATGGTAGACATTATAGCACCATCTTGCTGTCATCGCAATATAAATAAGTGCCAAAGGACAAAAAAAAATCGGTCTGTCGACCGACCTTTCTAGATTATTATGCAGATGATGCCTCCGCTGCCTTCATTAACAATTCTGTTTAACGTTTCCTTCAGTTTTGCCTGTGCATTTTCCGGCATGGTCTGCAGTTTACTTTGGATGCTTTCTTTGACAAGTTCGTGAAGTGATTTGCCAAAAATATCATATGACCAGATCTGCGAGGGGTTTTCCTGGAATTTTTCGGTAATATATCGTGCCAGGTCCGCACACTGCTTTTCGGTGCCCATCAGCGGCGTTATTTCCGCCGAAATATCGGTCCGGATAATGTGCAGCGCAGGTGCGCTTGCTCTCAGTTTTACGCCAAACAGTCCGCCCTGTTTGATTAATTCCGGCTCTTCGAGTTTGATTTCCGACAGGATTGGATTTACCATGCCATATCCGGTTTCTCTTACCTGAAACAGGGCTTCCGCCAGTTTGTCAAATTCTGTTTTGGCCTGGCTGAGGTCTTTCATGATCCGGAAGAGGTCATGGTCCCCTTCGATATCAAAACCGGTTTTTTCTTTCAGGACCCGGAAGAACAGCCCGTCGGCAGCAGTCATCTCAATTGATGCGGCTCCCGTTCCCATATCCATATTATCCAGGACTACCTCGTCTACAATATCCAGCTTTGATAATACTTCTATAACCTGATCGATATCACGCAGCCTTCTGACCTGGCTGATGGTTTCATGCACAGCATCCTCAAAGTTCTTTCTGAGCCAATGTCCCTCTTCCAGTTCTTCAATCCACTTGGGCAAGCTGACATTAACCTCTGTAACAGGGAATTCAAAAAGGGCCTCTTCCAGTATCTGCATGATAGTACCCTGCGACATTTGTGCCGCGTCTACCGGTATCACCGGAACTTCATACAGGCTCTCCAGTTCCTGGCACAGCTCAACTGTAGAAACATCATTAGGACGAACGGAGTTCAAAACCACCACAAAAGGTTTTCCAAGTTCCTTCAATTCCTCGATAACCCTCGCTTCTGATTCGAGGTAATTCTCGCGCGATATCTCCGTAATGCTTCCGTCTGTTGTGACCACAATACCAATCGTGGAATGATCGGTAATAACCTTTCGGGTCCCCATTTCGGCAGCTTCCTGAAACGGCATGGCATCTTCATCCCAGGGCGTTCTGACCATTCGCGGCCCGTTCTCATCCTCATAGCCCTTAGCCCCCGGCACCGTGTAACCCACGCAGTCTACAACGCGTACCCTGACAGCCAGCCCTTCCTTAACCTGTATTTCCACTGCTTCATTGGGAATAAATTTTGGTTCTGTGGTCATGATCGTCTTGCCGGCGCCGCTCTGGGGCAGTTCGTCGATTGCCCGTTCCCGGTCATACGGGTCAACTATGTTCGGTATTACCAGCAGGTCCATGAACCTCTTGATAAATGTTGATTTTCCTGCGCGAACCGGTCCTACTACACCTAAGTAAACGTCACCCCCTGTTCTTTCGGCAATGTCACGGAAAATACTTTCCACATTATCCCCTCCTAACTAATTATTTAACCGATTATTTATAAGACAAATCCGGGCTTATAAAACCAGTGTTCATCCCCCCCCAGCCTGGAACCATATAACAATAACCCAAAATAGTTATGACAATACGGTTTTTTATTAATTAACAATACATATATACTTGCAATGGGACTTATTTATTACTTTCATCTAAAAAAAATGACTCCTTATCCCTCACAGCCCTTACGGATACTGCGCGATAACGGAGTCATACAAATATTGCGTTATTATTTAAAGATCGGTTTAATCTAGTTTAATCTATTTATTTTATTTACCACCTGTCCTGTTTGGCAACTTCCTCCACTTCATGCTTTTTATGACGCATCATCAAATCAACCACCGCATCCCGGGGGTTCTTCTGCAAGAACAGGACATTGTATGTTTCACGGCAGATCGGCATGGTTACCCGGTACTTTTCACTCAAAGCGCAGGCCGCCTGGGTCGCCCTTACACCCTCAACAACCATGCCTACTTCTTCTACGGCCTGTTCCAGGGATAAACCCCGGCCAATCAGTATCCCTGCACGCCGGTTACGGCTGTGCATGCTGGTGCAGGTCACAATCAGATCACCTATACCTGTAAGACCGGCAAAAGTAAGGGGATTAGCGCCCGCAGCCGTCCCAAGGCGGGCTATCTCAGCAGCTCCCCTGGTTATCAGGGCAGCCTTGGAATTGTCACCAAATCCTAAACCCTCGGCAATCCCCGTTCCCAATGCTATCACGTTCTTCAAGGCGCCGCCCAGTTCCATCCCTATCAGATCGGGATTAGTATAAACCCTGAAGGCGGGAGTCATAAAAAGTTCTTGCACTTCTTCAGCCTTATCCCGGTCATGAGCGCCTATAACTACGGCCGTAGGCATATCCCGGGCCACTTCTTCCGCATGGCTGGGGCCTGACAGGACGGCAATATGAATATCTCTCCCGGCAAATTCTTCTTTCATTACTTCGCTCAACCTTTTTGAGGTATCCGTCTCGATCCCTTTGGCGGTATTAATTACTATAGCGCCCTCTCTCACACAATTATTAAGTTGAGCGCAAATATCCCTGACCGCATGGGAGGGTACGCTTAAAACAACATATTTGACCTTATCGACCGCCTCTTTCAGGTCAGCAGTCACTTCAATATTGGCAGGCATGGCAACACCTGGTAAATAAAGGGTGTTTTCCCTGCCGCTCTTTATCTTTTTTATCTTTTCCGGCTCGCGGCCCCACAGATTAACCGCCATCCCTTTTTTAGCCAGCAGTATCGCCAAAGCCGTTCCCCAGCTCCCGGCGCCCAAAACAGCTGCGTCTGCCAAGAGAACACCCCCTTGCCTTATTTTTGATGTTCCAGTTTGTTCTCCTTGCCCCGGTAAAGTCTTATTATATTGCTCCTGTGCCTGTAAATAACAAATCCGGCTGCCACAAAACAAAATACTACGACCGGTAGTGGTTTGCGAAACAAGACCGCGCTGATCGGCACGCTCACTGACCCCAGGATCGAACCCAGTGAGACGTAACGGGTCAGCAGAATGGTAAGAACAAAGACAGTAACGGCAATCAATGTTACATCCGGTATCAGGGCCAGGATAACACCAAACCCTGTCGCGGCGCCTTTGCCCCCCTTAAACCCGTGATAAAGCGGGTAGGTATGTCCCGCTATTGCCGCAAGACCTCCGGCAATAGCATAAGACAGGGAATTATCACCCAGGCAAAACCCAATGTACACGCTGGCAAGACCTTTCAAGGCATCGCCAACAAGTACAAGGGCTGCCGGCCCCTTGCCGACAGTACGCAGCACATTGGTCACGCCGGTGTTCCCGCTCCCGTAATCCCTGATATCTACGCCCTTAACCAGTTTTGTTACAATTATCCCGAAAGAAGCAGAACCGACCAGGTATCCCAGCATGATCGTTAAAACAAGATTCATCGGATAACCACTCTCCTACCCCTCTCTTTTTCTTACAGAAATCCGGATCGGGGTCCCTTCAAAACCGAAGTTTTCACGGAACACGTTCTCCAGGTAACGCTGGTATGAAAAATGCATCAGTTCCGGCTCATTGACAAATAACACAAAGTGAGGCGGTTTAATTCCCACCTGTGTGCAATAAAGAATTTTTAACCTTTTTCCTTTATCACTGGGCGGCGGATTCAACTGGGCAGCTTCGCTGACCACTTCATTCAAAACGCTTGTACTGATACGGTGGGTTTGCTGTTCTGAAACAAAATTAACCAGATCGATGATTTTGACAACCCGCTGTCTGGTCAGGGCAGAGACAAAAATGGTGGGAGCATACTGCATAAAGCCCAGTTCGCCACGAATCGCAGTTTCGTACTTATGCATGGTCTTCTCGTCTTTTTCCACCAGGTCCCACTTGTTTATGACGATTACAGCCCCTTTACCCGCTTCGTGGACATACCCCGCAATTTTTTTGTCCTGTTCGGTCACACCTTCCACTCCGTCAATGACAAGCAGAACAACATCACTGCGGTCCACAGCTCTCAGCGCCCTGATAACGCTGTATCGTTCGGTAGGTTCTTCAATATTTCCCCGTCGCCTCATCCCGGCAGTATCTATTAAAATATAGCGCTGGTTCTCCCTGGTAAAAGGCGTGTCAATGGCATCGCGGGTAGTTCCCGGCACATCGCTGACAATCACCCTCTCCTGTCCCAGGATGATATTGACCAGGGATGATTTGCCCACATTGGGCCTGCCGACCACGGCTATCTTAATGATATCCGGTTCACCCTCATCATCGTCCCGGGGAGGAAAATGCCCGATCATCACATCCAAAAGATCACCTATATTCATCCCGTGTGCGGCCGAGACGGGAATCGGCTCGCCCAAACCCAGGCGGTAAAAATCATAGAGCTCTTCTTTCTTTGTAAAATCCTCAATTTTATTAATAACCGGGATAACTTTTTTATGCGCTCGCCGCAGTAATTCAGCCAGGTTCTCATCATCCGAGGTCAGTCCGGATCGCCCGTCAACCAGAAACAGAATAACATCAGCTTCCCGAATGGCGAGCTGGGCTTGTTTCCTCACCTGTCCCAGTATAGTCTCATCCTTGCTTAAAAAATCAATGCCTCCTGTATCAATCAGTGTATAAGCCCTGTTAAGCCATTCCGAATCCCTGTAAATCCTGTCCCGGGTAACACCGGGCGTATCCTCCACGATCGCAGTCCTCCCTCCCACCAAACGGTTAAACAGGGTGGATTTCCCCACATTGGGCCTGCCAACAATAGCAACGATCGGCTTGCTCAAACTTTTCACCATCCTTATTCAAACAACGCTTTTTCCCCGGCACAGATAGAAATTAGCTGTTGGATACAGACATTAGCTCCTTTAGGACTGTTGGGGCGTCAACCGGCACTGTTACCAGCTGCACCTGCAGCTTATCAGCTACTTCCTGCGGTGTCAGGTCATCCAAGAATTTGCCTTCCCCGCTCTTTAACATCACGGAAGGAATAAATACAGTGCTGTGAGGTTTTATCCCGGCCAGGCCGGAAATAAGGCATTTGCCTGTCAACAGCCCGGTTACTGTAACGGACGGACCAAAAAAGCTGTTGGTTATAGTTTTCAAATTAATCCTCAGGCCGGATATTGTGTTCAGCATTGCTATAACCGGCAAGACGGCAGGCCGGCCGGACACCCCTGTCGCAAAAAACACTTCCCTGACCGGAGACATACTTGCGGGCAGCGTAAGCCTGTCAAAATCTTCCCATAACGTCCTGACCATGCCCACCCCGTTTTCCAGCTGGGGGAAGTCTTCATATGACCGGTAAGAAGGGATCTCCCGTTCTGACAAGAGATAAAATTCGTCCGACAGCCAGACAAAATTAGTGCCGCGCACTTTTTTATACTCCTGCTGTTTCTTGCGCACCCAATCTATCAGTTGTGCCGCCAGTTGGGCGTCCACAGCCTTAATTTCCGGAAGCTTTTCCCGGTGCCTTGTTGTACCGACCGGGACTATTGCCAGGGATTTAACCCCTTCGATAGCGGACAGGTCCCGGCAGGTCCGCTCCAGGTGATCCCCGTCATTTAACCCGGGGCATAATACCACCTGTGTATGAAACTCAATCCCTGCCCCTGACAGGTCTTGTAAAATCTCTATAATCTTCCCTGCATTCGGGTTTTGCAGCATCTTCACTCTCATCACAGGCACGGTGGTATGTACCGATACATAAAGCGGAGAAAGATGTTCATTTTTAATTCTTTCCAGATCACTGCCGTTTAAATTCGTCAGAGTGACATAACTTCCCTGGAGGAAGGAGAGACGGTAGTCATCGTCCTTAATGTAAAGACTTGGGCGCATCTTTGCAGGCATCTGGTCGACAAAGCAAAAAACGCACTTATTCCGGCATAGTTTTAAGCCGTCAAAGACAGCCTGGTCAAATTCCGCCCCCAATGTTTCGTCATACTCTTTTTCTATTTCAAAAATCTGTCTTTCTCCCGACTTTTTCTCCACTTCCAGCAAGACCTCTTCCCCGGCCCATTCAAACTGGAACTGGATCAAGTCGTTTACAGGTTTCTTATTAACACTGACCAGCCTGTCCCCTGCTTCAAGCCCCAATTCCGCAGCCAGGGAATTTTGCCGTACTCCTGCTATTACAGCATAATTCATCCTATTCCTCACCACTTAAATCTCTATCAACTCAACCCTTATTATGCTTTATCAGGGGAGGAGCGTCAAGCTAATCTTGGAAAAATAAGACGGGAACAAGGAAGTTCCCGTTAACTAATCAAATTTGATCATTTTGTCCATCTGCGTCGTCACATATTTACTAAGCGCCGACATACCTTTCTTCAGCTGACAGGCCGCCAGGTATACCGCGGCCGGTTTGAATACAGGGATAATACTTACCCGCCAGCATAACCTGGTTAAGAGCGCATTATACTTTGATACATCGACGAGGCATACGGCTTCCTTAATTTCCTGGATTTTTAAGAGGTCCTTGATTGAAACTGACATCAACCGGCCCTCCCCACCCGCGCCCAGGGTATATAGTTGGGCTCCCGTCCGGTCCGTCCCAATATAATACAACCTGCCCACACTTAAATCCTTATGGGCCGCAAAATTTGGCAGGCTGCAGATTTCCCGGATTGTGGGGTCAGCGCCGATAATACCGGCCCGGCAGCAAGCTGCAAGCACGGCAGCATAACAACCAAGCTGGTCAATGAAAATGATTTTCACTGGGAAGAATCCTCCGGTGCATCACATTTCAACCGGCTTTTTACTAGGTTGACAAGGTGAATAAATTTATAATAGGACTGGCGCGTACCAAACAACACAATGGCGCGGCCCAGCCGGTTGAGCCCACAGCGGCGGGACATAAACCCCCCTATCATCATAAATATATTGACATACGGCATAGTATCAATGAATGCTACCTTGTCCTGATTGCCGTCCACCAGATCCCAGAACGCCCTCATACTCCTTTCATATCCGGCCTCCATATTCTTTTTGCTTGCAATATAAACCTCACACCCGGATTCATCAAAACCCATAAAACGTATCCTGCCATGGTCTCGTGAAACCTGGGCATCATAGTAAGGAAGGCTCAAAAGTTCCTCCTTGCTGGCCACCCTGGTATCCGGCAGCAGGCCCAGGTGTATGCCTGCCGCCGTTACCGAAGAATGAGAACCCCCAAAACAGTTGTAGATGAATCTCAACTCTCACCTCTTATTTTATTATCTTAATTAAATCTACGATTATATCCTTCAATCGTCTTCTTTTTTGCGCCTGGACCTGACAGGCCCCAGGTAGTTAGAAAATTCCTTGCCCAGATTTGTAATCTTCCTGACCGATTCCTGCCAGCTCCCTGTGCTGATCAACAAGAAAGCGCCGCCTCCGATAATCAAAACCAGCACTATCCAAAGCAGTGATGTGCCGGCCCCTGTGTTGGGCAGGGGTCCGTCTCCGGCAGGCCCCCCCCCTGCTGCTCCCAGCAGCCTGGGTATGCCGTCGGCAAAAATAGCCACTCCTTTTTCTGCAGCCGTCCTGCTGTTGGTGTATGTCCCCACCTCGATTAAGGCACAGCGGGGGCCCAGGTCCTGGTTATAGTTCCCCTTGCCCATATAAATACCCTTGATCATTCCCGGATATTTTTTATCGAAATATCCCTTGATCTGCTTGGCAAATTCGAGGTTGGCCGACATATGGGGGTTCTGCCGCCCCACCACAAGGCGTATTTTTGTCGCGTCCTGACCATCAACATTCGTTGCATAAAACTTAGGGTCCGGTATCCCGTCCCGGTGGACATCAATCAGGGCTATGGGATTTTTCTTTAAAAGATCGACCGCCGTCCTCCTTGAACGGTGATAGGCATTGGCGTCATGGGGGTCATGCTTATTAAGACTGATATCTGTCTGGACTCCTTTATTTGTTAACTGGCTGTCCAATGCTTTACCGACTTTCAGGATTCCCCCGTTTCCCGGTTTGCTCTCTGTCCCGTCTGTCGGAATATAGCTTTCATCGGTATGAGTCATGTAGATACCCACCTTATTTCTGCCCTGTGCGACATCCAGCACGGGAACCTGGTCCCACTCATCCAGCCAGGGCATCTCTTCTTTTCCCACCAGTTGACAGGTCGCCTTATAGTTTTCATTATCAACCCTGACTACCTTATAACGGTTGTTATCCTCAATGATGAATTCGTCCCCGGTAAAAACCTCGTGAGCTGTCTGGTCTAATTCATTCTCCTCTTCATCAACTAAAGTAAAATATTTTCCTCCAGTCAACTCTCCTTCCCATTTACCCAGGCTGTCCAGGATGTCCATTTCAATCCCGGCTTCTGAAAGAGTGTTATAGACATAGGGATTATTTTCATAAAAATAGAGAACTCCGCCTGTGAGCATGAACAGGAAGCCTAAAAGGAAGACCATTTTATTGAAATTTTTCTTCATTTATCCTCATCCTCCCTATCCTCTTCCTTAGCGCCCACACTTTTTAGCTGGCTGATCAGGCCAGGATCCCGGCCTTCCGACTCAGGCCCTCCCTGCAGCCGTTCGCGGGTCTCTCCTATCAACTCGGCCAGAAGAACGGCCACCAGCCCGGCAACAACAATGGAGTCAAAAGCCCCGGCTCCCCCGATATCGACATTGCCCGGCGTACCGGTGACCATGAGCCACACCCAGTGGATAATATCGAGCGCAAGGACCCCTATGGTGGCAGCAACAAAAGCCGCGCGGCGTGAACGCCCCAGCAGGTAAGCAATACTGCCGGCTGCCAGCGGATACACATAGAGAGGATCAATAATACCCCCGTCTGTAGGCTCGCCGCTCATCAGCACACCGCCGATTAAATAAATAGCGCCTGCGGCTGCAACCGTTGCAAGGAATGTCCTCCCCAGCTCTTTGCTGGTTCCTGCCCTGGTCAGCAAATATACAGCCAGTCCGATCGGAACAAGCGCCCCTCCCACATTTATTGTAACCGGTACATTTCCCCTCATCAGGGGAATATCTATGAAACTACCGACAATCAGCGCTGCTATAATGGCTAACGCTCCTTTGTCCGACAGCCGCATCCTGTCCAGCAGGCGCTGGGCCAACCCGAAATAAACCAGGATAGACGCAACGATCAGGACAATTATTCCCAATGGTAACCTGTTCAAATAATTCCCCCCCTTTATAAACACCTTTTGTATCGTAGATTTCCCTGTGTTTTAAATAAATATACATGGTATTTCCCAGGAAATGGTAATAAGGCCTGCTTGCTTTAAAGGAATATATTTCTTCTCCGATATGTAATATAATGCTAATGAGCTGTTTGTAAATATTTACATAGGGAGTGAACCTTTTTGAAAACGAGACTGGAAATAGACCGGCAATACACCTGGGACCTGACAGCCCTATACAAATCTCAAACCGACTGGGAAAAAGCTCTCGGGGATATCCGGGAACTGACCAATGCAATTGTGGGAATGAAAGAAAATATTACTGCGAGCGCTCAAAACCTTTATGAAGCGCTCTTACGCATGGACCGGCTTGGCATCAGGCTGGAGTGGGCCGCAAGTTATGCCAGGATGAGTTTTGACGTGGACATGGGGAATCCCCAGGCCAAGCACAACTACGAAAAACTGGATAATCTCTATACCAAAGTAAGCGACATGCTGGCATTTTATGAACCCGAACTGCTGCGTCTCGAACCCGCCACTTTTGAACAGTACAAAAAAGAGGTACCCGGACTGGATACCTACTCATTTATGTTTGAAAAGCTCTTCAAACAAAAGGATCATATCCTAAGTACGTCTGAAGAAGAAATCCTGACACGCATGGATTCCCTGGGGTCATCCTTTCACAAAATATTCGACGATATTACTGTAAATGACCTCGACTTCCCCGAAATCGAGGATGAACACGGTGAAAAAATTAAAGCCAATGAAATAAACTATCGCAAAATGCTCAATTCTTATGACCGCAATGTTCGGGAACGATATTTTAAAGGCCTGTTGGGTACATATGGCTCTCATATCAATTCCCTGACCTCATCAACCTATGGCAATCTGAAATACAGGGCATTTCTCGCTAAAACCAGGAAATACCGTTCCTCACGCGAGATGGCGCTTTCCCAAAACCATATTCCTGTTGAGGTCTACGACACTCTCATCCAGACCGTCCGCAGCAATGTCCATATACTGCAGCGCTATTTTAAGCTCCGCAAGAAGGTTCTGGGTTATGATGACCTGCATTTTTATGATTTATTCGTTCCAATAATAAAAGATATCCGTCATACTTTCAGCTTCGAAGAAGCCCGTGATATGGTCTTGGCTGCCCTGAAGGTTTTAGGCGAGAATTACCGGAGCGTACTGGAAGAAGCCTTTTCGCAGCGCTGGCTCGATGTTTATCCCAATAAAGGAAAAACACCGGGCGCTTACGCTAACGGCATTTACGATCTTCATCCTTATGCCCTGCTCAATTTTACAGGAACCTTAGAAGACGTCTTTACTATGGCGCATGAACTTGGACATGTGATGCACAGCTATTACAGCAATAAAACCCAGCCCTATGTCAATTCCGGTTATGCTATTTTTACTGCGGAAGTGGCTTCGACCGTCAATGAATATTTGTTATTCCGCCACCTGTTAGACAATGCGTCCTCCCGCCAGGAAAAATCCTACCTTTTGAGCCAGCACCTGGACAGTATACGTTCAACGCTCTTTCGCCAGGCCTTCTTTGCAGATTTTGAAATGCAGATGCACCAAATGGTCGAGGAAGACCGCCCCGTTACGCCCGAAGCTCTCTGCACAACCTATGGGCAACTGTACGGGTTCTATCACGGTCCGCAGTTTACTGTTGACCGTGAGCTTACCTTTGAGTGGGCCCGTATACCTCATTTTTATAACTCCTTCTATGTTTACCAGTACGCGACCGGCATTTCGGCCGCCATTTACCTGGCTAAAAATATATTGACCGAAAAACCCGATGCGCTTGAAGCTTACCTTCATTTTCTGTCCGGAGGGGGCGCGGATTATCCTATCAACATACTGAAAGAAGCCGGTGTCGATATGTCGACCTCGGATGCCGTACTCGCTGCACTGCAGGATTTTTCAGAAACACTGGACCTTTTGGAAACAACACTTTAGATAAATCCAACAATTTGCTCAATACTGCAATTTAGCCGGAGAAATTATCACTTACCGCTCGAGCCAAATCCTCCTCCCCGGTCGGTCCCTATGCCGTCAACGCTTTCAACCTGTTTCCATTCAATCGCCGGGACACGCTGTAAAACCATCTGGGCTATCCTTTCGCCTTTTCCAACCTTGAAGGTCTCCTGCGGGGAGGTATTGTGAATGATTATCCCCAACTCATCCCGGTACCCTGCATCAATAGTGCCGGGACTGTTAGCCAGCCTGAGCGGCGTCTTTAAGGATAACCCGCTCCTCGGTCTTATCTGGATTTCATATCCTTCAGGGATAGCCAGCTTCAGTCCTGTTCTGACAACTACCGTGCTCCCCGGCGCTATTAACACGTCCTCCACCGTGTAAATATCCATCCCTGCATCTCCGGGTCTTGCATAGACAGGCTTTTTGGCGTCGGGGTGGCATATTTCTATGCATACTTCTACTACTTCTCTTATCATGATATTGCCTCCGTCCTGTTGTTTGTTCATATATTATTTATTATTCTATCACACCGGTAAAGACTTTTTATTTAGGAAACCTGGGAAACCGGTTTATACACCGGAAATGACAAGATAAATGTCGTACCCAAATCGGGCTCGCTTTCAATCTCAATCCTTCCCCCATGTTCTTTTATTATCTGGAAACAAATACTCATACCCAGTCCCGTACCCCGGGCCTTGGTCGTAAAAAACGGAGTGCCTACCTTGCTCTTTTCTTCCCTGGTCATAGCCCGCCCGTTATTATAAATTTCCAAATACATTTCATTATAAGTGCCGGAGAAACCCGTGGAAATGATAATCTGCGGGTTTTCTGTTCCCTGTAAGGCTTCTGTCGCATTCTGCACAATATTCAGTATCACCTGCTTAACCTGGTTTGCATCAACCCTTACCGTTTTTTCGTTGTCGGTAAGATTAAAGCTGCTTTTTATGTTTTTTGTAAACAGGTGGGTCTCCAGCATCAGTTCCATCGATTTGACCAGATTGTTCAGCGATGTTTCATTAAATACCGGGGGTTGGGGTTTGGCAAATGCCAGAAAGTCACTGACAACCTTATTCAGCCCGTGCACCTCATTTTCTATCAAACGAGCATATTCAACGATACACTGTTCCTGTGTTTTAAGGGCTATGATCTGGCTAAAACCAAGGATAGTTGTAAGGGGATTCCTGACCTCATGTACAATACCCGCCGCCATCTGCCCAAGCAGAACAAGCTTTTCCTGCTGTCGCATCGTCTCATACTCCCGCTTAAACAGGGTGACGTCTGAGGCTGCACTGATCCCGCCAATCACTTCGCCATCCATATTATAAATGGGTGAGATGAATAGCAGCACTTCTTTCTTGTTGCCGTTAAGCGTTGTAAATGAAGCTTCCAGCAGTCCCTGCTTCTCTCCCCACAGTGACATGGTCTGCCTCGCTTCCTTCCTGTCCATTTTCAGTATATTATACAGGTCGTCCAGTTTCATTCCCAAAAGGTCCTGTTTATCCATCTCCACCACATTCATGAATGCTTCGTTACACATAATTATGACATTGTTCTTATCGGTGACCACAATGAGATTGTTGACGGCATTTAAAATAGTCTTGGTTTGAAGCTGCAGGTTTTCCAGTGTCTGCGCTCTTTTTACTTCGTCAAACAAACACAAAAATCCGCCGTTTTCCAGCCTGTAAACATCTATTAATACCCTGGTTTTTTCACCGTTTTTGGCTTTGAACGTTCTGACCTTGTTTTGCAAAGTATGCAGGCTGCTGCCGACTATCTCTTTTATGACATGTTTTCTGTATGTTTCGTTACAATATACCTTTTCTTCAATTTCGTCAACGGACAGGCCTAATATTTCTTCTTCCTTGTACCCCAACATTTCCGTAATTTTTTTATTTACAAAATTCAATCTCAGGTTAGGGTCATATGTGGAGAGGGCGACTGGCATCACATTAAAAATTTCGTACATGTATTTGCTGGTTTTTTCCATCATTTCATAAGGATAATTCAGGGCGCTTACGAAGACCCCTTCAAACAGCCAGCAGTATAAACTTACTTTCATTAAGTGCTGCATAATAAAGAAGTACGAAGCTATGCCCTTGCTCAGGACAGAGCAGATCGTGACGGCTATCCCTGCCAGCATTGCCATATAAATGCACCGGTAGGTTAGCATGTCCCTGTTATTTACACTGTCTTTGATTTTCAGGATGGAAAGGACAAAGATACCGGCAATTACAAGTTCCGTCAAAACTCTCTCTGTGGAAAAAGGCTCAAAAAATAACGCCCCTGGCAGCTTAACATAAAAGTATTTTATCAACCAGCTTAGTGTAAAGGCAAAAACAAGGGAAAAAAAGAGACCGTACCTCCGGTCAATCTTTCGGCTAAAAATGTTAAAAGACACTGCCAACAGGACCAGAGCCTCGGCCAACCTGACTACGACAGCAAAAATCATGGACAGACCCGTTTCTGATTCTGTTAAACCAGAAAAATAACAGGTATGGAATACTCCCAGGACTGCCGTGGTCATGAACCCAAACCCTAATATGCAATTTTCCGGAGGTATGTGTGTATAAGTACACCACACAAGGACCGCTATCATAACCCCAATCAGGACACAAATAGTTTCAATCACTGCATGATATACTACTGTATAACTGCCCCAACCAGACAAGGATATTATTTTTGCTATAAAGGCACATGATAACAGTGTCAATACGTACTGAACATAGAGATTTTCAATTATTATCCTGCCTGCAAGTCTTGTCACACCCACAAACCTGCTTCCCCCTCCGTTATTCCGGTATATATTGTCATAAAAATCCTGAATATACTTTAACATAACACTACTTTAGCATAATAACCGGGATAAAATCCTAATTATTTTGTCGAATTTTGTTATGTTTGTAATTTTTATCTATAACAGAGTCCTGTCAAAACTCCGGTATTGAATTGCCTCAGCCACGTGAGAAGCTTTTATGTCTCCCGTCCCCGCCATGTCAGCGATGGTGCGCGCTATCTTCAGGATACGGTCATGAGCCCTTGCGCTAAGTCCCAGTGCTCCAAAGGCGTTACTTAACAGTTCCCGGGCCTCTCCCCTGATAAGACAGTACTTTTTGACTTCTTTATGTCCCATCTGGGCATTACAGGTAACAGCCGTCCCGTTAAACCGGGCCAACTGCCTGGCCCTTGCCGCAACAACCCTTTGGCGCACGGTTTCCGAAGATTCCTCCTGCCGCCTGCTTTCCAGTTCCTCGAAAGTAACCCGTGGTACATCGATTTGGAGGTCTATGCGGTCCAGCAGGGGACCTGATATTTTGCTGCGGTATTTATTCACCTGGTAGGGGGTACAGGTACACTCCTTTAACCGGTCGCCATAATACCCGCAGTAGCAGGGGTTAGCCGCTCCTACCAGCTGAAACCTGGCCGGAAAAGCAACAGCGGCTGATACGCGTGTAATGGTAACTGTGTATTCCTCCAGCGGCTGGCGCAGCGCTTCCAAAACATCACGTCTGTATTCGGGAAGTTCATCCATAAAGAGAACCCCATTCGTGGCGAGAGTGACCTCTCCCGGCTTAGGCGCCTGTCCTCCCCCCATCAGGCTGGCCCCAGAAGAGCTGTGGTGAGGTGAACGAAAAGGCCGACTGGTAACCAGGGGTTTTTCCTTTGACAGCAGTCCGGCCACACTATAGATTTTACTTACTTCCAACGCTTCCTCCACTGTCATGGGCGGCAGAATGGAGGGCAGGCATTTTGCCAGGAGGCTTTTTCCCGAGCCCGGCGAACCCACCAGCAATATATTATGTCCGCCGGAGGCCGCTATTTCAAGGGCCCGTTTGGCCATCCGCTGTCCTTTGACATCAGAAAGATCCGTACTGCCTAAAGCGGGGATCTGTCCAAGAGATTTCTCCGGGACGGCGTGTACAACAGGAGTGTATACGGCAGGGTTTTTTAAAAATTCTTTTATTTCCGCCAGCTTATGCAAGGCAAATGCAGTAAGGGGCGTGAGAGCGGCCTCCCCGCTGTTGTCAAACGGGATGATGAAGGCCTTTTTTACATGTTCCCATAAAAAAATGGCCATGGGAAGTATTCCCGGGATGGCCCTTAACCTGCCGTCCAGTGATAGTTCTCCCACCAGGACGTAGCGCTGTAATGCATCTGTGTTCAATTGCCCGGTAGCCGCCAGGATACCTGTGGCGATGGCAAAATCAAAACCCGGCCCTTCCTTTTTGATATCGGCCGGGGCCAGGTTAACCACAATCCGGCGGGGTGGAAACTCAAATCCGGAATTCTTAATGGCGGTACGTACTCTCTCCTTGCTTTCCTTTACGGTAAGATCCGGAAGACCTACTATTTCAAAACAGGGCAAACCGTTTGAAACATCCACTTCCACTTCAATCAGGTGCGGTTCCATTCCCACAGTAGTACAGCTTAAGACATTGGCCAGCAATTGTTCTTCCTCCCTGATATTTACCATTAATAGGTATGTATTGCATATATATATATATTCATCCTTTTAATACCATTTTCCTGCAATATAATTACATTTTTTGCTAATATATTACTCCCTGTTATTCAACGGACCCCGGATCAGGGAAGTGAAGACAGCAGCCAGCGCAATTAAAGAAGCTGCCAAAAAGGTGTTGTGCATGGCTCCTTCAAAGGCTCCCACGTAAAGTACGGTTCCTTCCAAACCCTGTGCAGCTAAACTATTGTTCAGTGAACTGAACTTTGTGCTGAATATTGCCCCTGATACAGCTATTCCCAACACCATGCCCGTATTGCGCATAACAGCCAGCATACTGGAAGCAATCCCCCGCCTGTTTGGCAGGACAGTACCCAGAACAGCGCTGTTGTTAGGAGTTTGAAACATCCCTGACCCCAGGCCCAGCAAGACCAGGGCCGTAACTATAGACGCCGCGTCCGAGTCCCCCTTTAACCTGCTGAGCAGAAATAAACCTGTGGCCATAATGGCCATACCCAGTGAACTCACATACCTTGTGTCGGTACGGTCTGATATTATGCCGCTTACAGGCGCAACGATCATAGTGACCAATGGCATGGGTATCAGATAAAACCCAGCCTGGGAAGGGGACAGATTCAACACCTGCTGCAAATAAAAAGGCATGATCAGGATTACGGCATTCATAGCTATAAAGCTCATTAGCGCTGAAAGATTTCCCATGGAAAACAGGCGGTTTTTAAATAGCCTCGTGTCCAGCATGGGATAGGGAGTGCGGCTTTCAAAAAAGATAAAAATAAACAGCAGTATTATTCCCCCTGCCAACAGCCCTATGATAACCGGGTTGTTCCAACCCATTTTCTCCGCATTACTTAGAGAAAACAGCATACTGACCAAAGCCAGGAAAAACATGACGGAACCAGGAATATCAAAGGGCTGCACCCCGTTGCTCTTCTGAACGGGTATTACTTTATACGCCAGAAATGAACCGGCGATTCCAATCGGTATGTTAATAAAAAACACACTCCGCCAGCCAAAATAACTTGTCAAAAAACCACCCAGCACAGGTCCGGTCGTCAACGCTACCGATACTGCAACAGCGATCACCCCTAAAGACCTTCCTCTCTCCCTGGGATCGGTGATGTCTGCAACAATTGCCGGTCCCATTGACATCATCATCCCGGCCCCGATAGCCTGGACACCACGAAAAATAATCAGCATAAGAATGGATGGAGCCACCCCGCAGAGTAAGGACCCAAAAGTAAAAACAATAAATCCCCTCAGGTAGATATTCTTATGCCCGTACAAATCGCCCAGTCTGCCGAAAGTAAGCAGCAGACTGCTGGTCATAAGAAGATAGGACATGACCACCCATTCTACTGTTGCCAGGGTTACTTTGTAATCGGAACTGATGGTTGGCAGCGCGATATTTACCACGCTTCCGTCGAGCGGACCCATAAAAGTCCCCAGCGCTACGGCAAACAGTATTATCCTATGCTGTCTTTTGCTGATCCTTTCATACAAAAACCCTGTCGCGCTTTTTGCCTCTTCGCTGTTCATTCATTTCCTCCGTTACCTTTATGATATAATGTCTGTGCCTGTTTTATATCTTACCACTTTCTTTTCCCATCCGGCATATGTATCACTTAAATAATTGATTTTTTACCGCAGAATACATGGGATTTGTTGAGTTATCCGACCTTGAAAATTAATCAGGCTGACCTGCTTGCAGGTCAGCCTATTGGGGTTTACAACTTACTTAGTTTTTTCTCAAACCTCCTGTAAAGAATAAAAATCAGCAGGCTAATATAGGCTGCCCCTACCGTTACATAACCCCACACTGCCTTACCATCACTGATCAGCCAGAATACTTTGGCCGGCCAGTAGCTGGGGAGTATTCCCAGCAGTATTTGCCATTTTGATTCCATAAAGAACGCCGCCAGGGGCCCCATCATCAGTATGCCCATACCCTTCATCAGCGCCAGTCCTTCCACCTTGTTGCCGGCAAATACAATCAGAAAAAGCATCAATAATACTGACAACAATCCTCCCAGAAAAACAGCCGGACTAAACGCCGCCAACTGTGGCAAATCCGCCATTCCTGTGGCTGCCAGGATCAGCATCACATAAACCAGGCTGAATATTAAGGCTGCAGTAATCCGGTACCTCACATAGCCGGAAATAGTGACGGGGGTAACCTGGAGCGCCATAAGAATGTGTTCGTCCTTCTCATCCAGGATCAAAAATCCATATACTACTCCGAAAAGAAATGGCAGCTGTAAAATGATCAGCATACTTAAAATCAATGGGTAGTACGGCTCCAGGGCAATCTGGTATGTTGCGGCCAGCCAGTTCCTCACCGGCGGCAAAACCAACCTAAATACAACCACAAGCAGCCACGGCACTGCCAGCATAAAGGCCAGCAGTGAATCGCGCCGTATATTTTTGAAATCAGTTAAAGCAAACACAGCATAATAATTCATCACACTCTTCCCCCTTTTTGTCCGGCTACAATGAACCTTTCGAACCTGATTCCGGCCAGCCTGATCAGCGCCGCTATCCAAAAGAGCAGGTAAACAACAGCATACAGCATCTGCCACAGCTCTAATGAACCGGCTCCTTTAAAAGCGGCATCCAGTAATATGAGAGAACCCTGTGTTGGTATCAGGTAGAAGAACCGGCTTTTTAATAGGCCTAAATAATCTACGATGGGTAAATACAACACCAGGAAATAAAGTTGCGAAGGCACAAGAAAGGAACTGATCGACTCATACGGCGCAACAGCTATCACTCCTACCAGCAGTACCAGAACAGACGTCAGTATTACCCCTGTCGACAGCAAAAACGAATTAAACCCCCAGCCATAACTGGCAATAACTACAATATGGCTTATCAACCAGGCCATTGCCGTAAATGTGATAAGTTTTGAAATAAGGTATTCTTTGAAAGAAAGCGGAGTAAGGACCAGCGCATAAATAGTCCTTTCTGTTTTTTCAAAAATGATTTGACCTGCTATGAAGAAAAAGCCCACCACCCCCAGGTCAATAAATATGGCAAACGGTAAGGCCAAGCTCAGGTAAGGCCGAAACAGAGCGTAGAGGAATGCTATCCAAACAGCGGTGATAAAGGCCGCGGCATAATAAAAGCCATAGCGGTACTGCAGCTTAAAATCCAGTTTTAAAGCGCTTAGTATCCTATTCACTGCAGTTTCCTCCCTGTAACCCGGATGAAGATATCTTCCAGGGTCGATTCCTTGGTGTGAATGGTCTGGATAGTCTCGTTCCGCAAAAGCTTCAGGAAAGCTTCATTGCCGCCCAGTCCTTCCAGAGAAAATTTCTCCTGTGCGGGTTTATCGTCCCTGATATAACTTACCACTACCGCCCTTTCACCCTGCGCAATTTTCAGCTTACCGGGAGAATCTATCAGCGCTATCCTCCCGTCTACCAGGAAGGCTACCCGGTCACAGAGCTCATCGGCTATAAACATATTATGCGTGGTCAAAAAAACAGTATGCCCCTTTTTCTTCTGTTCCAGAATCAGGTCCCTGATATTCCTGGAACTGGACGGATCTAAACCTGTTGTAGGTTCGTCCAAAAACAACAGCTCGGGCTTATTGATCAGAGCGCGTGCGAAATTTAGCCTCATCTGCATCCCCTTGGAATAATTCCCGGCTTTTACGCCTGCGTCATCCTTAAGACCGACCAGTTCCAGCAGTCTTTGCGGGTCTTCTGTTTCACAATTGTAAAGGGAAGCAAAAAATTGTAAGTTTTCCAGGCCGGTCAGCTTCTGAAAATTATTGGGGAGTTCGAAGGAAACCCCAATTTTTTGATAATACTCCTTCCCCCAGTTCCTTAAATCATGTCCCAGCACTTCAACAACACCCTGGTAGTTTTTTAGCAAACCTGTCAGGATTTTCTGAGTTGTGCTTTT
>Ga0228535_1001637_pt1 | contig 30788 bp, 27 predicted proteins | sample SJ1metagenome_FD_168457 | JGI IMG/M metagenome (GOLD analysis project Ga0228535, IMG submission 168457) | Enriched culture of PCE-dechlorinating microbial communities from Ithaca, New York, USA - SJ1 | ecosystem: Engineered > Modeled > Simulated communities (microbial... > Unclassified | place...
AGAAAAAGATGGATAAGGAAATGCAGGCAGCGCGGCAAGTACTGGAAGGCCAATCCCGGAAACTCTCGCTGGAGATTGCTGAAAAGGTCCTGGGAAGGAGCATCCAATGAAAGCAACACGCCGTTCGATTTATTTGTCCCTTCCTTTTTCCCTTCTGATCGTTCTTTGTTCCGTCTGTCTGGTTTACGCCTCCGGTGGAGAAGGTCACGGCGCGACCGCCTCGCAGTGGAAGGACTTCGCCTGGAAAACCCTCAACTCGGTGATCATCATCGGTTTCCTGGCCTGGATCCTCGCCCCGAAAATCAAGGCATTCTTTTCCGGAAGGCGCCAGGAAATCAAGGAATCGCTGGAAACGGCCGCCGTGCAAAAGACCGATGCGGAAAAGCAGTACCGGGAATATGCCGAAAAAATCGACAAGGCTTCCCAGGAGATTGACGGCATTTATGAAATGATCAAGGCGCAGGGCGTTGCTGAAAAGGAAAAAATCATCGCCGATGCCAAGAAGGTCGCCGAGAAAATGAAAGAGGACGCCCAGGCGCGCATCGAACAGGAATTGAACAAGGCCTCCGGTCAGTTGCGCAGCGAAGCGGTTGCCCTCTCTGTGCAGATGGCGGAAGAGATCTTGAAAAGAAATATTACCGCTAAGGACCATGAGGCCATGGTCCGGGAATATATGGACAAGGTGGTGAACAAACATTGATCAGCAATATTTCTAAACGCTACGCGCGGGCTTTTTTTGAAATTGCCGAGGAAGAAAAGAAGCTGGAGCAGTACTATGCTGAGCTGAGGCAGTTTTCTTCCCTTGTTGAAGGCAATAAGGATCTTAAAGATTTTTTGGCCAACCCGATTTTTGAGCAGGAAAGCAAGAAGAAGATTCTGGAACAGATCATCGGTAAGTTGTCTCTTTCCTCCATGACGGTCAATTTCCTGAAGCTGCTGGTCGATAAGAAACGTATTGACGTGCTTCCGGATATTGAAACCTGCTACCGGCAGTTAATGGATGAAACGCTCAAAAAGGTCCGGGTCACGGTGAAGACGGCATTTCCTCTGTCGGGCGAGATGCAGAACCACATTCTGGCCGGCTTGAAAAAAATGACGGGCCGCGACGTTGAAGTTACTCTGGAAGATGATCAGAGCCTTTTGGGTGGCATAGTGATTGGTGTTGGTGATACGCTCTACGACGGCAGCATCAAGAACCAGTTGAACAATATGAGGAATCTCTTAGGGGAGGCAAGATAAGGCATGGAAACAATCAAGGCGGAAGAAATCAGTCAAATTATTTCTGAGCAGATTAAAAGCTATGAGAAAAAGCTTGATATAAGCGAAACGGGAACTGTCTTGTCCGTCGGTGACGGTATCGCACGCGTTTACGGCGTTCAGAACGCGATGGCCATGGAACTTCTTGAGTTCCCGGGCGGTATTCTGGGCATGGTTCTCAATCTCGAAGCGGACAACGTCGGTGTCGCAGTTCTGGGAGAAGTGACCCACATTAAAGAAGGGGATATCGTCAAGAGGACCGGCAAGATTGCTCAGGTGCCCGTCGGTGAAGCTCTTCTCGGACGCGTCATCGATGCCACGGGAGCTCCTCTGGACGGCAAGGGACCCATCGAGACGAGTGAGTTTCGTCGTATTGAAATGGTTGCCCCCGGCGTGATTCAGCGTCAGCCGGTCAACCAGCCGATGTATACAGGCCTTAAAGCCATCGACGCCATGACGCCGATCGGACGCGGTCAGCGCGAACTGGTCATCGGCGACCGCCAGATCGGCAAAACGGCCATCTGCGTGGATGCGATCATTCGCCAGAAGGATACCGGCATCAAATGTATCTATGTCGCCATCGGCCAGAAAAAATCCACGGTGGCGCAGGTTGTGGAAAGACTCAAACAGCACGACGCATTGTCGTACACCTGCGTGGTCGCCGGCTGCGCCTCCGACCCCGCCACCCTGCAGTACATTGCGGCATACGCCGGATGCAGCATCGGTGAGTACTTCCGTGACCGCGGCCAGGATGCTCTGATTATTTATGACGATCTGTCCAAACAGGCCGTCGCCTATCGCCAGATTTCCCTTCTGCTGCGCCGTCCGCCCGGACGCGAAGCGTTCCCCGGCGATATTTTCTACAACCACTCCCGCCTCCTCGAACGCGCGGCCCGCGTGAGCAAGGAACTGGGCGGCGGTTCGCTCACGGCTCTGCCCATCATTGAAACGCAGGCCGGCGACGTGTCGGCCTACATTCCGACCAACGTTATTTCCATTACCGACGGCCAGGTGTATCTGGAGCCGAGCTTGTTCTTCTCCGGCATCCGTCCGGCCATCAACGTCGGTCTGTCCGTGTCCCGCGTCGGCGGCGCGGCCCAGGTAAAGGCGATGAAGCAGGTCGCCGGTACTTTGAAACTCGATCTGGCCCAGTACCGCGAACTGGCGGCTTTCGCCCAGTTCGGATCCGATCTGGACAAGTCCACACAGGCTCAGCTGGATCGTGGCGTGCGTCTGGTCGAACTGCTGAAGCAGCCGCAGTTCAAACCGATGTCCCTGGGCGAGGAAGTTGTGGTTCTGTTTGCCGGAAGCCGCGGCTTCATCGATAAAGTCGATGTGGACAAGGTTCTCATCTATGAACAGCAGCTGCTTTCGTATGTGAAAAGCAAACATTCGGATATCTTAAAAGAAATAGACGAAAAACAGATTATTTCTCCCGAACTCGAGAAGAAAATGAAAGATATGCTGACGACTTTCGAATCTGTTTTCGTGGCAGAATAGATTTTAATCAATGTGTGGCCCCCGAAAGGGGTCGCAGTTGAATTGAAAACCAATTATTGTTGAGAGGAGTTTTCAGTGCCCTCGCTCAAAGATATCAAAAGAAAAGTAACCGCCGTTCAAAAGACGAAGCAGATCACCCGGGCAATGAACATGGTGGCTGCTTCCAAATTTAAATCGGCGCAGTTGAAAATGGAAAATTTCCGGCCCTATGCCGGGAAATTCATGGACGTTCTCAACAGTCTGGCCCTGCGGGTGGATACCTCGACGCATCCGCTTTTGGCCGTTCGCGACCCCAAAAGAATTCGCGTGATTTGCATGACGTCCGACCGCGGACTCTGCGGCGGATTCAATACCAATCTGATCAAGGCGACTGAAAGATTCCTGCGGGAAAAAACGAATGAAGGCAAGGAAGTATCCCTGATCAATGTCGGCCGCAAGGGCAGGGACCATTTCCGGAAAAAAGCAACTATCCTTGCTCAGAAGGTTGACTGTCTGAGCAAATTCGATATGACGCTGGCCGTTTCCATTGCCGATGAAGTGATTACGCCCTTCATTAAAGAAGAATATGATGAGCTTTATTTGATTTACAATCAGTTTGTTAATGTATCCGTTCAGCGATCTTCGATTGTCCGGTTGTTCCCACTGCCCTCGATCGGGCAGCCGGATACCGATATGGAATCGGACAAAAGGCTGGATTACTCCTACGAACCTTCGGATGAGGTTTTGTTGCAGAAACTGCTGCCGATGTACGTTCACGTTCTGGTCTTCCGCGCGCTTCTGGAAACATCGGCAGGCGAAAACGGCGCGCGGATGGCGGCCATGGACAATGCGACCAGCAACTGCGAGGAGCTGATCCGCACCCTGACCCTGAAAATGAACAAGGCGCGTCAGGCGGCGATTACGGCGGAACTGATGGATATTGTCGGCGGTACGGAAGCGTTGGCGAAAGGGTGATTTTGCGGCGGCGGAAAAGCGCGTAAAAAATATACATTACGACTATTTGCAAGGAGATAGTTATGAATATCGGAAAGATTGTTCAGGTTATTGGTCCCGTTGTTGACGTGGCTTTCGAAGAAGGGAAACTGCCCAGCATTTTGAATGCGCTTTTGGTTACCAACCCCGCGATCAACGATCAGGAAGATAACTTGGTTATTGAAGTCGCGCAGCATCTGGGTGACAACGTTGTCCGTTGCATCGCCATGGATATCACCGACGGTCTTGTGCGCGGGATGAACGCCAAGGATACCGGCGCACCGATTACCGTTCCGGTCGGCAAAGAAGGTCTCGGCCGAATTCTGAACGTCGTCGGTCGTCCTGTGGATGGCTTGGGACCGGTCAACGCCAAGAATTTCGCTCCGATTCATCGTGAGTCTCCCGCCTTTCTGGAGCAGGATACCTCCGTTCACGTTCTGGAAACAGGTGTTAAGGTTATCGATCTGCTCGTTCCGTTTCCCCGCGGCGGCAAGATGGGCATGTTCGGCGGCGCCGGCGTCGGCAAGACCGTCGTCATGATGGAAATGATTCATAACATCGCCATGCACCACGGCGGAATTTCCGTTTTCTGCGGCGTGGGCGAAAGAACCCGTGAAGGAAACGACCTGTACCGCGAAATGCTGGAATCGGGCGTTATCAAACAGGCCGCTCTGATTTACGGCCAGATGACCGAACCCCCCGGAGCCCGCGCCCGCGTGGCCCTCACGGGACTGGCGGCCGCCGAATACTTCCGCGACGTGGAAGGTCAGGACGTGCTCTTCTTCGTCGATAACATTTTCCGTTTCACCCAGGCCGGTTCCGAAGTGTCCGCCCTTCTGGGCCGCATGCCCTCCGCCGTCGGTTACCAGCCGACTCTGGCGACGGACCTTGGCGAACTTCAGGAACGCATTACGTCGACCACCAAAGGATCGATTACAGCCGTGCAGTGCGTGTACGTGCCCGCCGACGACCTGACCGACCCTGCGCCGGCCACCACGTTTGCGCATCTTGACGGAACCGTCGTTTTGTCCCGTCCGATCGCCGAACTCGGCATTTACCCTGCGGTGGATCCGCTGGATTCCACCTCGCGTATTCTTGACCCGAACGTCCTGGGCGAGGAACATTACCAGGTAGCCCGCCAGGTGCAGGTGACGCTGCAGAAGTATAAAGACCTGCAGGATATTATCGCCATTCTCGGTATGGACGAACTTTCCGAAGCCGACAAGCTGACCGTCAGCCGCGCCCGCAAGATTCAGAGATTTCTGTCTCAGCCCTTCTTCGTCGCCGCGCAGTTCACCGGCACCGAAGGCAAATTCGTATCCGTGGCCGACACCGTTCGAGGCTTCAAGGAAATTCTGGAAGGCAAGCACGACGAACTGCCTGAACAGGCCTTCTACATGGTCGGCGGTATTGAAGAAGCAATCGAGAAAGCTCAGAAGCTTTCCTAATGAACGAGGATTTCCATGTCGGATGAATTGATTCTAGAAGTGGTAACGCCGGAAAAGATGGTTTTTTCCGGAAAGGTTGACGAAGTGACGATTCCGGGCACCGAAGGTGAATTCGGCGTGTTGCGCGGTCATGAACCCTTTCTGACGTCCGTGGACATCGGTGAGCTTTATTACATGATCGGCGGCAAGAAGGTATACTACGCCGTCAACACCGGCTATGCGGAAGTGACGGGCAGTAAGGTCACCGTTTTAATCGAAACGGCGGAAAGAGCCGACGCCATTGATAAGGACAGAGCCAACCGGGCGAAGGAAAAGGCTACGACCCAGCTGTCGGGTCTGGCGAAGGAGCATGACGAGTACGAAAGAGTGCGCCTGGCCCTTTTGCGCGCTGTGAACCGGATCAGCGTCGCCGAGAAGTCTTCGTAAAAACTGATTGTTGAGAGACACCCGATAAAAAAGGCGGCTTGTTGCGAAAACAAGCCGCCTTTTCTTTGTGGCTTATTCGACGGAGATGTCGATGACTTGAAAATTGCGCGTTCCGCCGGGCGTCTTGACGGTTATTTCCGCGTCGATCTTTTTGCCGATCAGCGCCCGTCCGATCGGCGACGTGACGGATATTTTGTTTAGGTTGATGTCCGATTCCAGCGGTCCTACCAGTTGGTATTTGATTTCTTCGCCGTTATCCGTGTCGGCGATGACCACATAGCAGCCGAAGACGACTTTGTCGGTTTGCACGCCGGTGAGGGGGATGATGTTGCAGGAGGCGAGATTGTTTTCCAGTTCCTGAAGCTTGCCGTGAAGGTAGGATTGGCGCTCCTTGGCAGCCGTGTATTCCGCGTTTTCCGACAGGTCTCCGTGCGATCGGGCCACCTCGATGTCGCGAATATTTTCCGGGATGGAAACATTTTTCAGCATTTCCAGATCCTTTTTCAGTTTGTCAAATCCTTCTTTCGTAATAGGTATTTTGTTCATAAAGGCTCCTATGATTTTACCTTGCGCCGGCGTGATCTCAGAGTTCATCAACAGGCGGGATTTGAATTTCTGTAAACGAGAAAAACATTGCTGTCAAGCGACATTTCGTAGCATATTTTGTGCATATCCGCTAAGATGACCGGCCGGAGGGAGGAAAGAGGCCTTGGTTGTTTTGTGCAGGGCTTTGTGGTATTGAACGGCGGTCAGTAAAGTAAGGAGTTTTGAAGTTTTATAATGCTGGATAAGTATAACAGGGACATTAATTATTTGAGAGTGTCGATTACCGACCGATGCAACCTGCGTTGCGCCTACTGTCGTCCCAAGGAAGGCGTTTCTCTCAAAGGCCACGAAGACATTCTCCGCTACGAGGAAATTCTCCGCCTTGTTTCCCAGGCGGTAAAAATGGGTTTGGTAAAGGTCAGGCTCACCGGCGGTGAACCGCTTGTTCGCCGGGGCTTCGTTCAATTTGCCGCCGCGCTGAAAAAAATTGAAGGTCTTCAGGATATCAGCCTGACGACGAACGGCGTTTATCTGGACCGCTATGCGCAGGCAATCTACGACGCCGGAATTTCCAGAATCAACATCAGCCTTGATTCTTTGGACAAGGATAAGTATTTTGATATCACCGGCGGCGGAAATCTGGACGACGTTTTGCGGGGAATCGCCGCCGCGGAAAAAGCGGGCTTTGCGCCGATCAAGATCAACACAGTGGCCATTAAAGGCTTCACCGACGACGAAGTGCTGGACTTTGCCAGGCTGGCTTATGAGAAGCCATTTCAGATCCGTTTTATCGAAGTGATGCCGGTGAGCGAAGTCAACTTTCGCCATCCGGAAACGTTTTTGCCGATGCGGCGGATGTTCGACATCATCAGCCGGGAATTTTCACTGGAATTGAGCAATGAGCACAAGCATCGGTTGGACGGGCCGGCGAGAATTTTCAAAATCCGGGGCGGCCGGGGCGAAATCGGCTTTATCAATCCGGTGAGCGAGCACTTTTGTGCGACCTGCAACCGCCTGCGCCTGACCGCGGATGGAAAATTGCGGGCCTGCCTGCTCAAAGATGTGGAAATTGATTTGCGGGATGCTTTACGAAGACAGTGCGGCGACGAAGAGCTTGCGCGCCTTATCCGTCTGGCGATTCTCAGCAAACCCGCCGGGCACGACCTCGACTGCACGGACCGGTCTTTGAAGAAATGCCACCGCGACATGTCGGGCATCGGCGGTTGAAGATACAAGTGCGGCAGGGAAATGGTTTTGCAGCAGTGTCCCGGCGGTGGACGGTGCCGCCGGGCGGAAACGTGAAAGCGGAAAAGTAGGTGATCCATGTCATTTCGTTCCGATCGAACGTTACCCGAGGATCAATGGCTGGAGACGGAAACGGGCCGCTATGTCTTTTCGCGTCTGGAAAGACTCATTCTGGATCTCGTTTTGCCCGCCACCGGCGAAACCCTTCTGGACGTCGGCTGCGGTTCGGGGAACACCCTTCGCCTTTTCCAACAGAAGAAGTGCGTCCTGTCCGGACTTGAAGAATCGGAAATCGCGCTGGCCGCGGCCCGGAAAAAGCTTGGCAACCGCTGTGAACTGGTGCGCGGTTCGGCCGAGGACCTTCCCTTTTCCGACAATGAATTTGACGTGGTGACGCTGATTGCCGGTCTGCACTTCGCGAAAAATCCACAAAAAGTGATTGCGGAAGCCATCCGGGTTTGTCGTGGCCGGATTTTTATCGGTTTTCTCAATAAAAACTGCATTATGGGAACTAAACGTTCCATCGGGCGGCTTTTCGGCTTTTCTCCTGCGGACGCTGCCCGCTTTTATACGCTTTCCGACGTGCGCTCACTGGTCAAAAGCAAAATGGCCGTGTCGTCCGTCCGCTGGGGATCGGTGATTTATCTTCCCGGGCCGTTTTACACGTTCTTTTCGGAATTTGAAGAGATATTTCCGATGTTTAAAAATCCACTGGGAGCCTACGCGGGCATGGTGGTTCCTGTGCGCTATACGTACCGGACGGTTTCGGATCCCCTTCTGGATTCGTTTGATTTAAAGACCAAGGCACCCGCCGCCGCACCCGAGGCCATCAGCGGGATGCTGAAGGAGGGATGACCGATGATCCGCGAAGCGATGCTCTACGAAAAACTGCCGGAAGACCGCGTGCAGTGCTCCGTCTGCGCGCACCGGTGCAAAATCAATTCCGGCCGGCGCGGTTTGTGCGGCGTGCGCGAAAACAAAGACGGCACGCTGTATTCGATGGTTTACGGAACGCTGATTGCCGAAAATGTCGATCCGATCGAAAAAAAGCCTTTTTTTCATGTGTATCCTGCGTCGCTATCCTATTCCATCGCCACCGTCGGCTGCAACTTCCGCTGTGAATTTTGTCAGAATGCCGATATCTCACAAATGCCCCGCACGTCGATGATGATCATGGGGGACGAAGTCAGTCCGGCGGAGATTGTCCGGTGCGCCCGCAAAAGCGGTTCGGCTACCCTTGCCTATACCTATACCGAACCGACGGTTTATATCGAGACGGCCCTGGACACCGCCCGGGCTGCGGTCGCGGAAGGGTTGAAAAATGTTTTTGTCACCAATGGATATATGACGCGGGAAACCCTCGAACTTCTGAAGCCTTACCTTGCAGCCGCCAACGTCGATCTGAAGTCTTTTCGCGACGCGTTTTATAAAAAATACTGCGGCGCAGCCCTCGCGCCCGTTCTGGAGATCCTCACGACCATGAAGGCAATGGGCATCTGGCTGGAAATTACGACGCTGCTCATTCCCGGCTTGAACGATTCCGAGGAAGAGCTGGCGGACATCGCTTCCTTCATCGCCGGTCTGGATGTGGAAATTCCCTGGCATATCAGCAGATTTCATCCGCAGTACAAAATGCTGGACCGTTCCGTGACGCCTCTGGATACGCTTAAGCGCGCCCGGGCCATCGGCCGGCGCGCCGGATTGCACCATGTCTACAGCGGCAACGTGCCGGGCGATGAAGGGGAGAATACCTACTGCCCGAACTGCTCAAGCCTGCTCATTGAACGATACGGCTTCAGAATTGTGAAGAATCTGCTCTCCGGTCAGGCCTGTCCTTCCTGTGGCCGGAAGCTTGCCGGTTTGTTTTGAAGTCTCTGCCGCGCCCCTTTTTATTCCGGATTTGTGCCTGCCGCGCCGGAATTTTACTTTCCCGCCCTGTGCCCCTGAAGCACTACATGTTGTGGTATGATTTTTTACAGACTACATTTTGTTGTATTTCCCCTTTACAAAGGATTTTACTTTTGTTAGGCTTTGGCCGAATTTAAGACAATCCGGTTTATGAGACGTTATGAAACTTAAGCGCTTGGAAATATCAGGTTTTAAATCTTTCCGCGACAAGGTCGTGATTGATTTTTCCCGGGGCATCAATGCGGTCGTCGGCCCCAACGGCTGCGGCAAGTCCAACGTGGTCGACGCCATCCGCTGGGTGATGGGTGAACAGCGCGTCAAGGCGCTGCGCGGCAAGAAGATGGACGACGTGATCTTCAACGGCAGTGAAGACGCGGCGCCTGTCAGCATGGCGGAAGTGGTCATGACGCTGGAACGCGGCGCATCCAGCTTTCCGGGGCTTTACGGAGAACTGGCGGAAGTCTCCATTTCACGCCGCGCCGTTCTCGAAGGCGAAAACGAATATTGCATCAACCGCACGCCCTGCCGGCTTTTGGACGTCAAGGAATTCTTCATGGGCACGGGCGTCGGCGCCCGGACCTACTCGCTCGTTGAGCAGGGATCGGTGGCCACCCTGGTGGAAGCCAAACCGGAGGACCGCCGCCTGTTTATCGAGGACGCGGCCGGCGTGTCCAAATACAAGAGCCGCAAGGAAGCCGCCGTCCGCAAAATGGAGGCGACCAAGCAGAACATCGTCCGGCTCAACGACATTCACAAGGAAGTCAAATCCCAGCTTTCCGCCGTGACGAGACAGGCGAAGAAAGCCGAGCAGTACAAAGCCGTGAAGCAGCGTATCAGGGAAGCGGAACTGACCCTGTCGCAGCAGGGATACGCCAAACTGACGCAGAAGAACGAAGCGCTCCAGACGTCGCGCGACGCGATTTTAGCCCAGATCGAGGCCATCCGCACCCAGCTCGAAGCCAAAGAGTCCGCGCTTTCAGAAATGAAGGCCGGGCTCCTGGAAAACGACGAGGAGATCAACCGCTGCCAGACCCGTCTTTACGAAATCAAAAACGCCATCAACATCAAGGAAAAGAATATCGAGTTTTCGCGCCGCCGAACGACCGAAGCCGCATTGCGCAAAGAAAAGAATCAGGCAGACATTGACGCGCTGGAGCAAAAAAAGTCCGGCCTCGCAGTCGAGATTGAAAATCTGCAGCAAAAGGCGGCGGAGGCGCTCGACCGGCTCGCCGCGCTGGAAGAAGAGCTTCAGGAAGGCCAATACGAGGTTCAGGGGCTCCTGGAAAACGACCGCGAAATCAACGCCCGCCTGGAAGAACAGAAGATCCGGTACATTGACGTGATGCAGGAACTGGCCAAATTCAACAATGTCATCGCCGGCCTCACCAAAAGCATGGAGGATTTCAAAAAGCGCGAGGAACGGGAAATTCGCGAGATGGAGCAGGACAAAGGCCGTCTGGCCGAGCTTTCGGAAAAACTGGCGGCGCTGCGTGCAGATCTGGCCCGGGACGAAGAGGAGAGCGTCCGCCTGGCCGATCAGCGGGAAGCGGCCGCCGATGAACTGGAAAAGGCCAGGTCGGATCAGCAGACGGTCGAAGAAAGGATTTTGCAGATCAGGGAAGAGACGGGAGGCAAAACCTCGCGCCTGCAATCCCTCCAGGAGTTTCAGGCCGCTTTCAAGTGGTCCAACGACGGCGTCAAGAAAGTCATCGAAAAACAGAACCAGTCGGATGCGTTTTACGGCGTGGTAGCCGACCACATCAACGTTCCGCGCGAGTATGAATCGGCGGTGGAAGCGGTGCTGGGCGACAAGCTCCAGTATGTTGTCGTGAAGAACCAGGAAGAAGGTCTGCGCGCCATCGACTATCTGAAAAATTACCGCCTGGGGCGGGGCAGCTTCGTACCGGTCGAGCTGCGCGGATCAAGCGCCGAGACTTACAGCGCCGAGCATCTTCAGGAAGCGGAGCCCCTCTTGCGCAAAGTGGCGGTTCAAGACGAGTTCAGGCGGATCGCCGACGGCCTCCTGGGCGACGTTCTCCTGACGCCGACGATTGAAACCGGCCTCAATCTCTGGAAGAAAAACGGCTTCCGCGGGACGTTTGTCACGCCGGAGGGAGATACGATCAGCCCGGAAGGCGTGCTGACCGGCGGCAGCGGATCGGCGGTGGAGAAAAGCCTGCTTGCGACCAAGCGGGAAATCGCCGAGCTGGAAAACGACGTGGCAAAACTTTCCGCCTTGCTGGAAAAACACCTGTCGGAAAAGAGAAAACTCGCTTCGGCCATCATGGGCTGGGATGAAGAATTGACCGGCTTGAAAAACCGCGCCCATCGCCTCGATATCGAGATCAACGGACGGAAAAAGGATCTGGAGCGTTTCGAAGACGAAACGGGGCGGCTCAGGCAGCGGATCGCCGCTCTCGAGTACAACCGCCAGAATATCAAGTCGGAAGAAGCCCAGGCCCTCCGGAAACTGGGAGAATACCAGGCCGACGTCAAGCGGAAGGAAGCGGAGGAAAAAGAACTCAACGAAATCATTTCCGCCCTGAACAGCCGCCGGCAGCAGTCGCGTTCGGCCATCGACGCGCAGGAAAAACGCCTCACCGAAAAGAAAGTTCTTCTGGCGTCCGGCGCGGAAAAGAGAGACGGAGATTTGCGGACCGTTGCCCGCCTGCAGCATGATCTGGGCGCCACGGACAGCGACACGGCGCAGAAGCGGCAGGAGATTGCGGCCTGTGAAGCGCAGATCGCCGATCTTGCCGCCTCCATCGAAGCGGAAAGCGCCTCGCTGGGATCGCTCTACGATGAACTGGCGGCGTGTGAAACCGTTCTGGCCGATCTGAAGGACAAACGCTCCGGCGAAGACGACCGGCTGCGGGAAAAGGAAAATGAGATCCGCGACGTGAAGAGAGGCCTCGACGATCGGCAGCGGCAGGCCAACGAGCTGGAAATGCAGTGCCGCGAAGCTCTCCTCAACATCGAAAATCTGAAAAACGCCGTTTTGGAGAAGCACCAGGTCGATCTTGCCGCCCTGATGGCTGATTTCGAAGCGCTCGACGACGCCCGGGTCGCCGAACTGAGCGGCCAGCTGGAAAAAGACAAGCAGACCCTCGACAATTTCGGCGAGGTGAATCTGCTGGCGCTCAACGAGTATGCAGACCTTGACCAGCGCAATCAGTTTCTGACGACGCAGCTGGCTGATCTCAACGAATCGCTGGCGTCGCTGCAGAGGACCATCACCCGGATCAACAAGATCTCCCGCGACCGTTTTTCCGAGACGTTTACCGCCGTCAACGCCTGCTTCAAGGAAGTTTTCGCCCACATCTTCCCCGGCGGCCGCGGCGAGCTTCTGCTGACCGACGAAAGCGATCTTCTGGAAACCGGCGTGGACATCGACATTCAGATTCCCGGCAAGAAGGCGCAGAGCGTCAGCCTGCTTTCCGGCGGCGAAAAGTCGCTCGCGGCCATCGCGCTCATTTTCGCCATTCTCACCTACCGCCCGGCGCCGTTTTTGATCCTGGACGAAGTCGATGCAGCCCTCGACGACGCCAACACCAATCTGTTCAACCGCCTGATTGGCGATGTGGCCGAAAAGTCCCAGGTCATCATGATCACGCACAACAAAAGCACGATGGAAGTCGCCGACACCCTCTTCGGCGTCACAATGCAAAAACAGGGCATCTCGTCCCTGGTCTCCGTTACACTCAACTGACGCTGCCCGGCCGCAAATCATCCGTCTTTTCGGCGGCGGCCGGCAATCCAATCCTTTACTTTGGCGGCGAAAATCGCTATGAATATCTCCGGGCGGCTGACGCCGCCGTATGTCGAGTGGTTTTCCGAAAAAAAATTCCGGGCCATTCCCCCCAACTGAATCCTGACGAGAAAGGACTTTTAGCGACGTGGGTTTATTTGACAAATTAAAAGCGGGCCTGACCAAGACCCGCGACGTTCTGACGAAAAATCTGGACAATCTGATATTCGGCAAAAGGGTTCTCGACCAGTCGCTCTACGACGAGCTGGAAGAACTGATGATTTCGGCGGATATGGGCCCGCAGTTCACCTATGACCTGATTGAAGACGTGAAGCAGCGGGTGAAGCGCAAGGAGCTCGACGACGCGTCTCAAATTAAAAAGGTGCTCCAGGAGCGGATGATCGACATCCTGAAGCGGATGGAAAAACCTCTCACGATTCCGCAGGGCCGGCCGTTCGTCATTATGGCCATCGGCGTGAACGGCAGCGGCAAGACGACGACCATCGGCAAAATGGCCAACATGCTGCGCCAGGGCGGCCATCAGGTGCTGCTGGTGGCGGGCGACACGTTCCGCGCGGCGGCCATCGAGCAGCTGGAGGTCTGGGGAAACCGCGTCGGCGCGCCTGTGATCAAACAGAAAATGAACGCCGATCCCGCCGCCGTTGTTTTTGACGCGATCGGCAGGATCAAGGCAGGCTTTAACGGCGTGGTCATCGTCGATACGGCGGGCCGCCTGCACACCCGGACCAACCTGATGGAGGAGCTCAAGAAGGTCAAGCGGGTGATCGGCAAGGAGATGCCGGACGCGCCGCACGAAATTCTGCTGGTTCTGGACGCCACCACCGGTCAGAACGCCGTTATGCAGGCCAAGTTGTTCAAGGAGGACATCGGCGCGACGGGCATCGTTTTGACCAAGCTGGACGGCACATCCAAAGGCGGCGTGGTCGTGCGGATTGCGGGCGAACTGGAATTGCCGGTGCGGTTTATCGGCGTGGGCGAAGGAATGGACGATTTGCGGACTTTTGACAGCAGGGATTTTACGGCCGCCCTGCTGGATTAGCGGATTTTTCCGCGGGCAAAAGACCATGAACAAAATTTTTGCCGTCGGCGACATTCACGGCTGCGTGGAAATGCTCCGGCGCCTGATGCGGATGATCGCCGCCGATTTGGCGCGCGATACGCTGGTGTTCATCGGCGATTATATCGACCGCTCCCGGGGCGGCCCGCAGGTCATCGATGATCTCCGGGCGCTGCGGGAAGAAAGCCGAAACGTGATCTGCCTGCGGGGCAACCACGAAGCGATGCTGCAAAATTATCTGGACGGCGTGGAGGAGGACCTCTATCTGGCCAACGGCGGCGCCGCGACGCTGGCGGCTTACGGCATTGCGCCTGCGGATTCTCCGCGCGAGAGAAAAGAAAAAATCCCTGCGGCCCACCGGCGGTTTTTGGAGTCGCTTTTGCCCTGTTATGAAACACAGGATTTCATCTTCGTGCACGCCGGCCTGCGGCCGGGGATTGCGCTTGGCGAGCAGTCCGTTGAAGACCTTCTGTGGATCCGGCGGGACTTCATCGATTCCGATTACGACTTCGGCAAGCGGGTGGTCTTCGGCCACACGCCCCGAGGCGAGCCGCTGGTTGACGCCGGCAAGGTCGGCATCGATACGGGGGCGGTTTACGGAGGCCGGCTGACAGCGGTGGAGTTGCCGGCTGTCATATTTTATCAGGTGGAATCATGAATATTCTCGAGTGTGTACCGAATTTCAGTGAAGGCGTTAATCCGGAGAACGTCGCAGCCATTGCCGCAGTTTTGAAAAGCAGTCCCGGCATCCATTTCATCGATTACAGCGGGGATTCCGACCACAATCGGAGCGTTTTTACCTTTCTGGGAAAACCGGAAGATGTGCTGGACGCGGCCCTGGCGGCGTCGGCCAGGGCGCTCGAGCTGATCGACATGAGCCGGCAGAGCGGCGTTCATCCGCGTCTGGGAGCGGTGGACGTGGTGCCGTTTGTTCCGCTGGGAAAAACGAAAATGGAGGAAGCGGTGGCGGCGGCGCATGCGTTCGGCCGCAGGTTTTACGAACGCTTCGGCGTACCGGTTTATTTTTACGGGCATGCGGCGCTGCGGTCCGAACGGCGGGAGTTGGCGCACGTCCGGCGCGGCGGCTACGAAGCGCTGCCGGAAAAAATGAACCGGTCCGAAGATTTGCCTGACGTCGGCCGGCCGGAGTTCATTGCGCGGTCCGGCGCGACGGCCGTGGGCGCGCGCGAACTGCTGGTTGCCTACAACATCAATCTGAAAAGCGATGATTTGCGTCTGGCGCAGAAAATCGCGTCGCTGATCCGGGAAAAGGGGGGCGGATTTCCGCACGTGCGCGCCATCGGCGTGATTTTGAAGAGCCGGCGCGTGGCGCAGGTTTCCATGAATCTGGTCAATTGCCGGGAAACGCCTGTCAAGGCGGTTTACGAGCGGGTGGAGGCGCTGGCGGCCGAGCGGGACGTAGAAATTCTGGAGTCGGAGCTGATTGGTCTGGCCCCGAAGTGCGCCTTTGCCGGCACAAAGCCGGAAAAGCTCAAGCTGGTTCATTTCGATTCCGGACGCCTGCTGGAAACGCATTTAAAGGCGTTTTCAGATGGTCCAGGTGCGGGAGGTTGACAGCCCGCGCAAAGAATGTTACATCCCCGCCGCTTGTCTTAAGGACCCAGGGCCCCTGTAGCTCAGCAGGATAGAGCAACGGATTCCTAATCCGTGTGCCGCGCGTTCGACTCGCGCCAGGGGCACCAGTTTAAAGCCGCAAAGCAGAAACGCAGAAAGTTTTTGCCGGAGCGCCCGCTCCGGATTTGCCGGGCAGGATTACCTTGACAGAAAAGCTTCTGTTTCTTATATTTTATCCAAGATGGACCTGAGGATTTTCAAGACCGGCGGGTGCTTTCGCCCAAACAATTCCGGATATTTCCCGATGACCAGCGAGGCGCTTTAAGTCATGCCGAAGACTCCCCTGCTCAGTAAACAACAGATCGAGGCGATCATCGAATCGTCCTTTGACGGCATTTATATCACCGACGGGCAGGCCAATACCCTGATGGTCAATTCGGCTTACGAGAAGATGACCGGAATCAAGCGCGAAGAAGTGATCGGGCGCAACATGCGCGATCTCGTCACGGAAGGCTACATCGATCAAAGCGTCACGCTGAAGGTTATCGAGACGGGAGAACGCGCCACCATCCGTCAAAAGCTCCGGTCGGGAAAAGAAATACTGGTGACGGGCAATCCCATCTTCGACGATCTGGGCAATATCATCATGGTCGTCACCAACGACCGGGACATGACCGAGCTCATCAAGCTGCATGAGCAGGTGGAGCATTCAATGCAGATGGCGATGGCCTACAAGGAAAAGCTCCAGACCCTGCAGGAATCGAGTTCCTTCGGCAAGGATTTTGTGGTGGTGTCCCAGGCGATGTACGACGTCTGCAATCTGGTGGAGCGGGTCAGCAAGACGGACGCCACCGTGCTCTTTTACGGCGAAACGGGCGTCGGCAAGGACCGTCTGGTGGAAGAGGTGCACAAAATGTCGCCCCGCCACGCCAGGGGCGTGCTGGTCAAGATCAACTGCGGCGCCATTCCGGAAACCCTGCTGGAGAGCGAGTTGTTCGGCTACGAAGCCGGCGCCTTCACGGGGGCGAAGAAGGAAGGCAAGATCGGCCTTTTTGAACTGGCGGACGAAGGGACGATTTTTCTGGACGAAGTGGAGTGCCTGCCCCTCTCGCTGCAGCCCAAACTGCTGCGGGCGCTGCAGGATTTTAAAATCGTCCGGGTCGGCGGCACCGTGCCCAAAAAAGTGAACGTGCGGGTGGTGTGCGCCACGAACATGGACCTCAAGGAGATGGTGGCCAAAAACCAGTTTCGGGCCGATTTGTACTATCGCCTGAATGTGGTTTCCGTAGTGGTTCCGCCCCTGCGGGAGAGAAAAGAAGACATACCGATGCTGGTGACGTTTTTCATCAATTATTTCAACCAGAAGTACAAAAAGAAAAAGTACGTCACCAAGGAAACGATGGATTGTCTGCTCGCTTACGCCTGGCCCGGAAATGTCCGGGAAGTGGCCAATGTGATTGAGAGGATCTCGGTGGTCACGGACAAGATGCAGATCGATCCGGAGGATCTGCCCCGCGAAATTCGGGGCGATCTGAATTCGGAGATCGATCCCGATATCCCGCTGAAAAAATATGTGGTGGAAAAGGAAATCGCGCTGATTCGGAGCGCAATCAACAAATACGGCAGCGCGCGCAAGGCGGCCGCCGTCTTAAAAATGAACCACTCCACGATCACGCGCAAGCTGCAGAAATACCGCAAAGACTAGCTCGCGCAAAAACGGCCTGGCCGACGCAGTCTGCGCGGATTTTCAAACCAGGCCGTTTTCCCGCTTTAACCGCCGTATTTTTCAATCCGCATTTTTGCCGTCAAACCGTGCGCCAGCATTCTTTCGATCCGGCATTGCCGCTCGGTGACTTCCCCGATCTGCCGGCTTGCTTCGCGGGTGGCGCGCTGATAGGTGACCGTTTTTAAAAATTTGCCGACCCACACGCCGCCGGTATACCGGGCTGCCCGGCTCGTGGGCAGGATATGGTTGGTTCCGATGCACTTGTCGCCGTAGGCCACGGTCGTTTCCTCGCCGATGAACAGCGAGCCGTAATTCGTCAACCGGTTCAAATAGTAATCTTCGTCTTCGACGAGGATTTCCACATGCTCCGGGGCATAGGCGTCGCTGATCGCGATGGCTTCGTCGCGGTCGGTGGCGATGTAAATGATGCCGTTATTGGCCCAGGAAATTTCGGCCACGTCTTTTGTCGGCAGGACGGCAAGCTGCCTGGTGAGCTCGTCAAGACAGGTTTTGGCAAATTTTTCGCTGAGACAGATCAAGGCGATGCCGCTGTTGGGATCATGCTCGGCCTGGCCCAAAAGGTCGCCCGCGACGATGGCGGGATCGGCCGTGTCGTCCGCTATGACCATGATTTCGGTAGGTCCCGCCAGGAGGTCGATGCCGCAACGGCCGAAGAGCTGGCGTTTGGCTTCCGCGACGAATTTATTTCCCGCGCCGCAGAGAATATCGACCGGTTCGACAATCCCCATTCCAAACGCCATGACCGCAAACGCGGGTACACCGCCGAGGATGAAAATCCGGTCTGCGCCGGCTTTTTTCATGGCATTGATGGTTGCCGGGAAATAACCCAGGCCTTTTACCGGCGGCGTGAAGGCATAGACGTTTTTCACGCCGGCGACCTTGGCCGGAATGATGCTCATCTGCGCGGAACCGAACATCGGGTAGCGTCCCCCCGGAATGTAGCTGCCGACGGTTTTGACCGGAATATGACGATGTCCCAGAATGACGCCCGGCCTGGGGCTCACTTCCAGAGGCAGCAGGGTGCCAAGCTGCGCCTGGGCAAAAGAGCGGACATTGGCCTGGCAAAAATCCGTGTCTTCAATAGTTTGCGGGTCCAACCGGCCGATCGCCTCCTGGATTTGCTTTTCATCGAGCTCAAAGTTTTCCGGATTCCACCCGTCAAAGGTATTGCTGTACTTTCTCACGGCATCCATTCCGTTTTTTTCGAGATCGGAAAGCATCTCCGAGACAATTTTTGCCGTTTCCGGATCGTTTTCAAACAACCTGTGCCCGCCGGTTTTGTAAATTCTCATAGGTGAGTCCCCCCTTTTGCAGTAAAAATTTTGGTGTAAAGAGTTGTGAAAAATTTCTGCCGACAGTGACCTTGGCGGATGTGCAGGACCGGAATAAGGAAATGCACCAAGACTTTTCAGGTAATTTATTGCGCGTTCCTCTCAGGTCAAGAGTTGCGCGCCGGAATTTTGTCCCTGACGGCAGGATCGGAATTTGTATCCGTGCGGGGAGTTTCGCAGGAGAACTCCCCGCACGTTTTTTTAACAGCCGACTCCCATGACGGGGATCAGCGGTGATACTTGTGATACTCGCGCCATAAATCTTCGCGGAAATCCGGATGGGCGATGGCAATCAGCGCCTTGGCGCGTTCGGGGAAGGATTTGCCCCGCAGGTCGGCGATGCCGTATTCCGTGATGATGATGTGTACATCCGCGCGGGTCGTGGTGACGACGGATCCCTCATCCAGATGGGGAACGATCCGGGAGGTCTTGCCGCCCTGCGCCGTGGACGGGAAGGCCAGAATGGACCGGCCGCCTTTGGAATGCGTGGCGCCGCGGACGAAATCCGCCTGCCCGCCTGTGCCGCTGTACTGCTTGTAGCCGATGGTGTCGGATGCGACCTGGCCGGTAAAGTCCACCTGGAGGGCGGAGTTGATGGAAACCATGTTGTCGTTTTTCGAGATGATTTCCGGACAGTTCACGTAGTCGAAGGTGTAGGCTTCGACAAAGGCGTTGTCGTCGATGAATTTGTAAAGCTTTTCCGTTCCCATGAAGAACGAGGCGACCATCTTCCCGCGGTGGAAATTCTTTTTGGCGCAGTTGACGACGCCGCAGTTTACAAGATCCACCACGCCGTCGGAAAACATCTCTGTGTGGATGCCCAGGTCTTTTTTATGCTTGAGAAAGGTCAGGACGGCGTCCGGAACCGCGCCGATGCCGAGCTGCATGCAATCTCCGTCTTTGATCAGTTCGGCGCAGTAGCCGCCGATGGCTTCGTCGATGGCGGAGATTTTCGGCGGCTTCAGGATCAGCGGCGCCGTATCGCATTCGACGATGTAGTCGATCTTCGATACATGAATGAAGGAATTTCCCAGGACACGCGGCATGTTGGGCGTCACTTCCGCAATGATCATTTTGGAGCTTTCCGCGGCCGGCTTCGTGTAGTCCACGGAGACGCCGAAAGAGCAGTAACCGTGCTTGTCCGGCACGGACAGCATGCAGAACGTGACATCCACCGGAAGGATCCTTTCGGTAAACAAACGCGGCAAATCGCCGTTGTGGACTGCGGTGAACACGGCGCGCCCTTCGTTGATCGCCTGCCTTGAACCAGCCCCGGCGAAAAGGGAGTTGTGAATAAAGTGGGGCTGGTTTTCCGGCAGACAATACAGAGAATGGCCCATGGCAACCTGGTGCGCGATTTCGACGTTGCGATAGCGCTCCTTGTGGTCGACCATCGTTTTCAGCAAAAGTTCGGTTGTACCGGCAGCGTGACCGACGACGACGCGGTCGCCCGATTTAATATGGGACACAGCTTCCTCGGCGCTGACCAGTTTCGATTTATAAATTTCTTCCCAATTCATCAGTTCCTCCACCTCTGAATATTGATCATAATCCGTTCAGTTGGGGTTCAGGAAATTTCTCCCCTCGCTTTATTGGCCTTAGCATAATTAATGCCAGAACCTGCGATGAGAGAGGGCTGCTGGGATTCTTTGCGGTTCTCGCGCTGTCCCGGCCGGCCGGGAAACAGCCCGATCGGCTTGGAACGACCGAAATCAGCTGTCAGCAGGCGAAGTTGTTTTGCACTGAGCTGAAGATTAACTTCTTCCGTTTAAAAAAATCACGTCGCGTCCCCAAAATGATGATTTCTCTCTTGCGCTTTCTTCTTATTAAATTATAATAGCTCTTCACCAGGTTTTAAGGCGACGCAATCCTTCCTGCAGCCGTCGGGAAGATCGGAAAAGTGATCCGGGTGGTTCAATAATGCAACATACGCTTCTGAAATTTGCCTTTATTAATGCGTGTATTGGCGGGAAAAGCCGGTAATTACAGTTTTGGTGAAATTCTGCAACGCAGGCGAGCTGAAAAACGTAAAATCCGTTAACTAGCAGAAAGTAAATATTTTTTTGCGAAAAGCAAACGCGGGATTTTTGTTGCATGTGTGCACCAGATTTGCCGTGGCCCGGCTTTTCAAGGATTTTTTTCCGAATGCTCAGCATTTTTCATTTGGGTTCCTGTGGCAGATCGGAAATTGCGGGAACTCCCGATTCAAAATCCGATTTTGCCGGGGCTGCTGCTGCGGTGAAAGATCGCCTTCTCGCTGATCGTTACTATCCTATCGATAAAACGACGCTTCTCTTTTCATCCGCTTCCGGCTTCAGAAACTTTCACTCCTGCTTTGGAGGACGTCAGGCGTGGCCGGTTTGGCCGGCCGCCGGTATTTGGCCCATGGCATATATGTTGCAAAAAGCCAAAAGCGTAAAAGTGTGAACAAACGATCATAACGGTGTGCCAATTTGAGCGCCGTTATTTGAATACCTGAAGAAAAGGAAGTGCATGAGGATGAACGGCAAGTATTTTGATGATTGGACACTTAACGAGGAATTTACAACACCCACGCGCACGATCACGGAAACAGACGTGGTCATGTTTGCGGCCACCAGCGGCGACTACAATGAGCTGCACACCAGCGCGGAAGTCACCAAGGCCAATCAATTCGGTCAGAGAATCGCCCACGGCCTTCTGGTCTTAGGCATTTCCCACGGCCTGCTTTTTCGGACGGGCTTTCTGGACCAGACGGCCATCGCCTTTTTAAGCGTCAACGACTGGAAGTTTCAGGCGCCGATCTTTTTTGGAGACACGGTCCGGGTGAAATTCAAATGTTCTGAAAAGAAGGAAAGCAAAAGCAAGCAGGATCGGGGGGTGATCACATTGTATCTGGAGGTCTTGAATCAGAATAATGTCGTCGTTCAGTCGGGCTACAAGTCCATCATGATGAAACGCGTCGCGAACCGGTAAGAAAAAAACGCATGGCGCCGGACAATCGGTTTCCGCGGGCAACGAGAAGGATGATTTTCCAACCATGTGTCAACCCATTAACGTCATAAGTGGAGAGGCGAATGTATTTACTGCATAATGAAGATCAAAAAATGTTTGTCGATCAGCTGCGCAAAATGGTCGAAAATAAGGTGCGGCCGAGGGCGGCAGAAATCGATGAGAAAGAGGAATTCCCCTGGGATCTGAAGCAGGTCTTTCAGGACATGGGGCTCCTCGGACTCGCCGTTCCGGAGGAATACGGCGGCAACAAACAGGGGCATCTCTATACCTGTCTGGCCGTGGAGGAAATCGCGGTGGCGTGCGTCAGTTCCTCGCTGATCGTTCAGGGTCAGGCGCTGGGCTGGGAGCCGATCCTGATCGGCGGCACCGAAGAACAGAAAAAGAAATACGGTCCGATCATCGCTTCCGGCGAAGCCATCATTTCTTACGGGCTCACCGAACCGGGCGCCGGCTCCGATTCCGGAGCGATGGCGACGCGGGCGGTCAAAAAAGGCGACAAGTACATCATCAACGGAACCAAGTGCTTCATTACGAACGGCCCGGTGGCAAACTATATCACTGTTTTCGCCATGACGGATGCCTCCAAGGGCGTGAAAGGCATCAGCGCCTTTATCGTGCCGACCGACGCGCCGGGTTTCTCCGTGGCGAAATGGGAAAAGAAAATGGGCATCAAGGGATCTCCCACCGGACAACTCGTCTTTGAAGACGTGGAGATCCCCGTGGAAAATCTGATCGGCCAGGAAGGCAAGGGATTCGTCTACGCGATGAAAACCCTGGACACCTCGCGGCCGGTCATCGGCGCTCAGGCCTGCGGCGTAGCCCGCGGCGCGCTGGAACTGGCCATCAAGTATTCCAAGGAAAGGGTCCAGTTCGGCAAGCCGATCGGCCAGTTCCAGGGCATCGGCTGGATGCTCGCGGACATGGCGGCGGAAGTCGATGCGGCCCGCAGCCTTGTGTATCAGGCCGCGCAACTCATCGACGAAGACAATCCCAACAAAAGCTATCTTTCCGCAGCGTCCAAGCTGGTGGCGTCCAACACGGCCATGAAAGTGACGACCGACGCGCTCCAGGTCGCGGCCGGTTACGGGTATATGCGGGAGTACCCCTTCGAACGCATGATGCGCGATGCGAAGATCACGCAGATCTACGAAGGCACCAACCAGATCATGAAGCTCATCATCTCCCGGGAGCTTCTGAAATAGCGGTGGGTCAAGGGTTATGGGAAATCTCTCGGACATACGCCCGGCGGATGAGACGCCGGCGCTGCTGCGGGAAAAAGGACGGGATGAACAGGAAGTGACCGTCACAGTCATCGGCTGTTCGGGATATTTTATAACGTGCAACAAAAGCAACAGGGAAGTTTTTTTACATCAGTTAAAGGAGGCTGATCATGTTCAAGGGTAAAATCATCGATCTTACACAGGAGATTTATCAGGGAATGCCCGTTTATCCGGGTCACCTCAAGACGGTTATATGGACGCATCTGTCCCACGAAGAATGTCAGCGGCAGCTCGGAACCGGATTTTCCTACGAGACGCGGGGCATCATGTTTTGCGATCACGGTCCGACCCATATCGATGCGGTAAGCCATCTTTCGCGGGACCCCAAGGCCGAGTCCATCGATCAGTTGTCTCTGGCCAAGTGCATCACGTCGGGAATCTGTCTGGACGTAAGCGACATTCCGCAGAAGACCCAGTTCGGCCGGAAGAAAATAGAAGCGGAACTTGCAAAATGGAATCTGGATATCCGTAAGGGCGATACGGTGCTCTTCTACACGGCCCAGTACGATCGCTACTACGGAAAGCCGGAATACATGACCGATTATCCCGGACTGGACCGGGAGGGAACCGAATTTATCATTGATCAGGGCTGCGTGAATTTCGGCGTCGACTCCTCGAGCCCGGACATGTGGTACGACAAGACCTATCCCTGCCACACGGTCTGCGCCGAACGCGGCATTACCCATATCGAGAATCTCTGCAATCTGGGTCAGGTGGTGGGCAAGCGCTTTACCTTCATCGCGCTTCCGCTCAAGATCCGGCAGGGAACGGGATCTCCGCTGCGCGCCGTGGCGATCCTGGAAGAGTAGTCCGCCCTGCGCCCGCAGGATGCTCTGCGTCCGGTCAAAGGACCCGGGGCCAGCAGGAACAAGGCGCGACGGAAAACAAGAAAGGAAGTACGAAAAATGAAACCTGTGGAAATATCATTAAAAGACAAGGTCGCCCTGATCACGGGCGCGGCCGGAGGTCTGGGCGGAGCCATCGCCCGGATGTTCGGCGCCGCCGGTGCCAGGGTTTTTTTGCACGATCTCTTTGAGGATAAGCTCAAAGACATTGCCGGCGCCATGCAAGCCGAGGGCATCGAAGCCGGTTACAAGGCTTCGGACATCACCGCCTCCGGCGCGCCTCAGGCGCTGGTGGATGCCGCGATCGGCAAAATGGGAAGAATCGATATCGTAGTGAATTCCGCGGGCATCAACCGGCCTCAGAAATCGGAAGATGTCACGGAGAAGAACTGGGACGACATCATGAACATCAACTTGCGAGCCATGTTCTTCGTCTCCCAGGCGGCAGGCAAACACATGATAGAGAGAGGAGGTGGTGGAAAGATTATCAACCTTTCCTCGCAAGCGGGCGCTGTGGCTTTACCCCTGCGCGCTGCCTATTGTTCCAGTAAGGGAGGGGTGAACCAGCTGACGCGTACTCTTGCGCTGGAATGGGCGAAACACCGCATCGTGGTCAACGCCGTTGCACCAACGTTTGTGGAAACACCCTTTACTGCGCAAATGTTCCAGGATGAGGAATTCAAGAAGTATGTGCTCGCAAGCATTCCCCTGGGTCGAATGGTGACGTCGGAGGAGATTGCGAACGCCGCTTTGTTCCTGGCTTCCGACCTCGCCAATATGATCACAGGCCATATCCTCGCGGTCGACGGTGGGTGGACGATTCAATAAGATCAGATAAAATGGAATGGCAAGACAGTAAACAACTTTTAGGAAAGTTCAGTAAAGGAGGTAGTAAGATGCAACACTTTAAAGGATTGGGCCGGATCGGTCTGGCGATGCTTTTGGTCGGATTGATCAGCGCGGGCCTGCTGACGGCTATGCCGACGCAGGCTTCTGCCCAGCAGAAAACCATCAAGTACGGAACGATGCATCCCCTGACGGGCGCCTATGCCGTTTTGGGTCGGGACCAGATGCGGGCCACCGAGATGGCTGTAGAAGAGTGGAATGCCAAGGGCGGCGTTCTGGGACACAAGATTATCTGGGTACACCGGGACGATGAGCTCAAAGGCAACGTCGCCATCCGCAGAGCGAAGGAACTTGTCGAAGAAGAAAAATGCGATTTCATCGGCGGAACGCTTTCGGGTTCGATTTCTCTGGCCATGAACGAATTCGCCTGCAAGACGAAGACGCCCTACGTGGCCTACTGCATGTCGGACATGGTTCTGGGATCCGACCAGTGCGAGTACGGCGCCGCTTTCATGGTGGTGCCTTACGCGGCTTCGCTGGCCGTGGCCCAGTATGCTTTCAAAAATGTCGGCAAGAAATGGTTTGCGATCACCGCCGATTACCGCTGGGGGCACAGCCTTCTGGAAGGCTGGCTGTGGCAGAGCCAGCAGATGGGCGGACAGTTCCTGGGCAATGTTTACGTACCGCTGGGAACGACCGACTTTTCGACCTACTACGCCAAAGTTCTGGCGGCCAAGCCTGATTTCATCGTGATGAACAACCTGGGCGCCGATCAGACCGCGGCGATCAAACAGGCCAGCGAGCTGGGCCTCACCAAGAACATTAAAATCTTCTGCACCAAGACGGCCCAGCATACCATCAAAGAGCTGGGACCCGCATATAACGAAAACGTCATCGGCGGTATGAGTTTCTACTACAAACTGCGGGATAAATATCCCGGAGCCAAGAAGTTCGTCGACAAGTTCATGAAGAAGTACGGCGCACCCCCCGAGCAGGACGGTGAATGCGGCTATGTCGCCACCAACATTCTGTTCATGGCCATCGAGAAGGCCGGGACCGTGTCCGACAAGAAAAAGATCATGGAAGCCATGCAGGATATCAAGTACCAGTTGACCAAAGGTCCGGAATATCTGAGAGGCTGTGATCGTCAGCGCGTCCAGAGCTATGTTCTGGTCAAAGGCAAGGGAGCCAAGGCCAAGGGCTGGGATCTCGCAGATATCGTGGCGGAGATTCCCGGCGACAAGATCATCATGTCTTGTGAAGACAACGCCAAAAAGCTTCCCTTTATCAATATAAAACTGCCCAAATGATCGTATGATCGCGGGATAAACAGCGGGGGAGGAGGTCCTCTCCCCCGCATCAATACCCAAGTTGTGAGAAAAGAGGTTTTATGTTCGAGATTCCTTGGAATGTTATTGCAATGCAGTTTTTTTTCGGAATTGCCCTGGGATGCATCTTTGTGCTCCTCTCAAGCGGGATGTCGATCATCTTCGGTCTTCTGGACGTGGTGAACTTCGCGCACGGCACATTCGCCATGCTGGGAGCCTACGCCGTCTTCGTCGTGATATCGCTGTCGGGCAGTTTTGTCGTGGGGCTGGTGAGCGCCGTCGTAATTGTGGGAATCATCGGCATGATTGTGGAGTTCCTGTTTCTGAAGCCCCTGTACGGGAAAGATCCCCTGTTGCCGCTCCTTCTCACCTTCGGTCTTTCTGTGGCCATTCCGGATCTCATCAAGATCATCTTCGGCCTGATCGGAAAACCGGTGAACTACCCGGAAGCGCTGAGCGGCACCCTGATGCTGGGATCCGTCATCATTCCCGGTTACCGCCTGTTCATCATTCTGTTTACCCTGGTGGCGCTGATTTCTCTGTGGCTTTTCCTCAAGCGCAGCGACCTGGGCATGATCATCCGCGCTTCCACCCGGGACAGCCTGATGGTGCAGACCCTCGGAATTAATGTGTCCCGGATCTGGACATTCGGATTCGGCCTCGGCGTGGGCCTGGCCGCCCTGGCCGGCGCCATTGCGGCGCCCATGATGTCGGCCACTCCGGATATGGGCGTGGACATGACCATGACGGCCTTCGTCGTCACCGTCGTGGGCGGACTCGGGTCTCTGGGCGGAGCGATCGTCGGCGGGCTGCTCATCGGACTGGTCGTCGCGTTCACCGCGTTTGTCGCCGGCGAGTATTCTTCGGTGTCCATGTACTTCTGCATGGCCCTGATCCTTCTGGTCAGACCGAGGGGGCTCTTTGGAGAACAAGGCCGCGAATAAACAGGAACGGTGCGTGATGCGCCGCATGGCCCTGTCGCGGAAAGATGATGCAGGAAAAGAATCGCTGTGCCCCGGATGTCGCGGTGCAGCGCCAAAAAAATTAGGATCTTTAATGGTTGATTTCAGATTTGTTTGCAAAGCTCGATTTGCATTGAGAGAGAGGAAACATTGAGCATGGTTAACGATAACACAAACACCACAAAATTGCAGGAACTGCATGCACCTCCCAAACCGGTGGTCGTCTACGGAACAATTTTTGTTCTGCTGTTTCTTCCCCTGGTGCTTTCCACGCCGCTGGCGACGGAAATTCTCATCTGGGCGATTTTCGGGATGGGGTTCAATTTGCTTTTGGGATACACGGGCGTTCTCTCCTTCGGACACGCCGCGTATTTCGGCCTGGGAGCCTACAGCTCCGGACTGGCTTTCCGCTATCTGGACGCGAGCCTTCCCGTGGGCATTGCGGCAGGCGTCCTGGCCCCGATGCTTCTGGCCTGTTTCATCGGCGCTTTGGCGATCCGGAAAAGAGGCGTCTATTTCGCGATGATCTCCCTGGCGTTCGCCCAGATGCTTTACTTCCTGGCGCTCTCGCCGCTGAAGCACATCACCCGCGGCGAGGACGGCCTGACCCACATTCCCGCGATGGCCATCTTCTCCTTTTCCCTGGGCAAGCCGCTGCCGCTGTACTACTTCGTCCTGGTGGTCACGGGCGTCATGCTGTTCGTGACGTGGCGCATCCTGCAGTCCCCCTTCGGGAAACTCCTGCAGGCCTTCCGGGAAAATGAAGAACGCGCCAAAGCCTGCGGCTATAACACGACCATGGTGAAATTCTGGTCGCTCGTCATCTCGGCGTTTTACGCGGGGCTGGCCGGATCCCTCAATACGGTTTATCTCGGCTATGTGCCGCTGACCACGCTGTTCTGGCTCACGTCGGGCACGATGGTGATGATGACCATTCTCGGCGGCAAGGGCACGTTCCTCGGTCCGCTGGTGGGCGTCGGCGTCTTCCTGTTTCTCCAGAACACGATCAGTTTGATTACGCCCCGCTGGGAGCTTTTTGTGGGCGCCATTTTTGTCGCCATCATTCTCCTCTTCCCCGGAGGCATCATGGGAACCCTGGAGGAAAAAATGATGGCCTACCGGATGAAACGGGCCAGTAAATAGGTGAAGGAGAGTCTTATGTTGTTGCGGACAGAAAAAATTTGCAAATACTTCGGCGGGCTCAAAGCCGTGGACGAAGTGGATTTCGTTTTAAAGAAAGGTCAGCTCAAGTCCATCATCGGACCCAACGGCGCCGGGAAAACCACCCTGTTCAACCTGATCGCGGGCGCCTACCTGCCGACCAAGGGGAAGGTCTTTTTGAAAGACAAGGATATCTCCCGCTTCACCCTGAACCGGGTGTCCCGTCTGGGAGTCGTCAAGACCTATCAGATCAACCACATTTTCCCGACTCTGTCGGTCTTTGAAAATATCCGCATCGCGGCTCAGGTGCGGAAGACCTCCTTCAATTTCTGGCGGCACGCCGCCTCCTACAAGGAGGTCAATGAACTGGCGGAACAAATCATGACACAGGTGGATTTGCAGGAAAAAAGAAACTGGCCGGCCTCGACCCTCTCTCACGGAGAGAGGCGTTATCTGGAAATCGGAATCGCGCTGGCCACCAGGCCGGAAATTCTGCTGCTGGACGAACCGACGGCCGGGATGAGCTGCGCCGAGACGAACCAGTGCGCGGATATGATCAAGAAGCTCAACACGGAGCTGGGCCTCAGCATCGTTTTGGTCGAGCACGACATGAGCGTCGTCATGAGCATCTCCGAGGAAATTCTGGTGATGAACGAGGGGAGAACCCTTGTGGAGGGAACTCCCCGCGAGGTCAGCGATAATGAAGAAGTACAGCGAGTCTATCTCGGGTAAAGGTGGAAGCATGTTAAGATTGGAAGACGTGAATACGTATTATGGCTACAGCCATATTCTGCAGGGGGTTTCCCTGGAAGTCAAGGAAGGCGAGATCGTGGTCCTTTTGGGGCGGAACGGCGTCGGGAAAACCACCACAATGAAAACCATCATGGGAGTCCAGCCTCCGAAGTCTGGAAAGGTGTTTTTCCTCGAGGACAACATCGCAGGCCAGGCGCCGCACAAAATTTCCCGCAAAGGCATTTCGCTCATTCCGGAAGACCGGCGGGTGATTCCCAACCTGACGGTTCTGGAAAACCTCCGGCTGGGATCGCTCATGCATACCAAGCCCGACGAGCGCGACGGCCTGGTGGAGATGTGCTTCGCCTATTTCCCGCGCCTCAAGGAGCGCATCAAGCATCTGGGCGGAAACCTCTCCGGCGGCGAGCAGCAGATGCTGACCATCGCCCGGGCGCTGATGGGCCGGCCGAAGCTGATGCTCATCGACGAGCCGAGCGAAGGGCTGGCGCCCAAGATTGTGCATGAGATCATGGAAATCATCAAACAGCTCCAGAAGGACGGCAGGACCATCATGCTGGTGGAGCAGCACATGGAAATCGCCATGCGTCTCAGCGACAATCAGCGGGCCTACATCATGGAAAAGGGCCAGATCCGCATGTGCGGCACGCTGGACGAATTGAGCTGCAGGATGGATGAGGTCGTTCAGTGTCTGGGTGTGAAGGTTTAAAGACGGTTCTGGTGATCGGCACCCTCGACACCAAAGGGGAGGAGTGCCTCTACATCAGGGAGCTGGTGGAGCAAAACGGCTGCCGCGCCATTCTGATCGATCCCGGCCCGCTCGGCCGGCCGCTGGCCCGCGGAGACATTTCCCGCGAGGAGGTTGCTCAAAAAGCCGGCTGGAATCTGGCGGACCTCGTGGAAACCCGCGACAAGGGAAAGATCATCCAGACCATGACCGACGGCCTTGCGGCCTGGACGGCCCAACTGTATCAGGAGGGCAAAATCCAGGGGGTGATTGCACTCGGCGGCGGTCAGGGCACCGCGATGGGAACGGCCGCCATGCAGCCGCTGCCGCTGGGCTTTCCGAAAGTCATGGTGAGCACGATCGCGTCGGGAGATCTGCGCCCCTTTCTGCGGACCAAGGACATTGCCGTTTTTCCGTCCGTGACGGACGTCTTCGGCCTCAACTATGTTTTTACCCGCCTTCTGGAAAACGCGGTTTCTGCGCTCCTGGGCATGGTCAGGGCTTACCGCCCCATCCGAAAGGGAGAGAAAAAAGTGATCGGCGCCACCGCCTTCGGCGTCGTCACGCCGGGGCTCATGAAAATGAAGCGCCTGCTGGAGGAGCGGGGGTTGGAAATGATCCTCTTTCATGCGACGGGAACCGGCGGAACCGTCATGGAGGAGATGGCCCGGAAAGGCTACTTCGACGGCGTGATGGACTGGACGACGCACGAAGTGGTCGATGAAGTCGGCGGAGGCGTTTTCGCCCCGGGCCGTAATCGCCTGGACAGTCTGGCAAAGATCACGGTTCCCTGGATTCTGGCGCCCGGCGCCATCGACTACATCTGCAAAGGCGGCCACGATGGCCTCCCGCCGCGCTGGAAGAAAAGAAAGCATATCGTCCACAACGCGAACATCACGCTGGTTCGGGCCACGGCCGACGAGATGACGGCCGCCGCGCGCTTTCTCGTCCGGAAGATCAACAAGGCGATCGGCCCCGTTCAGATGCTGATCCCGCTGAAAGGCTTTTCCGAGCCCAACGCACCGGGCAAGCCCTTTTACGATCCTGCCGCCGACCGGGAATTTCTCCGGGTTCTGAAAGCGGGACTGAGGAAAGATATCGAACTTTATGAAAT
>Ga0228535_1001640_pt1 | contig 30723 bp, 32 predicted proteins | sample SJ1metagenome_FD_168457 | JGI IMG/M metagenome (GOLD analysis project Ga0228535, IMG submission 168457) | Enriched culture of PCE-dechlorinating microbial communities from Ithaca, New York, USA - SJ1 | ecosystem: Engineered > Modeled > Simulated communities (microbial... > Unclassified | place...
TCATCCATTTTAAGTTTAAGCAATTGCGTATTCGACAGGCTGTTTAGTTCGCCGCATTTTATTTTGTTCTTTTTAAGTTCATAAATGCAGTCCAGCATTATATTGCAAAAGCCGTCCTGCATTGCGCTTTTTGAATAAATTGTCAAGTCGTCTGATAAATCCAATAAAATTTTTTTAAGTATAATTAATGCAGCCTTTTTGCTTAAAGGCTGTTTTTGCATTTTGCCCGCTTTATTTAATAACTGATAAGACAGACGCGAAAAACTCAGGACGTGAATACCTATAATCCCCGGCATTCCCGACATATCAATTATTTCTTTTTCAGCTTCAAAGCTGTATTGTTCGGGTACGATTAAATATGTATCTTTATTTTCTTTTATGTCTCTTACTATATTTTCATAAATATATCTGCTTTTCCCGCTGCCTTGTCTGCCTGTAATTAAATTAAACATACTCGCCTCGAATAAACATTTCTTATAGTTATGATAATATCATAATTCGACAATTTTTTTACATATATTAATTACTGCAATTGTTTTATTTCAAGTCCGCTTAGCATCAGCTTTATGTTATCTGAACTTAATTCTGTTCTTTCTATAACTGTATTATCATACAGGTCAATAGTTTTTGACATGTCCTCTTTAATTGTATTATTCTTGGCATACAGTGTTATCGGACATAACGTATCACCGGCTTTTGGCATAAATGTTTTGAGCGGAATAATAGTGCCGTTTTTGCTTTTTTTAAGCGCAACAGCTTCATTTATATTAAGTTTTCCATTACTGTAACCGATAATTATTTCGCAGTACTGACCGCTGATTATTGCGGATGTATATAATAAATCGCTGTCGTCTTTTTTATATACCGTTATTGGAACTGAATTAATAGTATACAAATAGTTTTTATCAATTTTATTGTTTTGGTCATTTGCCGAATACGGATAAACGTAGCTTATCTTAATAGTTTCCCCGTCTTTATAACCCTGCATTAAGTTTGTATTAAGCAGTGATTTTGTGTTTGTCATGAAGCCTTTTGTGTCTGTGTTTTCTAAATACTTATCTGCCGCATTTTCTGATAAAACATTTATATAATTTTTAAGCAGATTTGTATACGCGTCTGAAAATCCAATATTTTTATAAATTTGGTATTCATATTTTGTGTATTCAATATTGCTGTAAGGAAAATACATAGAAATGCCGCTTAAATTTTCTTTATTGTTTTTAGTGCTTGCTTTATATACTACAAGTTTATCTATATCAGCGCTGATGTCCGTATTTGAGATATTCTTTATAAAATCGCCCATATCAACCATATTTGCCTGCTCTGACATGCTTACAAGTTTTCCTGCTGCCGCGCTGCTGTATGCGGCTTTTGCAAATTTATCAAAGTTGCTTGCAACATTAATTTTGCTTATGGTACTGTCAAATTTTGTTTTAACTTCAGCGACATTTTTCAAATCAAGCACAGCCATTGAGCTTGCGACGCTTCCTTTTCTGTCAGCTTCGTAAATATATGAATTTATTAATGATTTGCCCATAAATTCTCCGTCTTTGTCTGTGTTATTTTTAATATCGTTTAAAAAAACGTCGTACGCATAACCCATCTCCGATACCAACCCCTCGCTTGCAGCCATATATTCGCTGTACGGGCTTAGTACGTAAGCGGTTTCAATATTAGACATTAAACATGCGTCAAACGCAACTAAGTCAAAAGTAACGCCTGTTTCTTTTTTTGCTTTATCAAAAGCATTTTTCATTTCGCTTAAAATTAAGGTATCGCCGTTTGTAGTTTCGTCAAGACCGAATCCCGCTATAGCGCCCCCGCCGTGATTCCATAAAATCACCGCGTAGTGATCAGCATTGTAGTTGTTTATTCCCCAGACCAAAAAATCTGAAAGCGTGTCAGATTGCGCCATATTTTTAAGCTCGCCGTTATATAACTCATCCATTTTGAACTTGCCCGCATACCATCTCTGGCTTCTGTTTTCATCTACATAATAATTATGCCAGTACTCACTCCCGCCTGTCTGCACTATTACATTTACATTTTCATTGCTGCCGGAATAAAGCATTTCCCTTAAATCGTTTGTCGCCGCTGCTGATGTCATCTCAAGGTTTGAGCCGTTCATGTAAACTAAAATAGTCCACGTCTGATTCTGACTCTTCGTATTTGTTTGAGTGCATCCAGGCAAAATAAATATAAAAATTATTCCGATTATAAAGCTTAATTTCTTTTTCATAAAAATTATTCTTAACAAAACAAGTAAAATATATCGTATAATGTTTAGAATTATAAATGCAATTTTTAACAATAATATTTAAATATATTAAGGAGTAATCTATTATTGGATAACATCAGCAAGCTTGAAATTTTAGCGCCGGCGGGAAGTTACGATTCGTTGAAATCAGCTGTTTACGCAGGCGCGGACTCTGTGTATTTTGGGGCAAAAGCTCTAAACGCCAGAAGAAACGCGGAAAATTTTACGGACGAAGAAATAAAGTCTGCTGTGGACTTTTGCCATTTATACGATGTTAAAACATATCTGACGCTTAACACGCTGATGTTTGATTCGGAAATTAAAGCAGTAACCGACCAGATAATATTTGCCTGCAATGCGGGGTTTGATGCAATAATCGTACAAGACTTGGGCGTTATTTCGCTTATAAAACAAATATGTCCTGATATGCCTGTGCACGCATCCACCCAGATGAGTGTTCATAATCTGGCGGATGCGAATGAACTTTATGCTCTCGGCGTTGAGAGAGTTGTTCTATCACGCGAAATGAGCAGGAATGAGATTTTGAACATTACCCAAAACTCACGAATTGAGGCTGAGGTTTTTGTGCATGGAGCGTTATGCTACAGCATTTCAGGCCAATGTTATTTCAGCGCGTTTTTAGGAGAGCGCAGCGGAAACCGCGGTTTGTGCGCTCAAGTGTGCCGTCTGCCTTTCGGGGTTACTGATAATACAAGATATAATTTATCTTTAAAAGATTTATCGCTAATAGATTATGTAAGCGAGCTTAGCGAGATTGGCGTAAAAGCTTTAAAAATAGAAGGGCGCATGAAAGGCGCGAACTATGTATATACAGCCGTAAGCCAGTTTAAGAATGCTGCAGCCAATAAAAGTTATGACAAAGATATGTTGGAAAAATCATTCTCTCGAAGTGGTTTTACGCAAAGTTATTTTTTATCAAAAATAGATGCTGATATGTTTGGGATAAGAAGCGATGAGGACATATCAAAAAGCAAAGAAAGCAGGACTTTGATAACGGCAGAAATTTATAAAAGAAAAATACCTGTAAATATGAAATTTGATATATCAACAGATAAGACGGAATTATTAATATCGGACTATTTGGGGAATATGTTTATATCAATTGGTAATTCAGCGCAGGCTTCAGTTAATAAATCTTTAACCAATGACGATGTTATAAAGAGTTTATCAAAACTTAACGACACTCATTTCTTACTTGATAATATTGACGGTTTTGTTGGTAATAACATATATCTGCCCGTATCTGCACTGAATGAACTGCGAAGAAACGCTGTTGACAATATAATTAAATTAAGACAAACTCATAAAAGCTATCATGTTAATTTACCCAAAATAAATTTATCGGACTTTCAAAATAAAACGCCTGCTGAAATTAAATTAACGGCGTCTTTCATTAATGCTGATCAGATTAGCGAAAGAATACTTAAGTCGGTTGAATATGCATCCATTGATTTATTTAAACTTCATGAAGTTGATAAAGATATTTTAAGTAAATACAGTAATAAATTTGTCGCAGAAATACCTCGGATATTTTTTGAAGATGAGAAGCTGATACAAGCCGAACTTAATAGGATAAAATCGCTTGATATTAACAAAGTAAAATGCCATTCTTTAGGAAGAATGAAATTGGCGATAGATTGCGGTTTTGAGGTCGCTGCCGGATTTGGATTAAATATCACAAATTCACTTTCTGCTCAGTTTTTATCACGCTATAATCCGATCTATATTACCTTATCACCTGAACTGTCAGTAAATCATATAAATAATATAAAAACATATGATCAAAAAGTTGTAATAGGCTATGGTCATTTTCCTCTTATGATAACGCGTGCATGCCCGGTAAAATATGAAATTGGATGCGAAAAATGCAAAAAAAATAATTGCACATATTTAACAGACAGGAAAGGTAAAAAGTTTGCGGTACAATGCAATAATAACGTATCACAGATATTTAATTCTGTGCCTATATATATTGCTGATAAATTGGATGATTTCAGAGGCCTAAGTTTTTGCGAAATGTTTTTTACGACGGAAGACGAAAGCATGTGCCATAAAATAATATCCATGTATTTACAAAAGAAACCTTTGGATACACACGCAGAGTTTACAAGAGGAATTTATTTCAGAAAACTAAAATAAAGTACAGGCAATGCCTGTACTTTTAATGATTGTATTGAATGTAATTGCTAATCTCTTTTACCGTACCGGTCGGCTCGTATGAATCTATTCCAAAAATGTACTGATGCAATAGTGTTACATTATCTTTCAGAGTATTCGGTTTTAAGTAATAAATTCCGTTGTAATACTCGTCAAGCGCATGATAATCATACGGCAGTCTGAAATCTTCTATTACAAACGTATCCTTATGTTTAATATATGATGTCATCAATGAAAACATTGTTTTAGTGCTGATATTTGTTTTAACATAAGGAGCTGCGTTTTTAGCAAGCGATATAAACATTTTTATACTCATTTCATTTCGTACTTTGCTTATAATCGCGTTTATTACGGTTCGTTGTCTTGATGTCCTTTCCCAGTCCGCGTTTCCCACTTTTCTTATTCGGCTGTATGCCAATGCCTGCCTTCCGTTAAGCTTCTGATTGCCGCTTTTCTCTAAATATTTTAATTCCCCTCCCAGTTCTCTGTTTTGTTCTCTGATAGCTTGATTTATATATTTGATTTCTTCGGACTTAACATTTATATTTACGCCTCCTACTGCGTCTACCAGTTTTTCCATGGCTTTAAAATCGACCGTTATATAATGTTTTATATTTAAATCAAAATTGTTATTTAACGTTTTTAATAAAAGCTGCGCTCCGCCGTATGAATAAGATGCATTTATTTTATCATATTTGTTTTTATCGGGAATATATACAAGCAAATCGCGCATAACCGAAGTCAGTGCCATTCTTCCTGTTTTTGTGTTGTATGACATTATCACTATTGTGTCCGCACGCTGTGAAGCTTGCTCTAAGTTATCCGCTCCTATAAGAGCTATATTTATAATATCTTCATCAAAATTAACTTTAGATGATATATTAAGATTTTTATCCGTAGTGCTGAATTTATTTTCGGGTATTTTTTTAATTCCCAGCGGATCAGCAATAACAAGCACAATAATTGTTATTAAAGCCAAAATAATTAAAATGCATATAAATTTAAAAAACGATTTTATAAACGATTTTCTTTTCTTCTTTTTCTTATTTCTTGCCATTTTTGAGTATCCTTTATGCATTAACGAATATATTACAATATGACATATAATATTATTTAAAATTATCTTTTAAAATTTGTATTTCTTGTAAGTATCCTTCAATTTCGTTAGGAGTTTCTAATATCAAAGGAAGATTTTTAACTGCAGGATGGCATATAAATTCGGTTATAGCTTTAAGCCCTATAGTTCCTTCTCCCAATTTTGCGTGCCTGTCCTTTTTTGAATTAAAAGGATTAACACTGTCATTAATATGAAGAGCTTTTAGATATTTAATACCTACAATGTTATCAAAACTTTCAAAAACGCCTTTGAGATCATATACAATGTCATAACCCGCGCTGTACAAATGACATGTATCAAGGCAAACTCCTATCAAATCCTTTCGGTCAATTTTTTGAATAATTTCTCTTAATTCTTCAAATGTTGAGCCTACTTCGCTTCCTTTGCCCGACATTGATTCAAGCAGGATAATATTGTCTGCTCCTTTATTTATTGCGTCATTTATTACTTTTGCAATTATTTCTATTGCGGTATCAAGCGTTAAATCTTTACGGCTTCCCGGATGAAAATTATACATGCTGTGGGGAAATTGTTTCAGCCTCTGCATGTCATCATTAAAAATCATTTCTCCGAATTGCCTTACTTTTTCATCATTTGAGCACAAATTCAAAGTATACGGAGCATGCGCTACTAATGTCGCAAAGTTATTTGCATTCATGAACTGGATTGCCTGGGAAATGTCATTATTATCTATTTCTTTTGCAGCTCCGCCGCGCGGATTCCTTGTAAAATACTGAAAAGTATTTGCGCCGATTGATTGAGCCGTTTTTGCCGCTTTTAAAAATCCATCGGATATTGATAAATGCGCTCCTATTTTTAACATATTTTTCTCCTTACACGCAATAATATAACTATGGCTATCTTTACAATTTTAACTCATTATAGTATATTTTTATATATATTTTCATATTTCGAGGTTAGTATGGCCGCAATTTTTAATAATGATTGGCAGAATTATCTTAAAGACGAGTTTGCCAAAGACTATTATACCAGTTTAAGAAAATTTTTAATTACAGAATATAAAAATTATAAAATATTTCCGGATATGTACGAAATATTCAATTGCCTGAACTATACTTCGTTTTCAGAGACAAAAGTTGTAATTATCGGGCAGGATCCGTATCACGAAGAAGGCCAGGCTCACGGGCTTAGCTTTTCGGTAAAACCGGGTATCAGCATACCTCCGTCTTTATATAATATATACAAAGAACTGAACAGCGATCTCGGCTGCTTTATACCCAACAACGGGTGCTTAATACCTTGGGCAAAACAGGGCGTTTTGTTACTCAATGCAGTTCTTACTGTCAGAGCGCATAATGCCGCGTCGCATAAAGACAAAGGCTGGGAGAAATTTACCGATAATATAATAAATTTATTAAATTTATCAGATAAAAATATAGTTTTTATATTGTGGGGGTCATTCGCGCAGTCTAAATCAACGCTTATTACAAACCCGCGTCATTTAATAATAAAATCCCCTCATCCCAGTCCTCTGTCTTCTCATAGGGGTTTTTTCGGCAGCAAACCTTTTTCTAAAACAAATGAATTCTTATTGAAAAACGGGTATACTCCCATCAATTGGCAGATACCGAATTTATAAGTTTTATTCACATGTCAGCTTATCAGATTTTACAAGATTGTTTATCCATTTCCCTGACTTATATCTGGGTATAAGCAGCGCAAGTTTAATTATATGCTCAACATTAATAAGAGCTATAATTACGTATGTAGGCAGGTTAAAAGCTAAAGACGCAATAAAGGCAACAGGCACAACATAAAGCCAAATCGACGCCATCTCTAAATACATGCAGAACTTTGTGTCTCCTCCGCTTCTAAGTATACCTATCGCAAATAAATAGCTGCACATGGAAAACGGCATGGCCAGCCCTAAAACTACTAAATTATAGTTTAAAAGTTTTATTGTTTGAGCCTCTATATTAAAAATGCTTATAATCGGGTTGCGCAGCATTATCAGGCACAATCCTAAAATCGCGCCCATTAAAACCATTATAAAAATAAATTTATTTGAATATTTTTTTGCAAGTCCGAAATTTCCCCTGCCTATTTCATTGCCCAGCATTACGGAACAGGCATTGCCTATGCCGAAAAAAAACGCTTCAAATATTCCGTTTACACTGTAGCTTATCTGCACAGCGGCAACAGAATCCGCTCCAAGTTTTCCGTACGCAATGTAAATAACCGTCATGCCCAGAGACCATAGAGTTTCATTTACAACAACAGGAAATGCTATTTTGAGTTTGTCTTTCATCATTTTAAATTTCCATAAAAACAAGTCGCCTATTTTGAAAGTCATTGGTTTATTATTATATTTAAATAAATACCAATAATACATAGAAAATTCGGCTATTCGCGCGATAAGCGTCGCAGCCGCAGCACCTGCGACTCCCATAGGTTCAAATCCTAAATGACCGAAAATAAAAACCCAGTTTAAAAACGCGTTAACAAGTACTGACAATATATTTATAAAAAGAGGTACTTTTACTATTCCTAACGATCTGAAAGCAAATGACACAGAAAACGAGCAAGCCATAAAGATATAGCTTAAGACGACTATTCTAAAATAACTTTTACCTAAAGCGATTACTGCGCTGTCTTTTATAAACCACGACATTATTTGTCCCGGAAAGCAGCTTATTATCAAAATGAACACAAGCGATACGCAGACGCCTAAAAACAACTGCATTCCCATCATTTTTTTTATATTTAATACATCGTTATTTCCCCAATACTGCGCAGTAAATATACTCATTCCGCTGTAAATTCCGAATGTTATTAAAACAAAAAAGAAAAACACCCTGTTGCATATGCCTACGGCGGCAATAGCGGCTTCGCCTAAAGAACCTATCATAATGGTATCAATAGTATTTAATGAAATAGTTATTAACTGCTGCAGAGCAATGGGAACCGCTAAAGACAGCATTATAGAATAGAAATTTCTGCCGTGATAAGATTTGTTTTGCATAATTCTCCGCTATGTATTTATTTTTATATGTAAGTCTTGCCTTACGGCAAGACTTTAAGGCAGTTTTTTAATTACATTCGTTACAGTTGTTATCTTTCATGTTTTTTTGATTGTTATTCTGTGTGTTTTTCTGCGAATTTTGATTCTGGGTATTTTTCATATTCCTGACATTTTCCATGTCTTTCATGTTTTTATTATTTGTACTGTTCTGATTGTTTTTTGTCAATTTTCTCACCTCGGTATTATTATAAAAAAAATACAAGGATTTATTCTTGGCATATTTTTCTAATTATTTATGATATTTTTCGTTTTTCATAATTTTAAACGCTCTGTAGATCTGTTCCAATAATATTACCCTGAACATCTGATGCGGAAATGTGAAATCGGAAAAGCTTATAAGCAAATCGGCGCGCCTTTTCACTTCACTGTTCACTCCGTCAGATCCGCCTATTATTATTGTTATTCCGCTGTTTTGATTAATTTTTTCACTTAATAAACACGAAAACTGCTCGCTGTTTAATTTTTGTCCGAATATATCGCATAATATAACAAATTCTTTCGGGTTTTGGTTTATTTTATTAATAATAAGCGCGCTTTCATTTTCTAAACCAACTTCTTTAATCTCAAATATATTAAGATCGCAATGTTTTTGAAGTCTTTTTTGATATTCCGATGCAGCTTCTTTTAAATATTTTTCTTTTAAATTTCCGGTGCAAATAATATTTATCGGCTTCATTATAGCATTTCCCTTTATATTTAAACTTATGTTTCACGTGAAACTATATATTAAAATTAAATTTTTTGGAAGGTGTTTTTAAATATTTTTATAACATATTTATTGAATATATTTTTTTGTTTCACGTGAAACATTCAACAAAAGTATTTATTTTTAAAATTAATAATGATAAAATAGCAACGTGAAGAATGCTCGGGAGGAATATATGGCAAAAACATACTGCATTTTTAATCAAAAAGGCGGCGTCGGCAAGACTGCTACTACAACAAATCTCGGCGCTGCGTTGGCAAAATTAGGTCACAGGGTACTCGTTGTAGATGCGGATTCCCAGGGAAATTTAACAAGCGGGCTTGACATGAAAGTAGATAAAAACGGAAAAACTTTATATGATGTTATGTGCGGCAATTTGGAAGTGCAAAAAGCTGTAATGACGACAAAATATTCAAATTTAATGCTGCTTCCTTCAAATTCAAGGCTTGCGGGCTGCGAAGTGGAATTGGTAAGTGTTTCTAAAAGAGAGCTCGTGTTAAAAAAAGCGTTGTCGTCAATTTCGTCTTCGTTTGACTACATATTAATAGACTGTCCTCCTTCATTAGGACTGATGTCAATTAACGCGCTTGCCGCTTCAGACGGTATAATTGTTCCTATTCAATGTGAATATTATGCACTAGAAGGCGTCAGCAATCTTATAAATACAGTAAATTTAGTAAAAAGAGGATTAAATGCTTCTCTCGATATAGTCGGTATCGTTCTAACTATGTTCGACAGCCGCACAAACTTGTCAATTCAAGTCGCATCTGAGGTAAAAAGATTTTTCAGAGAAAAAGTATTTGACACAATTATCCCTCGAAATGTAAAAATTGCGGAATCGCCGAGTTTTGGCAAGCCGGTAATTTATTACGATGAAGCTTCAAGCGGTGCGAAGGCGTATATGGCGCTGGCAACGGAAATAACACAGAAAGGACAAGAAGATGAAAAATAATCAAGCATTGGGCAAAGGATTGGATGCGTTAATACCTTTTTATGCAGAAGATATCCAATCCCAAGACACAAAATCGGATTCTTCTGAAATAGAAATAAGTTTACTTGTTGCAAATTCCGATCAGCCGAGAAAAATATTTAACGATGAAAAAATCGAAGAACTGAGCGAATCTATAAAAGCTCACGGCGTATTGCAGCCGTTAATAGTAGTTCCTGCTAATAACGGCAAGTATAAAATAGTTGCAGGCGAACGAAGATGGAGGGCTGCTGCAAAGGCGGGTCTTAAAACTGTTCCGGTTATTATTAAAAATTACAGCGAACAGGAAATTCTCGCTATCTCTCTTGTTGAAAACCTTCAAAGACAAGATTTGCATGATATAGAAAAAGCACGTACATACCAAAAGTTAATTGAAGAATTTTCGCTTACTCACGAATCGCTCGCATCTGTATTGGGTATAAGCAGAACAGCGGTTACAAATACTCTTCGGCTGCTTTCGCTTACTGATAAGGAGCAAGACGCCTTGCTTAAAAACCAAATCACATCAGGGCATGCAAGAGCTTTGCTGTCACTGCCAGAGTGCAAAATGAGAACAAATGCGCTGGATGCAATTATTAAAAACACTTTATCGGTAAGGGAAGCGGAAAAACTTGTAAAAAACATTTCCAATCCTAAAGCGACGAAAAACCCTGTTCTAAAAGATGTGCACATTATTCAGCTGGAAACAGAGCTTACAGAAGCTGTTGGGAATAAAGTAATTATTAATGAATCTGAGGGCAGGGGTAAAATTATTATAGAATATTATGATAAATCAGACAGAGACAGACTTGTCGAAGAACTGCTGTTGCTGACTGAAAAAGAAAACAGAGGCTAAAAAATGACGAAAAACAAACTAAAAGAACCATCCGCGGTTACATATGCTTTTATAGCCAATATATTATATTTTATTATTTGCGCAATTTATTGCAAAATCAATTCGCAAAATCAAATATTTAATATATGCTTTTTGTCACTTTGTGTATTATTATGGTTTATTACAGGCAACGTATATTCTAGAAAATTATCAAAAATAGATTTAAAAAAATATTTATCGTTTATACTTATAAGCTTTATGCCAATTTTGATTTTTTTAATAACATACAATATATTGATAAATGTACAGATAAAAAGTCAGACTTATAACTGGATTATGTATTACTCAATTGGCGCGCCTATTATTTTTTGGATTAAGCCTGCATCTTTTTTGATTAACGTTTTAAATATTAATTTTTATTTATTTGCGTATACAGTTCTTGCGGCTTTTATGCTTGTATGCTTCTTCGGACTGCTGTCATCAGGTAAAATCCGTAAATCAAAGACGGTAAAAACTCCAACAACGTCAAAGAAAGCAGCAAACGAATTTTATTCTGAAGCTGCTGTTACTGCTGTAAATGAACCGCATTTTCAAAATAACGATAATACTTCTAACGCGTTGGAATACGATGACGCAAATGAGCAGGTAACATTTGATGTGCATAAGACTATTGAAGACAACTTTACAGCAGATAATTCTGACATTATGTCAGATAATGCAGAATTAAAACAAGCGCCGGATAAAAACGCGAAAAATATTAAATAAAGGAATATATACGATGAATATTCTCGATGCGGTCATAATAATAATCATTTTAATTTTCGGTTTTTTTGGCTATAAACGCGGCTTGGTTTTGAGTATCATATCGCTTACAAGCGTTATTTTAAGCTTTATAGCAGCGAAACTGTTCTATGTTGACCTTGCCGCTAATATAGCTTCGAATACGGAACTGGATACAAAAATAAATCTCTACATAACAGCAAAGCTTAATGCGGCTTATCCGGGCGGAAATGTTACCGTAAGCGCGGGCAATTCAAACAGCCCTATTCAATGGATAGTAACTAAGCTGTTTCATTCCGATACAATTATCAGCAATACGGTAAATTCCATAGCTTCTCAGATTACTGCTGTAATCTTAAATATACTGGCTTTTGTTATTCTTTTCGTAGCCGTTCTTATATTGATTAAATTAATTGGGCTTATATTAAACAAATTATCAAAACTGCCTGTGCTTAACTTTATAAACAAAGTAGGCGGAAGCGCGGTCGGAGTTATTAAAGGCGTTTTACTCTGCATGCTTATCATAACTATTGCGTCTTCTCTTACTGTATTTACAAAAAATACAACTGTAATAAACTTATTTGATCATTCGTTTCTTTATAAATATTTCGATATTACAAACTGGTTGTTTTAAGGAGTTTTATGAACAAAGAGGAATTTAGTCTGGGAGATATTGTACAGACAAAAAAAACACATCCGTGCGGATGCGACAGATGGGAAATTATTCGCACCGGTGTTGACGTTAAAATAAAATGTCTGCAATGCGGCAGAATTATACTTCTTCCGCGCCTGGAATTTAAAAAGAAAGTAAAAAAAATAATTGAAAGACATGATGATAATATTAATTGAAACAAAGTGTTATAACAAATGAATGAATTAATAACAGAAACATTAGAAAAAAAATCCGTTAAAAAAGATGTCAATAAGCTTTCAAGAACTCTTATATATTGCCAGATTATACTCATACTGATTTATTTTTTTTGTACATTTTTTCTTTATTTTAAAAATAATTATTCTCTTGATACAATCACGGAAAAATATGAAGGAATAATATATATTGTTTCCGTTACAGCGGGCTGCTTATGTTTTCTTCATTACTACAAGTACAACTCTACACAAGATATTTCAACAGTTACAAAAAAACTTTCTTTTAGGAATATTATAATTTGTACTGCAATAATACTTGCTTTGCAATTTTTTAGTCAAATTGCAATTTCCTTGCTTGAAACCTCCTTAAACTTATTTGGATACAGCCTTATAAGTTCGCTGGAACAGGTTGCAAATCCTAGCAACACAATATCCATGTTTTTATACGCATCGTTTATTGGCCCTTTAATAGAAGAATTTATTTTCCGGGGAATAATAATTAAAAAACTTGAAAAGTACGGCAAAATGTTTGCAATTATAATATCATCCGTTATGTTCGGCTTTTATCACAGCAATGCATATCAGGGTATAATCGCATTTTCCATAGGACTGCTGCTGGGCTATATTGCTCTTGAATACTCAATTAAATATTCTATTATATTGCATATAATAAACAATATGATATTATCCGAATTATACTCACTTATAAATAACAATATAAACGCCGCCATAGCTAACGTTGTCAGTTTTTTGCTGTTTGCGGGCGCGGTAGTTGTTTTTATCGTTGCAATAAATAAATATAAGCGACGTTTACATGAGTATGTTAAGGATGATCATATTTTTAAAAATATATATAAATACGCGTTTACATCATCATTTTTTATTGTTTTTCTTGTATTAAACGCCATTATTTCATTTATAAGCATAGAAAAAATATAAATATTAATTTATTTAAATTAATTTATTGCATATTATTTATTATTTGTTTATAATATATTTTCGAATCCTTGCTCTGTAAGTATATACAGAGCCATTAGTCCATAAGGAGGTGAGCTTATGAAAGCTTATGAAACAATCTTTGTCTTAACCCCAAATTCCGAAGAAGCAAGAATTAAGGAATACATCGACAGAATATCCGAAATTATAACAAGCGGCGGCGGAAGCATTACTGAAGTGAATGAATGGGGAAAAAAACGTTTAGCTTATGAAATAGCTAAAAAATACAAAGAAGGATATTTCGTATTAATTACGTTTACTGCAGACGCAAAAGTGTTGCAGGAACTTGTTCGCGTATACGGAATAACCGAAGATGTTTTAAGGCATATCATTGTCGAGAAAACAAGTTAAAGAAAGGCAAGGAGTGCGCGATGTTAAATAAAGTAGTATTAATCGGAAGATTAACTAAAGATCCGGAAGTTCGTTACACAAATGCTAACACCCCTGTCGCAAGCTTTACTCTTGCTGTAAACAGAAACTTTAAAAATAAAGACGGCAATTATGACGCGGATTTTATCAACATTGTGGCATGGAGAAAACTTGCGGAGCTTTGTTCATCAAGTTTGCATAAAGGAAGTCTTATTGCTATTACCGGAAGAATTCAGACAAGTTCTTTTGAAGCAAAAGACGGAACAAGACGATACACTACAGACGTTTTGGCGGACGAAATAGCGTTCTTGGAAAAGAAAAGCGCTAAAACATACGACTCTGCTGATGACAACGCTTTATTTGAAAAACAGGATAACAACTACGGCATACCGGTCGACGGTTTCAACCCTATTGACGATGACGACCTGCCGTTTTAATTAAGTTTGAAAGGAGATAATATAATGGCAAAACCGCCTTATAAAAGAAGAAAAAAAGTATGCGAATTTTGTGAAAACAAAATCGAACATATAGATTATAAACAAGTTGAAGTTTTAAAGAGATATATATCTGAAAGAGGAAAAATTCTTCCCCGCAGAGTAAAAGGCACATGTGCAAAACATCAGAGACAGCTTACGTCGGCAATAAAAATAGCGAGAAATATAGCATTGCTGCCGTTTACAAATGACTGATATTAAATCAAATTTATAGCCGTATCGTAAATGATACGGCTTTTTATTTATTGCAATATACATATTATTTTTAATTTTTTCAAATAAACGTTAATTTTTAATTAATATTGTAGTATAATTAATTTCCCGAAGAGAGGTGAAAATAATGAAAGTTATATTACTTCAAACAGTAAAAGGCCTAGGTAAAGAAGGCGAAATAGTTAACGCTAAAGACGGCTATGCTACAAATTTTTTATTTCCGAAAAAACTTGCCGTAAAAGCAAGCGACGAAAATATGAACCTGCATAATGAACAGATTAAACAAAAAGAAGAACAAAAACTATTAGAAAAACAATCCGCGCAGGATTTATATAACAAAATACACAATAAAACATTCGAACTTAAAGCAAAAGCCGGAAGCGGAAAACGTCTTTTCGGAAGCGTTACGTCAAAAGAAATTGCCGACGAAATAAGCAAAGCGTGCAATATAATTATTGATAAACGTAAAATAGAGCTTGACGACAACATTAAAGAGCAGGGCGAAAAAGAAATTTTAATTAAATTGCACCCGGATATTACAGCAAAAGTTATAATAAATGTAACTGCGCAATAGGAGATAAAATGTCAGCGCCTCAAGCAAAAGTACTGCCTTATAATTTAGAAGCCGAACAGAGCATTGTCGCATGCGTATTGTTTGATAACGATACTATTTCAACAGCCGCGGCAATTCTTACACCCGAGGATTTTTACAGCGATCAATATCGCATTATTTATAATGCGATGATTTATTTGTATTCCAAAAATATGCCTATTGATATTATAACATTATCTGAAAGGCTTCGAAACCAGGGCATGCTGGATTCGCTGGGCGGAATTGATTTTCTCACGAGCATTGTCGAGTTACTTTCATCTGCCGAAAACATGGAGCAGTACTGTATTATAGTAAAAGACAAATCCATGCTTCGCCAGCTTATAGGCAAGCTGTCTAAAGTAATTGACGAAAGCTATGCCAGTAAATCAGAAGCAAAAGATTTAATATTATCCGCGGAAAAAGATATTTTAGATATTGTCATTACAAAAGACAGGCAGGGCTTTATACCGTTTGAAACCGCGCTCAAAACAACTCTGTTAAAACTTCAGGAAGCCACTAAAAATAAATCAAATATAACGGGTATACCTACAGGCTTTTTTGACTTGGATAAAAAAACTTCAGGGCTTCAGAATTCTGACCTTATTATTCTTGCGGGCCGCCCCGGTATGGGCAAAACGTCTATGGGCATAAACATCTGCCAGCATGCGGCTATTAGAGAAAATAAAAAAGTCGCTGTTTTCAGCCTTGAAATGCCTGTAGAACAGCTCACAATGCGTGTAATCGCCTCGGAAGCGAATATCAGCAGTATGGACTTGCGCAACGGCAATGTAGAGAACTGGCAGGATTTATACAGCGCGTGGGAAAGAATATTTAAGGCAAGACTTTACATAGACGATACTCCCGGCATTACGGTAAATGAAATACGTTCAAAATGCAGACGCTTAAAAGCGCAGGACGGACTTGATCTCGTTTTGATAGATTATTTGCAGCTTATAAGAAGCATAGGAAGAATAGAAAACCGCCAACAGGAAATATCTCAGATTTCAAGAGATTTAAAACTGCTTGCAAAAGAACTTTCATGCCCCGTTATAACATTGTCTCAGTTGAATCGTGCACCGGATAAACGTACTGATAACAGACCTTTAATTTCGGACTTGCGTGAATCGGGCGCAATAGAGCAGGACGCTGATATAGTAATGTTCTTATTTAAACCGGAATCTGAAGGCCCTAAGAGCAGCAAGGTAATACTTAGCATTGCTAAACACCGTAACGGCCCTACCGGCGAAATAGACCTTATATTCAACGAAGGAACAACTACTTTCAAAAACGCGGCAAATTCCGGTTATGATGAATAATAGTACATATTAAATGTATAAATTGCGCTTTTTATTGAAATATACTTCTTATAATGATATAATGAAGTGTATTTTTATTTTTGAAAACTATTAAGAGGGTGAGTATAATTTGAATACTTTAGTTATTGTCGGAACACAATGGGGTGACGAAGGCAAAGGAAAAATAACAGATTTCTACAGCGAAAGAGCTGACGCCGTTGTGCGTTATCAGGGAGGCAACAATGCGGGTCATACTGTAATTGTGGGCAATAATGTATATAAACTTCATATGGTCCCTTCGGGAATTATATGCTCAACTCCTTCATACATCGGTAATGGAATGGTTGTTGACCCTGTTGCTTTAATTGAGGAAATGAACAGGTTAAGCGATGCCGGACTTGATATTTCCTATCTCCATATCAGTGACAGAGCTCATATAGTAACTCCATATCATAAATTACTCGATGAGCTTAACGAAGAGAGATTGTGTGAAAACAAAATAGGCACGACAAAAAAAGGAATTGGTCCGGCTTATGCCGACAAAGTAAACCGCAGCGGCATAAGAGTATGTGATTTGTTTGATAAAGACTTGTTATGGGATAAAATCTCATTAAACGTAGAATATGTTAATTTACTGCTTACAAAAATATATAATGTCGCCGCGCTTGATGCAAAAGATATATATTCGCGCCTTTTGCAATATGCGGATTTGATAAAGCCATATGTATGCGATGTTTCAACCGAAATAAACGGATTAATAAAAGAAAATAAGAAAATTGTATTTGAAGGCGCGCAAGGCGCGATGCTGGACATCGATTTCGGCACTTACCCCTATGTTACCTCATCGCATCCCACATCAGGCGGCGTATCGATAGGAACAGGCGTATGCCCGAAATTAATCGAAAGCATACTGGGTATTACCAAGGCTTACACAACGCGAGTAGGCGAAGGTCCTTTTCCTACTGAGTTAAATGATGAAATGGGAGAATTTTTGCGTAAGCAAGGGCATGAATACGGCACAACAACCGGCCGCCCCAGAAGATGCGGATGGTTTGACGCAGCGGTTGTGAGATACTCGGTGCAGTTAAGCGGCCTTACACATATAGCTCTTACAAAACTTGATACCCTTACAGGTATTAAAAAAATTAAGGTCTGCACTCATTACGAATTAAACGGCAAAAAAATAGATTATTTCCCCGCGTCGCTTTCTGACTTGGAAAAGTGCATACCCTGTTATGAAGAGCTTGACGGCTGGGATGAAGATATAAGCGCATTTAACAGTTATGAACAACTGCCTAAAAACGCAAAAGCTTATGTTGCCCGTCTTCAAGAACTTATCGGCGTTAAAATATCAATAGTATCAGTGGGACCTGACAGAAATAATACAATTATATTGGATCCCATTATGTAAAAAGCATCAGAGAGTATTGCCTATTATCAATACTCTTTTTATTTACAAATAATTATTTCTCGGGAAATAATTCGACATATTTTTCATATATTATGCGGGAAATAAATATTTATCCTGTCTTAGACTGAATGTATCTATTCAAATAATAAAATGTTTTTAAGGAAAATTAATATGAATATGCCGGGAATGTTCACGCTTGTAGCCACCCCTATAGGAAATTTAAATGATATAACTTTAAGAGCAATAGAGCAGCTCAAGACAGCCGACATTATTGCCGCGGAAGACACTCGCCACAGCGGCAAACTGCTGAAAGCATACGATATCAAAACGCCTATGATAAGCTTTCATAAATTTAACGAAGCGCAAAAATGCGAAAGTATTATTTCTATGCTCCTTGAGGGAAAAAACGTCGCGCTTATTTCCGACGCGGGCACTCCTGGTATATGCGATCCGGGCGAGGCTATTGTAAAAGCTTGTATTGATAATGACATAAAAGTAAGCATAATCCCCGGCGCCAACGCGGCAATATCCGCGCTTGCGATATCGGGTATTTCTTCATCATCTTTTACGTTTTATGGTTTTATTCCGAAGAAAATAAAAGAAAAAGAAGAATTGTTTGCTTCAATATCAGAAAATATACAAACAAGCATTTTTTATGAATCCCCTTTTCGTATAAAAAACACTCTTGAAGTTATATTTAAAATATTGCCCGAAAGAAATATAGCTCTTATACGAGAACTCACAAAGCTTCATGAAGAAGTGCTGAGAGGAAACGCTGAAAAACTGTTAAATTATTTTTCGGATAAAGAGCCTAAAGGTGAATTTGTTATAGTTATGCAAGGAAATGATACGCAAACAAAAAAAGATAATACTATAGACCTTTCCGAAGCAAAAAAACTTGTTGAGCAATATATAAAAAACGGCGATAAAAAAACATCAGCCATAAAAAAAGTCTGTTTTCAAACAGGCATTAGCAGAAAAGAATTATATGACAGTCTAAATAATTGATTGAGAGGTAAATATGTGGCGTAAAAAAGACAAAAAAATCCAAGGCGAAACTTTGCTAATCACAGTAAACGACCAGATACAGCTTGATATTATACAGTCTCTGTTGAGTTCGTATGATATACCTATATATATAAGAGATGACCTAAGCGGAGGCTTTATAAGAATTCTTATGGGCAGTTCATATTTTGACGCCGATATTTATGTCTCGGAAAAAGATTATGAAACAGCAAAAGATGTGCTATACGGATCCCAAAAACCGTTTGATGAAAATTAATATAAAATATGATTTTAAGCAATATCTAAAAATCTATTTTGCGGTAAAATATAAGAATAGCATTAATATTAAAATCGGCTGATGTATAAGGTATATAAGTAATGTTTTCTGTCCGATTTTCGCAATGGGTTTAAAATGTGATTTATAAAAGACTGCGGGCGCTTTATTTTCTTTTATAAATCTACCAGCAAATATTCCTGAAAAAAACATAAATATCCATGGCAATAGCGGATAATAATCTGAAGAATATATTCCTTCGCACATAAACCCTAAAGGAAATAAAAAATACTTATTTAATAAAAACTGCGGAACATTTATCCGGCAGTCAAATATTCCAATATATCCGTTATATAAATTATAAGTAAGTAAAAATAATATTAAACTTGCGATAATTCCTGCTTTAGCGGGAATTTTTTTAAGCTTATCAAAAAGTAAGCCTCCTATTATCATTGCAATTCCAAAAAAGTGCAGAATGCCGAATATTATAATCTGCTCCGGCATTGCCAATAAAGTGATAAAAGTAATAACAACTCCCCATAAAAATGTTATTATACCTCTTTTAACATTGCTTTTAGAATAATTGCATGAGATGCCTGATATTATAATAAACAAGCATACAGCGGCAATTCTTACATAATCCATTGAATTTGAATACGCCCATGCAATATTAACGCCATATAGCCCTGTTAAATCAAATATAAAGTGATAGAAGACAATGTATATAATTAATATGCCTCTTATTTCATCTAATAAGTGAACTCTTTTTATTATCGGATTTACATTCGCCATTTATTTTCTCTGCTTATAAAGTTTATTTCATAATATTATTGGCATATGATAATAAATTAATTTATCCGAAAAATAATTTGCAGACTAATAAAGATATTATCATTCCTATAATATCACAAGATAAAGCTACAGGAAGAGCATACTGTGTTTTTTTTATGTTAACGCTGCCGAAATAGAGCGCTATGATATAAATGGTAGTCTCGTTTGAGCCGGCTATTACTGATGACAGCCTGCCTATAGCGGAATCGGGATGGTATGTAATAAGAGTATCCATAAGTATTGCATTCGCGCCTGAACCTGATATCATTTTTATGATGGATAAAGGAATAGCCTCAGCGGGAAAACCTATTGTATTAAATATGGGTTTTAATATATTTATCAAATAACCCATTAATCCTGAATTTTTAAATATACTTATAGCGCACAATATCGCAAGAATATAAGGAAAAACAGACGCTATCGTAGACAGTCCGCTTTTTGCTCCTTCAATAAAAGTCTCATATATCGGCACTTTGCATTTTATTCCGTATATAATAATTGCCGCAATAAATACAAGCATAATTATTTCCGACATTTTAATTTTCTCCAAGCCTGCACTGCTTTTACCAGCAGTATTCCGATTATTGTGGTAGCGAATGTCGCTATCAGAGTAGGTATCATTATTGCTGCAGGATTACTTGAGCCGTAAATAGCTCTTAATGAAATTACGCTGAGCGGCATTAGCTGAAGTGAAGTTGTGTTTAAGACGACAAACATTATAGTATCATCCATAACGTCATTATTCTTTGACGTGTCATTCATTTGCTTTAACTCTTTCATAGCCGCAAGTCCGAAAGGCGCAGCAGCATTTCCAAGACCGAATAAATTAGCTGATATGTTCAGCAAAATACATTCCATTGCTTTTATATTCTTTTTTACGGCAGGAAATAAATGCTTAAATAACGGCATCATAAATTGAGCAAATTTTTTTATTATTCCGGTTCTTTCAGCTATTTTCATAATGCCCAGCCAAAAAGACCATACTGCTCCGAAAGTAATTATCATCTGCGCAGTTTGGGTACAGCTTTCAGCAATGCCTGAAAAAACCTGACTGTATGTATTATTAAATAATGATACTGTAATTCCGGCCAATATAAAAAAAATGAATACTTTATTCATATTTCACCTCCGTTTAAATATGTTTATGCTGTTTTGCTTGTAATTATTTTTTAGCTTTGATAATATTGATAAATAAATCGAATAGTTTATTTGGGAGGTAGATTATGAAAGTTTTAGCTATAAACGGCAGCCCTCATGAAAACGGAAGCACTAATGCCGCTTTGAGTATAATGAAACAGGAACTTATTAAAGAAGAAATTGATGTTAATGTTTTCCATATAGGTACTGCCCCGATAAGAGGATGCATTGGCTGCAGAAGCTGTGCCGATACAAAAAAATGTATATATAATGATGATAAAGTAAACGAAGCTATTAACCTGCTTAGTGATATTGACGGTTTAATTATAGCCTCCCCCGTACATTTTTCTGGTATAGCAGGAGGTATGAAGTGTTTTTTAGACAGACTGTTTTTTGCCGCAGGAGGCAGAGTATTGGAATATAAAGCTGCTGCGTCTTTTGTCGTACTAAGAAGATCCGGCGGAAGCGCCGCTCTTGACCAGCTTAATCATTATCTTATGTATTCCAAGATGGTCCTTGCTTCTTCGCACTATTGGAACATTCTTCACGGCACAAATGCACAGGAGATATATAAAGACGAAGAAGGAGTTCAGATAATAAAACAAGCCGCAAGAAACCTCGCATGGCTTATGAAATCAATTGAAAACAGTAAAATCGATTATCCTCAAACTGATGAAAGAGTAAGAACAAATTTTATAAGATGATGAATTATAAAAAATCCAAATACAATATTAAGTATTTGGATTTTTTAATGTACATTCTTATATATTTATATTAATTTTATTATCGCTGAATAATTTATTTTTGTTTAAGAAGTCTAAATTAATATCAATCAACGAATACTTATTTTTCGCTCCGCTTGTGCATCCAGGTTTTATAGGCGGATGAATTAAATAAATAACGCCCTTGCTTGAATTTTGCTCTAAAACATTTGTATTATCCAAACACGATTTACATTCAGCCATTTTATTTCCCCTCTTTTTTTTATTATATATTATATGCGCGGTTTTACTATTTGCCACATAAGCAAAAAACCCTTTATTTATAGTCATAATAATTAAAATAACCTAATACAACCTTATTGTTTTAAGATTATTTTTAATTTATACTAATTACTTTTTGGGCAAAACTGTCCCTGCCGCTCTTGTGGTGCAGCAAGGCTGAGACGGCGTATTTATGAAATAAATTGTTTTGCCGTCTTTCGTTCTTTTTGCTTCTATTTTACTTTCACTTTTACATGTTTCACATTTTTCAGGTTTATTTTCAATCATATTATTACCCCTTATTATTTTATTTTACATTATATGATTTAACCTTAATATGTGTTAATTTATATATATAAAAAAGAGCTTATGTGCATAAGCTCTTTTTTATAGTGATTTTTTCGATTTATTTTTATCTTTCATACAATTTTTGTTGCATGACCAATACGTATCTTTTGAATATGGACAAACATCATATTCTCCGCCCTCTATCTTTATCCTCTTTCCCTCGACTAAAGAGTTTGCGATAATTTTTCGGGCGCTTTCATATAAGCGTTGAATAGATGAGCGTCCGACTCCCATAATTACTGCGCATTCATTTTGATCAAGCCCTTCAAAATCAATCAGTCTTATGCATTCATATTCCTCGCATGTCATGTTGATTGTGGCGGCTTGTCCGCTTCCGCATATGAAATATTTAAATTCAGGCACTTTGCAAATGCGCTTGTTCTTTCTCGGTCTAGGCATATATGCACCCTCCTTGCACAAACATTATAATACTCATAATTTTTACTTTCAAGGTTATTTTTTGTTTTTGTGCAAGTATATGTTTACAAATTTTTTACAAAACAAAAAACCGCCGTAAAGGCGGTTAATTTGGTAATTTATGAAATTATAAGAGGGGTGTAATTTTTAATTTCTTCTTTACTCTTAATATTATTGTCAGCCATTATCTGCTCCGGACTTGAAAGATACTTTTTGGCTATATCCCATAACTCTTCATCCGGCTGAACATAATGGATTATTATATCATATGTATCTTTTGCAGACAGACCAACTGCCGCCGGTAAAATGTTCTGCACCATTTTAACATCAACGTCTTCAAATGACAGCACCAAAACATCTACCGCAAGATTGATAATTATACTGCTTGAAGAATATTTAATGTCTGTTGATGTTATTTGGGGGTATACATAGTATGAATCTCCGGCTATATCAAGGTTTAAATCAAAATCAAGCTTTTCATCGCTTACAATGTATTTTTCATCATCCGAGTATGATGTAAATACCGAGCATACGTCTGCAAAACCTGAATATTTCATCTGCCCGTTAGCTTCATACGGCTCTGCGCTTAAAGCCGCCGAATTAAATAACAGCGCTTTTGTGGCATTGGGAAGTATTACTTCTTTGCTTAGCTGAACAGATTTTATATCTTTGCTTTTTACCAAAAACGCTTTTTGTTTTTCGTATTCTGCTGTTGTTTTTACTGCTTTAACGAATGCGTCGGCAAGAACCCTGCTCTTAACTGTCTGGAACATATAAGCTGTTGTTCTTAGCGTAAGCTCTATATTTATGTAACATTCTTCAGCGTTAATATCAATTTCTGCGTTTTTGGTAATTATTACAGCGAAAACACTATAATAATCTATGCTTGATAACGCGCTTCTTTCAATAAAACAATTAAACGGCATATCTATAGGAAAGCTTTTGTATGCATTTTCTTTCTCTGAAAAGCATACTACGTTTCCTTTAACAGAAGCGTTGTATAATATGCCTACGTTGCTTAAGCTATGCGAAATATCGGCAAGGTAGCAGTTTATACCTACAACTTCCAAATCACCCGCAGCTTCTCCTACAAATATGCTGTCTCTTACAGATTTTTCTTCGCTGTGAGTAGCGCCTTTTGTATGTTCAATATCATCGTGCTTATACATCATTTCCCCGGCAATATTCGCGCTGTCTAGAGTTTTGCTCTCTATGCCGACTGTGCTGAGCCCCGATATATTTACTATACATTCCGCTTCTATTTTTCTGTTTTTCATTGTTTTTAGTTCAACGTCTTCAACATTTGCGTTATACATATGATTGTATACGCCTTCGGGATAATCAAAATCTGAACTTACATTAAAGGCGGCAGGGATAGTAAGGCTTTCAAATTCTCCTTCTTCCGTTTCGTACATTGCCAGTACATTAACAACGCCTTCAATATAAATTTTACTGTCCTTTACTTTTACATCCGTGATATCTGCCGATTGTGAAGATGTCAGCATTTTATACACGCTGCCTTTATAATCAGGAATTTTTACGCTTTCATAGCATGTTGTTTTGATATTTAAATTGTCCGTTTTTACTTCAAACCTGACAGAATTGTCAAATAAATTTGCATCCATTTAAAGTGCCCCCTTACAAATAGTTCATAACTATATATATTTATTACGCATATGAAAAATTCATACTTAATAAAATATATTCTTTAAAATATTTAATTATTTGTAATTAAAATAAAAAAGCCTTTATTAAAGACTTTTTTATAATAGACTAACAAATTCCAAATTTATTATTTAATCTGCAGATTTCCTCATCAAACTCTTTTGTGTCCAATTCGCTGAATATAAGTGTTAAGTCAATTTCTATTAACTGTTGATTATTATTAGGAATACTTTCTATAATTTTCATTGATTCTTTGAACCTATTGCAATAATTTTCTATATCTTTTATAGGACTTTTCCAAAACGCAGAAATTACATCAACTAAGTTTTGAAATTCTTCAGGTACATCAATTTTTTTAAATTTTAATCCCCATTCTAATAGTTCACGATAAACATAGCCAATTCTTTTTCCTACATAAATTATACTTTCGATATCTCCAGGTTGACCAGGTTCTCCTACTGCAGACTGAATTGCTTTATTAAATATAGAATCTATAGATTTCATTATTAATTTCATATCTGAATATCTATCTAATAACCATACATTAAGACGAGAGTAATTTTTAAATTTTCTCATTAATCCAAAATTAATACCAAATATTAAATCTCTTTTTAAATCACAATATTTTTTTATATTATCTTCTATAAGTTGACCAAGTAATAAATATTCCCATGCATCTGGTTTTTCAATAGCAATCTTTAACGCACTTCCTTCAAGTTCCATTATTTTAGTTGATATGTTTTGAGTATTTACTTTTTGATATAATGCTAATGAATTATTAAATAGATAAGCAAATTGTTTTCTAAGAGTCTTTATTATTTCCTGTGCATTATCAAATTGATAAACCCATATATTATCTATTTCCTTTATTTCATTAATAAAATCAAATAATTTAGGATTATCGATTCTTTTACTAAAATCTGTAATTGGACTATCTTTCCATATAGAAAAATATGATAAAAGCTCATTCTCTATAAAAGCATATATTGGTATACCCTTTGTTTTTGCATTTATATACTCTAAATTTGTTACAGATTTACCACTATCTGTAATATTGCCATACCTCTTACCAACAATTAAAATAAAAACATCTGCTTTATCCTTAACATTTTTAATACAGTTATCCACAGTTCCAATATTTGGGTTGATTGGAAAAGAGTCGTATTCTGACATAATTGCGTCATATCCTAATTGTTTTTCTATGAATTCACTCAAATCTTTTCTAATTTGCTTTAAATCATAACATGTTGAACTAACAAATATTGCTGGTATATGCCCATTACTCATATGTGTATTACATTCACTTCCTTAATTATTTAATTATAAAAGGCAGCCATCTATCTGTCTTATTCCCGATATATTGCTGCCTCATATTTGTTTGTTATATTAATTGTTTATATCTATTTCTTTAACTATTCCCTACTCTTCCCCGTTCTCCTCTTCTTCCGCCGCTATCATCTTAGCTATGGTAACTACCTTTTCATCGTCTTTCAGCCTCTGAAGTCTTACACCCTGCGCCGCTCGTCCCATTGAACTTATGTTATTAACCTCAAGCCTTATCGCTATGCCCTGATTGTTAATCATCATCAAGTCTTCTTCTTTGCCTATTGAATTAAACCCTACAAGTTCTCCCGTCTTAGCTGTTATGTTGTATGTCAGCATTCCTTTTCCGGCTCTGTTTTGTTTTCTGTAGTGTTTAATTGCTGTAAGCTTGCCGTATCCGTTTTCGCTTACGCAAAGAATGTATTTGCTGTCGTCCGCAATATCCATTCCTATAACAGTATCATTTTGTCTTAAACTTATGCCCTTAACTCCTTTTGCGCTTCTGCCTATTGGTCTTACTTCTTCTTCGGCGAAACGTATTGCATAACCGTTTTGGGTGCCCATTACAACTTCATCTTCCCCGCTTGTCAGCTTAACGCCTATAAGCTCATCGTCGTCATCTAGGTTTATGCCTATAATTCCTGTTTTGCGAGAAGTGTCATATTCGTTAAGCGACGTTTTCTTTATAAGCCCTTTCGCAGTAGCCATAAGCAGGTATTGGCCTTCTTCAAACTTCTCAACAGGGAAAACTTCCGTTATTTTTTCATCCGGCTGCATTTGTAGTATATTAACAATAGCCATACCTCTCGCCGTTCTTGAAGCTTCGGGAATTTCGTACGCTTTTAAGCGGTATACTCTTCCTTTATTTGTAAAGAACAAAAGAAAATGTTTTGTCGATGTTGTAAATAGATTTTGAATAAAATCATTTTCTCTTGTGCTCAGAGCCGTTATGCCTTTTCCTCCGCGTTTCTGCGCGCTGTATGTATCCGCGCTAATGCGTTTAATGTATCCTACATGAGTAAGAGTTATGACAATATCTTCTTTTTCTATAAAATCATCCATTGTCATCTCTTCAGCGTCATCGGCGAAAACCGTTCTTCTTTTATTATTGAATTTTTCTTTTATCTCAATAAGCTCTTTTTTAATTACATCTAATATTAACTTTTCGCTTCCGAGCAGCATTGTAAGTTCTTCGATTAATTTTAGCAGCTGCTTGTATTCGCTTTCTATTTTTTCCGTTTCAAGCGCTGTCAGTCTTTGAAGGCGCATATCAAGTATAGCCTGAGATTGTTTTTCCGAAAGCCCAAAACGGTCCATTAATCTTGTTCTTGCTTCACTTACGTCTTTTGACGTTTTAATAATTTCTACAACTTCGTCAATATTCTCAAGAGCAATCCTCAGCCCTTCCAAAATATGGGCGCGCTCTTCCGCTTTTTCGAGATCGTATTTTGTTCTGCGTATAATAATTTCTTTTTGATGTTCCAGATAATAATACAGTATCTCTTTAAGATTTAATACTTTAGGTTCGTTATTAACTAATGCAAGTAAAATAACTCCGAAGGTTTCCTGCATTTGTGTGTATTTGTAAAGCAGATTAAGTATTATCTGTGAGCTTATATCTTTTTTTAAATCAATTGCTATGCGCATTCCTTCTCTGTTTGATTCATCTCGTATATCAGAAATTCCTTCGATTTTCTTTTCTTTTACAAGGTCTGCTATTTTTTCTACCAGCCTCGCTTTATTCACTTGGTAAGGAATTTCAGTAATTACTATTCTTTCTCTTCCTCTTTTATCTTCTTCTATTACGGTCTGGGCTCTCATTTTTATCATTCCTCTGCCTGTTCTATAAGAGCTGTAAATACCGTTTTTGCCCATAATCATTCCGCCGGTAGGAAAATCCGGACCTTTTATATGTTTAATCAGATCTTCTATTTCGCAATCGGGATTATCAATTAACAAGCATAGTCCGTCAATAACTTCGCCGAGATTATGAGGAGGTATATTTGTTGCCATTCCGACAGCAATACCAGATGAACCGTTTACTAACAGATTTGGGAATTTGGCAGGAAGTACTGACGGCTCCTTCAGAGAATCATCAAAGTTAGGTACAAAATCAACAGTATTTTTATCTATATCTTTCAGCATCTCAGCTGCAAGACGAGTCATTCTCGCTTCTGTGTAACGCATTGCGGCTGCGCTGTCCCCGTCGATTGAGCCGAAGTTTCCGTGTCCGTCTACCATAGGATATCTTATTGAGAAATCCTGAGCCATACGCACCATTGCATCATATACGGCAGCGTCTCCGTGAGGGTGGTATTTACCCAAGACATCACCGACAAGTCTCGCGCTTTTTTTATACGCCTTGTCCGGCCCCATTCCTATTTCGTCCATTGAATACAGTATTCTTCTGTGAACAGGTTTAAGCCCGTCTCTTACATCAGGAAGAGCACGCCCTACAATTACACTCATAGCGTAATCGATGTAACTTGTTCTCATTTCATCTACAATATTTACTTCTTGTATGTTGTCGAATAATTTATCTGACATAATCTCTCCTATATACGCAGTTAAATATCAAGATTTTTAACTTCTTTTGCGTTTAATTCAATAAATTCTTTTCTGGGCTGTACCTTATCGCCCATTAATATTGTAAATATTTCATCCGCCTCAATTGCGTCTTCTATATTTACTCTCAAAAGCGTTCGATTCATCGGATTCATAGTTGTTTCCCACAGCTGCTCGGGATTCATTTCTCCAAGACCTTTATATCTCTGAAGCGTAACGCCAGTTTTGCCTATTTCGGCTAACTTTATTTCAAGTTGTCTGTCTGTATATGCGTAATCTACATGTTTTGCCTTTTGTATTTTATAAAGTGGCGGCTGTGCAATATATAAATATCCCGTATCAATAACCGCTCTTGCGTATCTGTAAAAAAACGTAAGCAGAAGCGTTGTTATATGAGCTCCGTCAACATCTGCATCAGTCATTATTATTATTTTGTGATATCTTGCCTTCTCAATATCAAATTCGTCGTGTATTCCCGTTCCTATTGCGGTTACAAGCGACACTATCTGCTCTGTTGCAAGAATTCTGTCAAGTCTGGATTTTTCTACATTTAATATTTTTCCTCTTAGCGGAAGTATTGCCTGAGTTTTAGAATCTCTTCCCTGTTTTGCGCTGCCGCCGGCGCTGTCGCCTTCCACAATGTAAAGCTCGCTTAATTCGGGATTTTTTTCTCTGCAGTCTGCAAGTTTTCCGGGAAGCGTTGTGCTTTCAAGTATGCTTTTTCGTCTTACTGTTTCTTTTGCTTTACGTGCTGCTTCCCTTGCTCGAGATGACATGATTGCCTTTTCCAAAATTAATTTTGCAGTTGCAGGGTGTTCTTCCATGTATGCTCCTACAACCTCTCCAACCATTGTATCGCATATTCCTCTTGCTGCAGGTGATCCTAATTTTGTTTTTGTCTGGCCTTCAAATTCCGGGTTCGGCATTTTAATACTTAGTACAGCAGCCAAGCCTTCTCTTATATCCTCTCCAGACAGGTTATTTTCGTTATCCTTTATAAATTTGTACTTTCTGGCGTATGAATTAACAGTTCTCGTAAGCGCCGTTTTAAAGCCGTTTAAATGCATTCCGCCTTCTGTTGTTTTTATATTATTGGCATATGTGTATATGTCATTGTCCAGCGTGTAATTGGTAGTATACTGCATTGCAAGCTCTAGTGTAAAATCATCTACTTTTTTGTCAAAATATATAATATCAGGATGGATTACATCTTTGTTTTTGTTTATATACTCAATGAAAGATTTAAGTCCGCCTTCAAATAAAAACTTGTTTTCGCGCTGAGTTATTTCATCTTTTAAATGAATGCATAATCCTTTATTTAAAAACGCAAGCTCCCGCAGTCTCGATTCAACGGTTTCATATTTAAACGTAAGCTCTGAAAATATTTTAAAGTCAGGTTTAAATGTTATTGTCGTCCCTGTTTTATTGGATTTTCCCACGACTTCAAGTTCTGATACTGGTTTTCCGCGCTCATATTTTTGCTCGTGTATTTCAGATTTCTGGCACACTCTGACTACAAGCCATTCCGATAGCGCGTTAACAACCGAAACCCCTACTCCATGCAGACCGCCTGAAACTTTATATGTTTCGTTATTAAACTTTCCACCCGCATGCAGCATTGTAAGAGCAACTTGAACGCCGCTTTTTTTCGTTTTTGGATGAATGTCCGTAGGTATGCCTCTTCCTTCATCAGTAACTTTAATTATGTTGTCTTTTAATATATAAACGTATATATTTTTTCCGAAACCCGCGACAAATTCATCTACGCTGTTGTCTACAACTTCATAAACCAGATGGTGCAGTCCGTCTCTGCCCGTGCTTCCGATATACATACCCGGTCTTTTTCTTACCGCTTCCAGTCCTTCTAATATTTGAATTTGCTCTGCGCCGTATTCCGAGCCGTTCTTTGAAGCCATGTATGTTTCTCCTTTGTCTTATTGAATATAAGTTTTAATTAACCCTTTTTCTACTTCAAACAATTTATAAAATTGTTTATCTAAATAATTTTTTGCATTATCGTTTGTATCAGTAAGCATTACCTGCATTCCATTTAAT
>Ga0228535_1001642_pt1 | contig 30682 bp, 29 predicted proteins | sample SJ1metagenome_FD_168457 | JGI IMG/M metagenome (GOLD analysis project Ga0228535, IMG submission 168457) | Enriched culture of PCE-dechlorinating microbial communities from Ithaca, New York, USA - SJ1 | ecosystem: Engineered > Modeled > Simulated communities (microbial... > Unclassified | place...
AAGTCAGCGCCGATCTGCCCGTTGATTTTACCGCATCATATCTGGTTTGTCCACACCCAATCTTTCAGCCGGTCCGTCCGGTCCGTCTTCAACCCTGAACTCCATTTTGTCAGGAAAAATCAAGCCAGGGTTTGCGTTTTTCCTGATGAGCCCGGAAGGATTCATACGTGCGATTGATGATCTGGGTTTCTGGAATCCCCAGCGACCGGACGAGGTCATAGGCTTCATCAACCCGGCCAACCTGGTCAGCTGTATGGGCATCGCTATTGATCACGACCGGTACACCCAGCTCCTTGCAGCCGCGGGCAATATCATAACAGGCGACATTTTCCGGATCACCTTTCAGGGTCCAGCGATTGACCTCAATCATGGTCCCAGTTGCGCGGCAGGCGTTCAGGACAGCCGGGATATCATACGCATAGCCACCCCGCCCCGTATGGCCGAGGATATCCACCAGCGGATTTTCTGCAGCGGCAACCAGAGCCCGGGTATGCTCCTCTCTGGTTCCGGGCTGGATGAGAAGGTCATGGAACGACGCAATCACGACATCAAGCTTTTTCAAAAGCGAATCCTGCAAATCCAGTTTGCCTTCATAATTCATCAAATTGGCTTCGATGCCGCGCAGGATCTTGACCCCCTGGAGTTCGCGCGGCACCATGCGGATCGCAGAAAAATAGATCCAGTTTGCAGAACCGGGCATAGCCGGTCCGTGGTCTGTCAGGGCAAACCCATCGAGGTGATACGTCCGGCAATAGGAAGCGATTTCCTCCATTGTGCCAAAGGCATGGCCGCTGGCAACGGTGTGGACGTGGCAATCGAAACGGATCATATTGTGGTCTCCTTTGATCTTGGCCGATACATAAGATGATTGGGTGATCATGACTTGACCTCGATGCTAGCACGAAGTTGGCAGGGTGGCAAATCGGGCCAGTGCCTGTCAATTTTCGGGCACCATCTTGTATCCGGTCACAATCATCTTTAAACTGAGAACAGTTCTGATCAAGGGCCCGTAATCCTGCCCATCCAGACAATCTCGATGTTTTGTCAGCTAGCAAACAGGTCAAGGAGGTTCCATGTGGATTGCCAGTCTGATCATCAATAGCTTATCCGTTCTCTGTGGTCTGGCCATGTTGTGGCGATTGCCCAGCTTCAAGCGAACCAGCCCTTACCTGTCTGCCGAAGAAGCAGATACCAACGCTGTCTCTGTCATTATTCCGGCTTATAACGAAACCAAGCGTCTCTTGCCCCTGATTGAATCCCTGAACAGCCAGACTCAGCAACCATTGGAAATTTTGGTGGTCGATGACCATTCGACTGATGGCACCGGTCCATTGGCCGCCTCGCTGGGCTGCCAGGTGATCCTGGCTGATCCGGTCGAGCCAGGGTGGGTAGGCAAATCCAGGGCTTGCTGGTCCGGTGCCAAAAAGGCCCAGGGAACTGTCCTGGTTTTTCTCGATGCCGACACCCGCCTCGAACACCCAGAAGCCTTGTCCGAGCTGGTTGCCGCTTTTGCACAGCAGGGTAAAACGGGCATTCTTTCGGTTCAGCCCTACCATCGCGTCAAAAAGAGATACGAGAGCTTCTCGGCAATTTTTAACATCATCGTCCTTTCCGGGTTGAACCGGTTCTCCATCCTGGGCAGCCGGATCAAAGGGACGGGCGCGTTTGGACCTTGTCTCATCTGCAATAAGGAAGACTATGTTTCAACCGGTGGACACCAGGCTGTCCGGGCTGAGGTTCTGGACGATCTGGCCCTGGGTAATCTATTTGCCAGCCATCAGCTGCCAGTGGCGTGTGTGAGTGGCCGCGGAGTTATCTCTTTCAGGATGTACCCGGAAGGATTCAGGCACTTGTTTGAAGGCTGGACCAAGAATTTTGCCACCGCATCATCCTCTACCCACCCTTTCATCCTGACCCTGATCATTCTCTGGATTGGTGGTGGGTTCTCGACGCTGGGTGCATGGATCCGTTCTCTGGTGGTTCATAGCCCCGTCGAGTGGGTGGCTGCCAGCCTTGTGGCACTGGCATATCTGGCCGTTTTCCTATTCCAGGCCAGGCGAGCCGGGAATTTTCACTGGGTGGTCCTGATCTTCTATCCGCTGCATGTGCTATTTTTCGCCATCCTGTTCACCTGGTCGCTCTACTTGACCAAAATCCGCCGCTCGGTCTCCTGGCGAGGCCGCAACATCCAGGTCTGATCCCATGCTGCGTCTGTTTGAGCCGTCCCTGGCCCTGACTATCCTGCTCGATTTTGCCGCCTGGTTTGTGTTCCATATGGCCGCCGTCATCTGCACATTGAATATGCCAGTCCGCTGGTTTGCTTCGGACCACTGGCTCTACCGGACCAGGGCCTGGGAGAACCAAGGCCAGATCTGGCAACAGGTGTTTCGTGTCCGCACTTGGAAGGAACGGCTGCCAGACGGAGCCCAACTGGTTGGTCGCGGGTATGCCAAGAAACGGCTGCAAGCCACTCATACAGCAGAATTGTCGCGGTTTGTCCAGGAATCTCGCCGGGCAGAATTAACCCATTACCTGGCCATGTTGCCAGCTCCCCTGTTTTTTCTCTGGAACCCGGCCTGGGTGGGATGGTTCATGATCGGATACGCCCTCATGGCCAATGCCCCCTGCATTATTGCCCAACGCTACAATCGCCCTCGCATCATCCACTTGATTGAGAAACGAACTTCTGGATCCAAAACCCGACCAGCAACAATCGACAGACAGTAGGAGGTTCTTTCATGGCACAAAAATCAGCAATTGTCATCGGCGGTGGGCTAGGTGGCGTCTCCAGCGCCATAACCCTGGCCCAAAACGGATTTTCGGTTCGCCTGTACGAGAAAAACCAGCACATCGGTGGCAAATTGAATTTGAAAGAGCAGGATGGCTTTCGATTTGACCTTGGGCCATCGATTCTGACCATGCCACACATTTTTGAATCCATGTTTGCCAAGAGTGGCAAACAGATGGCTGACTACATCCCGATCGTCAGGCTGGAACACGAGTGGCGCAGTTTTTTTCCCGACGGTACCGTTCTGGACCTGTATGGCAATCTGGACAAAATGGCCCGGGAAAACCCAAGCCTCTCGGCTGACGACATGCGCCAGTACAAAAAATTCCTCGACTATGCCAAAGGCTTGGATGACATCACGACGGAGGGCTACTTCAGCCGCACCGGACTGGATACCATCCGGGATGTCTTTGCCCGTCATGGCTTTTTCAAGTCCATGAGTGGATTTGATTATTTTTCGACCATGTATGGAGCGATCCAGAAGCGTGTCAGTAACCAGAACCTGCGTGACATGCTCGCCTATTTCATCAAATATGTTGGCTCATCCCCCTACAACGCACCAGCGGTTCTCAACATGATGATCCACATGCAGCACCAGCTCGGTGAATGGTATGTGCCAGGCGGTATGAACAAGATTGCCCTCGGCCTTGTTCGCCTGGCCGAAGAAATCGGTGTCGAAATCCACACGTCCAATGAGGTCGTCCAGCTGGAAACCGCCGGCGACAAGCGCATCACAGCAGCCATCCTGGCCGACGGATCCCGACAAACGGCCGATTATTTTGTCTCCAACATGGAAGTCATTCCCGCATATAAACGGCTGCTGGGCTGGTCCGACCACAAGATGTCTGCTTTGCTCAAGTTTGAACCCGCCTGCTCCGGTCTAGTTCTACATATCGGCGTCAAGCGGCAATACCCTCAGCTGGCCCATCACAACTTCTTCTTTTCCGGTAACCCGCGGCAGCATTTTGACAGAGTATTCAATCGCCATGAACTGCCGGATGATCCGACGCTTTACGTCGTCAACGTCAACAAGACCGATCCGGGCCAGGCACTGCCAGGTCATGAAAATCTCAAGATTTTGCCTCATATTCCCTATATCCAGAATAATCCGGCCACCCGCGAAGAGTATCTGGCTCTAAAAGAGCGTGTGCTCGACAAGCTGGAGCGCATGGGTCTGTCCGATTTGCGCCAGCACATTGTCACTGAAGATTTCTGGACACCTGTCGTTCTGGAGACCATGTATTATTCTGACCGGGGAGCCATTTATGGCGTTGTTTCCGACCGCAAGGCCAATCATGGGTTCAAGCACCCAAAGCACAGTTCCCATTTTGACAACCTCTATTTCGCCGGTGGAACGGTCAATCCCGGCGGTGGCATGCCGATGGTAACCTTGAGTGGCCAACAAACCGCCCACCTGATCCTGGACCGGGAAAGCCATGGCTGATAGGCTTGCGGGCCGCAAGGCACTGCTTCAACTGCGGCAAATGATCACGGATCACGAACAGGCTTTTCTGGCTGCCTTGCAGCAAGACTCAGGCAAGCCACTGGTTGAAGCCTACGCTGCAGAAATCAGCCTGGTTCTGGATGAAATCCATTTCCTCCTGCGCCAGGGCCATCAAGTTCTCAAACCTGTCAAGATCTGGGGGCTAGGTCTCTGGTTCCAGAACCAGGCCATTATCAGCAGAGAGCCTTATGGACGGGTATTGGTTATCAGTCCCTGGAACTACCCATTCCAACTCTCCCTTTTGCCTGTGGCCGGAGCCTTGCTGGCCGGAAACACCTGCGTCCTCAAACCATCTGAGCTGGCACCCGCGACCACCAGGTTGCTCGAGAAACTCGTCCCCCGCTATTTCCCTGGTCACCCAGGGATTGGAGAGCCGTGTCTGAAAATCGTCACCGGCGATGCCAAGGTCGCCCAGGCGTTGCTCCTGGAATCCTGGGATTTTGTCTTTTTCACTGGCAGTGGCAAGGTCGGCCAGATCGTATCTGAAACGCTCTCGCCCCGCCTGATTCCCCATGTCCTCGAACTGGGGGGCAAGAATCCCGTGATCATTGGGCCAGGCGGTGTCACACCTGCCCTGGTCCGCCGACTGGTCTGGGCGAAATTCATCAATTGTGGTCAGACCTGCATCGCTCCTGATGATGTCCTGGTACCAGAAAAAGACATGGCAGCACTTGCAGGACATCTGATAACCCAGTTGAATGCCTTTTATGGTACCGATCCCGCGCTAAGCCCGGATTATGGCCGGATCGGACATGATCGTCATTTCGACCGCCTCGTCCAGATGCTGGAGTCAAGTCTGGCTTGTACAGGACCAACAGGAGATCATCAAGCAGCATCACCCCGGATATTGTCAGGCGGTCAGTACAACCGCACGTCACTCTATTTCGCTCCGACCCTGATAACAGGTCTCGCAACAAACGCTCCATTGGCCACTGAAGAAATTTTCGGTCCGATCCTGCCCATCCAGACTTATCGCGACGAAACCCACCTGCGCGAGCTGTTGTCAGCCCGGCCACAACCTCTGACGGTCTACTGCCTCAGCCAGGATAACCGGTTTGCCAAAAGGATGTCCCAGGATATTCGAACCGGTTCATTTGCCCACAACCAGTTCATCTATCATGCTGCCAGCAGCCTCCTGGCATTTGGCGGCCTTGGCAGCAGCGGGCACGGACGCTACCATGGCCTTGCCAGCCTCCTCACCTTCACCTATGAAAAAACCATGTACAAAAATGCTGGAAATTTTGAACTGAAACAGCAGTTCCCGCCCTATGGAGCAGGAGCCCTCACTGCATACCGTCATTTTGTCCGATACTTCCGGCGCTAAAGAGGGCAACGAAAAACCCCACAACCGCTGAGGCTGTAGGGTTTCTCTTGGTGATCCGCCGGAGGCTCGAACTCCGGACCCCCTGATTAAAAGTCAGGTGCTCTACCGACTGAGCTAGCGGATCATTGGCTGGGGTGGCAGGATTTGAACCTACGCATGCGGGAGTCAAAGTCCCGTGCCTTACCGCTTGGCGACACCCCACCGGTCGGCATGATCGGTCACAGGTGCCTGGCGGCCCCGATCGGGAGATGAATGGGGTGGGATATGGGAATCGAACCCACGACCTCCAGAGCCACAATCTGGCACTCTAACCAACTGAGCTAATCCCACCACGTAGATCCCGGCTGCCGTGGCACGAAGTGATTATAAGGATCGCACAAAGGCTTGTCAAGCGATCCTGGAAAAATCGCCTCAACGAATTTTCCAGGAATTTTTTGCCAAATTTCAGGTTGCTCATTCTGCTATACTGGTATCCGGAGCTATCGTGGCTTATCGATCATTTCCCCGGAGGTCTGATCATGACTGAATTTCACTCCAGCCATCCGCTGCCGGTCATCGAAAAACTACCGCTGAATGGACCTCGCCTGTCCTTGACTGCCTACAGTAAAGACGATCTGGCAGCCTTGTTGCCCTTTTTCCAGGATCTATCGACCTTGCGCTATTATCTTCCGACCACCGTTCGTCCTTTTAATTTGGAGCAGCTCGATCTTCTGCTGTCGGATTGGAATGACGGCCAGAGCAATTTCGTCTTTGCCATCCGCCATAAGGGTGAGATCTGTGGCTTGGTCAACTTGGACGGCCTCGATTTCCCGAATAGCCATGCTGAGATTGGTATTGCCATCACGGACAAATTGCAGCGAGGCCAGGGTTTTGCCGGCGAGGCGCTCCAGCTGCTGCTCGACTTTGCCTTCGGCGAGCTCAATTTGCAGCGGATCTGGTGCCGGATCATCAGTGGCAACGACCCTTCGGTCCGCTTGTTCACCCGGACAGGTTTTGTTCAGGAAGGCGTCTTGCGCCAACATGTACGTCGCTCTGGCTCATTTCGCGACATGCTGGTCTTTGGCCTTCTGCGCGATGAATACAAGGCGCTGGCAAACCCATAGGCCCCATCTGGCAGCAGATCTTCCAGCACACTTTCATGTTTGGCTTGTCCCACTTTTCGTTGCATGGTAAGATAGTTTCGGTATTTGATGTTCCGGATGGAATCCGGGAATTACAGGAGGATTTTTCATGAGCAAACTGATAGGTAATGCGATTTTCGGCCAGTCCGGCGGCCCGACTTCAGTCATCAACGCCAGTGCTGCAGGCGTCTTTACAGAAGCCCTCAAGCAGACTGGCGTGATCGAGAAGGTTTATGGCGCAGCCAATGGCATCGTGGGCATCCTGAACGAGAAATTCTATGACATCGGACAGGAGGATCCGGCTGAGCTCGAACTGCTCAAGACCACCCCCTCCTCTGCCCTCGGCTCCTGCCGCTACAAACTGGCCAAACCAGAAGTCGACGACACCGACTACAAGCGCATCCTCGAGGTCTTCAAGAAATACAACATCCGCTATTTCTTCTACAACGGCGGCAATGACTCGATGGACACCTGCAACAAGATCTCCAAGTTCATTGCCAAGTCCGGCTATGAATGCCGTGTCATCGGCGTGCCCAAGACCATCGACAACGACCTGTTCGGCACTGACCACTGTCCGGGCTTTGCCTCTGCAGCCAAATACATCGCCACCACGGTCATGGAGGTCTACCTCGATGCCCGCGTCTATGATACCGGCATGATCACTGTCATCGAAATCATGGGCCGCAATGCCGGCTGGCTGACTGCCGCTTCCGCTCTGGCTGCTCACAAGGGTCTCGGTCCGGACCTGATCTACCTGCCGGAAGTCGACTTTGACCTCGACAAAATGCTCGCTGATGTCAAGAAAGTCTACGAGAAAGAAAAGAAAGTCATCGTTTGCGTCTCCGAAGGTGTCAAAACCAAGGAAGGCAAATACATTCCTGAGCTGGTCGGTGAAGTCTCCGTCGATGCATTCGGCCACAAGCAGATGGGTGGCACAGCTGCCGTGCTCGCCAACTACCTCAAGGAAAAGATGGGCTGCAAGGTCCGTGGCATCGAATTGTCCCTGATGCAGCGCTGCGCCGCTCACCTGGCCTCCAAGTCTGACGTCGAGGAATCCTTCCTCTCTGGCCAGACCGCTGTCCGTATCGCCGTGGACGGCATGACCGACTTCATGGTTGGTTTCCAGCGTCCTGAGCAGGGTGAATATAAATGCGAGATCAAGCTGATCCCCCTGAACGATGTCGCTAACACTGAAAAAGTGGTACCGAAAGAATGGATCAATGATGAAGGCAACTTCGTCAACGAGAAATTCGTTGAATACGCTCTGCCTCTGATCCAGGGCGAGTCAAAGATTGCGATCGAAGATGGCCTGCCCCGTTTCGCCAAGCTCAAGAAAGTCCTCGTTGAGACAAAGTAATCGTCACCAGCATGACCGGTTGTTGAATCAGGAAGGGCTGCCAGCTGGCAGCCCTTTTTCTTGTTTATGAGTCTCTGCTAAGTCCTGAGGGGCGGATTCAGGTTGATCTGGATTTGCCCTTTTTAACTTTAGGTGCTGTTTTCTTTTTTGCTGGTGGCATTCGTTTGGCCAGGACCTGTGGACGGGCAACGGAATAACCAAAAAAGCCCAGCAGTTTGCCCAGTGAATAATAATTGCCATGCGCATAGGCAACAAGTCCGGCCTTGTCCAGACGCAGACGGTTGTCAGCGTCGAGCAAGCTTGGGTTCACTTCCACCGCTGCCACGCGAGCCAGGAAAAGATCATGGGAACCGAGGGGCAGGATCTGCTCCACCTGGCAGGAAAGCGTGAGTGGGCTCTGGGCAACCGCTGGCGCATGGTTCATCTGGCTGGCCTTGACGGCACTGAGCTTGCAGGCAGAGAACTTGTCCAAATCCCGGCCTGATTTGACACCGCAAAAATCAGTCGCCTGCAGGAGCTTTTCATCAACCAGATTGATGACAAACTCCCGGCTTTGGCTGATCTGGGTGTGGGAGTGCCGTGAAGGCCGGATGGAAACAGAAACCATGGGGGGCTCGGAATTGACCGTACCTGCCCAGGCAACCGTTATTAAATTGGCCTGGTCACAGCCTTCCCCAGGCAAGCCACAGCAGGATACCAGCACCACCGGGACCGGGGCCAGCAAGGTCGAAGGATTCAGTTCCACTTTGGGAGAAAAAAACTGAGTTTGTGGTGTGTTCAAATCAGGGTGCTGATCCATCGTGCCTCACTTTCATATACCAAGCATTTCGTGGTTGAGTAAATAAGCTTTCAAGTCGATGCCACCTGCAAAACCCACCAGGCGGCCATTCTTGCCAATCACCCGGTGGCAGGGAACCATCACAGGCAGTGGATTGGCAGCACACGCTGAACCTACTGCCCGTGCCAGCTGGCGCGGTACTTGGCCTGGTTTGGCGATCCGGTAGGCCAAATCTTCATAAGACCAGGTCGCCCCATAGGGAATCTGGCGCAATTGATCCCAGACCAGACGCTGGAATACTGTCCCAGACTGAATGTCGACCGGAACCGAAAAGGTCTGCAGCTGCCCGGAGAAATAGGCTCGAAGCTGGCGGCAGGCCTCCAGCAGGACCGGAGGAGCATCATCCACGACCATCTGGCGGCCAGGCCTGCTGGCTCCGGGAAAGGCAGGATCGAGAAAGTTGATCCGGATGATGGCGGTCTCATTGCTCTGGAGATGAAGGGCGCCAGCAGCAAAAGTCAGAATGGCGTCATAAATGATCTGAGTGGGCTTTGGCGCCTGCTGGATCTGGCTCGTCATCTTTCATCCCTCCTCTCTCTGGTCCCAGGCCTGCTGCATACTCTGGATAACCGACTCAACGTCTGGCTCAGCCAAGAGACGGTAAGCCGATGGACCAGCCAGTTCTCGCTGCACCGCAGGCCAGTCAAAGACTTTGAAAGCTCCTCCAGGTGCAGGATGGTCCAGCAAATCTGGCAACTTCTCCAATGCGCCTGTACGGCCGCTGATTGGATCGAGATAGGCAGTCCAGACTTCCCTGTCCCGGACAATCGGGAAAAGGCCTGGTTGCGGCGACAGGCGATTCTGAAGGAACAGGGCATCTGGATCTGCGGCCAGAAAGGCTGCGACCTGGCATGCCAGACCTGGCTGGCCAGTCGATTTACTGACACTGAGTGCCTGGACTCTGACTGGATAGGGACTTTTTGTGGCTGCTGTCGAAGGGAGCGGCAAGACCAGGTGATCTGGACTGCCAGAATCAAGCGTGGCCAGCTGGCTGGAATCAATGACCTGGTATGCTACCTGGTGGCCATCCAGTTTATCCTGAGTAGCTGCCACATAATCTGGATAGCCGATCGACGCTGCAATGCCTGTCGCTCCCTCTGCAACCAGATGGCGCAAGGCTTGGACCGTACTGATAAATTCAGGCCGGCTGAAATCATAGCCAGAACCATTCCAGCCCGCCCATCCGGTATGAGCATCTGTACCGCTCACCAGGACAGTCACCAGCGCTTCCGGATTGGCTATGGCCAGCTGAGTTGCGTCAGAACCAGCCACCAGCTGATGGCACTGTTCGACAAATTCCGGCCAGGTGGGTCTTTCTTCAAACCCACCCGGAACTGCGTCTGGCACAGATCGAGGATGGTACAGCAAAACCGGGACTGACAACCGCCAGGGCAAATAAAGAAAACCCTGTGGGCTTTGGCTGTCAGATAGCAATGCGGGACTGACTTTGTCTGCAGCCAGCCGTTTGTCATCCATCAGGTAGGAGGTCAGGTCCAAAAGCTGACTGGCCTGCAGGGCTGAATAATGGTCAGTCAGCACCAGGTCAGGCCAGGTGCCTGCAGCTGTCCAGATCCGGGCCAGCTCATCCGTCAGGAATTCGGCCTGCGGCAGCGGTTCTGCCACCAGGCGCAGATCGGAATCGTAGGCGGACAGGTAGTCCAGGCTGATGTGGCTACCGCGGCTGTCCTCGTGTCCCAGGGTGCTGACCTGGTTTTGTGTCAGTTCGTAATATCGGCCCAGAAGATCCAGTTGATCCGCTTGCCAGGGACCTGCTACACGCAGGGTGACACGCTGTCGGTGAGTCAATCCATCATCCGGAGCTGTCGTGGTGCTTGGTTCGGACAGACTCGGTGCTGATGCTTGCTGGCCATCAGAACGCAGGGGTATTTCCGGATAATTGGATGACGCTGGCAAAGCACAACCAGCCAAAGGCAAAGAGACCAGGGCCAGGCACCCGATCCCGATCCCCAGGATCCATCTGCGGCAGGTCCATTTATCCATTGGTTTTTTCATAGACCAGATAATTGAAAACCAGTCCATTTTCTTCCTGGGCTGGTTCCGACCGAACACAGTGCCACTCTGGCAGCAGATCAAGGTTGGGGAAATACGTGTCCGCTTGCTGTTGGTGGTGGACGCGGGTGACATAAACACGCTGGCAGTCAGGCAGGAATTCACGGTAGATGCTGCTGCCGCCGATCACATAGACATGCCTGTCCGGATACTGAGCCACCGTTGCCAGGACCTCTGCCCGGTTGTGGCAGACGGTCGCCCCTTCCAGAACCAGGGATTGGTTCCTGGAAACAACCAGATTGATGCGGGACGGCAAGGGACGCCCGCCAGGAAAGGTCTGGAGAGTCTTGCGGCCCAGGATGACAACCTGGCCCATCGTCATTTCTTTGAACCGTTTCAGATCGGCTTTGATCCGAAACAGCAAGTCGTCCTGGTAGCCAATTCCCCAGGCAAGGTCCACTGCGACAATCGCGTCCATCTCATCAGACCGCCACTGGGATCCGGGTCATTTTCTCTCCGGCCTGGTAATCCTTCAGCTCGATATCGGAGAGTGTGAATTGGTAGAAATCCTTGATCTCCGGGTTGATCACCAGGGCGGGGGCCGGAAAGGCTGTGCGGGAAATGAGTTCCCGGACCAGGGGCACATGGCGGTCGTAGATGTGGGCATCGGCGATGACATGGACCAGCTCACCCACCGCAAGGCCGCTGACCTGGGCAAACAGGTGGACAAGAACGGCATACTGGGTGACGTTCCAGCTATTGGCTACCAGCATATCCTGTGAACGCTGGTTCAGGATGGCGTTGAGCGTGTTACCGGAGACATTGAGGGTCAGGCTGTAGGCGCAAGGATATAGTTGCATGGCGTGCAAGTCCTGGTGATTGTACAGGTTCGTCAGCATGCGCCGGCTGCTGGGGTTGTACTGGAGATCAAACAGCAGGCGGTCAACCTGGTCGAACTCACCTTCTTTGTAGATCGCCTTTTGCCCCAGCTGATAGCCGTAAGCTTTGCCGATCGTTCCCTGCTCATCAGCCCAGCTGTCCCAGATGTGGCTGTTCAGGTCAGCGACCCGGTTCGACTTTTTCTGCCAGATCCAGAGCAATTCGTCAATGGCTGCTTTGAAATTGATCGGGCGCAAGGTCAGGATGGGGAATTCTTCAGCCAGATTGTACCGGTTGACAATCCCGAAGGACTTGATGGTGTAGGCAGGTGTACCATCGTCCCAGCGCGGGCGGACATCGTTGCCGGTTTCATCATACCCCTCACTCAAAATCTGATGGCAATTGGCAATGAAAAGATCATCTGCACGGCTCATGGCTCAAGTCATCCTTCCTGTCTGTAAAAACTTGTCTGCAAGTACCAGTATAAGCAAAGCGCTCTGGTATCACAACAAAAACGACCAGTTCCTTCTGGCATTGCCTGCAGAAAACTGGTCGTCTGATGTAACTGGTCGGAGTGAGAGGACTTGAACCTCCGGCCTCTTGGTCCCGAACCAAGCGCTCTACCACCTGAGCCACACCCCGTTGACTTTTGCTATTCTACTGGTAAAAAACCACAGTGTCAAGGGCGTTTTTGAACTTCGCCAAGATCCATGGATCTTCAGCCGGGCAGATGCAAAAGTTGGCATAAGCTTGGATTAACGGGCAATCAAGCGGGTTGTCGCCTCGTGGACCAGCTTCTCAATGACTGCTTCGACCTGCATGACGCCCAGGTCCCCGTCCTTGCGGGAACGGACCGCCAGGCTGTCTGTTTCGATTTCGGCATCGCCGAGGACCAGCATGTATTGGAGCTTATCCATCTGGGCTTCCCGGATCTTCTTGCCGATTTTCTCATCCCGGGTGTCGATCTCGACCCTGAGGCCAGCCTGCTTCAAGCGCAGGGCGATGGCTTTGGCGGCTTCGAGATGACGTTCGGAGATCGGCAGGATCCTGGCCTGCTCAGGAGCGATCCAAAGCGGCAAGGCACCGGCGTATTTTTCGATCAGCAAGGCCAGTGTGCGTTCATAGCAGCCGATGGATGTGCGATGGATGATATACGGGTGGCGCTTTTCACCATCACGGTCTGTGTACTCCATCCCGAAGCGTTCAGCCAGCTGGAAGTCGATCTGGATCGTGATCAGGGTGTCTTCCTTACCAAAAACATTGCGAATCTGGATGTCCAGCTTCGGACCATAGAAAGCGGCCTCGCCAACGCCCTCGACATAGGGAATCTTCGCATGGTCGAGGATCTGGCGCATGGTCCCCTGGACAGACTCCCATTCCTCGGCTGATCCGATGTATTTTTCACGGTTGGATTCATCCCAGAGCGAGAAACGGTAGCTGACATCATCGTCCAGGCCAACCGCTTGAAGCATGAAATTGGCCAGGTCCAGCGCTCCCCTGAATTCCTGTTCCAGCTGGTCCGGGGTGCAGATCAGGTGGCCTTCGGAGATGGTGAACTGGCGGACCCGGATCAGGCCGTGCATTTCACCTGAAGATTCGTTGCGGAACAAGGTCGATGTTTCGCCATACCGGATCGGCAAGTCCCGGTAGCTGCGTGTCTTGGTCAGGTAAGCCTGGAACTGGAACGGGCACGTCATCGGACGCAAGGCCAGGACCTCCTCGGTGTCAGCTTTCTCAGGATCACCGATGATAAACATGCCATCGCGGTAGTGGTGCCAATGACCAGAGATCTTGTACAGGTCGGACTTGGCCATGAAGGGGGTTTTCGTCAGCTGGTAACCGCGGCGTTCTTCTTCATCTTCGACAAAACGTTGCAGGAGCTGAATGGTGCGTGCCCCTTTTGGCAGCAGGATCGGCAAGCCCTGGCCAATGTAGTCGACGGTCGTGAAATAGCCTAATTCACGGCCCAGTTTATTGTGGTCACGCTTTTTCGCTTCTTCTTGCTGGTCCAGGTAATCCTTAAGCTGCTGCTTGTCTGGAAAGCTGGTGCCATAGATGCGCTGCAACATTTTGTTTTTCTCACTGCCGCGCCAGTAGGCACCTGCCACCTGAGTCAGCTTGAACGCTTTGACCTCTCCCGTGGCAGAGAGATGAGGGCCCGCACAGAGATCCACGAATTCACCCTGGCGGTAGAAACTGATCACCGCATCCGATGGCAAATCATCAATCAGCTCCACCTTGTAGGTCTCCCCCGCTTCTGCCATCAGGGCCTTTGCTTCTTCACGCGGCAATTCAAAGCGCTCAACCGGATAATTGGCCTTGACGATCTTTTTCATTTCGTCTTCAATCTTGCCCAGTTCCTCCGGTGCAAACGGTTCATCCCGGTCGAAATCATAATAATAGCCCGACTCGATCGCTGGACCAATGGCCAGACGCGTCTGGGGGTATAATCGTTTGACCGCCTGGGCCAGGATATGCGATGACGTATGGCGAAATGCGTGACGATAAGACGCATCGGAAAAATCTGACATGGTTACCTCCGAGCCTGCCGGTCAAATATAGGTAAACCTGGACAGGCCATTCTATGATAATCAATCTCGCTGGTTTTGTAAATTATGACTGGCATTGGGCTCATTATCTATTACCGTGAAAAGTTTATTAAGCGACAAGGGGGTGGCGCGATGGGTGGCCCCGCGGGCGGAAATTTCTCGATCTGGGACCAGGGGTGGCCGTAGGTCTGGCACTTTGGATGGAATTTTCCACAATTGGGGTCGGTGCACCAAAACGGTACCAACTCCGGGAGGTCCGAAGACGCCTGCGGCAGTAGCCTTCTCCAGATCAAGCCAAGATCTTCCACTTATATGCTCCGACATAGGTAAGGAAAGTTCCACCGCTATGTCGGAGCACTTTTATGGAACATTTTCGACGAGGCGTCAACCGCCTGCGGCTGTAAGCTTGACAAGGGTATTGCAGATCTTCCCCAAAAGTGGACCAACCCCAATTCGTGAACATTCCGCAAAAAGTGCCACCCCTCGAGCCACCTCCGACCCCAAATCCGGAACATTCCGCCCACAGTGCCAGACTTGGCCGTACCTCTGGCCCCAATTCGTGAACATTCCGCCCGAAGTGCCATCCCTCGCGCCGAGTCTGGCACCATAGACACACAGTTCCACCGAATGTGTCACGCCTCAGAATGAGGCTGACTCCAAATCTGCTAACATCACCAGCGGTTCCAGGTTGGTCTTCATTGTTGGTAGTAAGGTTGCATTAATTTGATATTTTTCACGGAAACAAGCAAAGAGCCTGGCATTGACCGCTGCTGCCGGTAACTCCTGTTCCGGCAAGACCTGGAAACAACGGTTCACGAGAGCGTAATCAAGTCGCTGATGGCATCGAGTCGGCTTTGCTTGATGCCAGATACCTTCATCAGGTCTTCCTTGCTCTTGAACGGGCCATTCCTCTCCCTGAAATCGAGGATGGCCTTGGCTGTAGCAGGTCCGATCCCTGGCAGCTGGTCCAGTTCTTCGAGCGAAGCCTTGTTAATGTTGATCTTCACGAACTCCGACGGGTCATGGGAGACGAGGATGTCGCTCTTGAACGGGTTATCAGCCGCCTCCGCACGCGTTGGAATCCGGATGTGGCAATTATCCGTGATGGCCAGAGCCAGGTTGATGTCATCGCTTGCTGCATCTTCGCTCAGTCCACCGGCCATTTCCACCAGTTCATACAAGTAGCTGCCCCGCTGGACCCGGTAAATCCCAGGTTCATGGATAGCTCCGACGAGATAGACCGGAACCAGGTCTCGTTTTGTTTCTGCATCAGCAGCCAGATCCCTTGACTGGGGATTCGAAGCCAGCGATCCGGTTTGGCTTGCACGTGTTTCCCAGTCAATGATCTCAATTCCAGTGGGCTGGGAACGCCAAATCTCATACGCAACTGCAGCCAGTGAGAACAGGCAAATCCCGATCAGGATATAAAACGTGTGGCGTTTCAATTCAATGGTCTGCATGGCTCTGTCTCCCCGGAGAATCATGAACCAGCATAGCAAAATGGGCAGGTTTCCCTGCCCTCATTTGATCGACAAATCACGACGAAATTCGACTCAAGACTTGGCAGACCTCACTCCCAGCGGGATTTGAAGGCTGGCACAAATCGACAAGGTCAAGTCCGGCTGCGGCTTTGCTGCCAGAGTTTCTCCAAACTGTAGAAGTCTCTTTCCTCACTGTGGAAGACATGAACAACGACATCTCCATAATCGAGCAGGATCCAGCGGGAGGATTCAAATCCTTCAACATGGTCCACGAGACGGTTGTCCTTTTCCTTGAGCAGATATTCAACTTCATCTGCCAATGCCTTGACGTGAGTCGTCGATGTGCCGGTGGCAATGACAAAAAAGTCAGCCAGGATCGTCTTGTCCGAGACATCGATGACATCGATGTCTTTGGCTTTCTTGTCTTCCAGGATGGTCTTGATTTTCTGGGCTAAATCTGATGCGGTCAATGTGATTCTCCTTTATTGTTCCAGGGTCAATCTGGTTTCTTGCTTGTCTGGGGCTGGAGGGTGATGGGTCGGTATACCCAGTTTCTCCAAAGCTGCCTGGGCATAGGGATGGGACGGCTTGTTTTCACGCTCGAGGAACGCCTCGACTTCAACCAGGCACAAGCGCATGGCCTGGACCAGGTCGGTTTCAGCGGCCTCGCGGATGGCCTCGAGGTTATGGTATGTCCGTGCCGGTTCGACCTTGTCTGCCACGTAGATGAGCAGATCCAGAACCGACATGTCGCCACTGCCCGTGGTATGGTAGTGGATGGCCCTCAGGATTTCAGGATCCTCGATGCCAAACTGGTGCCGGGCCAGCCAGGCACCGGCCGGTCCATGGGCCAGGGCTGGCTCAAGCAATTCCGGGTCTCCGGCCAGACGGGCATAATGCAGCACGGTGTGGGCTTCGAGACACTTGGCACAATCATGCATCAGGCCGGCAATACCTGCTTTTTCGACCGACACACCATGTTTGTTTGCCAGATGCATGGCGTAGCGCATGACATTGAGCGAATGGAGCAGCCGCTTGTGGTTCAGCAAAGGCCTGACCTGGCATTCATAATCTGCCAGTTGATGCCAGACCGCAGGATCTACCCGGGCCAATTCTTCATCATAGCCATACAAGTCATGTCGTGTGATCAAAGCGGCAACTCGCTCCGGAATTTTGCCAGTATCAAGTTCCCCCCTGACTGCGGCTTCCCGCACTTCGGTCGCTGAAAGCTCGAGCATGGGAGCATTGAGGAAATCGATCCGGGCTGAAAAGTCCCGGCGCAGCTGTTCGGCCCGGTCCTTTGCGGCCTGCTGGCCGATACCGCCGCGATGGGCGATCAACACGTCTGCCGAACTTAGAATGATCTCCGGCGAACGCCAAGTAGTCAAGTCAAATAATACATCCGATCCATAAACAAGGACAATTTCATCTTCAGGCGCCAATTGCCCGCGTAACAAAGCCAGTGTGTCTACGGTATAAGAACGGCCCGGTCGCCTGATTTCCAAGTCGGAAACCTCAACCTGGGAGAGGTCAGCGACACCGCGCAGGGCCATTTCAAAACGATAGCCTGCAGCGGAGACTTTCACTTTCGTTTTGTGTGGCTGCTGGCCGGCCACCATCAAAATCACCCGGTCGACTTGGCCGGATATCAATACTGCTTCGACCAGCCTGCGATGGCCATTGTGGAAGGGATCAAATGTCCCGCCGATCAAACCGATTCTGGTCACGTGCGGCCAATGTCCCTGCGATAATGGACCTTGTCGAAATGGATCCTGGCGACATCACGGTACGCCTGGTTGATGGCTTCTTCGAGTGTGTCAGCCACAGCGGTCACACCCAGGACGCGGCCACCTGCAGTCACGATGTCTGCACCATCCTGCCGAGTTCCGGCATGGAAAACGAGACTATCCGTGACCGAATCGAGTCCGGAAATCGGATATCCCGTCACATAGGCACCCGGATATCCACCCGAAGCCAGAACCACACAACAGGCGTTGCGATCCTGCCAGCGGATGTCGATCTGGTCGAGCCGCTCGTCCAAAACAGCGAGACAGATGTCCACCAGGTCGGTTTCCAGAAGCGGCAGTACGACTTGTGCCTCCGGATCACCGAAACGGGCATTGTACTCGATCACTTTTGGTCCTGAAGGTGTCAGCATCAGGCCGAAGTAGATGACGCCCTTGAATGGGCAGCCTTCGGCAGCCATGGCATCGATCGTGGGCTGGAAAATGGTTGCCAGCATCAGCTCCTGGTCTTGTACCGAAAGGCGGGCACCGGGTGCTATCGTCCCCATCCCACCGGTATTGGGACCCTGGTCGCGGTCAAAGGCACGCTTATGATCCCGGGAAGACACCATCGGTACAACCGTTTTTCCATCAGCAAAAGCCAGGACAGTCAATTCCGGACCGGTCAGGAAGGATTCGATGACCACACGACTGCCAGCCTGGCCAAATGCATTGCCTTCCAGCATGTCTCGCACGGCCTGCTCGGCTTCCAGCTGTGTCTGGGCAATGATGACACCTTTGCCCAGGGCAAGTCCGTCCGCCTTGATGACAATAGGCAGGTCACAGCTATTGAGGTGGGCCAGTGCCGGTTCGACAGACTCAAACACAGCGTAGTCAGCTGTCGGGATCTGATAGCGGCGCATCAGGTCCTTGGCAAAAGACTTGCTGGCTTCGATCCGGGCAGCCGCCCGGGAAGGCCCAAATGCCCTGATGCCAGCCTGTTGCAAGGCATCGACCATGCCCAGTGCCAGCGGATCATCCGGTGCAACAAAAACCAGGTCGATGGCCTCTGCGACGGCAAACCGGACCATTGCGTCCAAGTCAGTCGCCTTGATCGGGACACAGGTGGCAATCTGGGCGATCCCGGCGTTGCCAGGGGCGCAATAGAGTGCATCAACCTGTGGGCTCTGGCTGAATTTCCAGGCGATGGCATGTTCGCGTCCACCGCCGCCGACGATCAGTAGTTTCATCGTTAAAAGGATGCTCCTTGTAGGTTGTCAGGATTCTGGTGAATCCGGCCGGTTCAGGTGATGTTTAATGGCGGAAATGGCGCATGCCGGTGAAAGCCATCGGGATTCTGGCCTGGTTGCAGGCCTCGATCGACTCCTGGTCACGCATCGATCCGCCAGGCTGGATGATGGCTGCGATGCCTGCAGCTGCTGCGGCCTGGACCGTATCGGCAAACGGGAAGAAAGCATCCGAACCGAGAATGGATCCTTTGGCTTTCTCCCCGGCGTTGGCAATGGCAATCCCGGCCGATGTGATCCGGTTGGGCTGACCCGGCCCGATGCCGACTGTCTGACGATTCTTGACCAGGACAATCGCGTTGGATTTGACGTGCTTGACCACTTTCATGGCAAACACCAGATCCTCTTTGTCTTCGTCCGACGGCTGTATTTCAGTCACAACTGCATATCCTGCTTCAGGCAACACCTGGGTGTCCTGGTCCTGGACCAGAAGGCCGCCGTAGACATGCTTGATCATCTGTTCCCCTGCTGCGATCGGTTCTGCCACAGCCGGCAATTTCAAGAGGCGCAGGTTTTTCTTTTTCTGGAGAATCTCCAGGGCATCGGCTGCATAGTCCGGGGCCACGATGACCTCGAGGAAGATTTCTTTCATCTGGTCGGCCACTTCCGCCGTGACGGTCCGGTTCAAGGCTACGATACCACCGAAAATGGATACTTTATCCGCTTCGTAGGCTTTCGTCCAGGCTTCAAGCAAGGTATCCGCACTGCCGACACCGCAAGGGTTGGCATGCTTGATGGCCACAACAGTCGGTTCGGAGAATTCCTTGAGCAAGGCAATGGCTGCATCAGTATCGGCAATGTTGTTGTACGACAGTTCCTTGCCGCCCAGCTGCTCAGCTTCGGTCAGGGAACCCGCCTTGGGCAGGGCTTCCCGGTAGAATGCAGCGCCCTGGTGCGGGTTCTCGCCATAGCGCAGGCTGCTCACGCGCTCATAGGTCAGTGTCAGCTGCTCGGGCAAATCAGACAAGGACTTGCCTTCGGCACCCTGGAAATAATTGGCGATCAGGGCGTCATAGGCGGCGGTATGCTCAAAGACTTTGCGGGCCAGGCCAAAGCGCGTTTCCAGCGTCGTGTTGCCAGTGGATTCGATTTCCCCGAGCACCTTGGCGTAATCAGCTGGATCAACCAGGACCGTGACGTCATGGTGATTTTTGGCAGCAGCACGCAGCATGCTCGGGCCGCCGATGTCGATGTTTTCGATGCATTCTTCCGGTGTGGCACCGGGTTTCATCACCGTCTGCTTGAAGGGATAGAGATTGATGATAACCAGGTCAATCGGTTCAATCCCAAGTCTGGCAATGGTTTCCATATGCTCGGAGTTATCGCGGATCGCCAGGATACCCCCATGGATTTTGGGATGCAAGGTTTTGACACGTCCATCGAGACATTCCGGGAAACCAGTCACATCGGACACATTGGTGACAGGGATGCCAGCCCTGACCAATGCAGTGGCTGTGCCGCCGGTAGAAAGCAGTTCAATACCGAGCTGATTCAGCCTGGTGGCCAGTTCAATCAGGCCGGTTTTGTCTGAGACACTGAGCAGGGCGCGTTTCATCATTTTAGTAACCTCCAAATGCATGAACGAAAATGTGGATTGTTGCCTAGGACTGGATGGGGCTGATCTGGGTGCGGCGACCTGTAATCTGGACCCGGCCAGCTGCGATCAGAGCGATGGCCTGCGGCAAAATCACCTGTTCCGCCTCGGTCATGATCCGCTGCTGCAAATCCTCTGGTGTATCTCCCTCCAGGATGTCAACCGCTTTTTGCAGCAGGATGGGGCCTTCGTCATACTGTTCGTCCACAAAATGGACGGTGGCTCCAGACACTTTGACCCCATAAGCCAGGGCTGCCTGGTGTGGCTTGATGCCGTACAGGCCAGGGCCACAAAAGGCCGGGACCAGGGATGGATGGACATTGATGATTTTGTTACGGTAAGCTGCCACGACAGCCGGTCCGAGCAAGCTTAAAAAACCTGCCAGGACAACCAGGTCAATCGCATAGGGTTGCAAAGCTGCAAGAATGGCCTGGTCATAGGCATCCAGATCTGGATAATCCTTGCGTGAGATCACATGGCACATGATTCCGGCACGTTCTGCCCGGACTTGGGCAAAGGTGCCGGGCTTGGAAGCCAGGACACAGGCGATGGAGACCCCCGGCAGCTGGCCAGCAGCAATCTGGTCCAGGATAGCCTGCAGATTCGTTCCGCCGCCAGATACAAAAATGGCCAGTTTGAACATCTGCGTGCCTACCTTGCTTCCTGCCGGCCAAAAAACCAGTCTGGTTCAATGTGCCGGATGCTGGCAGCAATGGCATCTGAAGGTGCAACCGGATAGTTTCCTGTAAAACAGGCAGAGCAGCTGGTGCCTGGATCGCCACAGGCGACCTGAAGGCCAGACAGGCTTAAGAATTGCAGGCTATCTGCTCCAATATGCTCCGTCAGCTGCTCCAGGTTCATTTCGCAGGCTGAAAGGTCATGCTGGCCCGGGGTGTCGATGCCATAAAGGCAGGGGTATTGCAGCGGGGGTGAAGCGACGCGCATGTGGACGGACCGGGCTCCTGCCTGGCGCAGCAGACTGATCACCCGTCGGGTTGTGGTCCCGCGGACGATCGAGTCATCCACCAGGACAATGGACTTGTCCTTGACCGCGTCCACCAGAGCGGTGAATTTCAAATCGACCAGCCACTCCCGTTTCATCTGGTCTGCGTGCAGGAACGTGCGGCCCACATAGCGATTCTTCAGCAGGCCACTGCCGTGCTGGATATCCAGTGCTTCTGCATATCCAATCGAGGCAGCCAGCCCTGAATCAGGTGCACCAATGACCAGGTCTGCCGAGCAGGGCTGCTCGAGCGCCAGCTGGCGGCCGGCGGCTGTACGCGCCGCAAAGACATTGGTGCCGTCGAGAATGCTGTCCGGGCGGGCAAAGTAGACATATTCAAACAGGCAAGAGTGTCGGCTGGATGGTTCAGCCGGCAGACGCGAGCGGACACCCGCTGCTGTCAGGCTGATGATTTCACCTGGCTGGACATCCCGCAGAAATTGTCCCCCGGTCGCATCGATCGCGCAGCTTTCCGAAGCAAGCATGAAAATGCCATCCCGCTCGCCAAGAGCCAATGGCCTGATCCCGTGCGGATCCCTGACGCCAACCACCCGGTCAGCGGTCATCAAGACCAGGGCATAAGCGCCCTGAAGTTCTGCCTGCATGGCCAAGAGCGAAGCTTCCAGGTTATCTTCCAGGACCTGATGTCGTGCCAGGAGCGCAAGGATGATTTCGGAATCCGCCCGCGACTGGAATATGGCCCCCTGCTCCTGCAGTTGGCTGCGCAACTGGGCGGCATTCGTCAGGGCACCATTGAAGGCCAGGGCGATCTGCCCCCGGCGCGATTTGATCAGCATGGGCTGGGCGGCTTCCAGGCTCTGGTCTAAGGGCGAGGGATATCGGACATGACCGATGCTGGCGTGCCCCTTCAAGACCTGGATAGCCATTTCGTCAAATCCTTCAGTCACCAGACCGCGCCGGCGCTGGCAGATCAAGGTGCCGGACTGGTTGACGGCGATTCCGGAACTGTCTTCACCGCGGTGCTGGAGGCTGAACAAGCCGAGGAATGCCAGGCGGGAAGCATCCTGGATCGTGCCGGTAGGATCGTAAACAGCGAAGACGCCGCATTCATCATGTATCATGTTCGATCTCCAAACGATGTCACAGGCTTTTGAGTTTCTCCTGGAGGCGCAGGTTGCGTTTGGCAACTGCATCAGCCAGTCCAGCTTTGTGGTCGGCCAGTTTGGCCATCAAGTCTGGCTCACCGAGGCTGAGCATCTGTACCGCCAGAATGGCGGCATTGGCTGCGCCATCAATGGCAACCGTTGCCACGGGAATACCACTGGGCATCTGGACGATGGCATACAAGGCATCCAGTCCATTCAGGGCGCCCCCATGGATGGGAACTCCAATCACAGGCAATGTCGTCATGGCAGCCAGTACGCCAGGCAAATGGGCAGCCAGGCCCGCGGCTGCAATGATGACGCCGTAGCCTTCGTCCGCTGCAGATTTGGCCAGTTCAGCAGCCCTGTCCGGGGTGCGGTGGGCAGAGCAGACGGTCGCATCAAAGGAAACACCGAAATCACGCAAGGTTTTAAAACAGGCTTCCATGACGGGGTAATCTGAATCAGATCCCATGACGACCAGCACTTTTCTAGGCATTTCGTATCCTCCACTCTATCAGGCAAATCCAGTCACAACGGATGGTATATTCCAGCAAACCGCTTCAAGTTTAACAAGGGGTCCATAGGTTCGTCAAACCAGACGGTCCATGACCTCTCTGATCCGGTTAGTAGCCTCATCCAGGCTGATCTGATGGTGACGGGCCAATTCAGCTACATCCTCGTATTCCGGGTAGGACCGGCTGATGTCCTGCCACTGGACGGACTTGATCCGGACGGGCTGTCCCAGGACCGTCACGGTCGCAAAGGTCCGGGTCATTATATGGCGGTCAATCCACTCGCGCCGGATACCGATTGTTCCAGCGTGGGTGAACAAGAGGCGAACAACTTCTTTTTCCAGATGAGGGGCTGTGACGACTGACAGCAACTGTCCAGGGCGATTTTTTTTCATCTGGAGCGGGCTGAATGCCACATCCCAGACACCCCGTTCGAGCAGTAGATCGGCCAGGTAGCCAAGCTGCTCTGCTGATGAATTGTCAATATGACAGGACAACAGGACGACTCGATCCATTTCACCCGGATCAAAATCCAGTGCGAGCGCTGCACGGTCGCTCCTGTCATGCTCCTGCGCTGAATAGACTGGATCTTGGGGCCGTTCCGGATCCATCGACCCACCGAGGATGACCCGCAGGGCATTGAGACGGCCAATCTCCCTCTGGCCAAAACCATAACCTGTCGCCAGCCGTTTCATCTGGGGCATCGACCCGTAGGAAGCAGCCAGCGATTTGACCAGGGCAAACCCAGTCGGCGTAACCAGTTCGGTCTGGCAGGTTCCCGTCACATAAGGGATGTCTGTGCTTTCAAGCATTTTCATGACAGCTGGCACAGGAACCGGCATGGTCCCGTGCTGGCAGACGATGGTTCCAGAACCATCATGAAGCGGGGATGAGACGATCTGGTCGATTTTGAGGTAATCAAGCGCGATTGCAGCCCCGACGATGTCGACTATGGAATCGATCGCCCCCACTTCGTGGAAATGGACCTGGTCGAGCGGCACCCCATGCACGGCTGCTTCAGCCTGGCCGATTTCGAGGAAAACCTTGAGGGCCAGCTGGCGGACTGATTCAGGCAGCCGGGCTGTTTCAATCAGATGGCGGATATCGCCATAAGTCCGGCCATGATGATGGTGGTCAGCAGGATGATGGTTGTGGTTGTGGTTGTGGTTGTGGTTGTGGTGATGATCATGATGATGGTCGTCGTGATCATGTGCTGAGTGAGAGTCCGCAAGGTGCACCTGGAAGGAGGTGCCCTGGATGCCACTTTTACTGGTCTTTTCAGCATGGAGATGGTATTCATTTGCTAGTCCGAGTGCCTGCAAGCCCGTTTCAACGGCTGACAAAGGCACGCCGATATCGATCAGGGCTCCAAGGAACATGTCACCACTGATGCCGGAAAAACAATCCAGGTAGAGGATTTTCTGATTCATGTTTCTTCTTGCCTTTCTCGGTCTGATCGTGCCAGGACAGCTTTGACCCGCTGGTCAATCTGGCGGCAAATGGTTGCAGCCATGAATCCGGCACCAAAACCATTGCCGATATTGAGGACAGCAACCCCACTGGCACAGGAATTGACCATGGCCAGCAAAGTCGTCACGCCGCCGAAATTGGCGCCGTAGCCAATACCAGAAGGCACGGCCAGAACAGGTTTGTCGACCAGTCCACCCAGAACACTGACCAGGGCGCCTTCCATCCCAGCAACTGCAATGATGACATCGGCCTGGCGGATATCATCGATGACTGCCAGGAGTCGGTGCAGGCCAGCAACGCCTACATCCGAGAATCGCCTGACATGGCAGCCCAGGGCTTCTGCGGTCAATGCTGCTTCCTCAGCCACGGGCTGGTCCGCGGTGCCTGCCGATACAACAGCGACATCGCCAAACGGAGTGGCTGATGTCCGGCGGACGGTGATCACCCGGGCCCGCGCAGAGTATGCCGCATCGGGGGCAACGGCCTGGATGGCTTCAAAGTGCTCCAGATCAGCTCGTGTCGCCAGAAGATTGTCCCCGTGGTCGAGGATGCTGGCTGCGATCTGGGCTGATTGTTCGGGGGTCTTCCCTTCGCAGAAAACGACCTCGGCAAACCCATTTCTGGATTTGCGCGAATGGTCGACTTTGGCAAAACCCAAGTCTTCAAATTGTTCGGTCATCATGGTGTCACTTCCTGTCCGCTGGCTTGTGCTGCCGGATTCATGCTGCCACTCCGGTAACCATTCAGATCAAGGGTGGCATAGGAAAACCCAGCTTCATGGATACTGTCTCGGATCAGTTTAATCAAATCAGGGCCAAGGCCATTTTCCAGCATGGCCGGATCCAGTTCAACCCGGGCCAGCCCGGCATGGTCGCGCACCCGAACTTGACCCAGACCCTGGTGGCGCAGCAAGCTTTCGGCCTTGTCAATCCGGGTCATGGAAGCCAGCGTGACAGGTGTATGGGTGGGAATGCGTGTTGCCAGGCAAGCCATGGCAGGTTTTTCAGCAAAATCCGGGCAAAGGGTGGCTGCCAGGGCACGGACTTCTGCTTTGGAAAAACCGGCTTCAGCCAGAGGGCTGACAACCTTCATCTCCTGCAGGGCCCGAAGGCCAGGTCTGTAGTCCTTGAGATCGTCGCGGTTGGTGCCATCACACAGCACATTGAAACCTGCCCCTCGGGCCAGGGCCAGCAACGCATCGAAGATGATTTTTTTACAATGATAACAACGGTCCGGAGGATTCTCGGCAAAAGGAGGCAGATCGAGAATCGATTCCGGAAGTCGGGCGACCAGGTGCCGGACACCGGCCAGATCAGCCAGCCGGCTGGCGTCTGCCTGGTCATCCAGTGGGACCATGGGGGCCAGTGCTGTCACAGCCAGGACCTGGTCCGGGCCCAGGATGTGGGCTGCAGCGACAAGCAACACCGTGCTGTCCACACCGCCAGAACTGGCTACAGCAACTTTCCCCAGCGGCTTGATGACTTCGGCCAAAGCCGACAGGAGCTCATCTGGTTGCCTCAGGATGCCAGCACTCATTTGACCGCTTTCTGGCCTGACAGATAGGCATTGATGAACCCATCCAGATTGCCATCCATGACACTGTCGACATCCACCACTTCATATCCCGTGCGCAAGTCCTTGACCATGGTATAGGGACAAAAGACATAGGAACGGATCTGGCTGCCCCACGCAATAGCCATCTGGTTACCCTTGAGGTCTTCGATCCGGTCCATCTGGGCCGCCCGGGCCATGGCAAATAATTTCGCCTTCAGCATGCCCATCGCGGTTTCCCGGTTCTGGACCTGCGAACGCTCGGTCTGGCAGGAAACGACCACGCCAGTTGGCAAGTGCGTCAGACGGATGGCTGATTCGGTCTTGTTGACGTGCTGGCCACCGGCGCCGGACGAACGGTAGGTATCGACTCGGAGGTCTTCGGACCGGATTTCGATCTTGATCGAATCATCCAGCTCCGGCATGACTTCGACAGAGGCAAAAGAGGTGTGGCGACGACCGGAAGAGTCGAAAGGGGAAATCCGGACCAGGCGATGGACGCCCATTTCGGACTTCATGTAGCCGTAGGCGTTGTCACCAATCAGCATGAAAGACACACTCTTCAGTCCGGCTTCGTCACCATCAAGGATATCCAGCAGCTTGATCTCGAAATCATGTGCTTCAGCCCAGCGGGTGTACATGCGGTACAGCATTTCATTCCAGTCCTGGGCTTCAGTGCCACCCGCTCCTGCGTGCAAGGTGACGATCGCATTGCTGTCGTCATATTCGCCGGTAAACAAGGTTTCCAGGCGCATCTGCTCGAAATCGTCGCGCAGCTTTTTCAGGTTCTCGCCAATTTCTGCAGCGATCTCTGCATCTTCAGCTTCTTCACCTAATTCGCGCAACACTTCCAAGTCTTCATATTCCTGGACCAAGGCCTGGAATCGGTCGACCTTTTTCTGCAGGTGCTTGACCTTGGTCTGGATCTTCTGGGCGCGCTCGACATCCTCCCAGAAACCAGGCTCCTGGGCCCGGGCTTCCAGTTCGGCTATTTCATCACGGACATGGTCGATGTGCAAGGCCAGCCGCAACTGGTCCAGCTTTTCCTCGTACTGGCCCAGTTCTTGACGGTACTGGTCGTATTCAATCATTTCGGGGAATTCCTTTCTACAAATCGTTTCAGGCGCACCATGGCTTCACGGATGTTTTCCAGAGAGGATGCATAACTGATGCGGACAAAGCCCTCGCCACATTCCCCAAAGGCATTGCCGGGAACGATGGCCACCTTTTCTTCCTGCAGAAAACGCTCGCAAAACTCGTTCGATGTCAATCCTGTGCTGCGGATATCCGGGAAGACATAAAAGGCACCCAGGGGTTCAAAGCAACCGAGTCCCATCTCGCGGCAAGCATGGACGACCAGGCGGCGACGGCGATTGTATTCGTCGCGCATCGGTGTGATGTGATCATGGCTATGGCGCAACGCTTCGATGGCGGCATCCTGGGCCGTCGTCGGCGAACTCATGATCACATATTGGTGGATTTTATTCATCGCAGACAGGACAGCTTCCGGACCACAGGCAAACCCGATGCGCCAGCCAGTCATGGCAAAGGCCTTGGAAAAGCCGCCGATCAGGATTGTCCGCTCAGCCATGCCATCGAGTTCGGCAATGGAACAATGGCTGGCCGGGTCGTACGTCAGTTCCGCATAGAGTTCATCCGACAATACCATCACCGGCAAATCACGGATCACCGCGACCAGGGCCTGGAGTTGCTCACGGCTCATGACCGCACCTGTGGGGTTATTCGGATAACCGAGCATGATCAGCTTCGTGTTTGGAGACAGAGCAGCCTGCAGCTGGTCTGGTTTGAGCACAAAGTTATCCTCAGCCTGGAGCGGGATGGTGACTGGTACACCGCCTGCCATCAGGACACAATTCTTGTAGGCCACAAAGCACGGTTCTGGAATGATGACTTCGTCACCTGGATTGATCACCGCCCGCACCGCAATATCGATGGCTTCGCTGCCACCGACGGTGACAACGACCTGGGACTTGGGTGCATACTGGAGATGGAAGCGGCGCTTCATGTAATGGCTGATGGCCTCACGCAACTCGATGAAGCCCTGGTTGGGTGAATAATGGGTGTTGCCTGTTTCCAGCGAGTAGATTCCGGCTTCACGGATAGCCCACGGTGTGACAAAATCCGGCTCGCCAATGGACAGGGAGATCACCTGCCCTTTCATCTCGTTTGCCAGGTCAAAAAACCGACGGATGGCCGAAGGCGGAATCGCCTTGACCTTGTCGGACAACAAGGTTTCTACATTCATAAGACAACCGCCTCTCGGTTGTCCTCATCCTTGCTGTGGAATTCCGTGCCATTCATCTTGTATTTTTTCAAGATGAAATGAGTCTGGGTCGAGAGGACAGAATCCAGCGGTGCGATCTTGTCCGAAACAAACATGGCCACATCTTTGAGGCTCTTGTCTTCGATAATGACCATCAGATCGAACCCACCTGACATCAGGTAGCAGGATTTGACCTGTTCATGGCGGTAAATGCGCTGGGCGATGTGGTCGAAGCCCTGGCCACGCTGAGGGGTGACCCGGACCTCGATCAAGGCGGTGACTGGGGCCGAGGTGGTTTTCTCCCAATTGATGATCGCATTGTAGCCCAGGATGGTTTTACTCGATTCCAGATCGGCGATGGTCTTTTCAACTTCTGCGGCGGGTCGTCCTACCATGACGGCCAGTTCTGCTGCAGACAGCTTGGCATTGTTTTCCAGCAGACTGAGGATTTCTTCTTTCTTGTTCATGACGACCTCCATTTTATTAGGATCAACCTTGGCCAAAGGCTCAAAGTTGTGGCTTCGATGGTATCACAACCGGAACTTTCTTTACAAGATAAAGATAGAACATGCCCAGGAGTCGTCCCTGGGCAAAGGTCTGGAGAACAACGAAAAACTGGGGAACCAGAATAGAGGTCAGAAGGGTCTGTGGGAGGAATCCGAGAACCAGGCTTTCCGGCAGGGACAACAGGACCGACAGGAAAAACATCTGCAGCAGGATCATCATTTTGAAGCCCTTGGTCAGCTGGATCGTTGCCTGCAAGGCTTCAGTCAGCTTGCGGTTTTCCGACACGAGCAGGACAGGCAGGACATAGAGAGTAGTGACCAGGATCATGGCCGGAATCATGAACAGGAATGAGGACAAGATGACTGGAACCAGAAGCAGCAGCAGTGTGACCAGGAATGCTGGCAGCCCCTTGAACAGTCGAGCCAGCATCACCTTGCCTGTGTAGCCGGCCTGTTCACCGGCCATCAAAGCTGCATACGCCACGGCAACCAGAAGATTGACCAGGCTCGTCACCGCAATCAGGCCGAGTGAAACCAGATTACCGCTTGAAAGCAAGGGCAGCGGCTGACTGGGGTCCTGCAAGAATTGCTCTGTGGCATAGAAAAATCCCGAAAAATCCATATCACCCACGGGCAGGACATAGGGAGCAATATTGACCAGATAGACAAGGACGAAGGCAATCTGGACCAGTCGTTCCTGTTTGATCTTGTATATTTTCAGAGCTTCCAGTGTCAGTATCAGATTCATGTCTTCTCCTTTGAAAAAAACCTTACGGAACCTGATCGAGTCCGCAAGGCCACGCATGGACGGTCAATACCAGGGAACATATCTGCCGGCTACGGTTCGATTTCGTCAAGCACACCACTGAAAACAGCCGTCTGGTTTTCCGAGATGTAATCCCGGATCCAGGCCAGGACGGCAGGATCATCCACCGGAAGGTCGGGGATCTCAGCTCTGATTTCGGTCATGTGCAGCTCGAAAGCCCTGTCCGGGGCAGCCAGTTTCAGCGAATAGTCGAGTCCAGGATCAGCTGAAAGCAAGATGAAGAACGTATCCCCCAGACTGCCCAAGGGCAGGCGGTCGATGCTGGACAGGCCCAGTGTGGCCACAAGGTCTGTCCCGACGCCTTCCTGGGATTTGAGGTTCAGATGGCCTCCGGTCAATTCGCACAGCTCCTTGAGCAGCGAAATACCCAGGCCAACCGAACGAGTCGTCCTGGAAGTGACAAATGGGTCCTGCACCTTCGCGACCATGTCCGATGGCATCCCACAGCCATTGTCCCGGACAGCCAGGACAAGCTGGTCTTCATGAGGCCTGGCTTCAATCTCGATCTCGATCGCAGTCGCCTGTGCTTTGACGGAATTCTGGACGATGTCCATCAGATGCAGCGATAGGTCCCGCATAGGCTCTCCATTCGGCGTGAAACTGGACAATAGTATATCATTGCCTGGATTGCGGTCGCAAGGCAGCGAGCAGCCGTAGCCTGGCCTCGGCCGGACCAGACCAGGACTGGATGTCGACTGGCCAGCCGGGTTCATCGATCTGGGACAGGTGATGGGCATCGGAGTCCACAAGGAACTGGTAGTGGGCAAGGTCTGGATGTTGCTGGAAAAACTGGTCTGGATCTGCCCTTTGGGATAATTCGATCCAGTCCGTGGGAAAATCCGGTGGCACAGCACCAAGGCTGGTCAGCATGCTGTTGGCTTCCCGGTCCAGGTGCGCAGGGATGCAAACACCCCCTCGCTCCAGGACTAGCCGGGCGATTTCGTCACA
>Ga0228535_1001646_pt1 | contig 30617 bp, 26 predicted proteins | sample SJ1metagenome_FD_168457 | JGI IMG/M metagenome (GOLD analysis project Ga0228535, IMG submission 168457) | Enriched culture of PCE-dechlorinating microbial communities from Ithaca, New York, USA - SJ1 | ecosystem: Engineered > Modeled > Simulated communities (microbial... > Unclassified | place...
CTAGGACGGAGTTTATAAGCCCACCAAAAAATGGTTCACATTTGTTTAAAGTGAACCATTTTTGAAGAATCATAAAGGAGAGAGCTTAGTACAACATTCCGTATATTCGTGCCCATAATTTAGGCAGATTTTTCCGAATTACTGCGTTGTCGTCAATCGCAATACGTCCAGTATTACTCATTTGACGCCCACTGACGGGCTAATGCGGCGATGCCAGGACGGCATGGAGCCGCCCTCCGCCTTGTACTTCAAAAAAATCTGCGCCAACTTATGAACACAATATACGGAACGTTGTACTAGTCCATGGGGCCGCCTTCCCAGTATTGCCTTATTTTTCGCAGGGCGTAGCCTCCAAAATAGAGGCCGTTCAAGAAGGCCAGGGGTATGGCCATAGCTCCAAAGACGTGAAATTTTTGCTTCGTATCTTCGCGTCCATCGGTAGTCCTAAATCTGGTCATTTTGATCCCTCCTTTGACAGTATTTTAAACAGGCAGGGAGGGAAATATTGCAGGATACTTATCTCATCTCTTACTAAATATTGAAGGTATAACGATTTTGGCTAAAACGAATATTGTAGAACCGCCTATAAGCAGAAGCAGGAACAAACTGATAAATTTTTCTAACACAAAAAATCACCCTTAATAGTTTAGCCGCGAGGGTGATTTATATGCGCAGAGCTTTTTCGATGGATTTAGACCAGCTGTTCGATTTCTTCCTGATTGAGAATTTTGAATACCATTATGGTTGACAACTTGGATAGATCTACTTCATTTATCTGGGGCAGACGTCGGCCGTACTTGTCCGAGAATACCCGTATAACCGGCCGGGTGGGACTCTGTTTGTTGACGTCGATGATAACGCCATAATCCCCGGTATTGAGCTGAACAAAGCTACCGACCGGGTAAACGGCTATATTGGCAACCATGGCCGTTACACAGCGTTCATCAAAATATATGGACGACATGCGTTTTATAATGGTGATGGCCTGGCTGATTGTATAAGAAGGACGGTAGGGCCGGTCGGCCAAAAGGGCATCGTAAACGTCGGCCACGGCAGCGATCCGAGCATATTCGTGAACATTTTCACCTGCCAGACCGCGAGGATATCCGTGCCCATCCCAGCGCTCATGGTGCTGGAGGGCAATATGAGCAGATAAAATGGACACTTCAGGATACTGGCGAATTATTTCGAAGCCATATTCAGTATGGCGTTTTACTTCCTCGAATTCTTCTCTGGTCAGATCATCGGGTTTATTTAAAAGCTCTTTATTTATCCTGGTTTTGCCTACATCGTGTAGCAGGGCGCCAATTCCCAATTCTTTTAAACGTGATTCGTTGTAGCCCAGGACTATTCCGGTCATAAGGGATAGAACGCAGACATTTACGGAATGGGCAAAGGTGTAATCGTCAAATACCCGAATGTCGCTCAGGTTTATTACCACATTGGGATTGGCCAGCATTTCCTCCAGTATATTGTCAACCAGGTTTTTTACCAGGGAGATGTTAAGGCGGCGGTCTTGCTCCAGGACGGTAAAGCCTTCCTTGACTGCTTTTATGGTGGCAATGCGGGTCTCTTCGGAGATGATATCGCGCAGGTCCTGCTCATCAAAAATATGGTCCTTAATATAGACCGAAGCAATGTTCAGATTAGCCAGGCGATTGATATAGTGATCGGTTAAAACCATGCCGGCGTGCAAAAGTATGCGTCCATCGCTATTAAAAATAGTTCTGGCCACCACCATATCCGGCTTTAGATTTTCGATTAAAACTCTCCTCACTTTATCACCAAAGCCCGTTTAACAGAAAATATATCATGATTTTGTTCTATTTCAGGTATATTCGGTTTTTTTCTACCACTTCCTGCACGGAAACATAATTTTTTTAAAGTTTTTCCAGAGTTTAAGAAAAAGAGGAAAATACATAATATGTAAAGAGCTGATTGGGAATATCATCCTTTAGTAGTTTGCCTTGCCGAATAAAATAAATTACAATTACAATGACCCAAACGACAAAAGGAGCCGGCTATGAAAAAAAAGAAAAACCTTGTTCCCCGAGCTGCCCTGAAATGTCTGGTTGAAGATATAAACAGCATGATCGACAGCCAGGAAAAAAAGCTGCATATTTTGGAAGCTATCGAAGAGATTCCCTTCGAAAACCGGAACCAGGTTTTTGAGGCCTTATCTTCCTTTTATACACCTCAGATGATTGAATTCTTCCGGCTGCTTTTGGCTGAGTACGGGCGGGAGATGGAGCCCCTGGTCTCCAGAGCCATTGATAAATACAGTTTGGCGGGGATGGACGTCAGCAAGCCGGCGCCCTTCAACGGCAGATTTTACAAGGCCTATGCCAGCTGCAGCCGGCATACCGGCAGAATCACCCTGGACGTGGCCTGGCAGGTTGAAAAGCGAGGGTTGCAGGTGGAGTGTTTTTACCTGACCTTCAACCCCGATGGCATTCACAGTTTTTTCTTATTGGAAGATATGCCCATAAGACAATACGAAAACGATCGGCAAATGCTGCCCGATATGGAGGAGTTGAGCTTTGAGGAAAGCTGCTTCCTGGTGTCACAGGCGTACGGCTTCAATATAAAAAGCATGACCAGGCCCGCCCTGGGCCGTTTTCTGTACCAGAAGTACCTGGATCAGCCGGCCGGCCTGTATGATTATGAAGCATTGACCCTGACCAGCCGCTTGAGCTTGAAAATGAACCCCGCCCAGGTGATCAACAGCTTTTTCCATGCTTTAAAATATCAAGACTTCGACTACATCAAATCCCTCACCATAGAACCGGGCCTTTGCGAGGTTCTGCTGCAGCGTAATTTTTCCGAACTCTTAAGGCCGGGCGCGGGGCTGCTGGAAGGCCAGATTGACCAGGTGCAGGGCAGTAAAAACTCGGTATGGGTTCAGGCTTTCGCCACCACGGTTATAGAATCCGAGTTCTTTCGCAATCATTACAGCTTTAATCTGCAGCGTTCCGGGAGCGGACAGTGGCATATTGCCGACATCAAATTTATCCAGGGTGAATTGCTCAATGCGGCAGCCGACAGTCCCCAAATGGAGAAGATCTCCTGCCGGGTATATGACATACTTGACCTCGATCGCCTGTTTGACATTTTAGACCGGATAGAAAACATCTATGAAGTAGAGGAGCTGCCCTGCGGCATGCATATGCGGATAAACTGCCTGGATGACAGCCTGAACCAGGGGGTATCCTTCCTTACCGGTGTGGTGGCGGACCTGGTTATCAATGGAGAAGAGTTGATCCTGTTTTCGCAAAAAGGAAGCACCCTTAAAGATTTTGAAATGATTTTGGGTCAAAGCTCTGATTCGCCCATAAAGATAAAACTTGAGTGCCATGTAGGGCTGCTTACTGCCTACAACTTCCTGAGGGGCAGGTACCTGTGTTTTTCCGACGCCTTTGAAGCCGGCGAGAGAGAACCGGGCCTGGATGACGGTATGCGTTTCATCAGCACCCGTTATATCATCAAGGACCAGAGCGCAGTACTGAACCGCATCGAGGAAATGCAGGATTTCGGGGTGGAGCTGGCGGGCGATATCAAGATACTCTATCACCTGGAAGATGATGACGAAGGCGGAGACTATTTCGCCGAATTCATGGTGGGAAGCAACTGGCTGACCCTGTCGACCTTCGGCGACCGCGAAATGGGGCTGGCCCGCCAGCATCTGGAGGACCAGATGTTTGATTATCTAGAGCTAGACGGCATGGAAATCCGCGAAGAAGGCGTGTTCGACGTTCTTACCAGCGAGGTTAAGAAGGAGTATCCGGCTCTGGAGGGAATCCTCAAGGAAGTATACCTGGATAAATGGTCCAAATCACGGCTGTCCACTTTGAGCGGGATGACTCCTTCCGAGGCCAGTCAAACTGAAGAAGGCAACCGCCTGCTGTGGTCAATGTTGAAGAAAATGACCGGCAAGAGCAACAGCCGCTACCTGCAGGGCAAGAAGCGCTATATTCAACTGCATGAGTATATTCACAAGCTGCAGCAGAAAAAACCAAACCAACAATAGCCGTACTTATTGACAGTCCAAAACCCTTTAAATATACTATATAGATAACAACTTCACAAGTTGGACGATGATGGGAACCGACCTGTGTCATCCCTTGATAAAAGAGAGCCGGATCAGGTGAAAGCCGGTATCAATATTTCACAGGGTGATCATCCCGGAGTTGCGATCTGAACGGCTGGATAGCCCAGTAGGTGTTGCCGGACGGGACTGTTCGTTAACAAGCAAGCCGGCTTTTCGACTTAAGCTGAAAGAGGCCGCCCATTAATGGGCGGCAAACAGGGTGGTACCGCGGGAAAACCTCTCGTCCCTGAAGGGGGCGAGGGGTATTTTTATTCTTTTTTCTGGTTGAAACTAAAACGTATTTATGGTTACTAGGGAACAAAAACGGTGGTTTGACACTAACCGGGAAGATAGGTGGGGGATTGGATGCACAGTGATAATGTAAAAAAAGGACTGGAAAAGGCGCCGCACCGGTCGCTGTTTAAAGCGCTGGGCTTGACTGATGAAGAGATGGCGCGACCGCTGATCGGGATTGTAAATTCCCAAAACGACTTGGTGCCCGGCCATATGAACCTTGACAAAATAGCCGCTGCGGTAAAGGCGGGGGTTCAAATGGGCGGAGGTACACCGCTGGAATTCTTTACTATCGGGGTCTGCGACGGGATTGCCATGAATCATATTGGAATGAAGTATTCTCTGGGCAGCCGGGAGCTCATCGCCGATTCGGTTGAAATTATGGGTATTGCCCATGCTTTAGACGGGCTGGTCTTTATTCCAAACTGCGATAAAATAATACCAGGGATGCTGATGGCAGCCGCCCGCTTAAATCTTCCTTCCATATTTATCAGCGGCGGCCCTATGCTGGCTGGACGACTGGGTTCAAGGACCGTCAGCGTTACCCAGGTTTTTGAGGCGGTAGGCGCGGTAGCGGCCGGGCGCATGGATTATGAGGAACTGGCCTGTTTAGAAGACCAGGCCTGCCCTACCTGCGGATCTTGCGCCGGAATGTTCACCGCCAATTCTATGAACTGCCTTACCGAGGCTCTGGGGATGGGACTTCCCGGCAATGGAACTATTCCCGCAGTCTATTCTGAACGGATCAGGCTGGCCAAGAAGGCGGGTATGAGGATTGTCGGTTTAATCGAAGAAAACCTTCGTCCCCTGGATATTATGACCCGGGAGGCTTTCCTCAACGCGATTCGCCTCGACAACGCCATAGGCTGTTCAACCAATTCGGTTCTCCACCTGCTGGCCATTGCCAGTGAGGCCCATGTGGAAATAGACCTTTCCCTGTTTAATGAGATCAGCGATACTACGCCGCTTTTATGCAAGATAAGTCCGGCCGGGCAGCACCACATGGAGGACATCTACCAGGCCGGAGGCATTCAAGCTCTTTATCATGAACTGAATAAAGCCGCTTTGATCAATCCCAACTGCCTGACCGTAACCGGGAAGACGGTGGGTGAGAACATCGCCACTACCCCGGTAAAGGACCACACGGTAATACGGGCTCTGGACAATCCTTACAGCGATAAAGGCGGTTTGGCCATCCTGTTTGGCAACCTGGCCGAGCAGGGCGCGGTGGTTAAGAAGAGTGCGGTTGATCCTGATATGATGCGGCACACCGGCCCGGCCCGGGTCTTCGAAGCGGAAGAAGATGCGGTTCAGGCGATACTGGCGGGGCGGATTAAGCCGGGCGACGTTATGGTGATTCGCTACGAAGGACCCCGCGGGGGACCGGGCATGCGGGAAATGCTTACCCCCACTTCCGCCATTGCCGGTATGGGATTGGATAAAGAGGTGGCCCTGATTACCGACGGAAGATTTTCCGGAGCCACCCGGGGCGCCGCCATTGGACACATTTCCCCTGAAGCGGCCGCCGGAGGAATGATTGCCCTGGTAGAAGAGGGAGACCTTATACGAATAGATATTCCAGGGCTTGTTCTGGAGCTTCTGGTGGAAGAAAAAGTCCTGGAGGAAAGGAAGGCCCGCTGGAAAGTTCCGGCCCCCAAGATACAAACTGGATACATGAAACGTTATGCAGAGATGGTACAGTCAGCCAGTACCGGAGCCGTGTTTAGAAAATAGTCAATCGGTTCTACCAAGCGGGCCATCTACAAGCCCGCTATTATTTTATACCGGTGCTTATGAATAAGGCCGGATGTTTTGAAATCAGCATTCTTGTTTATCATACAGACAATTCATACGGAGGTGATAGGGCTTGATGTTAAAGGGAGCAGAGATTTTGCTGAAGTGCCTGGAGGAGGAAGGAGTAGATATCGTATTTGGGTATCCGGGAGGACAGATTTTACCTGTCTATGACGCGCTTTACCAGCAGTCCAAAATCAAGCATATACTAACCCGCCATGAGCAGGGCGCAGTTCATGCCGCTGAGGGTTATGCCAGGGCTTCAGGCAAGGTAGGGGTCTGTATATCAACTTCCGGACCCGGCGCCACCAACCTGGTTACCGGCATTGCCGACGCTTATATGGATTCAGTACCTATTGTAGCTTTTACGGGGCAGGTGGGAACCGCCATGATCGGGCGGGATGCTTTCCAGGAAGCCGATATAACCGGTATTACCCTGCCTATAACTAAACATAACTACCTCGTAGAAAAGACCGAAGATGTAGCCCAGATTGTGAAGGAGGCTTTTTATATCGCCCGAACCAACCGTCCCGGACCGGTGGTGGTAGACCTGCCCCGCGACGTCATGGAGAAGGCAATTGAATACCAACCGGCCTCGGAAGAGATCAATATAAGAGGCTACCGGGTGATGAAGGGTTACAACACCGGACAGGTAATCTCTGCCGTTGAACTTATAAACAAGGCCGAACGGCCAGTACTTTATGTCGGGGGAGGAGTCATTTCGTCAGAGGCCAGTGAAGAATTACGGGAGCTGGCTCTAAAGAGAAAGATACCGGTTACTACAACCCTTATGGGTATGGGTTGCTTCCCTTCGGAAAACTATTTGTCTCTGGGCATGCTGGGTATGCACGGCACCCGCTATGCCAACTACGCTATCGGCGAATGTGATCTGCTTATCGCCGTAGGGGTCAGGTTTGACGACCGGGTAACCGGTAAAATCGACACCTTTGCCCCCCATGCCAAGGTAATTCATATAGATATTGACGCCGCTGAAATAGGCAAGAACGTGGGGCCAGACGTGCCCATAGTAGGCCAGGTCAAGGAGGTCTTACGGGCTATAAACGACCGTTTGGACCCGGTTGAGGAGACCGGCGAATGGCATACCAGGATTGATCGCTGGAAAGAAGAATACCCCCTGCGCTACGGGATTCCCTGCGAAGGCCGGATCATGCCCCAGCATATCATTGAAAAGATCAGCGATCTGACCAGGGGCGAGGCCATAATAACCACCGAAGTCGGACAGAACCAGATGTGGACGGCCCAGTTTTACCAATTCCACCACCCGCGCACCTTTATAAGTTCGGGCGGTCTGGGCACCATGGGTTTTGGTTTTCCCGCGGCCATAGGGGCGAAATTCGCTTTTCCTGATAAACCGGTAATAGATATAGCCGGTGATGGCAGCATCCAGATGAATATTCAGGAGCTGGGCACGGCGGTCGAGCATAAGCTGCCCATCGTAATATGCATATTGAACAACCAGTTCCTGGGGATGGTAAGACAGTGGCAGAGCCTGTTCTACGGGGGACGCTACGCCTCTACCGACATAAGCCACCAGCCCGATTTTGTGAAACTGGCTGAGGCCTATGGCGCCTACGGGCGCAGGATAACCGAAATGAAGGAAGTTGATGAAGCTTTAATTGAAGCCCTGGCGGTAAGGGATCGCCCCGTAGTGCTTGATTTCCGGGTGGAAAGAGAATGCAATGTTTATCCAATGGTTCCGCCGGGCGGATCGATCATCAATATGCTGGAGGAGGAATGATAATGAAAAAGCATACCTTGTCGGTTACAGTAGAGAACCGTCCCGGTGTATTGACCAGGGTAGCCACCCTCTTCCGCCGCCGCGGCTACAATATTGAGAGCCTGACCGTGGGCGCTTCCGAAGATCCCAGCGTATCACGCATAACTATAGTAGTGTTCGGAGACGATCAGGTTATTGAGCAGGTGACCAAACAGCTCTATAAACTGGTTGATGTCATAAAAATTGTCGATATTACCGATGAAAGAGCCGTTGAGAGGGAACTGGTCCTGATCAAGGTCAAAGCCGACCCCAGCGTCCGGGCGGAAATCGTGCAGATAACCGATATTTTCCGGGGCCGGATCGTCGACATCGGGGGCAATACTTTGATCATTGAGGCCACCGGCGACTCGGGGAAAATTGACGCTATTGAGGATTCTTTAAAGCCTTTCGGCATTTTGGAACTGGTCAGAACCGGCAAGGTAGCCATGGTTCGCGGCTGGAAACAATAATTGAATAAAATTTAAGGAGGATATATAAAAATGGCCAGAATGTATTATGATGCGGATGCTGACATCAGCCTATTAAAGGGGAAGACCATAGCTGTACTGGGATTTGGCTCCCAGGGCCATGCCCAGGCGCAGAACTGCAAGGACAGCGGGCTCAATGTGGTGGTAGGCCTGCGCAAACCCTTTGACGAGGCATCGGAAAAGGAGTGGAATAAGGTAATTGAAGCGGGCATTCAGCCGATGACCGTGGCCGAAGCCGCCGAGCAGGGCGATATCATTCACATGCTGCTGCCCGACCAGGTGCAGGCCCAGGTTTACAAGAGCGAGGTCGAAGCCCATCTCAAAGAAGGAAACGCGCTGGGCTTCTCCCACGGCTTCAATATCCATTTTGATCAGATAGTGCCTCCTAAATGGGTGGATGTGTTCATGGTCGCTCCCAAAAGCCCCGGCCACCTGGTCAGGCGCATGTATCAAAAAGGAGCGGGAGTTCCGGGCCTGGTCGCGGTAGCTCAGGACTTCACCGGGCAGGCCCGAGAGGTCGCCCTGGCTTTTGCCTGCGCCATCGGAAATACCCGGGCGGGGGTTATTGAAACCACCTTCAAAGAGGAAACCGAGACCGACCTGTTCGGCGAGCAGTGCGTGTTGTGCGGCGGGGCCACCGAACTCGTCAAGGCCGGCTTTGAAACCCTGGTGGAAGCCGGGTATCAGCCGGAGATAGCCTATTTTGAGTGCCTGCACGAGCTGAAGCTCATCGTCGACCTGATCTATGAGGGCGGTATGGGCTTTATGCGCTATTCCATCAGCGACACGGCGGAATGGGGCGATTACATCAAAGGGCCGGAGATAATCGGCGAGGAATCGCGCTGGGCGATGAAGGAAGCCCTGGAACAGATTCAGAACGGCAGCTTCGCCAAGAACTGGCTGCTGGAGAACCAGGTGGGCAGACCGCAGTTTAACGCCATGCGGCGCCGCAACCGGGAGCATCTCATCGAACAGGTGGGAGCCGAGCTCAGAGCCATGATGCCCTGGTTGAAAGAAAGCAAATAGCTAGATTAGATAAAGCCATAGCACCCCGGGCCTGGTCATTTCAGGCGTTGCATTAAATGGCCGGGGCCGGGGTTTCTGTTGCTAGACAGACAACTTGCTCGGACAGAGTACAAAGGAGGCGTTTTTAATGGGTATGACTGTCAGCCAGAAAATCCTGGCTGCACATGCCGGGCGGAACCAGGTTGAAGCGGGAGAGCTCATCAACTGCAAGCTGGATGTGGTCCTGGGCAATGATATCACGGCTCCGGTGGCCATCAGTGAATTCAAGCGGCTGGGCTTAAACCGGGTCTTTGACCGGGACCGGGTGGTCCTGGTGCCGGATCATTTTACCCCCAACAAGGATATAAAAGCGGCCGAACAGGCCAAAATACTTAGAGATTTTGCCCGCGAGTATGATATAAACAACTATTTTGAAGTGGGGCAAATGGGCATTGAGCATTGCCTGCTGCCCGAACAAGGCCTGGTTTTGCCCGGCGACTTGATCATCGGGGCCGACTCCCATACCTGCACCTATGGCGCCCTGGGGGCTTTCGCCACCGGCGTAGGTTCAACCGACATGGCGGCCGGCATGGCCACCGGAGAAGGCTGGTTCAAGGTTCCGGAAACCATTAAGTTCGTATATTACGGTGCTTTGCCCCGCTGGGTGAGCGGCAAAGACCTTATTTTGCACACCATTGGCGACGTGGGAGTGGACGGGGCCCGCTATATGTCCATGGAGTTTACCGGTGAGGCTATAAAAGCTCTTTCCATGGACGGGAGGTTCACTATGGCCAATATGGCTATTGAAGCGGGCGGTAAAAACGGCATATTTGAAGTCGACGAAAAGACCATTGAATATGTTCAAGGCCGGGCTAAAAGGCCCTACCAGATCTTTAACTCCGACCCTGACGCGCCTTACGCGGAAATCCGCGAATACGACGTCTCCAAACTTGAGCCGGTGGTGGCCTTCCCCCATCTGCCCGAGAATACCAAGCCGGTCAGCGAGGCAGCCGAGGTAAGCATCGACCAGGTAGTAATAGGCTCCTGCACCAACGGGCGCCTGGAGGACCTGCAAGTAGCCGCCCGGCTTCTAAAGGGGCGCAAGGTCCACCCGGAACTAAGGGTAATAATATTCCCGGGCACCCGGCAGATCTACCTGGACGCGCTGCGCCAGGGCTTAATTGAAATCTTCGTAGAAGCCGGCGCGGTGGTAAGCACTCCCACCTGCGGCCCCTGCCTGGGCGGGCACATGGGTATTTTAGCCAAAGGCGAAAGGGCCCTGGCTACCACCAACCGCAACTTCGTAGGCCGCATGGGGCACCCCGAAAGCGAGGTCTACCTGTCCAGCCCGGCGGTGGCAGCGGCCAGCGCTATCAAGGGGCGTATTACCGCACCCTGGGAGATCGAGCAGGCCTTTTGATGCCGGTAGTTTCCTTAAGAAAGGAAGGTTGAAGATGAAACTCAAGGGCAAGGTGCATAAATTCGGAAAAGATATTGATACCGACGCCATTATTCCGGCCCGTTATTTGAATACTTTTGATCCACGGGAATTGGCCCGGCATTGTATGGAAGACGCCGATCCGGAGTTTCCCGATAAAGTGCAGGCCGGCGATATTATAGTGGCCGACAAAAACTTCGGCTGCGGCAGCTCCCGGGAACATGCTCCCATAGCGATTCAGGGAGCGAAAGTAGCCTGTGTCATTGCCAAATCTTTTGCCCGGATTTTCTACCGCAATGCCATAAACACCGGGCTGCCCATTCTGGAGTGCGCAGCGGCGGTCGATGCCATAGAGGCCGGTGACGAGGTGGAAGTGGATCTGGAGCAGGGGACCATAACCAATCTGCGAACCGGGGAGATATACCAGGCGGCGCCCTTCCCCGAATTTATGCAGGGGATTATGGCCCAGGGTGGCTTGATGAATTACCTTAAAGAAAAGCTATCCCATCAGAGCAACTAATTGAGTGAGGAAAGGATTGAGTCGATGTTCAGGATTGCTGTCCTTCCCGGAGACGGGATTGGAGCCGAAATAACTCCGGAAGCCGTGAAGGCTTTAAAGGCCGTTGGCCAGCGCTTTGGTCATGAATTTCAGTTTACCGAAGCTTTAATAGGCGGAGCTGCCTATGATGCGACGGGAAATCCGCTGCCCCCGGAAACCCTGGATTTATGCCGCCAATCGGATGCGGTATTGCTGGGGGCTATCGGAGGCCCCAAGTGGGATGAGCTGCCCGTTCACCTGCGGCCGGAGATAGGGGCCCTCTTGCCCCTGCGCAAGGAGCTGGCTCTTTTTGCCAACCTGCGCCCCTGCATGCTGTTCCCCGGGCTTATCAGCGCCTCCACTCTGAAGGAAGAGGTCATTCAGGGGGTGGATATCCTGGTAATCCGGGAGTTGACCGGAGGCTTGTATTTCGGGGAAAAGAAGCGTGAAAAGACTGAAGACGGCGGGCAAAAAGCCACTGACATTCTAACTTATTCCACTTACGAAATCGAGCGCATCGTGCGCTTCGCCTATGAGGCCGCCCGCCGCCGCCGCCAAAAGCTGTGTTCGGTAGACAAGGCCAACGTGCTGGAATCTTCACGGCTGTGGCGGGAGACGGTTGCCGAGCTGGCCCGGGAGTATCCGGACGTGGAGCCGGCCCACATGTACGTCGACAACTGCTCTATGCAGCTGATCCGAAATCCCCGGCAGTTTGACGTTATAGTAACTGAAAATATGTTTGGCGACATTCTGACCGATGAGGCTTCGATGTTGACCGGTTCCATCGGCATGCTGCCCAGCGCTTCCATTGGGGGACAGGTCGGATTGTATGAACCGTCCCACGGCAGCGCACCCGATATTGCCGGCCAGAAAAAGGCCAACCCCCTGGCCACCATATTGTCGGCGGCCATGATGTTGAGGTTTTCGTTTAATCTCGAAGCCGAAGCCCAGCTGATCGAACAGGCCGTGAAGAGGGTTCTCGAAATGGGCCTTAGGACTCCGGATCTCATGGAGCCGGGCATGAAACTGGTTAATACCGAGGAAATGGGTAATGCTGTAGCTGAAATTATAGCATCCCGCTAGTTTTAAATAAAAAGTTAGGAGGAGAAGGTATTGGGGATAAAAAAATTGAGGTAAGCATCTACGATACTACGCTGCGGGACGGGTCTCAGGGTGAAGGGATGTCCTTATCCCTGGAGGATAAACTGAAGATAGCGGGCAAGCTGGACCACCTGGGAGTTTCCTACATTGAGGGCGGGTGGCCGGGAAGCAACCCCAAGGATCTTGAGTTTTTCCGCACCGTTCAGGGTATGGAGTTTAAGAACGCCCGGATCAGCGCCTTTAGCGCCACCCGCAAGCCGGGCCTTACGGTTGGTAAAGACAGCAGCATCAAGAGCATTATCGAGTCCGGCGTATCAGTAGCCACCATTTTCGGAAAGGCCTGGGATTTTCACGTATTAAGGGCCTTGGAGACCACTCTGGAGGAGAACCTGGCCATGGTGCGGGAAACGATAAGCTATCTCAAGGATCGTTCTCTGGAGCTTATATTTGACGCCGAGCACTTCTTTGACGGGTACAAACACAATCAGGACTACGCCCTGCAGGTTCTGCACACGGCCGCCGAAGCCGGCGCCGATTGGATAGTACTGTGCGACACCAACGGCGGGACCCTGCCCTGGGACCTGGATAAAACCATAAGGAAAGTCAAAGAGCAGATTAACACACCGCTGGGCATCCATGCCCACAACGATTCAGGGTGCGGAGTGGCCAACTCTCTGCAGGCGGTCGCCAACGGCTGTGTTCAGGTCCAGGGGACTATCAACGGATTTGGCGAGCGCTGCGGCAATGCCGATCTGTGCGCCATCATTCCCAGCCTGGAATTGAAGATGGGTAAACGGACCCTGCCCGCCGGAAACCTTAAACGGTTGACGGAAGTATCACATTATGTCAGTGAAATAGCCAATATGCCCCATTACAATAACCAGCCCTTTGTCGGATACGGGGCCTTTGCCCACAAGGGGGGAATCCATGTCAGCGCCCTGTTGAAGGATTCCATGACCTATGAACACGTCAATCCCGAAGAGGTCGGGAACCACCGCCGGGTTCTGGTATCAGAACTCTCCGGACTGTCGAATCTCCTTTATAAGGCCAAGGAATTGGGTATAGACGTCAACGCCTACGATGCGGAAACCCGCAAGCTGATCCGTGAAATTAAGGAGCTGGAAAACGAAGGCTTCCAATTTGAAGGGGCCGAAGCATCACTGGAGTTGTTCCTGCGCAAGGCCTTCGGACAGTATGAAGAATTTTTCCAGCTCAAAAACCTCAAGCTGATCATTGAGAAAAAGGAAGATGATGAAATCACCGCCGAAGCCATGATAAAAGTCGTTGTGGGGGATCAAACCTACCATACAGCAGCCGAAGGCGACGGTCCGGTCAACGCCCTCGACAATTCTCTGCGCAAGGCTTTGACCGAGGTCTACCCGGAGATAAAGGAGATGCACCTCTCCGACTATAAAGTGCGCGTGTTAAACGGAAATGAAGGAACCGCTGCCAAGGTCCGGGTTCTCATCGAATCGGCCGACCAGAGTCGGAAATTCAGCACCGTCGGGGTGTCGGAAAACATTATTGAAGCATCCTGGCAGGCCCTGGTAGATAGCATAAACTATATGCTGCTGAAACGCCACTAAAACCAGGGTGACTCTAAGCTCAGCCCAGCTTGTTTAAAACGGCCCATCAGCGATGGGTCGTTTTGTATAAAAAAGGTATTTAAGGAATAATAATCGGTTGATCGTTATCAAAAAGTGACCAACTGGAAAAATACTATTGACGAAAAGTACAGTCTAAACTAAAATTTTAAAGGTGCGTAAAAGCCTGTAAATCCCAAAAATACCAGGAAGTCGAGCATTTATGATATTATTTGACACCGGAAGTAGGGGTTGAATGTGAAGACCGTCAGCCCGGTAAATAATTGTTATCGGGCCATATTGGCACAGGTCAATTACCTGGACAGCGTATGCCATAAAAGTACCTGCTTGAAAGATATATACCAGGATCTCAGTGAACTGGCCTATTACCTTTTGGAAAACGATCACGACCGAATATATCGAGGTATTGAACAGGTTAAATTAACGGTTGAAGAAATCGAACGGGGAAACGGCAAAGACTATGATCTGAATCAGACGGTGTGCCTGATCACCGCTGAAATACGGACCCATCTCAAGTATCTCCGCCTTCAATACGGGTGGGAAGCCTGAACGGTACGCCCCTATTTTATGTTGAATTTCGAAAGCCCGGGAGGTATTGGACCGCCGGGCTTTATGCTGCCGGTAAAATTACCAGAACTTTGACGACGAACGGTGGGAAGATAATGATATACTTTATTCAGCCAGCAGGGAGGGATGTTTATTGAAGGCAATGATTATGGCAGCAGGGGTCGGATCGAGATTGATGCCGTTAACCGGTGAAATTCCCAAGCCGCTGATGCCGGTGGCCAACCGGCCCCTATTGGAAAACACGATCAAACTGCTTAAGAAACATGGCTTTGACCAGCTTATCTGCAATCTTCATCATCGCGCCGGGCTTATCCTGGAACACTTGCACAGTGATCAGTACCGCGATATCAGCTTGAATTATTCCCTGGAAGAGGAGCTTCTGGGCACAGCCGGGGGAGTAAAAAACTGTGAGGGCTTTCTGGACGAAACCTTTGTGGTTATAAGTGGAGACGCCTTGACCGATCTTGATTTATCATACTTGCTGGCCCAGCACCAAGCGAAAGGGGCCCTGGCCACCATTGCCTTGAAAGCGGAGGAGCAGGTAGAGCAGTTTGGGGTGGTGCAGATAGATGAGCAGGGGAAGATCCTGCGCTTTCAGGAAAAACCCAAAGCATCTGAGGCGATAAGCAATCTGGCCAATACCGGAATTTATGTTTTTGAAACCGAGATTTTTGAGTACATACCGGCGAACCAGTTTTATGATTTCGGCCAGCAGCTTTTCCCTTTTTTAGTTAAAAGCAAGGCTCCTTTTTATGGGGTGCCCATTGCCGGCTACTGGTGTGACGTGGGGAATCTCGCCACCTATCGCCAGGCCAATGAAGACGTTCTGGAAAAAAAGGTTCGAGCTGAAATGCGCGGAACCTTGAGCAGTTCCGAAGATGGAGGCCTGGTCCTTATAGATGAAGGCGTAAAACTGGGGCCTGAGGTCCGTTTTTCAGGCAATGTGGTTATCGGACGGGGGTGCCGCCTGGAAGCCGATGCCTCTGTAAGCAATTCCGTAATCTGGGAAGGCACCGTGATCGAAAAAGGCGCAGTTTTACAGCAGGCCATCGCAGGTTCGGATTGCCATATCGGAGCTCATTCCATTATCCGCCCGGGTGCGGTGATAGCCAGTGGATGTATTTTAGAGCCGGGAAGCGATATAGCACCGGGAGCCAAAATCTTCAAGCCGCCCGGGGGGGCTCTGGGCAGAGGCGAACCCGGTTAAAATTATAATATTATAATATAAAGAGAGCGGTCTTATCATCCGCTCCCTTTTGTTCCTATGGCAATGCGCTGGTTTCAGTTTATCCTAATGGGCGGCTCCCTAGGCTTTTTCGGCCTGTTCAAACTCGGCCTTTATATTCTCCTCCAGCACTTTGAATTTGGCATCGCTAAACTCCTGCATGATAGCCTCGGAGAAGCTGCTGATGCTCAAGATTTTAAACGAACCGTTTTCTTTTACCAGGATGCCGGCCAGCAGTTGCTTTTGACCGTCCATTTCCAGGTAATAAGGAACCACTGCCGCGTAATCGCCAGACTTGATATGGGCCGCTACAACAGTGACGGTAAAGGTTCCTTCGGTCTGCTGCTTGGCAAACAGTTCGCTGCCCTTCTTTACCAATTCGGGGCGCAGAGCCTCTAATTCCGAAGGCTTTTTATCCAGGTATTCAGGCATAAATTCGGCCAGAAAAGTAACGTTAAAGCTGTCTGCTACCTTGTCATACTGTTTGGCGTTTAAAGCCTGGTACAGATTGGCAACAACGTTTTTGGGGTTGCCCGGATCATAACGATCTGAATAAAACCACATGCCCGCGATAACTAGTAGAGCAATAATCGGAATAACCAGTGGTATCTTATAATTAGGATTGGCTGGTTGTTTTTTTACGTGGGCGTTTTCAGCATGTCCATTATCCGACAAAACACGTATACCTCCAATGCTTTATGACTTATGAATCAAATTGTAGCACATTTTAAAAAGGGTGGATACTTAATAGATGGATTTTCCAGCCGGGTGCCAGGCCTGAGCCACCTCGGGAGAGGACCGGTAAACACGGGAGCCTGGCTGTCGTTGACGCTTGCCGGTCGGTCTGCTATATTTATGAAGAAATACGGAATTGGCAATAGAATTCAATTGGGGGAAAAACAATGGCACAGGCAAAAACCTATCAAGGCTCAAGCAATTACATCGTTTCCGATGAACTGATGAATGCGGTAAATATTTCTATAGCCCTGCAAAAACCTCTGCTTATCAAGGGTGAACCGGGCACCGGAAAGACCATGCTGGCCCAGAGCATCGCCGACGCTCTGGGAGTAGGCCTGCTTATCTGGAATATAAAATCAACCACCAAGGCCCAGGAAGGATTATACGTTTACGACACCGTACAGAGGCTGTATGATAGCCAGTTTGGCGATCAGAACGTGGCCAACATCAAGCAATACATCAAACTTGGAAAACTGGGAGAGGCCTTTACCTTCCAAGAAAAGGTGGTTTTGCTTATCGACGAGATCGATAAAGCCGATCTGGAGTTTCCCAACGATCTGCTCTGGGAGCTGGACCAGATGAGTTTTTACATCCCGGAAACCAAGGAAACCATTAGCGCGGCGTCGCGCCCAATCGTGATCATAACCAGCAACGCGGAAAAAGAGCTGCCCGACGCCTTTTTGCGGCGCTGTATTTTCCATTATATAGCCTTCCCCGATCCGGAAGGCATGGAGCGAATCGTGGCGGTCCATCATCCCAGCCTGGAGCGCAAGCTTTTGGCTCAGGCCATGGATGCCTTTTACATGATCCGCAACGTGCCCAACATCCAGAAAAAACCCAGTACCAGCGAACTGATTGACTGGTTGCAGGCCCTGGTGGTAGGGGGGGTAAACCCGGCTAAAATTAAACAGGAGCTGCCCTTCCTGGGGGTATTGCTGAAGAAGAACGAAGATCTGGACACCCTTTTGAACCAGCTGCACGGCAAAAACCAAGCGCGGGGCAGCGGCCAGAACTTTGGTTTCAGGGGCCGCTATTAAGCGGCGGCTTTAGAGGAGACGGTATGTTTACTCATTTTTATTACACGCTAAAAAACTTCGGGGTGCCGGTGTCGTTTAATGAATGGGACGCTCTGCTGGAAGCCCTGGAACAGGGTCTGGCCGGCGCCAGTTTAAACGGCTTCTATCATTTGAGCCGGGCTTTGCTGGTCAAGACGGAAGCTCATTATGACCGGTTTGATCAGGCCTTTGCCAGTTATTTTGGCAATATTGAAACACCCGAAGGACTCCCCGAAAAGATCTGGGAATGGCTTGAAAAAGAGCTTCCCCAGCTGGAAATAACCGAGGAAATGAAACGCAACCACCGCCAGTTGGATTTGGAAGAGATGAAGCGAATGCTGGCCGAACGGCTGGCCGAGCAGAACGAGGAGCACCACGGCGGCAACCGCTGGGTGGGAACCGGAGGCACTTCGCCTTTTGGACATTCCGGCTATCATCCCGGGGGCATTAGAATCGGCGGCCAATCCCGCAATTTATCGGCGGTCAAAGTGGCGGGCATGCGGCGCTTTCAAGAATTCAGAACCGACGAGACCCTGGGAGTGCGCCAGTTTCAGATAGCTTTGCGCAAGCTGCGCATGTTCACCACCCGACTGGACGGAGTAAAGAGTGAACTCGACCTGGATCAGACCATCAATAAAACCTGCGACAACGCGGGGCGTTTGGAGCTGGTATGGGAAAGACCCCGGGAAAACGGGATCAAAATCATACTGCTGATGGACGCGGGAGGATCCATGTACAGTTACAGCCGGCTGTGCAACCAGCTTTTTACGGCTGTCAACCGCTCCAATCACTTCAAAGATTTGAAAGTCTTTTACTTCCACAACTGCATTTACGATTGGCTGTACCACAGTTCTTATTGCAGCCTCAACGATTTTACGGAGACCGAATATGTCCTTCGCACCTACAGCCAGGATTACCGCCTCATCATAGTGGGTGACGCCAGCATGGCCCCTTCGGAACTGAACCGGGTGGGGGGCATCATAGACTGGGAGCTGTACAACGAACGCCCGGGCATGGAATGGCTGCAGCGTTTGCGGCGCCACTTCGAGTATTCGGTATGGCTTAATCCCATCCCCAAACAATACTGGTCCTGGACGGACGGTTCCTATAGCATAGGACAGATTTCCAAGGTCTTTCCCATGGAGGAATTAACGGTTGACGGGCTGGAGAGGGCGATAAGACAGCTCCGCTCCAGGCAACTACTCAGCAACAGCGTTTAAAACAATCTGCAGAGGGTAGGAGTGTGTGTTACATTCCTGCCCTTTTTTCATTACATCGCGAGAAAAGGATTGACAGTTTGAGCAGCGGATGATAGTTTGTAATTAAATAGATAACATATTAACTAATTTCGTGCGGTATTATGCCCCGGGTCGAGGCGAATTGTGCTCTGGCAGCCTTATGGATTTGAAATTTACTAGCCTGGGCTATCCTGGAGGTGGTAGAGTAAATTAGGAAGCCGTGTTAAATATAGGGGGTGATGCTGCCATCTCCGCAGCCAATTTTAGAAAAGGAGAGGAGAGACGCCAAAATGGATTTCACCTTAACGAAGGAGCAGCTGCTGATCCAAAAGATGGCCAGGGATTTTGCCCAGCAGGCCATAAAACCGGTAGTGGAACAGATTGAGAAGGAGAATGCGGTCCCGGCGGAAATACTGCAGGGATTGGCGGAACTCGATCTATTCGGTCTGGCCATGCCCGAGCAATATGGCGGGGCCAATGCGGGCTATGAAAGCTATGTTCTGGCGATGGAGCAGATAGCCCGGGTTTGCACCGGCCCAGCTATGATCATATCAGCCCACAGCCTCGGATTGGGAGCGATCAGCAATTTCGGCAGTGATGAACAAAAAGCGCAGTATATGCCCAAAAGCTGTAAAGGCGAGCATATCGCTTCCTTTGCCTTTACGGAACCGGGCACCGGTTCTGACCCCAAACAGTTGACCACCAGCGCCGTCAAAGACGGAGACTATTATGTAATTAACGGCACCAAGAGGTTCATTTCCAATGCCAGCTATCCCGGACCGCTGGTGTTGTTCGCCATCGAATCAGAGAGCGGCAAACCGACTGCTTTTATCGTAGACAAACTCTGCCCCGGCTACTCGGTATCCCAGCCCTGGGATAAGCTGGGCTGGCATGGCGGGGACCTGGTCGATATTTACTTGAAGGATGTGAAGGTCCCGGCGGCCAATGTTCTCGGCCAGGCGGGCGACGGTTACCCCATTCTCCAGTACGGAATCGCCTATGGCAAGATCGGCATGAATTCAGTAGCTCTGGGCACCACCCTGGCTGCTTATGAGGAGGCCGTGCATTACGCCAAGGAAAAGACCCACCGCGGGCAGCCTATTGCCAAGTTCCAGGCTATTCAGCTCAAGATCGCGGAAATTGCCATGTTGTATGAATCCTCCCGCTGGATGGCCTACCGCCTTGGGTTCCTGGCCAACAAGCCCAAAAGCTATCGTGATTTTGCCAAGGAAGCGGCCCTGTCCAAAGTAGTAGTGGGACGCAATGCCATGGAAGCAGCCCGGCATGCCATGGATATTCATGGCTCTTACGGCTTGATGAACGATTACGAAATCGCCCGGATCTACCGCGATGCTGCCATGGGGCCCCAGGTCGAAGGGGTGTTGGACATGCAGAAGATCATTGTGGCCGGGGATATTCTGTTCGGATAAAACCGTGCGGCAAGATTATACAAAATTAGTAATTAACCGATTGATTAGAAATGTCGGTTCAGGAGGGAAGGATCCAATGAATATTGTAGTGGCCATGAAACAGATTCCGGATCTTCAACAGATTCGGATCCGCAACCGGCAGCCGGTACTGGACGATGTGCCCTTGACGTTTGGCAACATAGATAAAAACGCTCTGGAGGCGGCGGTGCAGCTCAAAGAAGCAGCCGGCGGACAGGTCATCGTGCTGTGCGCCGGTTCGGCCGAACTGGAAGACACGGTCAAGGAGGCCCTGGCGGCCGGAGCCGATGAAGCCAGGCTGGTGATCTGCGAAGGCGAGCTGGAAAGCAGCCAGAGCGCCAGGCTGATTGCCGCAGCCGTCAAACAGATGGAAGCCGTGGATCTGATCCTGTTTGGAGAGGGAAGCGGCGACAATTACTCCTCCCAGGTCAGTTCGCGAGTCGCTCAGATTCTGGGCTTGCCTCAGGTTGCTTATGCCAATAATATTCAGGCAGAAGGCGGCGCTTTACGGGTAACCCGTTCCCTGGAGGACTGTGAAGAAATACTGGAGCTTCAACTGCCGGCGGTGGTGTCGGTGACGGCCGACATCAATGAAGCCCGCATCCCCTCGGTCACCCAGATCTTAAAGGCGGGGAGAAAGCCCAAAGAAACCCTTGACATCGGGCAGCTGGGCATTGCCCTGCCGGCCGCCGGGGTTGAAACTTTAAGCAACCTGGCGCCTGAGACCGAGCGCAAACAGGTCGTTGTCAAGACGGTGGCCGACCTGGTCAAAGCGCTGGAAACCGAAGGCTTTGGGGGGAGGGGATAAGATGGCCGGAATACTGATATTCAGTGAGAAAACCAAATTGGCCCTGGAGCTGGCATCGGCCGCCCGCGAGCTGAGCGCGGTAAATCCGGGAGAAATATACGCATTGTGCATCAATGACCAGCAGGAGGCCGCGGAATTGTCGGACAGGGGCCTGGCTGCCTATTTGCTCAACAATCCCGGCTTATCCACTGCCGATACCGCCCTTACGGCAGCCGCCCTGCTGGCCCTGGCCAATCAATTGGGCGTTGATACCATACTGCTCTCCTCCGACCGGCGCGGCAAGGAACTGGCCGGCCGGATAGCTGAAGCCTGGGAGGCGGGATGTTTGACCGACGTCAAGGGATTCAGCGTCCAGGACGGACAGCTAGCATTTGTCAGGAACGCGTTGGGCGGAGCAACGGTTGCCACTCAGATCATAAAGACGGAGCGCAAGCTCATCGCCTTTACACCCCGGGCCTTTGCGCCGGTTGAGGGCGGCGGGGGCAGTGTTTTGCCCTTCGAATTCGACATCCCGGCGCCTTCCATCAAAGTGCTGGAGACCAGAAGCAAAGCCGGAGACATGGTGGATATTCAAGGAGCCGAGCGGCTGGTGATAGTCGGTCAGGGTGTGGAAAACCAGAGTGACTTAAGCTTGGTGGAACAAATCGCCAGGGCTCTGGGTGCGGAGATTGCCTGTTCCAAGCCGGTGGCCAGCGACAAGAAATGGCTGTCCGAAGAGCGGATCGTAGGTCTTTCCGGCAAGATATGCAAGCCGGAAGCGGCGATAATACTGGGTGTTTCGGGGCAGGTGCAGTTTACGGTCGGCATCCGCGAAGCCCAGGTCATTTTCTCCATTAATAATGACGAGAACGCCTATATGAACAAAATATCCGATTATATACTGGTGGCGGATCTTAAAGATGCCTTACCCGAGCTGGTCAAGGCCCTGGCCTAGCATCGCTGCACAAGTTGTATAATATATGCGGCCGGGCGCTGCGGGCGTCCGTTTAAAGGTCTTAATCGGCCTGTAGACTATAAATACTATAAGGGGGATATCACAATGGCCAATGATACAGTAATAGTAACGAAAAAAGGCGGCATCTGCACCATCACCATGAACCGCCCCCAATCAATGAACGCCTTGAACGGGGACCTGATGACAGGCCTGCTGGATGCGGTTCAGCAGTGCTATGACGAAAGCGTCAGAGCGGTTGTGCTGACCGGAGCCAGCAAAGCCTTCTGCCTGGGCGGGGATATAGCATGGGCCAACACCTATGGCGACGGAGACCGGCAGGCTTTCTTTAGAGATTTTACCGTTCCCCTGGCCCGTATGATTTCCGATATGCGGCAGCTGCCCAAACCGATTATCGCTGCCGTGAACGGTATATGCGCCGGAGTCGGAATGAGTTTTGCCGCGGCCTGCGATATTCGCATCTGCCATTCCCAGGTGGTTTTCAAACAGGCCTACACCGGCGTGGGCATCAGCCAGGACGGCGGCTTCAGCCAGATGGTGCCTTTGATTGTAGGACTGGGCAGAGCCAGCGAAATGGTCTTCCTGGATGAAGTGATAACTGCCGAAAAGGCCCTGGACTGGGGATTTGTGAATAAGGTGGTGGCTCCCGAGGAGTTTGCCACCGAGGTTGAAAAAATGGCTGCCAAACTGGCCAGCGGAGCGACCCAAGCCTTTGCCTCCTCCAAGGCTTTGATGAACAAAGCCCTGCTGCCCTTCCTGGAAGTCCAACTGGAGGCAGAACGCGCCGGGGTTATGGCTACATCCCTCACCGACGACTACAAGGAAGGGATTGCTGTTTTTACCGGGCAAAAGAAAAAACCGGAATTCATGGGAAAATAATATAAGCTTACAGCTGGACACCTTGACACTGGCCTGATTATGGCATTTAATTATTAAAGTATTTAATTCGTCCATGAATAGTCAAGATGTAAACTAATTGAGCTTGAGGGGTTTATCAGAATGCTTAATTTTACTACTTTTTGGTGCTTCCGGCTGAACGCCCTGTCGCGCAAGGTGAGCCGGCTTTATAACAACCGCTGTATTGAGCATGGCGTTACCGCGGCGCAGTCTTTTGTGATATTTGATGTAATGGACCATGAAGGCACCAGTGTCAAAGACATTGCCGCCCGTATCCAGCTGGATAGTCCCGCCGTAACCGGATTAATAGACCGTCTGGTTAAGGAGGGTCTGGTAGAAAGAAAGGAAGATCCGGAAGACCGGCGAAGCCTGAAGATTTACCTGACTCCCAAAGGCCGGGTCCTGGTGGACAGTAAATTAGTTCCCATGGCCCTGGATTTCAACCGGTTCATACGAAGTATGGTCGCTCCGGAAATATCAGGCGATTTTCAACGCTCCCTGGATCTTTTCGATCAAGAGGTAAGCAAGGCTGCTGAATAATTATCGGAAGACCTATCACTAAAAAGCATCCCTTTGGGTCGGCCTGCCTGACAGGCGGCCCGAAGTGGACCATTAATGCCGCTTATTATCCTGTCTTTCCACCCGATAAACGACCTACCGCGTCTTGTACGGCAGCGGTAAAATCGATAAAATTATTACAATAACAAAATATTGGTACAACAAGTTTGCTGGTTAAGATCCCATCATAAACCTTATCTCGAAAGAGGTGAAGAGTATGGAGAAGTTTGATGTAATTGTTGTAGGGGCGGGCCTGGCTGGTTTGGCGGCAGCCTACACCCTGGCCCAGGAAGGCCTGGAGGTTCTGGTCCTGGAAAAGGGCGACTATCCCGGGGCCAAAAACGTGACCGGGGGGCGTTTGTATGTCAATCCGGTGCGGGATTTGTTCCCTGAACTGTGGGCCAAAGCTCCCCTGGAGAGGCCTATCGTACACGAGGAAGTGGCGGTCTTTGCGCGTGAACGGTCTTTGACCGTCTCCTATACCGGAGACGAACTCAGGCAGGAACCCTACCAGAGCTATAGCATATTGAGGGCTAAATTCGATCGCTGGTTTGCGGGGCAGGCTGAAAAAAAAGGCGCTATGCTTATCACCAAGAGCCGGGTGGATGAGCTAATTATGGAAAACGGCCGGGTGATCGGCGTCAGAACCGGGGGAGACGAATTGGGGGCCGATGTAATCATAGCCGCCGATGGAGTGCTGTCCCTGACGGCTGAGCAGGCCGGCCTGCGCCGGCCGGGAGATCCGCACCACTACGCGGTGGGATTTAAAGAAGTGATCGAACTGGAGCGCGGCGTGATCGAAGACCGCTTTAACCTGACCGGCGACGAGGGGGCGGCCCGCCTCTTTATGGGCGAAGTAACCCGCGGTAAGTTCGGGGGCGGTTTTCTCTACACCAACCGGGAAAGCCTGAGCCTGGGTATAGTGGTCGGCATCAAGGACCTCTATGAGGCCGAACCGGCTGTTCAAGCACCCCAGCTCCTGGATGATTTCAAGCAGCGTCCGGAAATAGCCCGGTTGATCCAGGGCGGTCAGACGGTTGAGTATTCAGCCCATGTAATACCGGAAGGCGGGTTGAAATCCTTTGCCCGGCTGTATGGCGACGGAATTCTGGTGGCTGGAGATGCGGCCGGTTTTTCGATGAATATAGGGGTAAGCGTTAGGGGGATGGAATACGCGCTGGCATCGGGTTATTACGCCGCCCAGGCGGTGTTAAAGGCCCGGGAAAACAGTGACTTCAGCGCCGCCGGCTTGAAGGTCTATCAGGACCTGCTGGATGCCAGTTTTGTAATGAAGGACTTCCAGAGCTTCCAGGACGCTCCCCAGGCCCTGGAAAACCCGAGATTCTTCCAATATTATCCCGAACTGGCGGGGAATATAATGAAAGATCTATACGCGGTCCCGGCCGGACCCAAAGATAAACTGTATCCAACCATAAAAAAATACCTGGGCTTCGGTAATCTATGGGCTATGTTCGGCGACTTGAGAAAGGTGATGAAAATATGAGCGAGATCATGGGACTTAAAGCCAAATTGGGTCTGGATGTTTTTAAGCCCGATGCCAGGCCTCATATTAGCATTAAACCGGGAATGGAGCGCGATCCCCGTTTGAAGAGGGCGGTGCTGGTATGCCCGGCCGGTCTCTATAGCCTGAACGCGGCCGGGGAAGTCGAGTTTACCATCGACGGCTGCCTGGAATGCGGCACCTGCCGCCTGGCCTGCGGGACCGAAGTGCTGGAGTGGAGCTACCCGGTGGGAGGCTTCGGAGTGCAATTCCGTTTCGGATAGAGCTCAGTCGGGCCGAAGTCTGTTTTAGAACGGGCATTTTAAAAGAATACCGGCCATCACCGGGAGAGGGTGTTTATGGCTGAACCAGGGGCGAATCACTGCCAGGGCAGTACGATGCGTCCCTTTTCGTTTGGCTCAAGAAAATAGCGGGTATTATCCTCGTTAATAAATCAAGATCTTCCTTCCGGCGCATATACATATTAGAAAGCCTAATCCGATTGAAATGATTTTGCCTGGCCGGGAAGGAGTGGGAGCCTTGAACGAGGATTTCGCCAGCCTTATCAAAAATGATCGCGAGAGCCGCAGGAGCCAGTTTTTCGAAGGCAGTTTCCTGGAGTACTTGAATCTGGTTAAAAGCCAGCCCGAACTGGTCATGCTGGCCCATGAGCGCCTTTACCGGCTCATCAACGAGCCGGGCGTGCAGACCATCAAATGTGAAGACGATCCCCGACTGAAGCGCATCTACGGCAACGAAAGCATACGCAAATACCGGTTTTTTGACGGCGATTTTTACGGAATTGACGCTACTATTATGGAAATAGTGCGCTATTTTCATTCCGCTGCCATGAAGGGAGAAGAATCGCGGCAGGTTCTGTACCTGGTGGGCCCGGTGGGGTCGGGCAAGTCGTCCATTATGGAAAGCTTAAAAAGGGTGCTGGAACAGTCTCCGCCGGTTTATGTTTTAAAAGGGTGCCCCATGCGGGAAGAACCCCTGCATCTCATACCCAAACACCTGCGTTCTCAATTCGAGGAGGCCCTGGGGGTAAATATCGAGGGCGAACTCTGCCCGGTCTGCAGGTACCGTCTGGTAAACGAATACCGCGGGGAGTACGAGAACTTCCCGGTGACCAGCAGCGGCTTCTCGATCCGCTCCCGCAAGGGGATCGCGGTGGTTCCCCCGGTGGATCCCAATAATCAAGACGCTTCGGTCCTGGTAGGATCGGTAGATATTTCCAAGATGGACCTCTATCCGGAAGACGATCCCCGGGTTTTATCCTTAAACGGGGCCTTTAATGCGGGCAACCGGGGATTGGTGGAATTTATAGAAATCTTTAAAAACGACGTCGAGTACCTGCATACCATTCTGACCGCCACCCAGGAAAAATCCATACCCTCTCCGGGCAAGGGCTCGATGATCTACTTTGACGGCATCATCCTGGCCCATTCCAATGAAGCGGAATGGAACAAGTTTAAGTCCGATCACACCAATGAAGCGATTTTGGACCGCATCGTCAAGGTCGAGGTGCCCTATTGCCTGGAACTGGACCAGGAGGTCAAGATCTATAAAAAGATCCTCAAAAAGAGCAACTATCGAGCCCATATCGCGCCCCACACCATTGAAGTAGCCTCCATGTTCGCCATAATAAGCCGGCTCAATGAATCCAATAAAGTGGATATGGTGAGCAAGATGAAGGTGTACAATGGCGAAGAGATCATCCAAAAGGACGCCACCCAGAAGATAGACATCAAGGAGCTGCGTGAGGAAGCAGGCCGGGAAGGCTACAAGGGGATATCCACCCGCTTCATCATGAAGGCCATCGACAATGCGCTGTCGGAATCGGAGCACGATTGCATCAACCCCATTATCCTGCTGGAGACCCTGATCAAAGCGGTGCGCAACAGCGACAGCGGTGAGGAGGAAAAGAAAAAATACCTGGCTTACCTGCAGGATCACATTAAAAAAGAGTACCACCGGATCCTGGAGAAAGAGGTCACCAAAGCCTTTATTTACGGCTACCGGGAGCAGGCCGAGACCCTGTTCAACAACTACCTGGATCACGCTGAGGCCTATGTAAACAAGGTAAAACTAAAAGACCGCAATACCGGCGAGGAGCTTGAGCCTGACGAACCGTTTCTGGAGTCCATCGAAGGCCAGCTAGGTCTCACCGGCAGCGCGGCGCGCGGTTTCAGACATGACGTGACCGCCTATATGTTTTCCCTCCTGCGCAGCAAGAAGACCATCGACTACGGCTGCTATGAGCCGCTGCGGGAGGCCATTGAGAAAAAGCTGACCTCCTCGGTGCGCGAGCTGTCCCGGATCATCACCCGGGCCCGGGTCAGAGACGGCGAACAAAATGAGAAATACAACGCCATGGTTCAGGCCATGAAAGAAAACGGCTACTGCGACCACTGCTGCAACGTGGTATTGAAATACGCCGCCAACAACCTGTGGAAAGATTAAAATAGTTTAATATAAATAGGGAAAATGAGTTGGAGGACGGCTCTCCGACTCATTTTTCTTTGTCTTGTGTTTATTGGCAAGCTTATTGAAATGAGTTGAAAAACCGTCCCCCTAACTCATTCCGCCTCCCTGGCTTGTTTGGGAAAATTTTACCCGGGCAGGAAAAGAGCCGCCGGATGTAGAATGAACAATACAGAACAATTGTTCCGGGTAGCCGCTTATGACATAAAGCCGCTCCGGGATTTGATAAAAGAACCGCTGGAGGTAGATAGAGGGATGGAACAGGCAATTTTGGCGGCTTTGGTCATACTGGCCGTAGTATTGTTGTTTTTCGTGGTTCAGCTGCGTTCACAGGTGGGCGCTCTGCGGGATGCCCTGACGCAAATCAATTCCAACGCTGAACTGGCTGAGAAGAGCCGGGAGAACACCCGGAGCCTGATCCGGGAAGAAATAGCCCGCAACCGGGAAGAAATGAACAGCATGGGCAAAGGCCTCCGGGAAGAAGTGGGGGGCAGCATCAAAGGCCTGCAGGAACTCCTGGTGACCGGCATGGGGCAGATCAGCGCCGGGCAGAAAAGCCAGCTGGACAGCTTCGCCAGCCAGTTAAACGGCTTCATGCAGACCACTGATCAGAAGCTGGAGAATATGAGAACTGTCCTGGACGGTAAATTGCAGAGCATGAGCGAGACTACCGGCAAGGAGCTCAAGCTCATGAGCGACTCCATGGCCAGCCGCCTTACCGGTATGTCCGAACTGCAGCAGAGGCAGCTGGGCGAGTTTTCGCAGCAGATCGGGAACCTCACCGCCAGCAACGAGAAAAAACTGGAGCAGATGCGGGAAACCGTGGAAAACCGGGTCAAAGAGCTGCAGGTTAACAACGCCCAGAAGCTCGATGAAATGCGGGTGGTGGTGGATGAGAAACTGCACGCCACCCTGGAACAGCGCCTGGGAGAATCTTTTAAGCTGGTTAGCGATCGCTTGGAACAGGTGCACAAGGGTTTGGGCGAAATGCAGAACCTGGCGGCCGGGGTGGGCGATCTGAAAAAGGTTTTGACCAATGTAAAGACCCGCGGGACCTGGGGCGAGATGCAGCTGGGGAACATTCTGGAGGATATTCTGACCCCCGACCAGTACGCGGCCAACGTTGCGGTAAAGAAGAATTCGGAGCGGGTTGAATATGCCATAAAACTGCCCGGACCTGATAGCGAGGGGGATGGGCTGTGGTTGCCGATTGACGCCAAATTCCCCATGGAAGATTACTACCGGCTCATCGAAGCCTATGAACTGGCTGATGCCGCCCAGATAGACCAGGCGGTCAAGGTACTGGAGCTTCGCATAAAGACCAAGGCCAAGGAAATAGCCTCCAAATACATAGAGCCGCCGGCCACAACCGATTTTGCCATCATGTTCCTACCCACCGAAGGCCTTTATGCCGAGGTCTTGCGCCGGCCCGGGCTGTTTGAAAGCCTGCGCCTGGAGCACCGGGTCAGCGTGGCCGGACCCACCACCCTGGCGGCCATTGTCAGCAGCCTGTCAGTGGGCTTTAGAACCCTGGCCATTCAGAAGCGCTCCAGCGAAGTATGGGCGGTTCTGGGCGCGGTGAAGACCGAGTTCGGCAAGTTCGGAGCAGTCCTCGAAAAGACCCAGAAGAAGCTGCAGGAAGCCAGCCACACCATAGACGAAGCGGCTAGGAGATCCAGAGCCATGGAAAGAAGGCTGAGAACGGTCGAGGCCCTGCCCGAAACCGAGGCGGCGGCTATGCTGAGCGGGACAGCCGTTGACGAGATTGCCGGAGCCCAGGAAGAAATTGATTAAGCCCTCAAAAAACTGGGGAAGTCCAGGGGGCTATTTATTAGATGAATTTAGGAAGAAGATAAAGGCAATGGAATAAAATATAATTGCTGCAAAAAAACCGATTACTGTAGCATAATTGATAATCCGACCTGCTGTAATAGCAAAAATTAGCGATAAAGAACCAATACCCAAAAAAAGACTCCCATAATTTTTCAAAATAAGCTCTCCCCCTATTAGTAATTATTCAAACGATAAATTACGGGGAGGTATTGTGGGAAGAACGTTTATGTTCCTCCCACATACATCCTCCATCATTGTAACGAGTAGAAACTACGTTCCTAAATTAATTAACTGTTGCTTGTTAATAACAATATGCCAAACAATATCCTGCAATAAAACTTAGTCCATATACTGTTGCCGCTGCACAAGCAGAACAGCCTGGTGGATTAGGTAAATCTATGCAAACAAAAGTGCAAACTGATCCAATCAATGATATTACATAAAGAGGCACGCCTTGGTCTCTTAAACATTGTTTAAAGCATTCCCAAAAGCTACCTCTTGAAGCTAACTGGGAGTTTGTTATGTCGGTTTTACTACCGTCAGGATTTATACTCCACCCTTCGACTATTGTTCCATCTTCTTGCATTGTCAAATGTAAAACTTTATTATTATCCTTTATGAAAGCACCTTCATACAAATTATCCATTTTATTAAAAATAACTGCCATTGTTTCTAACAATGTACCATCTTTCTTATTAAAACGAGCTGCATAAAAACTGAATTTACTACTGGTATTATCGTTTATTGGAATAAACGCAATAACATTACCATCACCATATGCTTCATCAAAATCTCTTACAGTGATGTTATCAGTATCCAATTGATATTGGTTAATAATTCCTTCAGTTGAGGCTAATTGTATTACAGTCGCTTTGTAGATTTCTGCATCATATCCAATTATCTCTGGAATTACTTTTGGAGCATCAAGAACCTTCGCATTTGTAGCTGCATTAACAAATACAATTCCCGCTATAGCAGGTGATGCCAATATTGCAATAGCTAACAAAAATGCAACAAATCCTTGCCAAGACTTGTTGATCATTTTAATCATGTAAATCCCTCCCTTAATAAACTTAATTTTTCTTCCGATAACTCTTGTTATCACAGTATTTCATTTTGTTAACGAAGATTGTTTCTCTTGAATATTACATCTTTGTGTAATTATGGGTTTGAGTGAGTAACAT
>Ga0228535_1001651_pt1 | contig 30547 bp, 25 predicted proteins | sample SJ1metagenome_FD_168457 | JGI IMG/M metagenome (GOLD analysis project Ga0228535, IMG submission 168457) | Enriched culture of PCE-dechlorinating microbial communities from Ithaca, New York, USA - SJ1 | ecosystem: Engineered > Modeled > Simulated communities (microbial... > Unclassified | place...
CGTCGATGAATCCTCCGCAGGCCGGCGATCCCTACAAGTACGAATCCGGCTCGACCACCCACTTCTCCGTGATGGACAAGGAAGGCAACATGGTCGCCGTGACCAAGACGATCAACTACTTCTTCGGCTCCGGCGTCGTGATCCCCGGCTGGGGCTTCATCATGAACGACGAGATGGACGACTTCGTGGCGACCCCCGGTTCGGTCAATTCCGTAGAGCCCGGCAAAAGGCCGCTTTCCAGCATGAGCCCGACACTCGTCCTCGATTCGGAGGGACGCTCGTTCATGACCATCGGCTCTCCCGGCGCCACCCGCATATTCCCGACTGTCGCGCAGGTCATCTCGAATGTCATCGATTTCGGATTCCCCATTCAGGAAGCGATACTGGCTCCGCGCGTCTACCAGGCGGCGTCCGGCGATCTGCACCTCGAGGGGCGCTATCCGGTCAGCGCGCTCGACGGCATCAAGAAGCTCGGGCATGGTGTTTCCATTCACGGTGACTGGGATTCCTATTTCGGCGGAGTGCACGCGATCGTCTACGATTATGATGCGGGCTTGCTCTACGGTGGCGCAGACCCGCGCCGCGACGGACAGGCTGCAGCGTTCTGAGTTCTGCATCGTGCGCAGGCGGCATGCCGCCTGCGCTGTCTCTGTGATCTTCAGCCGGCCGCCGCAACATGGGCCGGCTGTTTTTAAGTTGAGCTTTTTATTCGAGTTTTTGCACACGGAAAGGGGTTTTTATGAAACGCTCCAAGATTATCATGATCGTGGCCGCGGCGGTGATGGCGGCGTGTATGCCGCTTTCGCTGGCGGCGTTCAACCTGAAAGCGCCGATCGCCACACCGCCGGCGCTCCTCACTTCGATTGGCCAAAGCGCGGATGTCGAGATGGCAAAGGCGATAATGAACCGGGCGAAGCTCAGTTTCTCCATGGATTCGCTCGTAAAGGCCCAGGCGCTTGCGAGCACGAACGCCAAGACCCTCATCGTTGTCATCGGCGGTTCGTCGAAGGGGCTTGGCGCCGCGGGCATTTCCGCGGACGCGGAGCTGGAGCGGGCAAAGGCCCTGCTCGCCGAGGCCAAAAAGCGCGGTATGAAGATCATTGGCCTGCACATCGGCGGTGAGGCGCGGCGCGGCGAGCTCTCCGACCGCTTTATCAATATGGCGGTGCCTCAGTGCGACTACTTCATCGTCGTCGAAGAGGGCAATGGTGATGGCCTCTTCACGAAGCTCTGCGGAACGAAGATCCCTCTCGATACTGTCCAGAAAATTTCGCAGGTCGGCGGGCCATTGGCGGCAGCCTTTACCAAATAGCGAGGCATAACGTGTCACAGGAATTTTGGCTTTTTATTCTGATGGTCGGCGTATTCGCGGCGGGTTGTTTTGCGCTCAAGTGGCCGGTGTCCGTGTCGATGCTGGTTGCCTCGGTCGCGGGCGCGCTCGCCGGTGGAGTCCAGGATCCGGTGCGGCACCTGGTTGAAGGTACCTTTGGGTATGTCGATACAATATTGACCATCGCCACCGCGATGATGTTCATGACCGGATTCAAGGATTCCGGGGCCCTGGAGGCTCTGACCGCCGCGGTGATCAAGAAGTTCAACAAATGGCCCGGGATTCTGATGATTCTCCTCACCTTCGTCATCATGGTGCCGGGAATGATTACGGGCAGTTCGACCGCGTCGGTGCTGACGGCGGGCGCGGTGGTGGCGCCGATGTTCGCCTCGATGGGGATGACCGCCGTCGAATCCGGAGCTCTCATTTCGATTGCGGCGATTCTGGGCATGATCGCTCCTCCGGTGAACATCCCGGCGATGATCATCGGCGGCGGCATCGACATGCCCTATGTCGGATTTGAACTGCCACTCATTCTGCTCACCTTCCCGCTCGCGATCGTATTCGCACTCTGGTTCGGCTGGAGGAAGGTGCGGCACATCGATCGCTCCAAAGTGCTCGCCTCGCTCGATTTTTCGACACTGAACCAGTATGGCGGCTGGCGGCTTTTTTCGCCGCTCATCCTCATCTTCGTGCTGATGATCCTCGACAAGGCCGTGCCGAGCATATTCGGCCTCGGCATGCCACTCATCTTCATGCTGTGTACAATGCTGACATGGATCACGGGCAAACGCTTCAACATACTGCAGTCCGCAAAGAAATCGATCGAGGACGTGCTTCCCGTGTTGGGCATTCTTGTGGGTGTGGGTATGTTCATCCAGATCATGACGGCGACGGGCGTGCGCGGCTTTATCGTGGTCAATGCGCTCTCGGTGCCGCCTGCCCTCCTCTATGTGATGATCGCGGTCTCAATTCCGCTCTTCGGCGCGATTTCGGCCTTCGGCTCTTCGAGCGTCCTCGGCGTGCCATTCATGCTGGCGCTCCTGAGCCAGGACCAGATCATCGCGGCGGCCTCGCTCTCGCTGATCGCGGCCATCGGCGATTTCATGCCGCCAACGGCGCTTGCGGCGATTTTCGCCGCCAAGGTGGTGGGGCTCGAGAAGTATGGCACGGTGCTGAAAAAGCTTGTGGTTCCGACACTGATAATCATTGTGTATGCCATACTGTTCATCGTGTTCTCCAAGCAGATCAGGGCTGTGTTATAGGAGGGTGCCCATGTTCTACATTTATCTTGTGATATTGGCGGCGGTGCTCGCGCTGACTGTCTGGGTGCTTTTCGACACGAAGAAGTTTTCGCTGCAGATAACGGCCGCCATGGTGATTGTGCCGCTTCTGCTCAGGCTTTTGATGATTAAATGAGGGCGGCCATGCAGAAACATACGATTACGGCGATTATTTGTCTTGCCGGAGCCCTTGTGGCTTCGGCGCTTGCCGGCGCTTCTTTTCTCTCGATGAGAAAGCCCGACCTGATTGTGAGCGGTCCCGGCGTGACCGAGAAAAAGATGCTCTCGGAATGGTTCCCCGGATTGAAGGGAACGGCCGGCGACACGGAAGTCTATATATTGAAAGGCGCCGACGATGGAACCTCGATGCTCATCCTCGGCGGCACACACCCCAACGAACCGTCGGGGCACCTTGCCGCAATACTGTTCATAGAGAATGTCGTGCCCAGTACGGGCACCCTCTATGTCATTCCCCGCGCAAACGCCTCCGGTTTTACCGCGAACGACCCGCAGGAAGGCGCGCCCCAGCGCTTCACCATTCAGACGCCCAACGGCCCGCGCGTATTCAGCTATGGATCGAGGGCGACCAACCCCATACACCAGTGGCCCGACCCCAACGTCTACATCCACGCTTCGTCCGGGCAGACACTCTCCGGAAGCGAGACCCGCAACCTCAACCGCGGCTACCCGGGCCGTCCCGACGGCACGCTCACCGAGAAGGTCTGTTACGGCATAGTCCAGCTCATCAAACGGCAGAACGTGACCATAACGGTCGACCTGCACGAAGCTTCGCCGGAGTACCCCGTCATCAACGCGATCGTCGCGCACCCGAAGGCCATGCAGCTCGCGTCGGACACGGTGCTCGGCCTCGAAATGCAGGACATCAAGATCAGCCTCGAACCCTCGCCCGTCAACCTGCGCGGACTCACGCACCGCGAGCTGGGCGATTTCACCGACACCCTGCCGCTGCTCATGGAGACCGCGAATGCCTCGCAGGGGCGGCTCCGCGGCCGGACAGACGAGGCCCTCGTGCTGACGGGCAAGGACAAATGGTACGTCCGCGCAGCCAAGCTCGGCCGGCTCTATGTGCCCTACGACGAGAACGGCCACCCCCTCGAAGAGCGCGTCGGCAGACATGTGACGGCGATCGGGGAAATACTCACGTCCTGGAATCTGGAGCACCCCGAAGCGCCCCTGGAAGTCGAGAATATTCCGGGCTATGAGGATCTGCTCACGAAGGGAGTGGGAGCGTATCTGCTGCCGGTGGCGGCACGATAGCATAAAGGGGGACAGAACCAAGATGGCGCCCGCCGGAATTCGTTCCGCGGGCGGCATCAAAATGAAGGGGCGCGGCTGAAGCGGCGCCGAGAGAAAGACCGCGCGTCGCTCTTTAAAAAGGGGCGCCATGGCTAAAAGGCCGCGCCCCCTTTACTTTTACGGAAGTGTCTTCTTTTTGCCGAGGCATCATCCCTGTCGCGCAAGCAGCGGCTCCAGAGCCGCATCGATCTTCTTCAGCACCTCCGGCGTCAGCTTTGGCAGCACATCGAGCGCGCCGAGGTTCTCTTCGAGCTGGGAGAGGCGGCTTGCGCCCGTGATGACCGTGCTCACGTTCGGATTGTGCGCGACCCAGGCGAGGGCGAGCTGGCTCATCGTGCAGCCGAGCGATTCGGAAATTGGGCGCAGTTTTTCGATGATCGCGATGACCTCATCGTGGTACCAGCGTTCCTTGAGCCAGTCATATCCCGGAAGCGCAAAGCGCGAGTCCTTGGGGATGCCGTCTCTGTATTTGCCCGACAAGAGGCCCGAGGCCAGGGGGCTGAATGTGGTGAGGCCGAGGCCGGTGCCATCGTAGAGGCGCGCGAATTCCTTTTCGACCTTTGTGCGAACGAGCATGCTGTACTGCGGCTGCTCCATCTGCGGTTTTCTGAGATTGCGTTTGTCGGCGATCTCCCATGCCTCGCGGATCTGTTCAGCAGACCACTCGCTCGTGCCCCAGTAGAGCGCCTTGCCGGAGGAGACGATGTCATGCATGGCCCAGACAGTCTCTTCGATCGGAGTGTCGGGGTCGGGGCGGTGGCAGAAAAGGAGGTCGACATACTTCATGCCGAGGCGGTCGAGGCTCCCTTCGATGCCTTCGAGGAGATATTTGCGGTTGAGCGTGTTCTTCTCGTTCGGGCCTTCGTTGATGCCCCAGAAGAGCTTGGTTGAGACGAGGTATGAGCCGCGCCTGAAACCGAGTTTGCGGAAGGCCTGGCCCATGATGGTTTCGGACTTGCCGCCCGCGTAGACTTCGGCGTTGTCGAAGAAATTGATGCCGTGGTCGTAGGCATATTTGATCATCGGTGTTGCGGTGTCGACGTCAACCTGCGAACCATAGGTGACCCATGAGCCGAGCGACAGCACTGACACTTTGATTCCGGCGGAACCTAATCGGCGATACAGCATTGCAGGACTCCTTTTGAGCATTGTGCGGGCCCGGCGCATGGAGCGCGTCACAGGCGGGACATCGCAGCGGCCGCAACACCGGGACGCCGGCAGGCCTCCCGGGCAAACAGTCCTCCATCCCTCGCCTAGAATTGAGCCCTGCCTAAAAACATACTACACTGAATGGCGAAAGGAAAGATTTTTGATGCCGTCGACCGACAATATATTCAAAATCCTCCATATGTCCGACCTTCATCTGGGCAAAAGTCTGAGGTCGCAGGACCTCGCCGAGGATCAGGCCTATGTGCTCGGCCAGATTGTGCGGCGGGCGGAGGAACGTGCGCCCGATCTTGTCATCATCTCGGGCGATGTGTTCGACCGCAGCATTCCTTCGGAGAGCGCCCAGACAATGTTCGGCCGTTTCATGGCCGACCTTCGGCGCGCCCTGCCGGAACAGGCCCGCACCCTCGTCATTCCGGGAAACCACGACTCGCCGCGCCGCATCGCATTTGCGGCGGAACTGTTTGAAGCGGTCGGCATCCATCTGGTGAGCGATATAAGGTGCGACCCTGCGCTGGTGCTGGAAAGGGGTGGGAAGCGGGCGGCAGTGTGGGCGCTGCCCTTCGTGACCCACGGCGCCTACCATGAGTTCCGGCGGAGTCTGCCCGAGGACACGCCTGCGGATGCCTCCGGCGACGGCTCCATGGCGGAGCGCGTGGCGGGTATCGTCGCGCACCTCCGTCCCCGTTTCGGCGAGTATGACCTGAATATTCTCGCGGCGCACTGCTATGTCCGTGGAGCCGCGCTCTCCGAATCGGACACCGCGTTCATCGGAGGGACGGAGGCGGTGCCGGCTTCCCTATTCGATGGTTTTGACTATGTCGCGCTGGGGCACCTGCACCGGATGCAGGCTCTGTCCCCGAAGATGTGGTATTCGGGTGCGCCCATGGCGATGTCCTTCGGGGACGGAGGCAGCGATAAAGGCCTTCTGTATACCGAACTCGGCGCGGCGACGGCTCCGAAGGTCGAGCCGGTCATGCTCGAGCCCCTGCGCGCGTTCAGGCGCGTGCGCGGCAGTTTCGCGGAACTGACGGCGGAGTCATCCGCCCCCAGTTCGGATTACATGGAAGTGATCCTGACGGATGATAACCCTGTCTATAACGCGTTCAATGAGCTTGCCGCGCATTTCCCCAATCTCGCTTCCGTACGCCAGGAAGCCTTTGAAAGAATGGCTGCCGGAACGGGGTCCGATGGCCTGCCCGTCGACGAGGCACTTTCGGATACGGAAAATCGGCAGGCGCTCGGTCTGTTGCAGGGGGATGCGCGCCACGCCGCGGCCCTGAGAGACTTCGCCTCCTTTGCACGATGCATCCTCGAAGAGCCGCCGCCGGAAGAGATGGTGAAGGCCTTCGAGTCGCTCCTCTCGGAAGCGGAACAGGAGCTCGCATGAGGCCGCTGACACTCTCCTTCGAACACTTTGGCCCCTACCGCCAGCGCCAGGACATAGATTTTTCCGCCCTCGACGATTTTTTTCTCATCTACGGCAAGACAGGCTCCGGCAAAACCACCATCTTCGATGCGATCGCGTATGCACTGTACGGCGAGGCCGTCGGGGGACGGAGCAATCTCGAGCGCGAACTCGTCTCTCGCTTTTCCCCCGCAGGGAGCAGGCCCTGGGTCGAATTCGAATTTTTTGCCTCGTCAGCCCGCTGGAAAGTATGCCGGAGCCTCCCTTACAGAAGGCAGAACCGGAAGGGAAAAGAATCCGAGGCCGCCGGCGAGGTCTCCTTGTACCGGATGAATGAGGCGGGAGCCTATGAGCTCCTGGCCGACCGGCCCACGACGGCGAATCAGACTTTGCTCGAGCTCTTGCGCCTGAGCGCCGATGAATTTTCGAAGATTGTGCTGCTGCCTCAGGGAGAGTTCCAGCAATTTCTCGAGATGAAGACCACCGAGCGGGTTGAGATTCTCGAAAAGCTTTTCGATGTAAGAATCTACGACGAAGTGACCGAGGTCGCCCGCAGAAAGGTTGTGCAGCTGGATGCTTCGCTGAGGGCGAGGCACGAGGAACTTGAGCGCATATCGAATGAGTTGGGGACAGAGCCTGCTGCCCGCATGGCCGAGTCGGAAAAGGTTCTCCTCGAATTCGACGCCCGAATCGAGAAAGTGGCGCAGGAAGCATCTCTTCTGGAGACCGAGATCGCGCAAAAAAATGAACGGCTTGCGTTCTGGCAGTCGCTCCTCGCGGCCTGGAAGGGCTTTTCGGAGATTGAACGGTCGAAACCGGCCTTTGACGAGCGCGAAAAGCGGCTTGAGGCGGCGAAGACCCTCTCGGCGCTAGGAAGCTTCGCCAGTCAGGTCGACAGTCAGCGGAATGAAGTCGCCGCAGCTCTGGAAAGAGCTCTGCACACGGGGACGGAGCTTGCAAGGCTTGAGTCGGACAGGAGCGAAATAGAGGCTGCGCAGAAAAGACTGCCTCATCTCAGAGAGGAGCAGGACGGGCTCCAGCGCCGCGCCGCTCTCTATCAGAGGGCGCTGGAAGCGTGGCGGCAGAAGGCGGAGCTTGAGCGCCAGCGACTGGAAGCACTTCAAAGACTGAAAGCCGCTGCCGGACAATGCGTGCGGCAAGAGCAGGCCATTGCCGCGCTGAAGGACGGCATAGCGGAGCTGGACAGGGCTGTGGCGGGAGAGCCCGGGGCCCAGGAAGAGCTGCAGAAAAATCTCGTGGCGGGCGAGGCGCTCAAGCGGATAGGGGCGCTGTTCGAGCAGAAGGAGAATATTGAAGCACAGCGCTCCGAAATCTTACGTAAGATTCAGAGTACGGAAGGTTTGCTCCTCTCCATCGACCGCGACCTCGCCGCTGCCGAAAAAAATCGCGCCCGCATGGATGAAGAGCTCCGCCACGCGCAGGCCGGCCTTCTCGCCGCTTCAATGGCCGCCGGCGAGCCCTGCCCCGTGTGCGGTTCGCGGGAACATCCAAAGCCCGCAGGCCTCCCCGAGAGCGCACCAGATGAAGAGAGCGTCAGGAAGGCGAGGGAGGCGGTCGAAACGATAAAATCTTCGCGCGCCGCTCTTCTTCAGAACAAGGAGAACCTGGAGAGTCGCCTGTCGGAATTCGTGCAGGAGCTCGAGATCGCGACCCGGAAAATCTCGGGAGAATGGCGCGCGCACGCGGGCGAAGCCCTCGGCGAGGTATCGCGCAGTGCGATCGAGTCGGCCAATGCGAACCTGAAGTCGCGGCAGCGCGATCTCGAGCGGAGGCTGAAAGAGTATCGCGATGCGCGCGAAGAATTGCAGCAGATGCGCCGGACACTCGAGGAGGCCGAGCGCGACTATGCCCGGATTCAGAAGGGAAAGGCCGCCCTCGAAATTGCATGCGCGGAACTGGATGCCCGCCTGGGCTCTCTTGTTGAACAGGCGGGGAACGAAGATCCCCAGCCGCGGCTCCAGGAGGCCCAAGCGCGTCTCCTTTTCCTGCAGAAGGAGGTTTCAGGCGCGGAAGCGCGCGCACAGGAGTGGCAGGTAGCCTACAGCGCGGCGAACACGGAGATCGAGATACATCTGGCGACGATCGCGTCGAAAGGGGCGGCCCTTGCGGCCGGTCTAGGGCAATTCCTCGGCGAGGCCGAGAAAGCGGACGTGGACAACCTCTTTCATGCCCTGGAATCTTCCGAAGGGGCGGCTCCTCCGCCGGAACCTCATCCGCAATTCCAGCCCGGGCCCCGGCGTGCCACCGAAGCATCCATTCAAGATGCCTTGCGTGCCCTTGCCCGCGGTCTGCCGCAGACAGAGAAATTCGGGCCGGACTCCGATCGTCTCAACGGCCTTGCCAGGTCGCTCGAAGCGGTTTTTTCCGCGCACGCGATCAGCGAAGCCGGGGCCCTCGATCTGCTCGAGGACATCCTGCGCGCCGTCTGGCCCCAGAACCGGATCCGGGAGGAAGAGAAGGCCCTTTCAACCTTCAGGGATTCCTACGCGAGGCTGCGCACAGCCTACGAAGTGCTCGCCGCGCGCGTGCAACCTCTGTCCCCGCTCGAACTCGAGCAGGAAGAGCGCGCCCTCGTCGCGGCCCTGGACGCTCTCGCGGAGCGCAAAAAGGCTCTCGACGCTTCCGGCTCCGAGCTGCGCAGCGAGCGGGCGCGGCTCAGTGCGGAGCTCGAGCGGCTGCGACAGCAGCTCTCCCGTGCCGAGTCGCTCAAGGGTGAATATTCTGCCGCCACGGAAGAATTCGGCAGGCAGGAAAAACTTGCCCGGCTGCTCTCCGGCAGCCTCAATCCCCAGAGAAAGATGCCTTTCAAGAACTATGTGCTCGGCCTTCAGTTCCGGGAGATCGCCGCGCGCGCTTCCGAGCGGCTCTACCGCATGAGCAGCGGGCGCTACATCGTCGAGGCGGACATTCTGAGCGGCAGCGGCAATCAGAAAATCGGGCTCGAACTCTTCGTGACCGACGCGTGGAATGGCGCGCGGCGGCCTGTCGGCACGCTCTCGGGCGGCGAGAAGTTCATGCTTTCGATAAGTCTGGCGCTTGGACTGGCGGATTCGATTCAGGAGCGGGCGGGAGCGCAGCGCATCGAGTCGCTCTTTATCGATGAGGGCTTCGGGAGCCTCGATGAGGAGTCGCTCTCGCTCGCCATCTCCGTGCTGGAGGAACTGCGCGGCGACAAGACGATCGCGATTATCTCGCATGTGGATGAACTCTACAGCCGCATTCCTTCGAGAATTGTCGTCAAGAAGGGCGTGAGCGGCTCACGCCTCGAGTTCGAGCGGGACTAGCGGGCCGCGGGAACAGGCGCCTCGTACGTGCCTCACATTCGCTGGGCCGCCGCCGTGAGTGGCGGCCCGCGCCCGTTCATCCTCCGGCCCCCTCCCTGCGAAACACCCTCGCGCCTATGCTTCTATTTTCCCGCCGTACATTTGTCCGAGAAGCTCGCGCAGCTCCGCGTCGGTAAAGGCGCGCGGGCTCGCTTTTCTTCGTCTGTAGGAAAGGGCGTCAGCCAGGATGCTCTCGAAATAGGACGAGGGCACTTCTGCGGCCTCAAGGTTCTCGGGAATGCCGATATCGCGCCCGAGGCGGGCGATCGCGCGCACCGATTCTCCGGCGCTGATGCCGATTTGCCCCGTGAGCGCCTGTCCGATGCCGGAGAGCCGTTCGCCGGCATCGGGGATGAGCACATTCATCACAAAGGGAAGCAGGATCGCGTTCGCAAGGCCGTGCGCAAGGCCAGCCATCGCGCCGACCGGGTGGGCAAAACCGTGCACCATGCCCAATCCTGCCTGCGAGAGAGAAACGCCCGCCAGCGTCGCGGCCATCGCCATGTCGCTTCTGGCTTCCGGAACGGCTCCGTCCCCCGAACCGCGGCAGGCGGTCCGCAGGCTCCGTCCTATGCGGCGGATCGACTCGAGGCAGTACATGTCGCTGATGGGCGTATGGAATCGGCTGACATAGGCTTCGATCGCGTGCGTGAGGGCGTCCATGCCGGTCGCCGCGGTGAGGGACGGAGGCATGCTCGCGTGCAGGAGGGGGTCCACGACCGCAAGCCGGGGAAAGTAGAACTGGCTCGAGGTGCCTTTTTTGCTGCGGTGGCCGTTTTCGTCGACGACCGTGAACACGGCTGCGTTTGTAACCTCCGTCCCCGTGCCGGCCGTTGTGGGAATGGCCACGAGCGGCGGGACGGGCGCCGAGAAAGCCAGGCCGGTGCCGACAAAGTCGCGGATCGGCCGTCCTTCGGCCGCGCTCGCAGCGATGCCCTTCGCGCAGTCGATGGGGCTTCCGCCGCCGAAGCCGATGATGGCGTCGCAGCTCTGCGCGCGGTAGACCTCCGTCCCTCTGTCGACGGTGGACGTCTCGGGGTCGGCGCCGACTTCCGCGAAATGGGCCCAGCGAATGCCTGCAGCGTCGAGATCGCCGCAGAGGCTTTTAAAGCCGGGCGATGATGCGGTGCTCGACCTGCCGGTCACGAGAAGCACACGGGTCGCGCCCATTTTTTTGATCTGAGGCGCCGTTTCGGAAAGACAGCCCTCCCCGAATATGATTTTTGTCGGTGCGTAGAATTCGTACATGCCGTTTCTCCTTTCAAATCCTATTCTTCTCTATGCATGCCGAGTTGCAACAGATCTTCCTTCAGCAGAGGCGCAGCGCGCTGATCGATCTCGATGAGGGCCTCGTCGCCCGGCAGGAGTTCCATCGAAGGGTAGGGAAAAAGCCGCTCCTCTCCGCGCATGACCCCCACGAGTATGCATTCGGCCGGCAGGTACTCTTTCAGCTCGCTCACTCTATGAAAAGAGTTGCCCTCCATCATGGGGATATGCAGTGTTATCGCCACATGTTCCTCCTGCCCGGGACGCATCGGCGGAATCTGTGCCAGGAGCGAATCGTAAATCGGCTTTGTCCTGAGCACGCCCGCCGTGAGGGCCGCGACAATCGATACAAGAATGAAGGCCGGGAAGTGCACGAAGCTCCCTGCCATCTCGGTGATCAGTACGGCGCCCGTGATCGGCGCCCTCACAACCGCGACGAAAAGTCCGGCCATACCGAGCAGAATATAGTTCGGCAGATAGGGCGACTGATAGCCGAACTGCGTGAGCAGGCTGTATATGAGCCCGCCTGTCACCGAGCCGATCGCCAGCATCGGCAGGAAGATGCCGCCGGGCGCTCCCGATGCGTAGGAAAACAGAGTGAAGACGAATTTCAGAATCAGCAGAACCGCGATCGCAATAAAAGGCATGGATGACAGGTACGACGACGATACCAGATTGTTTCCGCCCCCGGCTATCTCCGGATACACAATACTGACGAGGGCGGCTACGAGAAATGCGGAGACAACGCGGAATTCCTCCCGCGGCAGAAGACGCCGATAGAGTTTTTGAAAGCCGAGCAGGCCTATATTGAAAAGGCTGCCGAGAACTCCCGTCAGAACACCGATTCCCAGGATGACCGTGAAGTAATAATTCAGCGGCAGTGTCTCGCTTATTGCAAGATTGAAGACAGGGGCGGTCCCGAAGAAAATCCACATGACGACGTTTGCCGTGAATGAGGCGATCATGGTCACGGTGAGCATGACGGGCGAAAAGTTGCGGTGCAGTTCCTCGATGCAGAAGAGGACGCCGGCGAGCGGGGCGTTGAACGCGGCGGAGATGCCGGCGGCCGCGCCTGCCGTCGCGAGATAGCGGCGATAGTCGGGGATATGGAAAAGCTCCTCGATGGCCGAGCCCGCCAGCGCTCCGAGCTGAATCGAAGGGCCTTCCCTGCCGAGCGAAAGTCCTGCTCCCAGGGCGAGCGCTCCACCCGCGAATTTGGAGGGCAGCTCCTGCTTCCAGCTGAAATAGACGCGTCGCATCAGAAAAGCTTTTACCTGTGGGATGCCGGAGCCCTTGACGAGCGGCCAGCGCCGCACAAGGAGCGCAGTGACGATGGCCGCCGCGAGCGCGATGCCCAGCCACAGGATGACCGCAGACGCGCCGGGGGCCCTCCCCAGCAGTTTTCCCCTTAGGGCCTCTGTCCCGGCAATTGCGGACCGGTACGCGACGACGAGAAGGCCAGAGACCATGCCCGCGAGCGCACTGAAGGCATAGATTCTGCCGTGGGCTTGAAGGCTGGCTGTTTTGGATTTAACAGCCTCTGTCTGCTCTCTTCCGTGCTGCATGCGGCTCCCGATGTATATGGATTCTCTTAAATAAATCTTGCATTACGCAAAAAGAAAGTATATAGTCTATTGAGTACTATTTTAAGGAGGTACGAATGAGAAAGAGTTTATTCGTTCTAGTAGCGTTCCTCGCGATTGCTGGTTCAGCTTTTTCGCAAGATTTCGTTGTTGCGAACGGCGGAGAACCATCGACGCTTGATCCGGCGCTTATGCAGGACACGGTATCAAATACATTCTATCTTGCACTGTTCGAGGGCCTTGTCCAGTACGACCCGAGGACCAGCAAGGGAATCCCCGCCATGGCCCAGAGCTGGGAAACCAGCGCGGACGGCCTTACGGTCACCTTCCACCTGCGCGATGCGAAGTGGTCGGATGGCACGCCTGTCACGGCACAGGATTTTGTATACGGCTGGTTGCGCACCCTCGCGCCCGAAACCGCGTCAGCGTATGCGTACATGATCGGCATGGTGGTCAAGGGAGCCGATGCCTACAACGCCGGCAAGGGCAAGGCTGAAGACGTCGGCATCAAGGCTGTCGATTCCAAGACCTTCCAGGTTCAGCTCCTCGGTCCGGCGCCCTATTTTGTCGACATGACCGCGCACAGCGCGTTCGCGCCTGCTCCCAAATGGGCGATCGAGAAATACGGCGATCAGTGGACCAAGCCCAGCAACATCGTCGTCAACGGTGCATATATTCTCAAAGAATGGAAGGCCCAGGACTACATTCTCGTCACCAAGAACGACAAGTATTGGGACGCCAAGAATGTCAAGCTGAGAACCATCAAGTATCTCGCGAGCGACAACCTGTCCACGAACTACAAGATGTTCAAGGCCGGCGCAGTTGACTGGATGGCCAACGGCATCGATCTCAACATGATCGACGAGATCCTGCTCCGCAAGGACTATCAGTCCTCCGCTCAGTTCGCGACCTATTACCTCAACCTCAACAACCAGCGCGCACCCTTCAACGATGTCCGCGTCCGCAGGGCATTTGCCGCCGCGATCGACAAGAAGACCCTCGTCGAGAAGGTCCTGAAGGGCGGCCAGATTCCTACCGATGAGTTCTCTCCGCCAATGGCAGGCTATACACCGCAGCTCGGCCAGGGATATGATCCCGCGACTGCAAAGAAGCTGCTCGCCGAAGCCGGCTATCCTGACGGAAAGGGCTTCCCGACCCTCACCTATGTATACAACACCAGCACCGGCCACAAAGTGATTGCCGAGTATGTGCAGCAGCAGCTCAAGACCAACCTCAATGTGGACATCGTGCTCCAGAACATGGAGTTCAAGACCCTCATCGAGCTGAGAAACAAACACGACTTCACCATCGCGCGCGATGGCTGGGTCGGCGACTATCTCGACCCGAACACCATGCTCGAGCTGTTCATCACTGACAGTGGGAACAACTCCGGCGATCACCGGAACCCCGCGTTCGACAAGCTCATGGAAGATGCCCGCATGGCCAAGGGCGATGCGCGCATGAAGATGCTCGAACAGGCCGAGAAGATCCTTCTCAAGGACGATCAGGCGATCATCCCTCTCTACCACTATGTCAACCAGGATATGATCGATACCTCCAAGTGGGGTGGCTGGTTTGCGAACCCGATCGGATATCATCCGCCTAAGTTCATCTATAAGAAGTGAAACTGAGAGGTGAAACTTTCAGTCTAGACAGTTTTTCCCTGTAAAGGTATACTTTTCTAAACGGGTGGCGCTCCCGCGCCCCCCGTTTTTTTCGCGCCCTCGGCTGAGGCATAAGTATGCTTATTTTTGTCAGTGTTTTGCTCAACAGTGTCTATTGCTGAGGAGTCTTGTACCAATTGCGGAGGACCTGATGTCAAGGTACATCATCCGTCGGTTTCTGAGCCTAATTCCTACAATTTTCATCATTATTACGCTCAGTTTCTTCCTGATCCGGTTTGCGCCCGGGGGACCGTTTTCAAGCGAAAAAAATGTTCCTGAACAGGTCCTCCAGAACCTGATGAGGAAATATCACATGGATGAGCCGATGTGGAGACAATATCTGCGCTATATGGGCGATGTTCTTCGCGGCGACCTGGGGCCTTCATTCCGCTACCGTGACAATACCGTCAACGAGCTGATCGGGCAGAGCCTGCCCAACTCCATGCTGCTTGGAACCATAGCGCTTCTGCTCGCATCCCTGGTGGGGATTGGAGTGGGGATTATCTCTGCGCTCAAACAGAACCACTGGCAGGATTATACGGTCATGTCCATCGCCGTGGTGGGAATTTCCGTGCCGCTCTTCGTCATAGGACCTGTGCTGCAGCTTGTGTTTGCGATGAAGCTGCACTGGCTTCCCCTCTCCGGATGGATAAACAGCAGGGACGGGTTCAAGACACTCATCATGCCGGCGCTGACACTCTCCTTTCCGTACTTTGCCTATATCGCCCGGCTTTCGCGGGCGAGCCTCCTCGAAATCCTTCGGTCCGACTATGTGCGCACGGCCCGGGCGAAAGGCCTGGCCGAGCCCACGGTCATCTGGAAACATGTGCTGAAAGGTGGTCTGTTGCCTGTGGTATCCTACCTCGGGCCTGCTTTTTCCGGCATTATCACGGGATCGATCGTCATCGAGTCGGTATTTGCGATTCCCGGCGTTGGCAGGATTTTTGTCCAATCGGCGCTCAACAGGGACTACACCCTCATTATGGGTGAAGTCATCGTCTACTCGATGATCCTGGTTCTGATGAACTTCGTCGTCGACATCGTGTACGGGTTCCTCGATCCCCGCATCTCGTATAACTGAGAAGGAGCCCGATATGTCAAGGAAAATCGAAAAGGCCGTCAACGAGTTCAATCAGCAGATGAAGCCTGTCTCTCTGTGGGCCGATGCGTGGAAGCGTCTGCGCCGGAACAAGATGGCTCTCATCAGTCTTTGGGTCGTAGGGTTTTATGCGCTTGTTGCGGTGACTGCACCGCTGTTTTCCTTTCTCGATTACCGTACACAGGTCATCGAGCATGCCAACCTGCCGCCCTCGCTGAGGCCCGCCGGGGAGCTTGTGATCGAGAAACTCGAAGCCCGGCACGCGCTCATCAAAGAGAGGGTGGACGAGGGCATGGACTCTCTGAAACCTGAAATGGAGCGCATAGAGGCCGATATCCAGAAGGCCAAGGATGAACTCGACACCAATCCCGTCAACAAGAAAGTCTATATCTTTGGGACCGACAGTCTGGGCCGCGACATGCTGTCGAAGACTATCTACGGCGCCCGCATCTCCATGATGGTTGGCCTTGTCGGAACGCTCACCGCGGTCTTTGTCGGCATACTCATCGGCGCAATATCGGGATATATCGGCGGCTGGCTCGACAATCTGCTCATGCGCTTCGTCGACATCATGTACGGCCTTCCATATATGCTCATTGTCATCATTTTGATGGCCATGTTCCGCAAAGAGGGACAGAGCTCGATTGTCATCCTCTTTGTTGGCATTGCGCTTGTCTCATGGCTCACCATTGCGCGTGTGGTGCGCGGCCAGATCATAAGCCTGAAGAATTCTGAGTTTGTCGAGGCGGCGCGGTCCATGGGCGCGAGCACCGGGCGCATCATTTTCAGGCATTTACTGCCGAATACCATAGGCGTCATCATTGTATTCACCTCTCTGTCTCTGCCCAGTTTTATCATGAACGAGTCATTCCTCTCGTTCCTTGGCATAGGTGTTTCCGCTCCTCTCTCTTCATGGGGATCCCTTGTGAGCGAGGGTGCAAATACAATGGAACTGTATCCGTGGCAGCTTTTGGCGCCGGCTATTGAGATGACTGTATTCCTCTTCTTTATGAATTTCCTCGGCGACGGCCTGCGGGATGCTCTCGATCCGCAGAGCAAGAACCGGACTTGATAAGGAGCCAAAATGTCTGACGAAGTCATTCTTCAGGTAAAAGACTTAAAAACATATTTCACGGTCGATGAGGGTGTCGTAAAGGCGGTCGACGGAGTGAGCTTCGATCTGCACCGCGGCGAAACCCTCGGGATTGTAGGCGAGTCGGGGTCGGGCAAGAGCGTGACGAACCTGTCTGTCATCAACCTCATTCCGATGCCGCCGGGAAAGATTGCCGGAGGGCAGGTGCTGTTTCATGGCAAAAATGTTCTTGCCATGTCGTCCAATGAGATTCGGGAGATTCGCGGCAACAAGATATCGATGATCTTTCAGGACCCGATGACCTCGCTGAATCCGTTTCTGCGCATTTCGACCCAGATGGTCGAGACGATACAGCTGCATCAGAAGATCGATAAAAAGGCCGCGAAGGCAAAAGCGATCGAAATGCTCAAGCTGGCGGGCATACCCGCGCCCGAGAAGCGCATCGACCAGTATCCGCACCAGTTTTCCGGCGGCATGCGCCAGCGCGTCATGATCGCCATGGGCCTGTCGTGCAACCCCGAAATTCTCATTGCGGACGAACCGACCAGCGCCCTCGACGTGACGATTCAGGCGCAGATTCTGGAGCTCATGCAGGAGCTCACCCGGAAGCTTGGCACGGCGGTCATTCTGATTACGCACTCGCTTGGCGTTGTGGCCGGCATGTGTGATACGATCTGTGTCATGTATGCGGGACGAATTGTGGAGCGCGGCCGCACGGAGGAGATTTTCGAGTCGCCGCGGCATCCTTACACCCAGGGGCTCATCCGCTCTGTCCCGCGTCTCGATCAGGAGACAAAAGAGCGTCTCTATTCCATTCCGGGCCAGCCGCCCAACGTCATCGATCTGCCGGACTGCTGCCCCTTCTATCCACGCTGTGAAAAAGTGATGGACATCTGCAGGGGAAAATATCCGTCAGTGGCGTCGTTCGAGAATAATCAGAGCGCATCGTGCTGGCTCTATGCGAAGGAGGCCCAGAATGTCTGATCGCAACATGCTGCTGGACGTGCGCGGCCTCAAGATGCACTTCCCCATCAGAACGGGCCTCTTTTCCAGAGCGAGAAACTTTATCTATGCGGTGGATGGCGTTGATTTTCAAGTTCGGAAGGGGGAGACGCTCGGCCTGGTCGGTGAGTCGGGGTGCGGAAAATCGACCGCCGCCCGCGCCATTGCCCAACTCTATAAGCCTACGGCCGGCGAGGTGTACCTCAATGGCATGGACCTCACCAAGGCGGGCAAACAGGAACTCCTCGCTGCCCGCAAAAACATGCAGATGGTGTTCCAGGACCCTTACGCATCCCTGAATCCAAGGATGACTGCGGGGGATATCATTGCCGAGCCTATCCGCATTTTCAAAAAAAATGGCCTGTTGGTGGCCTCCAAGGAAGAGATAACCGATCGCGTCGAGCAGCTCATGGAGAAGGTGGGGCTCTCCCGCTTCTTCAGAAACCGCTACCCGCACGAGTTCTCGGGCGGTCAGCGCCAGCGCATCGGTATTGCGCGCGCTTTGGCGCTCAATCCTGAACTCATTCTCTGCGATGAGCCCGTATCGGCGCTCGACGTTTCGATTCAGTCGCAGATTCTCAATCTGTTCAAGGATCTGCAGGATGAGTTCGGGCTGACCTATCTCTTCATCGCGCACGACCTCTCCGTTATCAAGTACATTTCGACCAGAGTCGCGGTGATGTATCTGGGCCTGATCGTGGAGGTCGCCGATGCCGGCGACCTCTATAAAAAGCCGCTGCATCCCTACACTGAGGCGCTCCTGTCTGCCGCACCGATCCCCGATCCCAAAATCGAGGCGGTGCGCCACCGCATCATCCTCACGGGCGATGTGCCGTCGCCGGACAAGCAGCGCCCAGGCTGCAATTTCTACGACCGCTGCCCGAAGCGGATGGATGTCTGCAAAAAGGTGCGGCCGAAGCTTAAGGAAGCGGACTCGGGGCATCAGGTTTCGTGTTTTCTGTATCACAAGCCCGAGTGAGCGCAGAGGCGGCCACTGCCGCCTCATGCCCCTTGACAAAAAAAGATAAATACCACATTGTGGTAGCAGAGATTGCCGAAATGAAAGCACAATACGGTCACATATGTTTCATGCGGAGCGGCTCAACGGAGCCGCTCTCCGCCCATCTTCTTCTAACTATTCTTTAACTCCCAACGTTCCAAAAAGAATCCGCACCCGTATCCTCAGGAGAAAAAACTACGCTGCCCGGCGTGAGGTGTTCCTTCTGTAGCATTGTCTCCTTATAGATGCCTTGTGGCGTCTAATCATGTATTACTCTTCGGAGGTTTTTATGAAGCGCAAGACTATCGCATTGTTTCTTGTCGGGCTTGCCGCCGCGGTCTCGGCAGTCTTCGCCGGTGCGCAGGTCACCCTCAAGGTGGGTGCTACATCTGTACCCCACGCCGAGATACTCAACTTCATCGCTCCGGACCTGGCGGCCCAGGGGATAAAGCTCGAGGTGATCGAGTTCAGCGACTATGTGACGCCGAATATCGCCCTGGCCGAGAAGCAGCTCGATGCCAACTTCTTCCAGCATCTCCCCTATCTGCAGACTTTTGCCGCCGAGCGGAAGCTCTCCCTTGAAAGTGTGGTGGCCGTCCATGTCGAGCCGCTCGGGCTCTACTCGAAGAAATACAAGAAAGTCTCGGACTTCCCGGTTGGCTCGACGATAGCGATACCCAACGATCCCACGAACGAGGGGAGGGCACTCATCCTTCTGCAGGCCAAAGGTCTCATTAAACTGAAACCGGACGCCGGGCTCGAGGCTACAGTCCGGGACATCGTCGACAACCCCAAGAAATTCGTCTTCAAGGAGATAGAGGCGCCTCAGCTCCCGCGCACGCTCGACGATGTGGCGGGGTCCGTCATCAACGGCAACTATGCTCTCCAGTCAGGCTTCAACCCCGTGCAGGATTCGCTCCTCCTCGAAGGCGGAGAGTCGCCCTACGCGAATATCCTCGTGGTCAGAAAAGGTGAGGCCAGTGATCCGCGCATCCAGGCGCTCGCCAAGGCTCTCACTTCCGAGAAAGTGAGGGATTTTATCCTCAAGACCTATAAGGGCGGCGTGGTTCCCGCCTTCTGAGTCGGGCTCGACAGAGGCTCGCAGAAGACCCGCGGGCCGCGCCCTGGCCGGCATTATCCCTTGCGCAATTTCTCAGGCTGAGGCAAAATAGTGCGCTACCACAAAGTGGTGTTTCTGAGAAGGTTGTGCAATGCGCGAAAATGATGAAAAAGGCCCCATGGACAAGGCCGCCTTTGCGGCGACGAGATCGCTGCTCGGCAAGAGCCAGCGCGAGCTCGCGGAGCTTTTGGGTTTGTCGCTCAAGGCAGTGGAGAGTTACGAGCAGGGATGGAGGAGCGTGCCTTCCAATGTCGAGCGCATGCTCTACTATCTTCTCTTCAAGCTGAACCAGAAGGCCTTTGAGGCCGAATTTCCCTGCTGGGCGGCCACTTCCTGTTCTGAAGAGAGACGGGGGCACTGTGTAGCTTATGTGGCGCAGGAGGGGCATTTTTGCTGGTTTTTTACCGGCGGGCTCTGTGCCTCGGCGAAGGCTTCGGGCGAAGGGGAGCGACACTGTTACCGCTGTGCGGTGTTTATCCGCCTCAAGTCACTGGCAGAAGCTTCCGCCGAGGGCGGTCTGCCGCGGGCGGAGATGTATCAGAGGGGGCGCCGCGATGATGCCTCCCTCTGAAATGATACCTTCGCCGGACTCCGGAGGGGCCGGCTGTGTTGTTCCGGCCTCTTCGACCTCCCTCTCCGGCCGGCGGTCCGGCGCAAAGGGGGCCGTCGCGGCCGTGGACAAGCTCGTCGAAGTGGCCCTGCGGCGCTACGCCATGATCGAGGAAGGCGACCGCATCCTCGTGGCGGTCTCGGGGGGAAAGGATTCGACCACACTCGCCTGCGACCTCGCGGCGAAGCGGCGCTGGTGGCCGGCCAGGTACGAGCTGACGGCCATCCACATCGCCACCGACTTCTGTTCCTGCTGCAAGAAAACCTCCCTCGTCTCTCTCCTCGAGTCCTGGGACATACCCTATGTCTCGATCGATGTACCCGTCATCGGGCGGCTCAAGCCCGGACGCTCGATGAACTGTTACTGGTGCTCCACCCAGCGGCGCACCGAGCTCATACGCTACGCGGTGGCGAACGGCTACAACAAGATTGCGCTCGGCCATCATCTCGACGACGCGGTGGAGACCCTCCTCATGAACATGCTCTACAAGGGCGAAATCTCCGGCATGCTGCCCGTCCTGCGTTACAGGAAGTATCCTCTCTCCATCATCCGGCCGCTCACCCTCTGCGAGGAGCGCCAGACCATCGCGTACGCCGAGGAGAAAGGCTTCCGTTCGGCGGTCTGCACCTGTCCTTTTGGGCGCGATTCCAAGCGGCGCGAGGTCAGAGCGAGGATCGCGGCCCTCACCGGGGGCTCGAGCGAGATGAAACGGCGTCTCTTCGAGTCGACCGAGCATGTGAACGCGGAATATCTTTGCTCGTCAAAGAATTAAATACACCACACAATAAAATAAAAATTATCGTTGACCGCTGTATACTAAGGTTGTATAATCATATTGTTGGACAGCCAGTCAATATGTGCTGCCCCATGCATTTCCTAATGCAACTCTCGCTGTGATAGCCGGAATGGAGGTTTGCACGTATGCACAGGACCTGGGCAATTATTGGCGGTGGTAATGGTGGTCAGGCGATGGCTGGGCATCTCGCTCTTCTGGGCGAACGTGTGCGACTCTTCGATGTGTTTTCGGACACAGTGGATGCGATAGGCCGCCAGGGCGGTATCAAGGTCACCGGTGCTGTCAATGGCTTTGGCCCTCTGGAATTTGCGACGACCGATATGGGCCAGGCCATGGAGGGCGCCGACGTCGTCATGATCGTCTTGCCCTCGATATACCACGAAGAGGTGGGAAAGAAATGTATTGAACACCTCAGGGATGGCCAGATCGTCTTTCTCCATCCCGAGGCTTCCTGTGGCGCGCTTGCTTTCAAAAAGCTTCTCGCTGAAGCGGGGAATACCGCCGATGTGACGATCGGGGCCGCAAATACTCTCCTCTATTCCACGCGCATTCTAACGCCAGGCACAGTGGACATTTTTGGCGTAAAGCATTCGCTGTATATGGCGGCACTGCCCGCTTCGCGCGGTACAAGGCTCGAAGAGACCATCGGCAGCGTGTTTCCCAACTTTGTCCTGTGCCCGAACGTACTGTACACGAGCATATCCAACAACAATGCGATGATGCATCCCGCGCCGACCCTTCTCAATGTCGCCAGAATCGAGGCGGGACAGGATTACCTCTACTATACGGAGGGCATCACTCCGAGCATAGGCGCTTTTGTGGAGCGGATGGACGAGGAAAGGATCGCCCTGGGGGGAGCGTATGGCTTTGTCATGAAGACGCTGCGGAAGAGCTACCTCGACATGTACAACAGTGGCGACATGAGCGAGAGCGACAGCCTGTCGGCGCTCTGCAAGAAGGTGGTTGCCTACAGGGAGATAAAGGCTCAAAAAACGCTTCGCACGAGGTATATCTTCGAGGATGTCCCGTATTCGCTCGTGGCCCTGCAGTCGCTCGCAAAGATCGCCGGAGTATCCACCCCCTGCATAGATGCGGTGGTACAGTTGGCGCATGGTATGCTGCGCGGCGAGCTCGATGAAGGCCGGACGTGTGAAGCCTTGGGTATCGCCGGTATGACCAAGGCGGGCCTTCTGCGGTATGTTAGCTGAGCGGTCTGGCTTAAAGAGGTTGAATCGATATATATTTAAAATTTCTGTATATATATTGACACCGACAAAATTAATGTTTTATAGTCCAACTGTATGACAGCCAGTCCTAGTGGAGCCTGGAGCGGATACTGATGCCTTTGCAGACATCGAAAAGAGGTGAATTCGCGATGACGAATGAGAAGCCGCTGTTGAGCATGAAGGGTATACAGAAGGATTTCTTAGGAAACCGTGTACTCGAGGACATCAATCTCGATCTGGCCCAGGGGGAGATTCTCGGCCTGGTCGGCGAGAATGGGGCTGGCAAAACCACGCTGATGAACATTCTTTTCGGAATGCCCGTTATTCAGCAGACGGGAGGCTATAAGGGCACGATCACCCTCGATGGCGAAGAGGTCCACTTTTCCAACCCGAACGATGCCCTCATGGCCGGTATCGGCATGGTCCACCAGGAATTTTTTCTTATCCCCGATTTTTCTGCTACAGAGAACATTTTTCTCAACCGCGAGGTCACCCGCTATAGTCTTCTGGTAGAAATTTTCGGCGACCGCCTCCGGACCCTGGACAAGGCAGCCATGAATGAACGGGTCGTCCAGGTCATCAAAGAGCTGGGGGTGAACATCAATCCCGATACGCTTGTTTCTGAGATGCCGGTCAGCTATAAGCAGTTTACGGAGATCGCCCGCGAGATCGATCGGGCTAAAATAAAGATTCTGGTCGTCGACGAACCGACCGCAGTGCTCACGGAGACGGAGGCAGAAGCTCTTCTGGCGGTGCTGAAGCGGCTTGCCGCAAAAGGGGTCGGGATCATATTCATTTCGCACCGTTTGCATGAAATACTCAATATCTGCGACCGAATCGTGGTTCTCCGCGACGGGAAGCTGATCAAGGACATCTCTTCGGGGCAGTCCGATGTGAAGAGCATTGCCTCCTGGATGGTGGGCCACGAGATCGGCGACTTCGCTTTTCACCATACGGAAAACCACAGGAAGACAGAGAATTTTCTTTCGATTGACCACCTCAAGGTCCTCATGCCGGGCGAGGCCGTGAAGGATCTATGCCTGCAAGTCCACGAGGGGGAAATTCTCGGCATTGGCGGCCTGGCCGGACAGGGAAAGTTGGGGATAGCCAATGGCATCATGGGGCTCTTCCCCGCCGAAGGCAGTGTCACTCTGAAGGGGAAATCCCTGAAGCTCAACAGCCCCCTCGATGCATTCCGCGCCGGCATGGCTTTCATCTCCGAGGACCGGCGGGGCATCGGTCTTCTGCTCACCCAGAGCATTGGCCTCAACATAGCATTCCCCCTCATGCAGGTGAAGGGAGGTCTGCTCAAGAAAATTGCCGGCCTTTTCACCTGGGAGGATAAGAAAAAAATCCGGGAGATAACGTCCAGCTACATTGAGCGCCTGGACATCAAGTGCACGGGGCCTGACCAGTCTGTCATGGAGCTCTCCGGAGGCAATCAGCAGAAAGTGTGCGTGGCGAAGGTTCTCGCCCTGTCGCCGCAGATACTCTTTGCCTCGGAACCAACCCGGGGAATCGATATAGGCGCCAAGCACCTGGTGCTCTCGGTCTTGAGGGAGATCAACGAAAAAGAGGGGACGACCATCATCATGACCAGCTCCGAGCTCGGCGAGTTGAGGTCGATCTGTGACAGAATTGCGATTGTCAACGAAGGAAAAATCGCAGGTATCTTGCCCGCTGAAGCTCCCGTAGAGGATTTCGGCCTGCTTATGCTGGGGGAGTAAGAGTGTGAAAAAGAAAGATCGGATGCACAAGGGCGGAGTCGAAAAGTTCATCGCGAATTTTGGATGGCCAAGGATCATCATTGCGATATTCCTGCTGCTTCTTTTTGTGATAGCGCCCTTCATAGGTATCGACGTGGGCACTTCGCTCAGCGATATGCTCGTGCGCGTCGGGATGAACGGAATCCTCGTGCTCGCGATGGTACCGATGATTCAATCTGGCTGCGGCCTCAATTTTGGCCTTCCTCTGGGGATAATCGCGGGCCTCGTCGGGGCAGTGACATCCATGGAACAGAACTGGCAGGGGCTTTTCGGTTTCGGGATGGCGGTGCTCTTCGCCATTCCTCTGGCTGTCCTGCTGGGCGTCATGTACGGCTACTTCATCAACATGGCCAAGGGCGACGAGATGATGATAGGGACCTACGTAGGATTTTCCGTAGTTGCCTTTATGTCGATGATGTGGCTCAGGCTGCCCTACAGAAATCCCCTTTTGGTCTGGGGGTTCAGCGGGACCGGACTCAGGACGACGATAAGCCTGACTGGTTTTTGGATGAAGGTTCTCGACAATTTTCTGGCCATCAGGATAGGGCCGCGCTTCTTTTTCCCGACAGGGTCGTTTATCTTCTTCGCTCTGTGCTGTGTGCTGGTCTGGGCCTTCTTCAAGACAAAGACGGGTATCGCCATGAGCGCCGTGGGGAGCAACCCTCAGTTCGCGCGCGCCCACGGAGTTTCGGAGGACCGGATGCGCATAGTCTCGGTCGTCCTCTCGACGGTCCTCGGTGCGGTGGGCATGGTCGTCTACGAGCAGAGCTATGGATTTATCCAGCTTTACATGGGCCCGCTCTATATGGCTTTCCCAGCGGTGGCGGCGATTCTGCTCGGCGGAGCGACAATCAACAGCGCGACGATCTCAAATGTAGTCATAGGGACATTCCTTTTCCAGGGAATTCTCACAATGACCCCCTCAGTGATCAATGGGATGTTGCAGACCGACGTGGCGGAGGTAATCCGGATATTGGTTTCCAACGGCATGATACTCTACGCCCTCACAAGAAAAGGGAAGGGAACGGTGAAATGAAGCCAAAATACTCTCTGAAAGGAGCACTGATCTCGAACCTAGTACCGATCGTGTTTTTGATGTTCGCGGCTTTTGCGGTGCCGATGTCCGGACTGAGCATCCCGTATCTGCTGCACGAGATGATCAGCCGGCTGGCGAGGGACTCGCTTCTGGTCCTGTCGCTGGTCATCCCGGTCCTCGCGGGTATGGGATTGAATTTCGGCATGGTGCTCGGCGCCATGGCCGGACAGATCGGCATGGTGCTCGTGGTCGACTGGGGTCTCGGAGGAATGCCTGCGCTCCTTGTGGCTGCCCTGTTGGGCACGCCGATATCGATAGGACTGGGGTATTTCTGCGGTTACATTCTGAATCTCGCAAAGGGCCGGGAGATGGTCACCTCGTACATAATAGGTTTCTTTATGAACGGGGCCTATCAGTTCCTCCTCCTCTACTGCATGGGCTCGATTATTCCCATCACGAACCCCGAGCTTTTGCTGTCGCGCGGCTACGGTATCCGGAACTCCATGGACCTGCCCAATATACGCCAGGTTCTGGACAGGCTCGTATCTGTCGAAGTTTTCGGCATGGATATCCCCATCCTCACCTTTGCGGTGATAGCCGTATTCTGTCTTTTCATCGTCTGGTTCAAGACGACCAAGATAGGGCAGGACATGAGGGCTGTCGGAAGAAACAGGGCCGTGGCGAACGGCGCAGGGATTCCCGTGGAGAAGACGCGCATCTTGGCCATCATCATATCCACCCTGATAGCCTGCTATGGCCAGATTGTGTCGCTCCAGAACCTCGGGACGATCAACACCTACAACAGCCATGAGCAGGTGGGCATTTTCTCCATTGCGGCCCTCCTGGTGGGAGGCGCCACTGCAGAGAACGCCTCGATAGCCAACGTGTTCGTCGGTGTGTTCCTCTTCCATCTCATGTTTGTCGTTTCGCCCATGGCGGGGAAAAACCTCATCGGAGACGCCCAATTGGGAGAATATTTCCGGGTGTTCGTGTCGTACGGCATCATCGCCGTAAGCCTGCTGCTGCACGCCTGGAAGAAGCGGCACGAGATGCTCGAGAGGCGCCTGCTCGAGAACGAAGGGAAGGAGTGAGATCCCGTGAATGTGAAACTGAGAAGAAACCTTCTGAGGATAGTTCTTTGCCTCATTGCGGTGGCCGGCGGTTTTCTCCTGTCGCTTGTGGGCATGTACCACTCTATCATCTTGGACAACAGTGAGTTTTCCGGAGCCGGCGCAGTGCTGTCGCCCCTTGAGGGGCTGCGGGTCGTGAGCGAAACGGAGCCGGTGGAGATGAGCCCCGGCGACAGGATCCTTGTGTCGGCGAAGGGACCGTCGACGACTCTGGTGTTCGAGATAACTTCCCCGGAGAGCCAGCAGTCGCGGCAGATATCCTACACGCTCCGCATGGGGCTCAAGAAACAGTTTTTCCTTTCGGTTCCCGCCATTGTGGGAGGGGAAAAGAATCCCTTTCTTGCGGAGTAGTCTGGCATTCGATTTTCTATGGAGGCATATATGATGGAATTGTACGAAAAACTTGGGGGAAAGACTGACGCGTGGATCGAAGGTCATCTCGCCGAATATGGAAGGCTCAGCGATCAGATCGCCACGCATCCCGAACTGAGCAATCAGGAATATGAGACCTCCGCAGCACTCTGCCGCGCACTCGAGTCGATAGGCTTCAGCGTCGAACATCCCTACGCGGGCTATGCGACAGGATTCAACGCGCGCTACGAGCACATCGTCGGCTCATCCCGACCGGTGGTCATCGGTCTTCTGGCACAGTACGATGCGCTGCCGGAAGTGGGACACGGCTGTGGGCACAATATGTGCGGCCCCATGTCGATTCTCGCTGCCGGAGCCCTGAAGGATGTGCTCGAGGCCGGGAACATCTCCGGAGTGGTGCGCGTCATAGGGACGCCGGCCGAAGAGACGACAGGAGAGAAAGTCCCCATGGCTGCGGCCGGGCTCTTCGACGACTGTTCCTTTGTCATGATGGCGCATCCTACCACCGCCTCTTCGTATGTCTGGTTCAACAGTCTGGCCGCGGACCCCTACGAGTTCACATTTACGGGCAAGGCCGCGCACGCAGCCGCGGCTCCCTGGGAGGGAGCGAACGCCCTCAATGGCCTGCAGCTTTTCTACCACGCCGTCGATATGCTCCGGCAGCATGTCAGGCCGGAAGTGAGACTGCACGGGATCGTCGTGGAGGGCGGCTCGGCCCCGAACATCGTGCCGAGCAGGGCTTCGGCGCATTTTCTCTTGCGGGCTCCGTGGAGAAACTACCTGAATGTGGTGAAGGAGCAGGTTTTCAACTGCGCGCGCGGCGCCGCCCTCGCCACGGGTACCACGGTCGAATGGAAGATGTTCGGCAACCCCATGGACAACATGCTCCGCAACACCATTGCCGAGAACACGCTGACCCACATACTGCAGGACGAGCTGGCCGAACCCGTCAACAGCCACCCGACACTCACTGGATCTACCGATATGGGCGCCATCTCGTGGCGGGTCCCCACCATAGAGTTGCAGATCAAGGTTTCGGACAAGGAAATTCCGCCTCACACGGTGGAATTCGCGCAGGCAGCAAGGGGACCGGGAGCCCTGAAACCCATGGCCAAGGCTGCGAAGGGCCTGGCCCGGATGGGGCTGAGGGTGCTTCTGGATGAGCCGTTCAGGCGGACTGTGCACGAAGAACTGGATCAGAGAAAGAAGAATTTGCTCTGAAATTACGCAGAAGAGAGGAGGTCAAATGGAAGTGAAAAGAGGTGAGGTACATGCAGTCGCCGCATGTATGTCTGCGACTGCAGAGATAATGGAAACTGAAGAAACAGGAGGTCAAGGATGAAAAAAGGATTAGTGCTGGCACTCGTGGTCGGACTCTGGATGGGGTTATCCGCCGGAGCCGCCTTCGCGGATGCGGAGTTCCACATCGGTATGGTGACCAACACCGTGTCGCAGTCAGAGGATGGATTCAGGGCCGGGCAGGCCTTCCTCAAGAAGTACGGCGACGTCGCCAACGGCGGAATGGTCAAACACATAACGATGCCGGATAATTTCACCACCGAGATGGAGACCACGATCTCCCAGATCGTAAGTCTGTCCGACGATCCCAAGATGAAGGTCATCGTCGTGGACGAAGCCGTGATCGGTGTGACGGAAGCTTTCAGGCGCGTCAGAGAGAGACGGCCGGACATCGTCCTCCTCGCGGGCGAGCCGCAGGAAGATCCGAACATGATAACGGCCGTTGCCGACATGTGCGTCATGGCCGATCACATCAGCCGTGGTTACACGATCATCTACGGCGCGAAGATGATAGGGGCCGATACCTTTGTGCACATATCATTCCCGCGGCACTTGGGTATAGAGCTGCTGTCCCGCCGGATGAACATCATGAAGGAAGCATGCAAGGACTTGGGGCTGAAATTCGTGCAGGAAACGGCGCCCGATCCAACCTCGGACGTCGGTGTGGCGGGTGCACAGCAGTACGTTCTGGAGAAAACGCCGGCCTGGATTGAAAAATACGGCAAGAAGGCCTGTTTCTTCTCGACGAACCAGGTACACCTGGAGCCGCTCTTCATTCAGATAGCGAAGTACGGCGGATACTTCCTCGAAGGCGACAGCCCGTCCCCGCTCAAAGGATACCCCGGTGCATTCCACCTCGATCTGAGCAACGAGAAGGGCGACTGGCCCGCAATCATGGCCAAGACCGAAAAAGCAGTTGTAGCGGCGGGTGCCGGCGGTCGTCTCGGAACCTGGGCATATTCAGCCACCTACTCCATGACGCTCGGCCTGGGCGAATTCGGAAAAGCCATCGCCGAAGGCAAGACCAAGGCCTCGGATGCTCAGGCTCTGGTGAAGGCCATGGAGAAGGCCACTCCCGGTGTAACGTGGAAGAGCACCTATTATCGCGACAAGAATACCGGCGTCCAGAAAAAGAATTATGTGATGCTGATGGAAGACACCTACGTGTTCGGAAAGGGATATCTCCATCTCACCGACCTGGAAGTGCCCGAGAAGTACTACAAGATCAAGTAACTCGGTACGGATTGTGCAGGGTGAGGGAGGGTGCAATTCCCTCCCTCATTTGTGAAGAGAAGGAGAAGGCATATGTTCCATAGTGTTAGACTGGCAAAGCTCATCGATGTATTGAAAGAACGTGGTCTGGATGCAATTTTTCTCGCCCCGTCGTCGGATCTGGAGTATTTGACGGGGATGAGACTTCATCCCGACAGCCGTTTCAAAGGAGTGATGGTGTCCAGAGAGGGAAAGGCATTCTCCCTCTGCCCGTCGCTCTACAAGGCCGAGATGTCGCAGAACCTGCCGGAAGCGCAGCTCTGCGAGTGGAAAGACGGCGAAGGTTTCAGGGATGCATTCCTGCAGGGCTGCACCGCCTTGGGGCTCATGAAAGGAAAGGTGGCCTTCAACGGAGGAGTGCGCGCCGCAGATATGCTCGACGCTACTGTGGACACTTCCATCCGCTGCGTGAGCGGAGCCACCCTGCTGTCCTCTCTGCGGCGCTGCAAGGATGCCGAGGAAAGAGAGCTGTTGAGGCGTGCCTCCAAAAAGAACGACTCGATGATGGAGAAGCTCTCCCACTTCATCAGGCCCGGCAAAACGGAGCGGGAGGTCGCAAAGTTCGTCATGGGCGTGCACGAGGAGCAGGGCGGGCTACCCCGCTATCCCATCGTAGGGTCGGGGCCCAACGGAGCAAAACCCCACTACAGCGGTGAAGAGAACCGGACGATTCAGGAGCACGATGTTGTGGTGGTGGATTCAGGCGCCTGGTACGAAAGCTACAACTGCGATATGACGAGGACCTTTATCATGGGCAGCCCTTCGGCCGAGGTGCGCAAAGTCTACGATACCGTGCTGAGAGCGCAGAATGCCGGTCAGGCCGCAGCCCGGCTGGGATCCATACCGGAGGATATCGACCGTGCGGCCCGCTCGATAATAGAGCAGGCAGGGTATGGTGAGGCCTTTTTCCATCGCCTGGGCCACGGGACGGGAAGAGATCCTCATGAGGAGCCGTTTATTGTGCAGGGAAACAGAGTCCCGCTGCAGGAGGGGAACTGCTTCAGCATAGAGCCGGGGATCTACCTGGCGGGCCGCTTCGGCGTCCGCATAGAAAATCTCGTCCTGATTTCGGAAAAAGGTACAGAAATCTTAAATTCATTTACGAAAAGTATGATTATAATAGAATAAAGAGTACACTGGTAGCGAGGCCAAGTGGCCTCAAATATCGACAAAGGATGGAGAAAATATGTTAAAGCGGGCGAATCGGTCGACGCTTCACGGCGATATTATGCAGCAGATGATTAAAGCGATACAGGAAAGACAGTGGGCTCCCGGAAGTAAACTGCCAAGCGAACTTGAGTTGGCGGAGACTTTTGGCGTGAGCCGGACCAGTATACGTGAAGTATTGAAGGCGCTTGCCCATT
>Ga0228535_1001653_pt1 | contig 30537 bp, 27 predicted proteins | sample SJ1metagenome_FD_168457 | JGI IMG/M metagenome (GOLD analysis project Ga0228535, IMG submission 168457) | Enriched culture of PCE-dechlorinating microbial communities from Ithaca, New York, USA - SJ1 | ecosystem: Engineered > Modeled > Simulated communities (microbial... > Unclassified | place...
TCGGCACCGTGTCCGAGATCACGGAAACTGGCATACTGGACGGTTTCTCGCCCCAGGACGAGCCGAGCGGCATACCCCAGGTATGCTGGCGCCTGACGGTGCGGGTGGACGAGATCCTCGAGTTCTCCCACGGGATCCACGGCGACACCCCTATGCCACTCGACTAGTGTCCTGTGCGGTTAGTTCACCGCAAGAATTCCGAGGAATTTTGGTTCCTGGCAAGGCGCGGCGACACAGGCCTAGCCGGGTCTAAGCCGAGGAGCCGGAACGCGGCCAGGGGCCAAAAGGCCCGGAATTGTAAGGAAGGAATTAGCCGCACAGGACACTAGGGTTGCCTCCTGCCGGGCATTTCACCGGGTCAGTACCCGTCTTCGTCCTCGTAATCCTGCGGCATCTTCACGCCGGTGCAGTCGAAGGCGTAGCCGACGATTCCCCCTTCAAATTTCTCGGAACTCTCGCGCCAGTAGATATGGGTCGCTCCCATCTGCTTCGCCTGCTCCGCGGTCTTCCACTTGAAATCCGACAGCACGGCCGGAGGACCCCAGAACCGGTACCCCTCGGGGCCGGGGAACGTGCCGACCCTGCGGCACTCCCTGACCGAAGTCGGGTTGGACTCTTCAAGCGGGAACGGTTTTTCCGTGCTGAACATCGCGCATCCCGAGAGTGCGAGCAGAGGAACCACCAGCCACAACTTTTTCATAAAACCTCCAGGAGATCCCCTAAGGGAGGAAATGGCCGAATGCGGACCGCGAGTGTGCCGGCTGGATAATAGCAGATTTTGCCAGGCAGTGATCAAAAAAAGGGCGGGAAGGCCATTCCAGACCGTCCCGCCCTTTTCCGGATCGACTGGTCGCCCGGCAGTCACTGTCACAGCGGCTTTATCTCCTCGCCCTTGGCTTTCAGCTTCTTGACCAATTCCCCGTACCCCTGGCTGGTGATGATCTTGTTGAACTGGGAACGGTAGTTGGAGACCAGACTGACCCCCTCGATGACCACGTCGTAGACCATCCAGCGGTTCCCCTCCTTCAGCAGGCGGTAGTCGAGGGTGAACTCGTCGCGCTTGGCGGTGACGACCCTGGATTTGACCTCGGCATAGTCGCCGTCGATGGTCTCCTTGTCGTAGACAATCTTTTCGTTCTCGTACGATTCTATCTTGCTTGCATAGGAATTCTCCAGCAGCGTGGCGAACAGATCCACGAACTCCTTCTGCTCGGCCTTGCTTCTCCCCTTCCAATGGACGCCGAGGGAGCGTTTCGCCATTTCGCCGTAGTCGAAGATGACGCTGATGGCGCTCTTGAGGGCCGCCCGTCGCTTGGCCTCGTTCTGCGGCTTCTTGAGCTCGGGGTTGGAGACGATGGAGACCACCTGGTCCACGGTCTTTTTCACGTCAGCGGTCACCGAAGCAAAAGCCGGACCGGAAAAGGAAAGGGTGTATGCGGCAATGACCGCAGGCACGGTTAACCATTTCATGAAAACTACCTCCTATCTGGGTTCCATCCGGAAACACCGGATGAATAATAAATGGGTTTCTGATTCGGAAAGAGGGGATTTTTTGTCCTGGCAAGGAAATCCAGGGGTTGCGCGGAGGCGTACACGTATAGTACGTCGCACAAGCAAGCCCGCAGATTGACACAGCCAGGGCGAAAAAGCACCCTTTCCGGACAGAAACTATCTGGGTTCGAGTGGCACCTGGCCCACCGCGTAGTCCAGGTTGGCCAGGGACATCCTGTAGTTGTATATGGACTGGAAGTATTCGGCCCGCATCCGGGCGTAGCTCTGGAGCGCATCGAAGATCTCCTTGGCCGGTCCCACCCCCATGTCGAAGTTGGCCACGGCGGATACCGCCCACTTCTTGGCGTTGGAATAGGCGTCTCTGGTGGCAGCGATGCTCTGGTCCGCCTCGTTGAGCTCGAAATATGCCTTCCGCACCTGGAGCGGTATATTGGCGTTTGCATAGTCGTTGGTGCTCAGCAGCCGGTTGTACTGGGCACGCTCCTGGGCCACCTTGGCCGAAGTGATGCCGAAGTCGATCTTCCACTTGAGCCCCAAGGCTATTCCGGCCCAGAGGTGGTTGAACTCGTCGCGAATCCAGGGGTTGGTGACACGATCCCTGTCCGGGGAGTAGGCGCCCGACAGGTAGCCCCCCAGGAAGAAATCCGGATAGTAATCGGCCTTGGCCGCCTCCACCAGGGCGGCCCGGGCCTGCAACCCCTCCTTAAGCTGCCGGTATTCGGGGCGTCTGACCTTGGCGGACTCCAGGGATGCCTGGAGATCGGCCCCGCTCTTCGCATCATCCGGCGTCAGCCTCTGGGTGGCGATATCGAACGGCGCATCGGGGGGCAGGCCCATCTGGGCGCGGAGTGCCGCCAGGGCAAGGGATTCGCCCTTCCTTGCCTCCTCGGTGTATTTGCGGACCTCGCCGGAAAAGGCGTCCAGCTTGTATATGTCCGCGGGTTCCACGTTGGCCGAGCCCTTGTCGAGAAGCTTCCTGGCATTGTCCCGGGCCTTGTCCAGGATCTCGCCCACCTCGGTCACCACTTCCTTCAGTTCCCGGGCAAGCAGAAGACCATAGTAATACTCTTTGACCTTGAGGACAATCTCGTTGCTCTTCTGATCCTGCCTGGCCTTGTCCACCTCGATGCCGTGGGTGGCCGCCTTCATCCGTTCGCTGATCTTGCCGAAGGTATACAGCGGCTGGACCAGGGTTGCGTCACCCCTGGCGAATACCGTGAGACCATGGAGTCTGTCGATGCGGTCGGGGGAATAGATCTGGTTCCCCCTGGCCTTGGAAACCGGGCCGGCGAGGCCGAGAAACTCTATCTGCGGATAACGGTGCGCCTTGGCCTCTTCCAGCTTCGCAGCGGCCAGCTCGATGTCGGCCCGCGCCTCGCCCAGCTCGGGCGCCTTGGAGAGCGCCCGGCGGATGCAGTCGTCCAGATCGAGCACCAGGGTCCCCTTGTCGGATTCCGCGGCGTACGACGACACTCCGCAGACAAGCAGCAGGGCAGCAAGGAATGAAACCGTCTTGCCAGTTGTTCTCATGGTCTTTCCCTCCCGTCAATCCACTTTCCCGTGGATGAATTTACTAAGCAGACCCTCGAAATCGATTGCGGATTCAACCTCCCGGATGCGCCCGCCGTTCTTGAGCAGCCGGTCCGAGCCCCCGGGCTTCAGCAGAATATACTTGTCTCCGATGATGCCGCGGGTCCGGACCGAGGCAATCACGTCGTCCTGAAGCTCGATGCCGGAATCGATCCTGAAGGTGACCTTTGCGGTATACCCCTCCTGGGGGTCGAGAGCGATCTGCGCCACCCGACCCACCTCAACCCCTGCGATTTCGACGGATGCGCCGGTTCTGAGGCCGGAGACCGAGTCGAAATTGGCGTTCACCTCGTAGTGGTCGCCTCCTATCAGCTCCATCTTCCCCAGCTTGATGGACAGGTAGCCCAGGCAGAGGATCCCCACCAGCACGAAAATACCGACTATGGTTTCCAGTCTTGCTTTATCCATGGTTCACCCAAATGATTAAGATGAGGCAGCAGTGCCGCCGGTCATACGAACTTGAGGGGGCCCTCCAGCTCGCCGTTGATAAACTGGCGCACCACCGGGTCCTCCGAGGCCCTTATCTCGTCCGGAGTGCCCCGCATCTGGATCCTGCCCCGGTAGAGCATTGCCACGTATCCGCAGATGTCGAAGATGGAGGGGACCTCGTGGGTGACGATCACCGCGGTGAAGCCGTATCGCTGGTGGGTCTCCTTGATCAGCCGGTGCATGGCGTTGCAGATGATGGGGTCCAGCCCGGTGGTGGGCTCGTCGAACAGGATGATGTCCGGCTTGAGCAGCAGTGCGCGTGCGAGTCCCACCCTCTTTTTCATCCCCCCGGAGAGCTGGTCCGGGTACTTGTCGTCCACGTCCCTGAGTCCCACGTCTTCGAGTGCCCGGCGCACCCGATCCCGGATCTCGTCCTTTGAGAGACGGGTCTTTTCCTGGAGAGGGAAGGCCACGTTCTCGAACACGGTCATGGAGTCGAACAGGGCCGAGTTCTGGAACAGAAACCCGAACCTCTCGCGCACCCGGTTCAGCTCGGCGCGGCTCATATGGGTTATGTCCTCGCCATCCACGATGACCCGGCCCATGTCCGGCTTCAGCAGTCCGATGATATGCCTGAGCAGGACGCTCTTCCCCTCGCCGCTCGGGCCGATCACCGCGGTGATCTTGCCGGTGGGGATCGTCAGATCCAGGTGGTTCAGTACCACCTGGTCTCCGAAAGCTTTTGTCACTCTGAACAGTTCAATCATTGATCCGCCGAAAAATTATAATAGTACCGATGTCAGAAAGTAATCCCAGACCAGTATCAACACCGACGACATGACCACCGCGGCCGTAGTGGAGCGGGACACCCCTTCGGCGCCGCGGCTGGTGTAATACCCCTTATAGCAGCAGATCCAGGATATTATAAGGCCAAACGATACCGACTTCAGAATGCCCGAGTAGACATCCTTCCACTCCACGCTCTTCTCCATCTCGTGGAAATAGGCCCCGGGGTTGACCCCCATCAGCTTCACGCCGACCAGGTACCCGCCATAGATTCCGATCACGTCGAAGATGGCGCACAGCAGCGGAAGGGCGATGAGCGCTCCGAGGATCCTGGGCGACATGAGGTACTTGAAGGGCTCCAGCGCCATGACCTCCAGGGCGTCTATCTGCTCGGTGATCCGCATGATGCCGATCTCGGCGGTAATGGCGCTTCCCGCCCGTCCGGTAACCATGAGGGCGGAGAGTACCGGTCCCAGCTCCCGGATCAGGGACAGGGCCACCACCGAGCCGAGCATCCCCTCGGAACCGAATTTCGTCAGGGTGTAATACCCCTGCAGTGCAAGCACCATTCCGGTGAAGGCGGCGGTGAGAAATATGACGAAGAACGATTTCGCCCCTATGAAACTGAGCTGCTTCAGGATGTGAACCGGCTTGCCGGGCGCACGGACGATCATGTACAGGGCATACAGGATGAAAAGCAGCATCCTGCCCAGTTCCCGGAGCAGGGACAGGGTGAGGGCGCCGAGATATCGGGCTATGGATAACATTGGGTACCCCGGGTGATGATTTTTCATGGGAAAGTATAGGAGAACATCGGCAAAAGTAAAGACTGCAGCGCCCGGCCGGCTACCGCTGCGGAGCGTTTCCCGCCTCACGGATCTTCCCACCCGGCAGAACGCGAAAGACATTGGAGCGCCATACGACCCGGTTGCCGAAAAAAGAGAGCGCCCAGGTGGAAAAGGCCAGCAGGTCCCGCAGCGGCAGGAGCCAGAGGTGCCGCGGATACAACCCGTCCCTTACGAATACGCGGCTGAAGACCAGTCCGCATATGAGCCGGGTAAGCCCGAGCAGGCTCGCGGCCGTCCAGCCCGCGGCTGAAAACCCGGATACCAGCAGCGCCAGGAGCGCGGCCGGAACCGGCTGCGTGATACCGGAGGCCAGATAGCCCCCGGGCCTGCTGGCCCTCATGGTCCTGGCCCAGCGGAGCTGGCGGGAGAGGATGCCGGCCAGGGTCTCCCGCTTCATTACGCTCTCCACAAAGTAGCCGGACAGCTCCAGCCGGTATCCGGCCCTGTGGACCATGTTGCCCAGCTGGTAGTCGTCCGCCAGGTAGTCGACCAGGGCCTCGAAACCGCCGATCTTCGCCAGTGCCCGGCGGCTGACCGCCATGGAGGCCCCCAGGGCGAAGGTCAACCCCTCCAGGCAGAGCGCCGCCATCACGTTGGGGATCATCTCGCTGGTAAACCCCATGGCCTCCAGGGCGGTGGGGATGTTCCTGACCCGCGGGCTCCGGTACAGTGAGGTCACCAGCCCTACCCCCGGGTCGCTGAACGGTCCGGCCGCCTCCCGCAGGTAGCGGGGCCCCACCCGTATGTCGCTGTCACAGACGATCAGGATGTCGTGCTTCGCCCTCGGAAAGGCGTTGATCAGGTTGCAGACCTTGTAGTTGGGTCCGTAAATCCGGTCGTCAATGACCAGTTCGATGTCTACCCCCGGAAACTCCGCCATGAGCCGCTCTATGACCGGAACGGCGGGGTCATCCGCGGAGGCCGTGGCAAATACGAGCTGCCAGACCCGGTAATCCTGGCGGCAGAACGAAGCGAAATTCCCGAAGCTCTCCGCATCCACCCCCTTGACCGGCTTCAGGATCGTGACCGGCGGGAGGTGTCCGCTCTCCCTGGGAGCCCGGCCGAAGAAGCGCCGGCCCCAGACCAGCGTCATCAGGCCGTAGCAGATCGGCGGGGCAACCAGGAGATAGGGGATGAGAGTACGGAGCATAAACGGGTCCTCGGGACATTGCGAGTCTACTTCCGCAGACCTGCCGGGTTTCGAAAACCTGGGAGGTCTCTTTATTCAGTGCAGCTTCTCCACCAACACCAGGTAGGGCGCGCTCTCCGACCGGTTGAGCTGGCTGCTCCTCCAGGTGTTGAAGCGGCGCGGTGACAGTCCCGCGGCCCACTCCTCAACCCTTCTCCCCTCCTCGGCCCCGCCGGGATGACCCGTATAGACGGCTATGGTGATGACCCCGCCCGGGAGGAGCAGGGCCTCCGCCTGCTCCAGCGCCGCCAGCGTGGTCTCTGGCCGGGTGACGGTCCCGCGCCCGCCGCCCGGCAGAAAGCCCAGGTTGAACGCCACCGCCCGCACCGGTCCGCTCACGTGCTCCGCGATCCGTTCATGACCGGCGCGGACCAGGCTCACCCTGTCGAGACAGCCGGCATCGCGCAGCAGATCTGTGGCGGCGTCCATCGCGCCGTCCTGCACGTCGAAGGCCCATACCCTCCCTTTGCTCCCCACCAGCCGGGCCAGGAACAGGGTGTCCCGGCCGGTGCCGCAGGTGGCGTCGATGACGCCGTCCCCCGGCACGACCGTCCGGCGCAGAAACAGGTGGGAGAGCCCCACGGCCCCGCCGAGGCCCTCGGCCCGCACTACGGTGCCTCTTGAGTGGGGCGCTTTTCGCCGAACAGCGCCAGAACCGCCGGAAGGGTCACGATGAAGGCCAACTGGCAGGCGAACATCCCCAGGGTCATGATGGCGCCGATGCTGAAGACCCCCTGGTGGCGGGCCACCATGAGGGCGCCGAAGCTGATCATGATGGTCAGGGTGTTGTAGAACACGCCCCGCCCGGTGCTGCTGACGATCACCTCGTAGCCGCTCTCTCCTTCCCGGCGGAACCGGTTGATGATGTAGATCCCCGAGTCCACCGCAATCCCGAGCACCAGCGGCATCACGATGATGTTGGCGGAATTGAAGTTGATGCCGAACAGCCACATGCCGCTCACCATGAACAGCACCCCGACCACCAGCGGCACCAGCCCGATGAGGGTATAGCGGATACTCCGGAAAGTGACCAGCAGAATGAGCACGATGGCCAGGAAGGCATAGAGGAACGCACCCCGGTACGAATCGCGCATGATGGTCATTGACTCGAACACCATGACCGGTTCGCCGGTGGCGTTCGGTTCCACCTTGCGCACGTCGTCCAGGAAGGACTTGAGCGGATCCAGGTCGAATATCTCCCGTTTCGGGGCGATCTGCAGCAGGTACCTGCCGGTCGCGCCCACGAAGCGCTTCCGCAGCTCGGCAGGGATATCGGCCGCGGTCACGGGCACGGCGTTCAGGCTCTCCTTGAGGATTTCCAGCTTGTCCGGCAGACCCGCCAGCAGATCCCCCTGAAAGTTCCTGAGCATCCCCAGGGCATTCCGGTCCTTTTCCTTCTCCAGTCCGGCGAAGAAACGGTCAAGGGTCTGCAGGAAGCCGGCGACCCCTTTCGCCTCGGGGAGGTTCTCCCGCTCCAGCCGCTGGTGAAACCTCTCCACCGTTGCGCGGAAGGTTTCGAACACCGCGGGCAGCTCCATGACCCGCAGGTCTTCATCGTACGGGGAGGGCCTGACGTCTGCCAGCTCCGCCCGCATGGCCGCCAGCTCGGTCAGCTTCCGTTCCTGGTCCTCCGGGATGAAGGAGGCGATGCTCACCACGTGGTCCACGGTCGGCAGCGCCTCCAGGGCCTTGGTCCGGCTGGCGGCCTCTTCAGGGGTCCGCGCGGTCGCCACGGCGAAATAGCCAGAGTTTTCCGAACTCTTCATCAGCTTGTGGGCGTACGCCACCGATTCGAGCCCCTTGGCCTGGAGGTTCAGCAGGTTGTAGTCGAAGTTTACCTGGATAAGGGGGTAACAGGACGCGAGACAGAGGAGGACCGTCACCACCAGCACGGTGCGCGGATGGTCGAAGAGGACCACTTTAATCAGTCGCCTGACTGCCGACGGGCCGGGGCGCGGGGAGACCGAGGCACCGCCCTGCGCCGTCACCTTGCGGTTCTTTTTCCCGAGCTTCATCGGCAGCATCAGCATGGCCGGGAGCACCGTGAAGGTGACCAGGACGCAGATGCAGATGCCGATGGCGGCGATGATCCCGAGCTCGGCTATTCCCTTGAAATCGGTGAACACGAAGGTGATGAAGGCCGCGGCCACGGTGGCCGCGGCCATGGCGATGGCCCAGATGTTCCGGTTCAGGGCCGTTCTGAGGGATTCGAGCCGCTGCCGACCCTTGGCCAGCTCCTCCTGGTACCTGAGCACGATCTGGATGCCGTATTCTATGCCGATGCCGATGAGCATGACCGCGAACACCATGGAAAGGATGTTCAGGTGGCCCACCACCAGGGTCGCCATCCCGAAGGAGAGGGCAATCGCCACCAGCAGGGCGGTCATGGCGGCCAGGGAGTTCAATACCCCGCGGAAGGCGAACAGCAGCAGGATGACGGTCAGGACGATTGAGACCACCGTGGCCAGGGCTATGTCCCGCTGGCTGGTGGACATCTCCTCGTACTCGAGGACCGGGATGCCGGTAAGCCCGGCCTTGACCCCCTTGAACTCCGGCCGGGCCGTCAGCCTGGCGATCTCTCCCCTGACAGCCGTTATGGCCCGCTCGGCAGGGACGAAGCTGCCGCTCTCCCTGATCGGCAGGATGGTCATGAGCTGCATCCTGGATGCCTTGGCAAAGGCGGACTCCTCTCCCGACGCGGCAAAGAGATCATTCAGGGAGAACGAGCCCCCCTCCTCCTTGCCGAACCGGTCCAGGCCCGCCCCCAGCTTGTCCAGCATGAAGGTGAGTCCGGAGAGCCGCTCAGCCGAGCCGGGTCCGCCGGGCGGCTGTCTCATGTAGTCGTCCATGTGGTTGGTGAGGGAGACAAACAGGGTCTGGACGGACGGGGAAGCCGCCAGGTCCTTGAGCACCGGCTTGGCCTTGGCCAGGTTTTCCCTGAGCGAACGCAGATCCTCGTACGGCATGAACAGCAGACCGTTCTTTCTGAAAAACTCCAGCCCGTTGGGATAAAACACCTCCCGGAAGACATCCTTTTTATCCAGGAGGTTTGCATAGAGCTCCATTCCGAAGCGGTCCGCCCGCTCGGGATCGTCGCTCTCGACGACGATGACGATCTCCTCCTGGTCCCCGAACTCCTGGCGATAGTCCCGGTAGTTGCTGTGGAACTTGCTGTTCTTCGGCATGAGGTCGTCCCTGCCGGTCAGGAACTCGAGGTGGTTTTTGGTATAGATGACCGACACTACGGACAGAACCAGCGCCACCAGCAGCACCAGGAACGGGAAGCGCGCCACCAGGCCGAACAGGCCCCTCTCTCTATCAGCCGTATTTTTCATTATTTCCACGTCCTCCCTTGAAAAAGCCGGACTGAGGGTACCATAGCCCTTCGGTGAAATCAACCGCGCCGGCGACGGCCGGACATCACCCAACAGTGTCGAATTTATGACGAAATCGTTAATTTTGGCTGAAGATCCGGCTGAAAAGTGGTATACCTTTTAAAAAAAATGTGGTAGAAGTTTGCAGTTATACGCAATAAACTAAATAAACGGTGTCCCATAAATAATAAATTCAATGGTGACTTTTCAAGGTATTCTATGGAGCACACTGGCATGAAACCCTGCAAATACCCCATATCCCATGCTTTAACCTCATTTAACGGCATCACCACGGAACACGACGATAAAGCGGCGCCAAAGCCCGGCGCCAAGGTCCATCACCTCCCATCCTATATCTGGAAGAAAAAGACGGCGGGAAGCAGCACGCCGCTCGACACCACCATCCAGCGGAGCTGCGAATTCTTCTTCCGCGAGCAGCTTCCGGAGGGTTACTGGTGGGCGGAGCTCGAATCCAACGTCACCATAACCGCCGAGTACATCATGCTGTTTCATTTCCTCGGCACGGTCGACAAGGATCGGGAAAGGAAGCTCGCCAACTACCTTCTGGGCAAGCAGACCAGGGAGGGCTACTGGACCATCTACCACGGCGGCCCCGGAGACCTGTCAACCACCATCGAGGCGTATTTCGCCCTGAAGCTGGCGGGCTACCCCGCGGAACACCCCGCCATGGAAAAGGCGCGCGCCTTTATCCTGGGAAAGGGCGGGATCATCAAGTCCCGGGTCTTCACCAAGATATTCCTGGCCCTGTTCGGGGAGTTCGCCTGGTTCGGGGTGCCGTCCATGCCCATCGAGCTCTCACTGTTGCCGAACTGGGCATACCTGAACATGTACGAGTTTTCCAGCTGGTCACGGGCGACCATTATCCCCCTCTCCATCGTCATGGCCATCCGCCCGGTCCGCAAGCTGCCACCCTGGACCAGGGTCCAGGAACTCTATGTGCGGCCGCCCAGGCCGACCGATTACACCTTCACCAAAGAGGAGGGGATCCTCACCTGGAAAAACATCTTCATCGGGGTGGATCACCTGCTGAAAATCTACGAGCGGAGCCCCATCCGGCCTTTCAAGAACAAGGCCACGGCCCTTGCCGAGAAATGGGTGCTGGACCACCAGGAGCCGACCGGTGACTGGGGGGGGATCCAGCCGGCCATGCTCAACTCGATCCTGGCGCTGCACTGCCTGGGATACGCCAACGACCATCCCGCGGTCCAGAAGGGCCTGGAGGCGCTGGCCAACTTCTGCATCGAAAGCGACGAGCACATAGTGCTCCAGTCCTGCATATCTCCGGTCTGGGACACCGCCCTGGCCCTCAAGGCCCTCATGGACGCCGGCGTGCCCAACGACCACCCTGCCCTGGTAAAGGCGGCCCAATGGCTGATCGAGCGGGAAGTGCGCAAACCGGGCGACTGGAAGGTGAAATCTCCCGACCTGGAGCCCGGCGGGTGGGCGTTCGAGTTTCTGAACGACTGGTATCCGGACGTGGACGATTCCGGCATCGTCATGATGGCCATCAAGGAGATCCAGACCAAGGACATGCAGGCCAAGGACGACGCCATCAGGCGTGGGATCAACTGGTGCCTCGGCATGCAGAGCAGAAACGGCGGCTGGGGGGCCTTCGACAAGGACAATACCAAGCATATCCTGAACAAGATCCCGTTCGCCGACCTGGAAGCGCTCATCGATCCTCCCACGGCCGACCTCACCGGCAGGATGCTGGAGCTGATGGGGACCTTCGGCTACCCCAAGGACACCCCGGCCGCGGTCCGCGCCCTGGAGTTCATCAAGCGGACCCAGGAGCCGGAAGGCCCCTGGTGGGGCCGCTGGGGGGTCAACTATATCTACGGCACCTGGTCGGTCCTGTGCGGGCTGAAGGCAATCGGGGAAGACCCTTCCCAGCCCTACATCCGCAAGGCGGTAACCTGGCTCAAGTCCAAGCAGAACATAGACGGCGGCTGGGGGGAGAGCTGCGAGTCCTACCACGACCGGTCCCAGGCCGGCATCGGCGAGAGCACCGCTTCCCAGACCGCCTGGGCGCTCCTGGCCCTCATGGCCGCGAGAGAGGCGCGGACCTCGTCCGTCGCCCGCGGCATCGAGTACCTGATTAGAAACCAGAAGCCGGACGGTACCTGGGACGAAGAGCAGTTCACCGGTACCGGCTTCCCGAAATACTTCATGATCAAATACCACGTCTACCGGAACTGCTTCCCTCTCATGGCACTTGGAACATACAGCTCCCTCGCGGGTGAAAACTACTGAGCAATCCCTGCCGCCGTCCCTTTCGCACAATGTCCGCCCCTCGCGGCGGGGGCGGCATAACATCGATACGGCTATGAAAAAGGTATTTCTGACCGGCGCCACCGGTTTCATCGGTGCCAGCATCGCGCGCGAGCTGGTGAAGCAGGGCTGCCGGGTACGCGCCCTCGTCAGACCCGGCTCGGACCGGAGCAACCTGTCGGGGCTCGACGTTGAGCTTCACGAAGGGGACCTGCGCGACGCCGGATCGCTGGAGCGGGGGATCGCCGGCTGTGACACCCTGTTCCACGCCGCCGCAGACTACCGCCTCTGGACCAGGGAACCCTCCGCCATGTACGAGGTGAACGTGGGAGGGACCCGCGCCCTGCTCACCGCGGCCCTGAAGCGGGACGTTTCCCGGGTGGTGTACACCAGCAGCGTCGGCACCCTGGGCAACCCGGGGGACGGCACGCCCGGCACCGAGCAGACCCCGGTGACCTTCGCGGAGATGGTGGGTCACTACAAGAAGAGCAAATTCCTCGCCGAACGGGAGGCGGAAAGCTTCCTCGGCCGCGGCCTGCCGCTGGTGATCGTCAACCCGTCCACACCGGTCGGCGGGCTCGACATCAAGCCGACCCCGACCGGCAAGATCATCGTGGATTTTCTCAACCGGAAGATGCCCGCCTACCTGGATACCGGACTCAACCTCATCGACGTGGAAGACTGCGCAGTAGGACACATCCTGGCCGCCAGGCACGGACGGGTCGGCGAGAAGTATATCCTCGGCAACCGGAACCTGACCCTCCGGGAGATCTTCACGCTGCTGGCGGAGATCTCCGGCCTCCCGGCCCCTCGGGTGAGACTCCCCTACGGGCCCATCCTGCTTGCCGCGTATCTGAACGAGGGACTGTCCCGGCTCACCGGCAAGGAACCGCTGATCCCCCTGGCCGGAGTCCGGATGGCGGGCAAACTCATGTATTTCGATCCAACCAAGGCGGTCCGGGAGCTGGGGCTCCCCCAGCGCCCGGTCAAAGACGCGCTGGCCAAGGCGGTGGAGTGGTTCCACGCCCACGGATACGCCCGCCCTGCCACAGGCGGCGCGCAACGTACAACGGGCGCTTAGACGGTATCGGTTTCCTCAACAAGAATTTTGTAACGGAGTAGCTCATGTACCCACTCCTTGAAAAAATAAACGGCCCGGCAGACCTGAAGCAACTGAAGGAAGAGGAACTCGGACCCCTCGCGGACGAGCTCCGCCGCTTTCTGCTGGAAACAGTCTCCCGCACCGGCGGGCACCTGGCCTCCAACCTGGGGTGCGTGGAACTGACCCTTGCACTCCACTACTGCTTCGATTCCCCCGCCGACCGGATCATCTGGGACGTGGGCCACCAGGCCTACACCCACAAGATCATCACCGGCCGACGCGACGTGTTCCACACCCAGCGACAGTACAAGGGGATCAGCGGTTTTCCCAAGCGCGGTGAATCGCCCCACGACGCCTTCGGCGCCGGCCACTCCTCAACCTCCATCTCGGCCGGCCTGGGAATGGCCGCCGCAAACGGCCTCACCGGCAAGGACAGCAAGGTGATCGCGGTCATCGGAGACGGATCCCTCACCGGCGGGATCGCCTTCGAGGGGCTGAACCAGACGGGACATCTGCAGAAGAACCTGATCGTGGTCCTCAACGACAACGACATGTCCATCTCCAAAAACGTGGGCGCCTTCTCCGCGTTCATCTCCCGCAAGCTCACCGGGAGATACTACCGGGAGCTCAAGAAGGAGATCCAGTCGCTCCTCAAGAGTATCCCGGCCATCGGCGGCAATATCCTCCATTTCGCCAAGAAGGCGGAAAATTCCCTCAAGGGTTTCCTGACCCCCGGTACCCTGTTCGAGGCACTCGGTTTCGACTACGTGGGGCCGATCCACGGGCACGACCTCTCCCAGCTCGTCGAGGTGTTCCGCAACTACCGCACCGTGGACGGCCCGCTCCTGATCCACGTCATGACCACCAAAGGGAAAGGATACGCACCTGCCGAGAAGGACCCGGACATCTTCCACGGCATCGGCCCCTTCGACATCGAGACCGGCAGGACCAAGGCCGCCAAGGGGGGAGCGGGCTCCTACACCTCAGTGTTCGGCAGCACCATGCTCAGGCTGGCCGAGGAGGACGAGCGGGTCGTGGCCATCACCGCTGCCATGCCGGACGGCACCGGGCTGTCCCCCTTTGCCAAAGCGTTTCCGGACCGGTTCTTCGACGTGGGCATCGCCGAGCAGCACGCCGTCACCTTTGCGGCCGGCCTGGCCGCCGAAGGTTTCAGGCCGGTGGCCGCCATCTATTCGACCTTTGCCCAGCGCGCCTACGACCAGATCTTCCACGACGTCTGCCTCCAGAAGCTGCCGGTCACCCTGGCGCTGGACCGGGGCGGCCTGGTTGGAGACGACGGTCCGACCCACCACGGAGTGTTCGACCTGTCGTTCCTGCGCCATCTGCCGGAGATGACGGTCATGGCGCCCAAAGACGAAAACGAGCTCCAGCACATGATCAAGACCGCGGTCCGGTGCGGCCGCCCCATCTCCCTCCGCTACCCCCGCGGGACGGGATACGGGGTCGCCATGGACACCGACCTGAAAGAGCTTGAGATCGGGAAGGGCGAAACCCTCGCGGAGGGGGACGACCTGGCAATCCTGGCCGTCGGCGTCACCGTCTACCCGGCTCTGGAGGCGGCCCGGCTGCTGGCCGTTGAAGGCGTCCGCGCCACGGTCGTCAACGCCCGATTCGTCAAGCCGCTCGACCGGGAGCTGATCCTTGCGGCGGCCTCCCGCACCGGCCGCCTGCTGACCGTGGAGGAAAACGCCCTCCAGGGGGGCTTCGGCAGCGCCGTGCTGGAACTCCTGGAAGCGGCCGGGAGGTTCGATGTCAGGGTCAAGAGACTCGGCATCCCCGACCGGTTCGTGGAGCACGGCACCCAGGCCCGGCTGCGTGCCGATCTCGGCCTGGACGCAAGCGGCATCGCCGCGGCGGCCAGGGCGCTCCTGGAGCGGCGTGCCTCGGCGACACCGCCACTGGCAAGGGTCAAATAGTTCCGCGCGAACCGCTGGTGACAGGGCCTGGGTGGGACTTCCACGGAGCCGCTCGTACGGCTTCAGTGCAGTTAGTCAGCTCAGGGGAAAGCACCCGAACCCGGCAGAATGATTATCCGTGCGGAGGATGGCGACCGATTACGAGAGGCTTCGGGGAAGCCCAGCACCGGTGCCCGACATAAAGTCCCAACCCAGTCAGAGACGTTGTCCCGGGATTCCATCCGGCCCACAAGCTGTACCGTCATAAACGTTGAAAGGAACAGATACGCACAATGCGCTTCCCCCTGAAGCTGAACATCGATTTGACCAGGTACCTGGTCTCCAACAAGCTCCGCAAGGTCGAAAAATTCCCCCTGGTCCTGATGCTGGAACCTACCCATCTCTGCAACCTGGCCTGCTCTGGCTGCGGCAGGATCCGTGAATACGCCGACACCCTGGCGGACGAGATGAGCCTGGAGGAATGTCTCGGTTCCGTGGACGAATGTCCGGCCCCGGTGGTCACCATCACCGGTGGGGAGCCGTTTCTCTATTCCCGCATCCACGAGTTGATCCCGGCCGTGCTGGCAAAGGGGAAGCACGTCTACCTCTGCACCAACGGCCTGCTGCTGGAAGACGCGCTCGACCGGATGCGGAACCACCCCAACCTGACCCTGAACGTCCACATGGACGGCATGGAGGCCACCCACGACCGGGTACTGGAGCAGAAGGGCGCCTTTGCCGCGGCCGTCTCCGGCATACGCAAGGCCAAGCGGCTCGGCTACCGGGTCTGGACCAACACCACCATCTTCAAGGAGACCGACCTGGAGGAGATCGACGAGCTGTTCACCATCCTGAAGGGGTTCGGCGTGGACGGCTTCCTGGTGGCCCCCGGGTTCGGCTACGAGGCCGTGGGCGAGAAGCTCTTCCTGGAGCGGCGCGAGATCGAGCGCAAGTTCCGCGAAGTGTTCGAGCTGAGCAAGCGGCACCGGATCCTCTCCACCCCAATGTACCTCCGGTTCCTCATGGGGGAAAAACAGCTCGATTGCACCCCCTGGGGCAACCCTACCCGCAACCCGCGCGGCTGGAAGGCGCCCTGTTACCTGATCACCGACGCCCACTACCCCACCTTCAGGGAGATGATGGAAAAGACCGATTGGAGCAGGTACGGGGTCGGCAGGGACGAACGCTGCAGCCAGTGCATGATGCATTGCGGCTTCGAACCCTCGGTGGTGAGTGAAGTCGGCAAGAGCTGGAAAGACATGTGGGAGATGATTGTCTGGAACCTGTCGTAGGGTCTCCGCTGCCAGCCTGGTTTGATCAAAAAACCGGACCCGATTTTCATCGTGCCCGGTTTTTTCATTTCATCTCTCCGCAACAGATGAGAACCGAAGCCGTCGCTCCTCTCCCAAAAACCTCACTCGACCATAACAATCTTTATTAATAAATCAACTTCTTGAAACAAAAACTGTGCTACTATCCGTGAAGCTTGGCGTCAGTGGACGGGTCGGAACTTCCCCGAAGCCCCTCGTAATCGGTCACCATCCTTTGCCTGGATCAAATACTCTGCCGGATTCAGGTGCTTTCCCGTGAGTCGCCCGATTGCACTCAAGCCGTACGAGAGGCTCCGTGAAAGTCCCGACCCGTCCTTCATAACATTTTGGGGTGACACAACGAAAGGTTGCGCATAATGGGCGAACCGAACGGGACGGAGTGCATGCTCTTGAAAGAGGCGGACCTGCCGCTTGAGGTGGTGATCCTGCTGATCGGCGCCATGGCCCTGCTGATTACCGGGGCACTGCTCTTCCCGGTGTCCGATGGAGCGCTCCCCTACTATGAAAACGGTCTGTATGGATTGCTGCTGGTTATCTTTGCCTTGCAGACGATAACCATGGGGAAAACACCGTTCGGCGATATGCGCAGGTCGAAATCCCTGCTCGCCGGCGGTGTCATGGTTGCCGCCGTTGGTATCGTCACCTGTTTCGTGCCGACCTTCAACCGGCTTCCCCGCATGCTGCTGTTCCTCTGTTTTGGCCCGGGAGGTCTGCTGCTGTTGCTGCGGATGTGTCTTGCCAGAGACAAGCTTCGGACCTGGCTGGGGTACGGGGGGATCTTCCGGCATTTGGTACTCGGATGCTCCGCGGTCTACGTGATGTCGATGCTGATCGCGCTGCTGCTCTGGAAACGGGGCCTGCCGACAATCACCATGACGGCGGCTGCGGTGCTGATTTACGGTGCGGCGGTTGCCTATCTCGCATGCGTACTCCGGCGGATATACCGTACCTATCCGGAGGCGGAGAAACGACCCGGGGGCAATGCAGCGCTTTCCACGGATCAGGCATTGCTCCTGCTCATGGGTGTTTTCATGCTGCTGCTCGGCGTGCTGCTTATCCCGGTAAATCTGGGCCTGTTTCCTTTTTCGGCAAGCGCGCAACTCGGGCTTCTGATGGTGATTTTCGCGGTGCAGATGCTTGCATCCGGCAGTACGCCGATCGGTCCGTTTCCCCGCTCATGGCTGATGATCGGGTTCGGGCTTCTGTTTGCGGCACTGGGAGTCGTGTCCTGCATCATCCCGGGTATTCTTGTCCCCACGCTGACGGTTCTCGTCGGCATGCTCAATATCCTCGGAGGCGTTATCACGCTGGTCCGGATCTGTCTTCCCCGCCTGAAAAAGCCCGGGGAGCCCGGCGGACCGGTTCCCCCTGTAATGGCGAAACTTTTCGCGGTCCAGTTTATCATGAACCTGCTGGCGATCATGTTCGGCACATCCATGCTCATTCCAGACATGGTTCACGGACTGGTCATCGGTGTCATTCTTGCCGCCAATGGCTGCGTTCTCCTCTACCTCCTGCGAATTCTGGTCGTCCTGGAAAAAATGCAGCGTGAGACGGGAGGCGCCGTTTAACCTTGCTTACCTGTCGCGGCACTAACACAACATTCAAGGAGGATTGTCATGTTCAGGTTCGAGGACAACAAGTGTTACAGGATGCCGGCCCACTTCGGCGGAGAGGTCTTTGATCCCGACGCCAAGGCCTGCTACCATGATGTGGTGACCCTGGCCTACAGCTGCAAAACCGACGGGGATCGGCTCGCCGACTACCTGCCGGAAGGCTTCGAGCTGATGAAGCCGGAGCTGGTCATTCAATATCAGCAGTGCCGGCAGGTCGAGTGGATGGCGGGATCGTACTACAATCTGGTTACCGTTGCGGCGCCGGTGCGTTTCAACGGCCGGCACGACCGGCTGGAGGGAGCGTTCGCCCTCGTGGTCTGGGAGAACAAGACCACCCCGATCCTGACGGGAAACATGATGGGCGTCCCCAAGATCTACGCCGACATTGAAGACCTGCACATCGTGGCGGACACTTACCGCACCCGTCTCAGCTACGAAGGCAGCACCTTCCTGCAACTGGAAATGACCGGTCCCGAGCCGATGGGCGAAGAGCAAGTGAAAGCCCTCCACACCGACGTGAATTCCTTTGGTTGGCGCTATATCCCGAAAGTGGGCGCTCCGGGAGCGGATCTGAGCCAGCCCATACTCTTTCCCATGCGAAACGAGCCCAATGCCGTCTGGCTGGGCAGCGGCACGATCAAATGGACGGAGTTGACCTGGGACCAGAACCCCATGCAATGGCATATCATCAAGGCTCTGGCAGGGCTGCCCCTGATCGGGATGGCCCCCGTCATTATGATGCAAGGCCGCGCGATCCTGATGGAGGCGCGGGGGCGCGTCCTCAGCTAGTGTCCTGTGCGGTTAGTTCACCGCACAGGACACTAGCTCGGCCGTCTGGTGAAAAAAGACCGAAAGGAAGCGTGAGACATGAAAGAATACTATGAAAACAAGGTTGCGGTGGTTACCGGCGGGGCATCGGGGATCGGTCTGGCATTGTGCGAAATGCTTCTCTCGCTGGATGCAAAGGCCGTGGTTCTGGCGGATTTGAACGCTGAAAAACTGGAGGCGGAGAGCTCACGACTCGACACCGCATATCCCGGAAGGGTGCTGGGCATCCGGACCGATGTGACCAGGCAGGAAAGCGTTGCCGCGATGATCCGGCAGGCGGCCGAGTTCGGGGGCGGGCAGATTCACCTCCTTTTCAACAATGCCGGTCTCGGTCTGATGAAACCCTTTGAAGAAACCACCGATGCCGATTGGGAGTTCGCATTCGAGGTGAACTTCTTCGGCGCACTCTACGGCATCAGGGCGGTGTTGCCTGTCATGCGCGCCCAGGGCGGCGGGCATATCGCCAACACGGCCTCGGGAATCGCTTTCTCGCCGATGGCGTATCAGAGCATGTACAGCGCCACCAAGGCCGCCTTGGTCGGGCTTACCTGCTCCCTGCGCTATGAACTGTGGGATGACAACATACGCCTTTCCACCGTCATTCCCGGCACTACCGCCACACCCATCTGGGACAAGGTCGGCGGCGCGCCTGCATCCGCCATATCCCCCGAAGAGTCAGCTTACGGCATTCTCAAGGGCCTTGCCGCAAACGAGAGAGTCGTGTTCGTTACCGATGACGACCGGCGAGGCGCGGTCGACGCCTTCGACCCCGAGGTCGCGAAAGGGAAAGACGAATATTTCCTGCACAACGCCCGATTGCGGAGAAGCGGGGAAGTGGCCCTGTGAAGCAAGGGGGGCCGGGTTCCCATCGGGCGCCTAACCGGAAATCCCGGTGTGATATTCCTGGAGGCTGCGGACTTCTCCCTTCCCCCCGCGGCTGGCCGCGATGCCTTTGGCCGCGGCGACAGCCGCCGCAATCGTCGTGATATAGGGGACCTTGTACTGGATGGCCGCCTTGCGGATATAGGAATCGTCATGGATGCCCTGCCGGCCCGCCGGGGTATTGACCACCAGTTGAATTTCCCTGTTCCTGATGGCATCGGCGATATTGGGACGTCCCTCGTGCATCTTCAGGATCAGTTCCGCGTTCAGCCCGTGCTCCACCAGGAAGGCATGCGTACCCGACGTCGCCCTGACATGAAAACCAAGCTCGACAAAACGTCTCGCCACTTCCAGGGCGCCGCGCCGGTCGTGCTCCGAAACGGTGACCAGCACCGTGCCCTCGAGCGGAAGCGCTGAAGAGGCCGCCTCCTGGGCCTTGAAAAAGGCGAGACCATAGTTGTCCGCCATGCCGAGCACCTCACCGGTAGAACGCATCTCCGGACCGAGTACCGGGTCCACTTCCGGGAACATGTAGAACGGAAACACTGCTTCCTTGACCCCGAAGTGCGGCAGGGGGCGACGCCTCAGGTTCATCTCGGACAGCTTCCTGCCGAGCATGACCTGGGTGGCGATGCGGGCCATGGGGATATTGCACACCTTGCTCACCAGCGGCACGGTCCGGCTGGCGCGCGGATTGGCCTCCAGGATGTAGACGGTGTCATCGGCAATGGCGTACTGGATGTTCATCAGCCCGACCACGCCCAGCTCCAGGGCGATCTTTCTGGTGTATTCCTCGATGGTGTCGATGTGCCGCTGGGGAATGCTGACCGGCGGGATAACGCAGGCCGAATCCCCGGAATGGATGCCTGCCAGCTCGATGTGTTCCATGACCGCCGGCACGAAGGCGTCGCTGCCGTCAGCTATGGCGTCGGCCTCGGCCTCGATGGCGTTCTCCAGAAAACGGTCGATGAGGATCGGCCGCTCGGGCGAGACGTCCACCGCCTTGCGCAGGTATTCCCTGAGCATCTCTTCGTCATGAACGATCTCCATGGCCCGGCCGCCCAGCACGTAGGACGGGCGCACGATCAGCGGGTAACCGATGCGGGCGGCGATTTCCAGCGCCTGGGCCAGGGTGCTCGCCATGCCGGATTCGGGCTGGGGTATGCCCAGCTTGCGCATCACCGTGCTGAAACGGTCCCGGTCCTCGGCCAGGTCGATGGTTTCGGGGCTGGTGCCGATGATCCGCACCCCGGCCGCCTCCAGCTCCGCCGCGATATTGAGCGGCGTCTGGCCGCCGAACTGGACCACCACCCCTTCCGGTTTTTCCTTTTCATAAATAGCCAGCACGTCCTCAACCGTGAGCGGCTCGAAATAGAGCTTGTCCGAAGTGTCGTAGTCGGTTGAGACCGTTTCCGGGTTGCAGTTCACCATGATCGATTCGAAGCCCTCCTCCCGGAGCATCAGGGCCGTATGGACGCAGCAGTAGTCGAATTCAATCCCCTGGCCGATCCGGTTGGGTCCGCCCCCCAGCACCATGATCTTGCGCCGGTCGCTGACCGGCACCGAATCGGGGGCATTGTAGGTGGAAAAGTAGTAGGCGGCATTCTCCACGCCGCTCACCGGTACCGGCTCCCAGGCCTCGACCATGCCGAGCACGGTGCGCCGGTCGCGGAGGGCTTTTTCCGGCATTCCCAGCAGCTTGGCCAAGTAGCGGTCGGCAAAGCCGTCCTGTTTGGCCCGGACCAGGAGGTCGTCGGGCGGAAGCGCTCCCTTGTGCCGGAGGATTTCCTCCTCCAGCTGCACCAGTTCCCTCATCTGCTCCAGGAACCAGGGCTTGATATGGGTGCGCCCGTACAGGAGTTCGATGTCGGCCCCCTTGCGCAGCGCCTCGTAGAGGATGAACTGGCGCTCGCTGGAAGGCTCCACCAGGAGAGCAAGCAATTCTTCCAGCGTTTTTTCGTGATAGTCCCGGGCAAAACCGAGCCCGTAGCGACCGATTTCCAGGGAGCGGATCGACTTCTGGAACGCCTCCTTGTAGTTCTTGCCGATGCTCATCACTTCGCCCACGGCCCGCATCTGGGTGCCGAGCCTGTCTTCGGATCCCTTGAACTTCTCGAAGGCCCAGCGGGCGAACTTGACCACTACGTAGTCGCCCGACGGAGTATATTTTTCCAGGGTGCCGTCGCGCCAGTAGGGGATCTCGTCCAGGGTGAGGCCCGCCGCCAGCATGGACGAAACCAGGGCAATGGGGAAGCCGGTGGCCTTGGAGGCCAGGGCAGAGGAGCGGGAGGTGCGGGGATTGATCTCGATCACCACCACCCGGCCGGTTTTCGGGTCGTGGGCAAACTGGACGTTGGTGCCGCCGATTACCTCGATGGCGTCGACGATGGCGTAGGAATAGCGCTGCAGCCGGTCCTGCAGTTCCGGGCTGATGGTCAGCATCGGCGCGGTGCAGTAGGAATCGCCGGTGTGGACCCCCATGGCGTCCACGTTCTCGATGAAACAGACGGTGATCTTCTGGCTGCTGGCGTCACGCACCACCTCCAGCTCCAGTTCTTCCCAGCCCAGCACCGACTCCTCGATCAGCACCTGGCTCACCGGGCTGGCGGCCAGACCGCGGCCGACGATGGTGGCGAACTCCTCCTTGTTGTAGGCAAAGCCCCCGCCGGTACCACCCATGGTGTAGGCAGGCCGGATCACTACCGGCAGGCCGATGCGCTCGAGGATTTCCTGGGCCTCTGCCATGGTTGTGGCAATTTCACTGCGCGGGGTTTCGATGCCGAGCCTGGCCATGGTTTCCTTGAAGGTCTCCCGGTCCTCACCACGCTTGATGGCGTCCAGGTTGACGCCGATCACCCGCACGCCATACTCGTCCAGCACCCCCCGGCGCGCCAGTTCGCTGGACAGATTGAGACCGGTCTGGCCGCCCAGGTTGGGCAGGAGGGCGTCGGGACGCTCCTTCCTGATGATTTCGGTCAGGGTCTCGGCGTTGAGCGCCTCGATGTAGGTGGTGTCGGCCATACCCGGATCGGTCATAATGGTGGCCGGATTCGAGTTGACTAGGAGTATTTCGTAGCCAAGCTTGCGCAGGGCCTTGCACGCCTGGGTACCTGAATAGTCGAATTCGCAGGCCTGACCGATGATGATGGGACCGGAGCCGATGATCAGGACCTTCTTTACGTCTTCACGCTTGGGCATCGATGCCTCCTTGCACGGTTCGATGATTTTTTGTGCAAAAATCAAGCAACCATAGCGTAACAGGCTGATAACTGCAACGTTTTTATACACCACGGAGGCGTGATCCTAAAAACCCCGTTGCCTGTGTAACTCAGCTGCACACTTTTTAACCGGAATCCGCTGAATTGTCCTGTCTTGCCAGACCGGTTCCACTCGCACCATACAAAAACGCCGGATGGAATTGCTTCCATCCGGCGTTTTTATAGCTTCATTTTCTTTCCGTCAGCAGCGCGAAATCTCCCTACTCCTGTTGGATAATGCCCCAGAGGCATTATCCTTGCTCAAAGCGCATAGCAAAGCAGCTTAAGGTGGTTTCCTCTTTTTTCAGTCATCCTACGAACTCTACCGATCTCCGGCTCAACAACACCCCTTGCCGTATTTTTTTGCCAGGAATGCGGCCTCCTCGGTACGCCCCTGTCTCTGCAGGAGCGGTATGATGCGTCCAGCCGCCTCCTTGGCGAATTGCGGGTCGGCAAGGAGCCTCGAATAGCTTTCGATTGCATTCGACTCATCATCGAGCAGGCAGTACAGGTCTCCCTGCATCAGCCTGGCCTGTCCCGGAGCCACGTTGGTCGCTATCATCCTCTCCAGGACCTGCAACGCCTCGGGCACCCTGCCGGTTTCGGTATAGAGCTGGACCAGGCCGATATTGCAGAGCGGATTGCCGGGATCCAGGCCAAGGGCCTTACCGAGCAGTTGTCCGCACCTGTCGGCATCGCCCTGTTGATAATACAGAATCGCCATCTCGTAATTCAGGATGTCATTGTCCCCATCCGCGGACAGCTCCTCGAACACCCTCAGGGCTCCGGCTCCATCCCCTGCCAGATTCAGGAGGCAGGCCCGTGCGAACTCCGCCCCCATACCGGCATAGCGCTCGGGGAGGTCTCCGGGAAGCGTCTGGAAATAGAGGGCCAACCGGTCTTCCCCGCTTATGTTTTCATCCATGTCATGATGTTCATCGGTTGCCGTCTCGGCCGCACTCCCCCGGCACCCGCCGCAGTCATGGACCGGTTCAGCGTGTACCGTCCCCGGGGTCCCGGCAGCGGGGGCGGCCAGCAGCCTCTCCGCGGTTTCCCTCAGGTCCGCGTCATCCGCCAGTTCCATAATGATTCCCAGGTGCTCCTCGGCCTTTTTCCTGTCGCCGCCGGCAAGGGCGTGTTCCGCCTCGACAAGGTTCAGGCGGCCCAGCATGTTGCCTGTCAGGGCGATTTTCCGTCTGACATCCTCCACCAGGGAAGGGTCCGCCTCGCCGCCGGCCCCGAGCCTTTCAAGGGCCTCGCCATAGGCATTCCTCGCGTCGGCGTACCGCTCCGCAGCCAGGCACCTGTCCCCTTTTTCCAGGTAGTGGCTGTAATCCTTGCTGAAATTGAACAGTTTTTTCAGAAACATGTATACCCCTCAAAGGAAAAGATCAAAAGTCGATGGACTCCAACAAGGTTCTGTCAAGCGGTACAGGATTCCTGGAACCCTACTCTGTTTCAAGTTCGCTCAGCCACTGTAAAGTGGTCTTTACCTTGCTGAAGAGCATCCCTTGCGTTACCAGGATCGCCCGATGCAGTTCCGCGGCCGTCACAGAGCCGGCATCGTTGGCAAAGGAGAGGGTACCTGTGGCGTCAGACAGGAACTCCACGCCGAACCCGAGATGAAAGGCCTGCCGGGCAGTGGTGTCGCAACACATCTGGGTCATGTAGCCGCTGATTACCACCGTGTCGATTTCCCTCTCCCTGAGCCACGCTTCCAGGGCGGTGCCGGTAAAGCTCCCCGGAAGGGTCTTCTCGACCAGGAGATCGCAAGGCCGTCTCCCAACCTGGGGATGGAGCGCCCATCCATGGCTCCCCTTCTGAAAGACCGGACGGTCCGGCGCCGTTACCGCATGCTGCACGATCACGACCGGTATACCCTTTGCCGACGCGGCGTCCATGGCCGCGCAGATCTTTTCCAGGCTCCCTGTCGGGTAGGTCACCGGAAGCTTGCCGGTGAAGTATTCGTTCTGCACGTCTATGACCAGCAATGCCCTTTTCATTGGTTGTCCTCGTTTCCAGAAATTTTGCCGTTCGTATTAACGAATTTCAGCGGGCGTCAAGCTTGCACTTTCCCGGTGTCATCTTTTCAACATGTTGACAAAATGTAGCCAGTAGACTACATTTTCTTCATGGTAGAGATTCGCAAAACCGACCTGTTTGCCAAATGGCTTGATAGCCTGCGCGACATTCAGGCAAAGGCTCGCGTACTGGTAAGAGTCGAGCGCCTTGCCTCCGGGAACGCAGGGGATGTCAAGCCGGTTGGTGAAGGTGTCTCGGAAATGCGTATAGATTACGGCCCGGGTTACCGGGTGTATTTCACAAAACGTGGCAACGAAGTGATTGTTCTCTTGGCCGGTGGCGACAAAAGCAGTCAATCCACCGATATCAGGATTGCATTACGTTTTGCCCGCAATCTATAGGAGTTGAAAAATGCCGAAAACAGCTACCAGTCGTTATGATGTCGCCGAGCATCTCCGCACGCCGGAAGAAATGGCGGCCTATCTTGAAGCATGCATCGAAGAGGCTGACGGCGATGCGGCTTTCATTGCCAAGTGCCTTGGCGACATAGCACGCGCCAAAGGGATGTCGCAGGTTGCGCGGGATGCCGGTCTTTCCCGTGAAAGTCTTTACAAGGCGCTTTCAGGGGAGCGAATCCCGGGATTCGATACGATCCTCAAAATCGTTGCGGCGCTCGGCCTCAAACTGCACGCGGAAGTCAGATAAAGATCTAATGCAAGCGACAAAAAGAAACCCCTTGAAGGGTCAAAACTTCCTTGAAGTAAAGTTCTCTCCATGTTCAGCTGCCAGGACTAGCGTTAAAGCTGGGCTGCGAGCCTCAACTCGCTCCCATCAAGTAGTTGGTTCGTCAATTGCGTAGGACCCTTTTGCTTTCCTGTAATCTGTAGACCTGACCCCTATGCTTGTCCTATTGTTTCAGGGGTCGGGCGGCTTAAAAACTGTCGCAGCGCAGGAATGTTTCGATCCTTTTTACCTTGCAGGTAAGCCGTTGATATTTCTTCAACGAAAGCAACGCTCCCCAGTATCGATGTGCCAATGCTTTTCTTCAACGGACTGTCGTATTCCTTGCCGAGTCGGTCTTCTACAAAGGTTCGGTATCTCTTGCGCGCATCATCGATTTGTTTCGCAAAACAGCCCAGGATGAAGCCGGGGCGAAGCCACGCCGGCGGCTTGCTGTGCCCCGTGTAACTCAGGTAGCTTGACCATGGGTATTGTTCCGGCCTTTCAATGATCCCTACCCGCACTGGATTCAGGTGAATGTAGCGGGATAGCTCCACAAGATACTCATCAGCCTCGACGAGGATTGCCTTGTATCTTCCCTGGAGCAGGTGACCTGCTCTTTTCCTCTTGACGTTGAAGTATGTAGTATACGCGCCGTTTATGTGCCGCATGATCTCCGACAGGTTACCTCCAGGTGTTTCCAGCAATAGATGGTAGTGGTTGCTCATAAGGCAGTACGCATGTATCACGGCTCCGTAACGCGTTGTCGCCGAATCCAGATACTCCAGAAACTTTTCCCTATCCCGTTGACTCTTGAATATGTCTTTCTGCTCGTTGCCGCGCGAGGTGATATGGTAATGTGCTCCCGGATATTCGATCCGTAACGGTCGAGCCATTTCCGGCTCCTTCAATTGATAGATTTTCGCCTATTGTATCAAAGAATTGTGGCTTGTGTGAAATGGAGACCTGACCCCTTAGGCTTCCTGCTTAGGCTTCCTTTGTTGAACGATGGGCTCAGCCACGCGACTCCGCCGTGTCGCCCTGCATGCCCTGGTTAACAGCCTCTCCATCAAAAAAAATCCGGTATTGATTAAAAACATCTAAAAAAATGTCTCTTGAGTCTGCACCATCAATTAAGAAATACCGTTGGTCGAGTCTATCCCCGCATCTACTCAAGCCGCATATAAAACCCTCAGTTTCCAGAACTTCTTTATCTATCTTATGATGTTTTATGCCGTTGCATATCTCACGAATAATTTGAAACTCTGACATTTGCCATAACTTGAGGAAAAGGACCTGTCCCTCTGTGCGTTCACTTGGGGCGATGTTAACAATTTCCTCAATCTTTCTTCCTTCTACTATCTGCTCTCGAAGATGATATAGAAGAAATATCAATAAGATGAAATCTGCTTCAGAAGCATATTCATAGTAGCGAAAGAATACCTCTTTTGTAAATTCAAACATTCCCAATGGAGATTCAAAATATTTTATTGAATTCATATGCGTAACTCAGATAATGTGCTTCTATTTTACTGCTAACGCCTTGAGGGTATGTGAAAAAAACTGTACCACTCGACGGTTGGCTATTGGGATTATAGCAACCCCTCTTTTCTAACTTCGTGCATGGTGTTTGTGCCAAGAAGAGTACAGACTTCTGAATCAAGGCCAAAACTTTTACAAACAGGAATGCTCTTCAGCCATTTTATGTCAGACGTATCAAGCTGAAACCAATCCTTTCCTCCGATAATCTGGGTAACTTTTTTGGGCTTAAAAATCCGCCTCATTACCTTCGCGAAATAGTCAGCCCCATCCCAAACTTTGATTACGATAGGCTCTTCGGCTGCAAACTTTTTGTCGCGGCCGACATTCTTCAATTGGGTTTGTAGCCGGCCAGTGTGAATCATTTTGTACATATTGGTGGACTGGCTCTCAGAATTACCTTTTACAAAAACGACCCAACTGTATTGACCTACCTGCGGCTCCTCAGTCAGCACTCTTTTGCTCAAAAGCTCTCGAAGTCCGTTTTCAAGCTTCATGATCTACTCCTTATTTATATTCTTTCTAGCCAACGAGGCCGCGAGTTGAGCGGCCGAGAACGGATGGGCAGTGATCAGCAAAGGTTTATCGCTACCAGTCTACTGGCCTAATTATGATGGCGGATGGGGACGCCGATAAATTCATAAATTTCTGCCTGAGAAACTTATATTTTTATGGGCGTCCCCCTGGGTTCCGGACGATGCCCGCCGTCCAGTTAAGCGTTTTGTTAGCAGTTCACTTGTTGCATTTTCCAGTTTTTGTAGTTGTACAGGTCTTGCTCGACCATTGCCAAACAAGCGGCTACAACTAAGGCATCATCTACGTAACCAACAACAGGGATAATGTCAGGAATAAGATCAATCGGACTTAGCACATATAAAAGTGCTGCTACTATCGCCGCTATAGACCAGAAAGGGATTATGCGATATTCGCCTTTTACATAGTCCTGAATAATTGAAAACAAAAGCTTTAGATCAGCAACGAATCTTCCGAGCGGACCATTACTCTTAAATTTTTCTTCGATTTCGTCACGTTTGTTAAGTACTTTTTTGAGGTCGTCTTCGGTTACTGCTTTTGCACCTTTTTTGAGTTGTTCTTCAGCTTGCGTTTTTGTCACATCTGCCATTTCCCTCTCCTTTCTTTGATTGCTAACGGGGCCGCGAGCTGGTCCCAGCTCGCGGCCCCGTTCTGCGGGAGCGCAGCGACCGCAGAACGGGCGCCCGGTTGACCAGCCCGGTTTTTGGGGCTGTGTCTAACCGGCTGGTTGAGCATTATCGTTTTCTGTTGCTTATGCAAGCCTCACGGTTTTGAATCCGCAGTCACGTTGTTAAGCAGTATTTCCACCTGCGCCATGACAGATTGTGGAAATTCGATGTTATGTGGTTGGGCAACCTCCTCCATAAGCTCTCTACTCCACCTCCACGACTCACAATAGGCTCTGCACAAAGGAACACGTTCAGCGCTGGCCGTGCAAATCAGGTAGCGACGATATGTTTTATCAGAAAGATCGATCTCAAGACCCCGTGAAGGAGTCGGCCAATGATCTGTTTTCCCTGCATAAAGTCGAGCCAGCTTTAGCAGACTTTCGTGCGCCTTACCCAGCAAGGCCCATGCACGGGCGTATTCACCTCTATTGAGAAGATTTGCGCCGAACAACATCAGGTTGATAAGGTTCAGAGCCAGGCCCTCCACCAGTTCGGCCCCTTCACGCTCTGGAGGCCCTCCCACAAGAACCCGCGCATACCTGGACAGTTCGCCCGCTCGATCAAGAACAACACCAGCTTCGAGAGAGGGAAACCACCCGTAGCCCTGCCAGCCGGCAATAACCGACTGCTCCGAAGCTCGCATGAAGTGGAACTCGCCACGCACGCCATTTTCGAAGAGTGCCGTGTGGTGGCCGAAATCGTCCAGGAAGTAGGCCGCAACCGGACTGACCGCATTCAGCCACGAACGCTGTTCAAAATCATTGAATGACTCGTCGCGGATAAATACTGCAAATTCAATATCAGAAAAGCGGTCTCCTTCTCCGGTCGCAAATGATCCGAACATCAGTGCGGAGACGATACGCTCGTCCTGATGACACCTCTCTCGGAAACTCTCAATCATACTTTGCTGTACCATTTCATCTCCCTGTGTTGCTCAACGCTCCGCATAACCGGCTGGCAATGGAGCGCAGCGGAATTGCCAGTCCGCGTTGATGCGGTTGTTAGGCGCTGCACTATCCAAATAATTTAAGAAGCAGGCCACCGATCACGGTCACTATAAGTCCGACTATTAGCTCGACAAAATACTTTCTCCACCAAGGCACTTCTGCACTTGGCGCAGAACTGTTAACAGAACTCAAACGATGACTAAGAATAGAGTAAAGTGAACAATCAGAAAAGTGTTCTGCCGACAAAGCGGCCCAAGACCACCGCCAATCATTTCCAAGGGCATTCTCTCTAGAGAGTTGAGTATGGGCCACGCCAGTGTCTATCTCATCAGCGTAGCGTGCAAGAAAGCTGGCAAAGTATCCAAATCGGTCGAAAGCCACTTCCGGACAAAAGTTTGAAAATTGGCGCGACTCGCCTGATGGCCCAGAGATCATTGTGGCATACTCATCTGTTTTTGGCCAAAGATCGCTTGCTTTCCAATATAATAGAAGTCTGGCATCCTCATTATGTGGAATCTTGGTGCTCCCGGCTTCCCCCAGCAGAGAGAGACTTTGGTAGTACCGTGGACAAGATTCAACTGTGGCAAATGGGCATCGACCAATTACACCCTTGTCCTTGCCGACCTGGTTGTACCAAAGTAGATCAGGAATTATTTTCATGAATGTAACCTATTTGCCCCTCACACCTATAAGCGTATCTCGGGCGAAGCGATATTATTTAGTAACAAACTTCTCGCCACTCATACCGACGCGTATATTCGTTATAGATTTGTTTCTGAACACATTTTGATGTGCCGATTGGCGGAATCCGTGGTCGTTGGATTGGCTCAATCGATGGGGGTGTTTGCGGACACAATCTTGGAGAACATATTGGCTCAATGTCAAGCGTGCTCGTGCAAATGGCACGTACCTCACCATTCATGCAGACACACTGACAAGAGGCACTTGCATTTGAGGAAGCCAAAACTAAGGCAAAAACCGAAGCGCATAACAGCAATGTCGTTTTCATATCATCTCCTTTCTTATCGCCTAACGGGGCCGCGAGCTGAGCGGCCGAAGTGAGGCGCGCTTGGTGCGCCGAAACTGAGGTCCGCTCCAGTTCGCTGTTCTGCGGCGCGGGTCAGCGCGACGCAGGACGGCGAGCCCCAGCTCGCG
>Ga0228535_1001654_pt1 | contig 30518 bp, 28 predicted proteins | sample SJ1metagenome_FD_168457 | JGI IMG/M metagenome (GOLD analysis project Ga0228535, IMG submission 168457) | Enriched culture of PCE-dechlorinating microbial communities from Ithaca, New York, USA - SJ1 | ecosystem: Engineered > Modeled > Simulated communities (microbial... > Unclassified | place...
TGCGATACGCCGGAAGAAGCGGCCCGCGCCATGCACGCCCTGGTGCGATACGCGGGCATCAGAAAAAAAGCGTGATCGCGCTGATTCGGCCGTCAGGGTACGGGGATCATGATCGACAGCGGCGCGGGAAAGATTCTGGAAGAGGCAAGGCCCCCAAGCGTGGACGTGATGATCAATTCCCACTGTCACATCGACCACGTGTGGGACAACAGCCTGTTTGTCAATGCCCGGATCGTCACGCATTCCCTGGAGAAGGAAAACTTCAAGGACCATGCGAAGATCGGGTCCATCGAAAACTGGAAGAAGTACATCCCGGAGGATCTGGACCAGATCCTGGCGCTCATGGGCGCGGCGAATCCCGCTTTTTTAGGCCGATGGTGCATCGACGGCACCATCGACGAGGGAGACGTGATCGACGCCGGCCGGACGAAAATTCAGGTGCTGCACATGCCGGGTCATACAACGGGCCACCTGACCTTCTTTTTTCCGGACGAAGGCCTCCTCTTCTGCGGCGACATCTGTCTGACCAAAGTCGGGCCCTGGTACGGAGACGGCGCCACGCCGGTCGTTGCGTTCATCGCGTCCATCGACCGAATCCTTGCGCTGAAACCGGACCGGGTCGTTTCGGGGCACAACAAGGAGGTTTTGTCCGCGCCCTTCATTCCCGGCGTGTTTGCCGAGTACCGGGAACGGATTTATCAGCGCGACGACAGGATTCTTGCCGCGCTTCAGGAAAGCCCGACCACCCTCGATGAGCTGGCAGCCCGCAAACTTATCTATCCCGCGCATCCCTCGATTCTGGTCGTGTACTGGGAAAAGGCCATGATCGTGAAGCACCTCGACCGGCTGATGACGCAGGGAGCAATCACCGGTGATGAACAGGGCCGCTTCTTTGCGCTTTAGCTGAAAACGGCCGGCGCTCTTGTTTGCCCCCGCGTAACTCCGGACGACGCCGTGGCCGGCGGCAATGCTGCCTCCGCGGACGGGCAGCTCTGCCGCCGGCGCCGCCGGCTTATTTGGCCCTGTCCGTGATATCGATCACGAGTTCCTTGTCGGCGAACATGGCGATGGTTTTGACCTTGTCTGCGTCGAAATTCAGCTTTTTCAAATCGATTTTACGCAGATTGAAATTATCGTAGGTGCGATAATAGTAGACGCGGTTGGTCAGGTCGCGGAAGGCCGACCACTGGGTGGTTTCACTGGCCGTGATCTTGCCGCTCTTGTCCCGGTCCACCGCCATGCCGCGGACGATGTGCAGCGAACTGATGACATGCTGGGCGAGATTGAGCAGACCTTCGGCGTTTTCCGCCTGATCGGCGAACTTCAGGGTGACGGCCATGCGGACAAAACGCGACGGCGGAGTGAGGTCGCCCGGCAGGCCGAACATGCTGGCGCCGTGTCCGGTTGAGGCGTAGATTTTTCCGCCGAACGCAGAAGGAGGAATCTGGTCGTTGGACATGCCGACGTAATTGCGCAAATTTGTAAGCATCCAGGGGAAATTGGGGGCGTTGGTCATGATGCCCAGGGGATTGTCGTAGATGCGGACCTCTCCCTGCTCGTACTCGATAACGGCGCAATCGCCTTTTGCGTCATGCAGAATGAAGTGGCCGGGCAGGACCGCGCCGCCCAGTTCCGGATTTTTGTGGCCGAAAACTCTGACTTTGGCGATCGCCTGGACGGCTTCCCGGACGGTGCCGAAACTGCCCAGAACCCAGGAGCCGAAAACGATGTTGGCGAGCGCCGGCGCCTTATCCTTCGGAGCGACGGTCTGCCACTGCATGTCGCCGTCGTACCACAGGAGGCTGAAAGACAGCCCTGCCTCGTTGAGGCCGTCGCTGATGCCGTCTTCCTTGCCCAGCACGTTGTTCGCGACGTAGCCGTATTTCGTCCGCCACTGCAGACCGGAAATTCCCGCGGGGGCCGGGCTCGTGAAGCTTTTATTGCGGGGAACAACGATCATCGCATAGCCCATGTCGTGGCCGAATTCCATAGTCCGGCCGCTGATGAGCGTTCCGTCCTTCGCCGCGACGCTGAAGACGGAGCAGGCGCCGGCATCCGTTCCGACGGCGCAGACGGCGAGAAGAATCAGCAGCATTCCAAAGAATTTAAATTTTTTCATACGCTTATCCTCCTTAAACAAAGTGATGAACTATCCTTGACTTCTATGCGTACAATCGGTTCGTTGTGAAAAAAACATTAACTGTCTCCACCCAATTGTTCAAGAGGATTTGAGGGGACGGAAATCCTTAAAACGGCATCGATAAGTTGCTTGACGCCTTATGGCAGGTATGATAACGCCTGACTGGGTTTTAAGATGCATCGTTGGATGGTGTAGGTCTTTAAGCAAGGTCAAAAACGATTTCATCGTTAAAAAACAAAAAATATACAGGAGGATTTATGAGCAGAGAAGTAGTATTCGTAGACGGTATGAGAACAGCGTTTGGAACCCTGGGGAAGACCCTGAGCGGTATCCTGGGCGAAGAAATGGCCGGCATGTGTATTAAAGGCCTTGTGGAAAGATCGAAGATTCTGGAAAAAGGCGGTGTGGTGGACTGCTGCTTCATGGGTTCGGCCATCGGGCCGCTGCAGGCCATCAACGGCGCCCGCTGGCCCACTCTGGCGGCCGGCCTGCCCGAGACCACCTCGGCGTCTTACATTGAAATGCAGTGCGGTTCGGCGATCGATTCGATCAACCACGCCGCCTGGAAGATCCTCGCCGGCCAGGCCGATGTCATCATCGCCGGCGGCTATGAATCCTACAGCAGCGCTCCGGCCCGTTTCCCGATGAACACGCCGCCCTTCCGTATGATTCCTCCCATGCCGGTTCCTCTGTCTCTGGCGCCCAGCCGCGACGCGGCGACCATGAACATGGGTCTTACCGCGGAAGCGCTCCAGAAAATGTATAATATTCCGCGCCAGGCGCAGGATGAATTCGCCTATCGCAGCCAGATGAGAACCAAGAATGCGATCGAGTCCGGTTTCTGCGCGCGCGACATCGTTCCGATCATGGTTCCGCAGGGAAAGAAACCTCCGATCGAGTTCAAGGTCGACGAGTTCCCCCGTCCCGAAACGACGATGGATGGCTTGGCCAAACTGCCCCCCGCCTTCATTAAAGAGGGAACCGTCACCGCCGGCAACGCGTCCGGCCGTAACGACGGCGCGGCTTTCGTGCTGATGATGACCAAGGAAAAAGCCGAACAGCTGGGCTACAAGCCCTGGGCCAAATGGCTGGGCGGCGGCGATCACGGCGTCGATCCCAAGATCATGGGCATCGCTCCGGCTTACGCGGTTCCCAAAGCGCTGAAAATGGCCGGCCTCAAGATGAGCCAGATGGACGTCATGGAATGCAACGAGGCCTTTGCCGTACAGAACCTGGCGGTGGCCGCGGAACTGGAAAAACAGACGGGCGACAAAGTCGACTGGGAAAAGTGGAATCCCAACGGCGGCGCCATCTGCTACGGTCATCCCAACGGCGCTTCCGGCGCGCGCATCTGTATCTTCACCATGCGCCAGCTGATGGACAAGGGCGGCAAGTACGGCTGCTTCAGCTCCTGCTGCGGCGGCGGTCTGGGCGTGGCCTGTGTCATTGAAAATCTGATGGTCTAGGCTTTTGTCGGAAGCTTGTATACGCGCTGGCTAGAGCGCTAATGTGGATTTTGAATGCCGCCAGGGTCAAAAAAGCCTGGCGGCATTTTTTTTAAGCAGTTGACAACAGAATATCGCGGCGTGCCGTGACGTGAGGAAAGAGGAAAATATATGGCCGAGAAATTTATCAGCGAACGGAATTTGAAGTTTTTGTTGTATGAGTTGAACGACATTGAATCATTGCTCAAGTACCCCTATTTTGCCGATCACAGCAAGGACGTTTTCGACATGCTCATGGATACGGCGATGCGGATGAGCAAAGACCTTTTCAAACCGCTTTTCGAAGAAATGGACCGCAAGGCGCCCGAATACGTGAACGGCGAAGTCAAGGTTCATCCCAAGGTCCGCGAAATCATGCGCGCGGCGGGGGAGGGCGGCTGGATCGCCTCGAGCTTTCCTTACGACCTGGGCGGCCAGCAGCTGCCTTTTACCGTCGGAATCATGCTGCCGACGGCGATTTTCGGCTCGGCCAACTACTCCGCTTCCGTTTATCACGGCTTGACGCACGGCGCGGCGGGGCTCATCGTGTCTTTCGGCACGCAGGAGATGAAGGACACCTACCTGCCCAAAATGATCGCGGGCGAATGGCAGGGCACCATGGCGCTGACCGAGCCGCAGGCCGGCTCTTCGCTGACCGACCTCACCACGACGGCGACGCCGACGGATCAGGGCTATTACAAAATCAAGGGCCAGAAGCTGTTCATCTCCGCCGGCGACCATGACGGATGCGATAACGTGATTCACCTGGCGCTGGTCCGGATCAAGGACGCGCCTCCCGGCATCAAAGGCATATCGCTGTTCATCATTCCAAAGAAACGCATCAAGGAAGACGGATCGCTCGAGCCCAACGACGTCAATTGCGCAGGCATCTACCATAAACTGGGCTATCGGGGAGCCCCCATCACCCAGCTCGCCTTCGGCGAAAACGACGACTGCCGCGGCTGGCTGGTCGGCGAGGCCAACAAGGGTCTGGGCTACATGTTCCAGATGATGAACGGCGCCCGCATCGACGTGGGGCTGGGAGCGACCGCCATTTCTTCCGCCGCCTACTACGCTTCGCTGGAATACGCCAAAGAAAGACCGCAGGGACGGAAGCTGACCTCCAAGGATCCGCTGTCGCCGCAGATTCCGATCATCGAGCACGCGGATATCCGGCGCATGCTCCTGTTCCAGAAAGCCGTCGTGGAAGGATCGCTGGCGCTCCTGTTCCAGTGCGGCATCTATGAGGACCTGGAGCATGTCACCGAAGGCGAGGAGCGCGAGAACTACAATCTGCTTCTGGAACTGCTGACGCCGGTCGCCAAAACGTATCCGTCGGAAATGGGCATCCTGTCCTGCTCTACGGGTCTGCAGATTCTCGGCGGCTACGGTTTCTGCGAGGAGTTTCCCCTCGAGCAGCTGTACCGCGATGTGCGCATCCACCCGATTCATGAAGGCACGACGGGCATCCAGGGCATGGATCTCCTTGGCCGCAAGATGATGATGAAGAAAGGCAAGGCCGCCCAGCTGTATCTGGCGGAAGTGCGCAAGGCCGTTGCAGACGCCCAGGGCGACGCGGAATTAAAGCCGTTTGCCGACAAACTGACCGAAGCCGTCGCACTTTTGGAAAAAGTGACGGCGCATCAGTTCGGCATCGCCGCCAAGCAGGGCCCGGAAATGTTCCTCGCCGACGCGACGATCTACCTGGAATTCTTCGGCATCATCGCGATCGCCTGGCAGTGGCTGCGTCAGGCCTCGGTGGCCCAAAAAGCGCTGGCCCAAGGGCCCGGCGAAGCCGACACGAATTTCTACCAGGGCAAACTCGCGGCGTTCCGCTATTTCTTCGGCTATGAACTGCCCAAGATTCAGGGTCTGTCCGACCGCCTGCTGAACGGCGACGGCCTGACCGTGACACTGAAAAACGAGTACTTCGAAGATTAATGCCGTAAATCGTTCAAGAATCAGGCAGTCGCCCGTCGGGTCTGCCTGATTCTTTTTTTGTGCGGAGCTGTTCGCTAAAAAACGCGCCTTGCCGGCTTAGGTCATCCAGTGAGGCCGTCCGGCCGTCCAGGTCGTTACCGTTTCCGTAAGCCAGGACGCGATATCCGAAACCATGTAAAACGCCGGTGCCAGAAGGTCGGCGCCCACCGGAATTCTGCCTTCCGCCGCGGCTATTTTTGCCAGGAGCGTATGCGGATAAATGCGGATGCCCCGGGACACCTTCACGGAATCCAGCGGAAGGGAATCGGCGAAGGCCAGGCTCTCCCGGACCGATTCCCGGGTTTCACCGGGGCCGCCCAGCATCAGAAAGCCCATTTGCCGGATAGCGTATTGGGCCAGAAGATGCGACGCTTTTCGGACCTGTTCGGGATTGAACCGCTTGTTCATGTTTTTGAGAATCCGTTCACAGCCGCTTTCAAAGCCGAGGCTCACCTCCCGGCAACCCGCGCCGGCCATGAGGGCGACCAGCTCTTCGTCAACCTTTCCCGGATAGAGAATGCAGCGCCAGGCGATAGGCAACCCCTCCCGGATCATGAGCCGGCAGAGTTCCTTGGCGTAGGACGGCGGCAGATTGAAAGTATTATCGACAAAATAAAACCGGTCAAAGCCCGCTGCTGCAAAGGCTTTCATTTCCTGCAGCGCCGCTTCCGGAGAACGTTTCCGGATGATTTGTCCTTCGATCACAGCGGTGGAGCAATAGCTGCACTCCATGGGGCAGCCGCGCCTCGTCTGGAAGGGAATCCAGAGTTCGCCGCTGTAGGCGGATAAAAAGCGCTCGACGCCGGTGACGGCCAGCGCGTCGAGATTGCGGATGAAAACGCGTCTTCCCTGCAGGCCGCGGCCTTTCAGATGCAGGCCGGGCATGCCCGCGAGATCGGCGCGCCGCGCAAGCCTGTCCAGCAGTTCCGGAAAGGCCTCTTCCCCCTCGCCCTCGATGCCCATATCCGCCTCCAGATAGCTGAGGGCCGCGTCGGGAAAGATGCTGAAGCCCGCGCCTCCCAGAACAAGGACGGCGTCCGACACGCTGCGGCAATAAAGCACGACATCCCGGACCGCATCAAGCAGGAATCGGGGGGCGGTCATATTCTGGTCGTCGATATTTCTTACGGAAATGCCGATTACGTCGGGGCGAAAGGATTGCACCATGTCGCGGATGGGCAAGCGTGAATCCGGCTGCGCCATCAGATCCAGCACCCGGACGTCGTGCCCCTGGTTTTGCACGGCGGCAGCCACGTAAGCCAGGCCCAGCGGCATGGGCAGGAGATTGATCTTTTCCGTATTGGCGGAAATGAAAAGGACGCGCATGTCTCCTCCACGGCGAATGACGCGCGGCGCCGGTCAGACGGCTGAAGCGCAAGACAACGGATAGGACATGGCTTCATGGACGGGCGTATAGGGCATGCCCAGACTGTCCGCCACGTTCTTGTTGGCGCATGTTCCTGAATAGATATTGACGCCTTTGGCAAGTCCCTCGTTGAACTCGCACGCTTTTTCCAGCCCCGTTTCGGCGATCATCAATCCATAGGGCAGGGTGGTATTCGCCAGCGCGACGGTGGATGTTCTGGGGACCGCGCCAGGCATGTTTCCCACGCAGTAATGCACGATGCCGTCCAGGATGAACACGGGATCGTCATGGGTGGTTTGCCGGGACGTCTCGCAGCATCCTCCCTGGTCGATGGCGATATCGACAATCACGGCGCCCTGCTTCATAATTTTCAGATGATTCTGCCGGATCAGTTTGGGAGTGGTCGCTCCCGGAATCAAAACCGCACCAATGACCAGATCGGCTTCCGCCAGGCTCCGGGCAATATTCGTCTCGGAGCTGAAAAGCGTCGTGATGGAGGTGCCGAAGATATCGTCGAGGTACACCAGCCTCGTCAGGCTGATGTCCAGCAGGGTTACCTGCGCGCCCATGCCGACGGCCGCTTTGGCGGCATAGGTTCCGGCAATGCCTCCGCCGACGATGACGACTTTTCCGCGTTCTACGCCCGGCACGCCGCCCAGTAGAATCCCCCGGCCGCCGAACGGACGCTCCAGGTACTTGGCGCCCTCCTGAATGCTGAGCCGGCCCGCGATTTCGCTCATCGGGCGCAGGCAGGGAAGGCTTCCCGTTCTGCCTTCAATCGTCTCATAGGCGACCGCCTTCACGCCGGACGAAAAGAGGGCGTCGGCCAACCGGCGGTTGGGCGCAAGGTGCAGATAGGTAAACAGGATAAGGCCGGGACGAAGATACGGATATTCTTCTTCCAGCGGCTCCTTGACTTTCACCATCATGTCGCATTTGGCCCACACGTCGGCGGCCGTCGGGAAAATCACCGCCCCGCACAAGCGGTATTCGTCGTCGGAAAAGCTGGCCATCTCTCCTGCTCCCGACTGAACAAACACCTGATGCCCTTTTTTGACGTAAGCCATAACGTTGTCCGGCGTCAATCCGACCCGGTATTCGTGGTTTTTCAATTCTCGAACGGTTCCTATCTTCATCGGCCTGCCTCTCGTGCTTCTCCGGATTTATTTGCGCGGATCTGTTGTTCCTGCCGCATAAACCGGCTCGGGCCGGAACAAAGCGTCATGCGGGGCGGGAAATATAGTAAAAGCTGTTTGGGATGTCAAGGATATCCGGCGGACCTCTGCGGTGGTTTTGCTGCAAAACGGCTTTTGCGGGTGGTCCGGGGCGGATTCGAAGGCCGGATGCGCTTTGCTGCGGCGTAAATTGCGCTTGACAGCCTGAAATAATTGCGTTAAACAGCCTGACCTTAAATAATTGATGCAGGGGAGGAAAATCGTTTGGCAAATCATAAATCAGCAGAAAAACGCGATCGTCAGAGCAAAGCGCGCCGGGGGCGCAATATAGCCGCCAAATCCGCCATCAAAACCAAGGTCAAATCGGTTTTGGAAGCGGTGGAAATCAAGGACAAAGAGAAATCGGCGGCAGCGCTGAAGGCGACCGCTCCCGCGCTGGCCCGGGCGGCAGCCAAAGGCCTGATCCACAAGAAAAACGCGTCCCGCAAGATTTCCCGTTTGACCAAAAAAGTTAACACCCTTCAGGGATAATTCATCCAGGCGCGGTCCCGTGCTGAAGACCGCGCCTCGCTTTCGTCTTCCTTTTATTACAAGAAGCAGCGCTGCGCCGGATGATACCTCACGGTTTTGGGCCGACGAGGTCGATCACGGTGATTTCCGGCGGCGCGAAAATGCGCACCGGCGGTCCCCAGGTGCCGGCCCCGCGGCTGATGTACAGGCTTTTGCCCGACGCCAGTTCATGAAAGCCGTAGTTGCGCGGAAAATACAGGCGGGTGACAAGGCCGAAGGGAAACAACTGGCCGCCGTGCGTGTGCCCGGAGAGCTGCAAGGTGAACCGCGCGGCGGGATCGACATAAGGCTGGTGTTTTAAAAGCAGGACGAAGCCCTCCGGACCGTCGGCCAGGGCCTTGGCGAAGGCCGCGCTTCTGGGCGTGGTGCCGGGCTTGCGGCCGGTAATGTCGTCTTCGCCGAAGAGGGTGATGCCCGCAGCCCGGACCGCTTCATCCCGCAGCAGCACAAAACCCGCCTCCCGGGTGAATTCGATGGAACGCCCCAGCCCTGCGTAATATTCATGATTGCCCAGCACGGCAAACTTGCCGGCCGGCGCGGAAATGGCGGCAAAGCGCCTGGCGTCCTCCATGATATTGTCGAGCTCGCCGTCCAGGAGGTCGCCCGTCGAAACGAGCATGTCGGGCCGTGTTTCCCGGATCCGTTCCAGAAGCGGATCGAGCCGGCTGTTGCGGAGAATGATGCCCACGTGCACGTCGGAGATCTGAACGATGCGCAGTTGTCCGTTGCCGGGCAGTGTCTGATCCGTTTCCAGGCGCAGGTTCTTGACGCGGATGCGCTGGGCGTCAAAATAACCATATATCACCAGGCCGGCGGCCAGGAATACGGACAGGCCGAATGTGGCGGCCTTGAGCGTCAGCGTCGGAGCGGCCGGAAAAATCAGCTTGTGCAGAACGCGGAGGATTTCCAGCGCGACGCTCGCGAAGAAAAAGATGAAAACAAACGCCATCCAGATGTAGCCCACGCAGGCCAGGGCCCGCGCCGCGTGTTCGTAGTGCAGGGATTCCAGTGTGCGGACGATGATCGGCGCCAGGATCAGCAGAATCAGGCAGACCAGAAGCAGACCCGAAACGGCGCCGGAAAAATGGAGAACGCTGCGGGCGCGGCAAAAGAAATAAAAGTTGATGCCCCCGTAAAGGCACAAAAAGGTTAAAAGAAAAAGTATCATTCGCGGTCCCATCGTTTTCGTTTTCAGGGACGAAAGCTAAAGGAAAATGAGGGCAAAGTCAATCCTTAAAGGAAAAGCGGCCGGAATGCGGGGATACAGATTGAGGTTGACAAGGACAACACCTTAATATAAGAACGTCATCTCTTCTGCGGACGCCGATGTAGCTCAGCCGGTAGAGCAACTGATTCGTAATCAGTAGGTCACCAGTTCGAATCTGGTCATCGGCTCCAGATTTTTTTCGCGCTTCAACTGCATCCGTCGCAGAATCTTTCTTAAAAAAAATAGGCTTGACTCATTGCGCCGCCTGTGATTATTTTCTCAACCAGTACTTTATGTTATTGAAATTCAATAATTCCAGCGGTATTCCGGAATTGCAGAGAGGTTGAACGTTATGGACGTAACACGGAAAGACGTCATGATGGAGAAGCCCCCCGGTGCCCGGCCTTTACATATCGAGCAAATTTCCGATCTGGTTGTGTCTTTTCCAGTGTCTGCAAACAAAGGATCTTTGACCATGAGTGACAACAGTGAACTAGTCGAGTTGCAGGAGATTCTCCGTCTGCAAAAAGGATTGCAGGAAATCACCAACTCCATCAATGCCGCGCCCAGCATCAAGCAGATCGTTCTCGACGCCCGGCCCAAGATGATTGCCTTGTTCAACGTCGAAGCGGCGCACATTTATGTCGTGTCCGGCAAGGATAAAAAGGAGATTTTCACCTTTGTCGTTTCCGGCGACCAGACCAAGGAGAGAAAAACGGCCGTCAGCAACCACACGATTCCCGGCTATGTCGCCAACACGGGGAAAATGGTCAAAATCACCGATTTCAGCAATAACCTGCAGATCAACAAATATTCGGACCTTCTGCTTGATTCCAACGTGGATGCACGGTTCGGCCTCACGGTCAAACAGGTCATGGCCATGCCGATCATTTACGGCGGCGAAATCATGGGCGCCCTGGAAGTCATCAATACAAAAGATCCAAGCGGACAGTTTCTGGACGAAGAACCGGTTTTGCTGCAGGAGATTGCCGAAGTGCTGGGCATCGCCCTCTATAATCAGCAGCGGATAGATCCGAAAGCGAAAAAATCCAAGTTCAGTTATCTGGTCAACAATGACTTGATTTCGGAAGAAGAGCTCAACGCGGCCCGGGAGGAAGCGCGCAATTCCAAGGAGCCGATGGAAAGCGTTCTGATGAAGAAGTACAGCATCAAAAAGAGCGACATCGGTCAATCGCTGGAATATTTTTACCAATGCCGCTTTGTCTCCTTCGATCCCAATACGCCGATTCCGGGCGACCTGCTCAAGAATCTGAAAAAGGATTATCTGAACCGGGAAATCTGGGTTCCCTTTGAAAGAAACGACAAGACGATTCGCGTCATCGTGGACGATCCGCAAAACATTCTCAAGCGCGACGCCATCGAGAACCTGCTCAAATCGAAAACCATCAAGTACGATGTCGCCCTGAAGGACGACATTTTGAAGTACATCGAATATTTTTTCCGGGAAACCAGCGAGGAGGCCACCTTTACCGATCTTCTGGGGCGGCTCGACAACATCGACAGTGCGCAGGACGATGAGAGTGAAGAGGCGATTCGGGATTCCGACAGCGCCATCATCCAGCTCGTCAACAAAATCATCAATGACGCGTTCGTCCGCCGGGCTTCGGATATTCACATCGAACCGGACATCATCGATAAAAACGTCCTGGTGCGCTACCGGATCGACGGCGAGTGCATCCCTTATCAGACGCTCCCCTACAGCTATCGCTCCGCGATCATTTCCCGGATCAAAATCATGTCCAATCTGGACATCACCGTGAAGCGCATTCCCCAGGACGGAAAAATCAAACTGAAAAAACCGGGCGTGGGGGAAATCGAACTGCGCGTGGTGACGGTGCCGACGCAGGGCGACGTGGAAGACGTGGTCATGCGTATTTTGGCCAAGGGCGATACCCTGCCTCTGGAGGCCATGAGAATGACGCCGCGGAACTACCGCGACCTGCTGCGAATCTGCGAGCAGCCCTACGGGATGATTCTGTGCGTCGGCCCGACGGGATCGGGAAAAACCACAACCCTGCACGCGGTCCTGAATCACATCAACACGCCGGACCGGAAAATCTGGACGGCCGAGGATCCTGTCGAAATCACCCAGCGGGGACTGCGGCAGGTGCAGGTGCAGCCCAAAATCGGGTTTGATTTCGCGGCCGCCATGCGCGCGTTTCTCCGCGCCGATCCGGACGTGATCATGGTGGGTGAAATGCGCGACTTCGAAACGGCGAAGATCGGCGTCGAGGCGTCGCTCACGGGGCATCTGGTTTTAAGCACCCTGCACACCAACAGCGCTCCCGAGACCATTTCCCGGCTTCTGGACATGGGCATCGATCCGCTGAATTTCGCAGATTCGCTGCTGGGTGTTCTGGCGCAGCGCCTGGTGAGGACCCTGTGCGAAAAATGCAAGGAACCTTACAACCCAACGTCCGAGGAGTACAACCGGATCGTGGAAAGTTACGGCCCCGAATTTTTCGCCAAGCAGAACATTCCCTATTCCAAGAATCTCGTGCTGTACCGTCCGAAAGGATGCGACGCCTGTGACCGGACGGGGTACCGGGGGCGGATCGGCCTCCACGAGTTGCTCATCAACACGGATGAGATCAAAAAACGGTCCATCGAACGCCGGGAGAGCATCGACGTCATCCGCAACATCGCCATGTCCGAAGGCATGCTGACGCTTTATCAGGACGGTATTTTAAAAGCGTTTCAGGGACTCACAGACGTCAAGCAGGTGCACCGGGTCTGCCTCAGCAACCGCTGACGCAACGACCTCTTCCTGAATCCGGAAATTGTTCCGGAGGGCGGGCTTTATTTGGCAACAAAAAAACCGGTCCGGCGTTATTCGCCGGGCCGGTTTTTTTGTTTTCCAGATGTCTTTATTTCAGCATTTTCTTGGGAATCATGATTTTCGAGATTTTGTTGACCTGATCGAATTCTTCAGGCGTCCTGGTCCACCAGACATAAACGTCGGCCTTGGAGAATTTTCCTCCCGAAATGGACTGCAGCACGGCGGGCATGATGATCCGCCCGGCGGGCGTAATGCCGAACATCTCCGCGGGGTACTTGTCTCCCAGCATCGGCAGCGCTTTCGGAAAAGCGGCGCGGACGGCATAGACATTGTCCTGCGTTCCCGCTGCGGTGATGGCTTTTGCCAAAGCCAGCATGGCCTGATAATTCAACATGGCTTCCCAGGCGTTGATCCTCTTGTAGGTATCCCGGTATCTCTTATCGAAAGAGGAGAGCATCGGTACGGGCACGGATAAGGCGTTGGCCGTTCCAATGGAATTTTCCATAAATTTGGTGCCGTCCAGCATCTGGGCGATCGCGTCCATTTTAGCCTGGTCCACGATTAAGAAGCCGCCCTTGAAGCCCATTTCGCGGGCCTGGGCGATCACGAGCGCTGTGGTTCCGGAAGGGCCGCCGATCAGCATGACGTCCGGCTTGGTGGCAATTGCGGCGGACAGCGGAGCGACGAAATCGGTCCGGGTGTAATAGTTGGCGGGTTTGTCGGCCGTGATTTTTCCGCCGAGCCTTTCCCAGTAGGACCTGAAGACCTGCCGCCACTCATCTCCGTAGGCGCCGAGGGTGACGACCATGGCGGCTTTGCGCCAGCCTTTTTCCCACGCGAAATTGGCATAAACTTTGGCGTAATCGGTCAGCACAGGCGCGGAGATGATCAGGAGGTTGTTCTTTGTGGTATCGGCTTTCGGCGATGATGTGTAGGCAAAAAGAATGAACTCGCCGCATTCCTCTTCGTTGATTCTGAGCATGGGAGCGGCGGAACTGAAAACGGGTTCGAAGATGGCGAGCGCGCCTTTGTCCACCAGCTGACGGGCGTTGGCCATCGCCAGTTCGGGACTGGCCTTGTCGTCCATTCTTTCCAGGCGGAAGGTGAACTTCCGGCCGTCGGCGGCGACGCCTCCCGCAGCGTTGATTTCCTTGATGGCCATGTCGACGCCGTTGACGCAGTCCTGACCGTATTCGGCCGCCGGGCCGCTCAGCGGACCGGAGAAGCCGATGACGATTTCCGCCGCAAAACCGGAGGCGCTCCATAAGATGGCGGAAGCCACGGCGACAAAACATAATAATTTTTTAAGATGCCTCATTTTTTCCTCCTCATAAGGTTATTACAGTCGTTTCCCGTGATCCGAACGGTCTATATATCCTGTAGTTTGTCAATGGCTTTTTTGGAAGAGATGACCAGTTTGTCCGCATCCTTGGCCTGTTCCGGTCCCTTTTTGATCATATCCGACAGAGATTTGGCCTTGTCGTCCGACCGCGCGGCCGCCGGTTCGGGTGCTGCGGCTTTCTGGGCCGGGGCCGTTTCGGAGGCGGCGGCTTTGGAAGGGGCGCCGGCAGCCGAAAGTTTCGAACGCAGTGCGTTCAAGGATTCCACCACTTCCCCGATCGCGTCGTCGGCCTCCCAGGTCAGCGATCGATTGTACCGGCCGGAGGCGTATTCCCGCAGAACACCCGACGTTTCCTGCAGCGGTTCGATGACGCTGCCGGTCAGCATTTTTTTAATGAAGGAAGGAATTAAAATAAAGGACACGACCAAGAGCGCGACCAGCGCGACCAGGACGATGTAAAAGACGACGCTGGCTGTTCCGTAAGCGCTCTGCGCGGCGGTGCTTTCCAGCTCCAAAAGCTGGTTTAAAAGCTGAGTTGTGGCCTCCATTTTGTCATTGGCCGAACTCAGATAGGCGGACCCCGTGTTCATCGGTGCCAGCCGGATGACCTGCACGGCGGCTTTTTCATATTCCGTCAGATTGGCCAGGATGCCTTTGTAAAATTCCTGCTGTTCGGAACTGATGCCGGTATCCAGCGTTTTTTTCACCAGATTGATGTCCTCGGTCATGAGGGCAATCTGCTGGTCGGAAATCCTGGCGATTTCCTGTTTATCCTGGCCCGAGGCGACCATGCCTTTAATCCGGTACAAATTGGAATGTACGGCGGAGAGATCTTTTAGAAGCTTTGCGCTGGTTTGATAACTTTTAAAACCCGTGTTAAAAATGGTGCCTGTTGATGATTTCTGAATCAATAAACCGATAAAAGCGACGAGGATAATGACGACCGTCAGAATGAACAATTGCAGAAAAAGTGATTTTTGTCCCGATTTTAAGTTATTGCTTGAGTTCATGATTCAATGGCTCCCCTTCCTGGATGCTGGTTTTTGATGATGCCCATACAAACACAAACACAATCGTCTTGCCGCTGCTTTTTCCTTTTCGTGATTATTCAAAAATATTGATTGCAACATCTGAGCCAATGCGCCGGGCACAAGCCGGATATGCCTCCGCCGGCGCATAAACCGTCAGACTTTTAGTGATTGAGATTACTTATGGGGAAACCTGTTGTCAAGACAATTTTCATGATTGTTTTTTTAATGAATGATCAGGCATTTCCGGGTGCTCATTCATCCGCCAACTGATCAAAATGAACAGGTCATCTTGCCTGACTGCGGGAAAAGGCAAAGACCGCTCGGCCGTGAATCCCGGATGTTAAAGGGATTTGGCCTTTTTCCTCCCGGGCATGTCTTTTGCTTGACTTTAATAAACAGGTTTCAGTATAGATGAACGAACCAAACGATGGTGGATTATGAAGGATGGATTAAGCGGGCTGGATGTTTGCGGCGCGTGCCGACGGGCTTCCGACGAGGAAAAAGACGGCGGGCAGACGATCCGGTGCATGCGCGAAGTGTTGATTGTCGATGATGAAGAACCATTGCTCTTGACGATTGCCGAAGGTTTGAGTATTTACAAAAAATATTTCAATTTGCACACGGCGACCAACGGCGCCGATGCCGTGAAAATTCTGAAGTCGCTGATCCGGGTCGACTTGGTCTTGACGGATTTGAGCATGCCCAAAATGGATGGTTTTGAATTGCTGGCTTATATGAACAGAAATTATCCCAAAATCCCCGTCATCCTCATGACCGCCTTCGGGACGCCCAAGATTGAAGAAATCGTGGGCAGCATGGGCACTTTCCGCTATCTGGAAAAACCGCTGGATATCAATACGCTCGCCGATAATATTTTCGAAGCCCTGGCGATTCCATCCGGCCAGGCCGTTTCCCGACCCGACGAAGAGAGGGCCGCGGAAAAACAGGCATCCCGGTTTGATCATCAGGCGTATTATAAGAAAACCATGCCGTAATCATTTGCTTTTTTTTAGTGGAAACGTAAGGGGGAGATGTGAAAAAAGATTTCAAATTGATTATCGACAATGAAGGTTTGGAGAATCAATCCGCAACGGATGCCGGGGGCCGGGACGAACTCCAGCGCTGGCCGCTGTTCGGCCTTTCCGTGGGGAGTTTTCTGCAGGTCATTGCCATGGAACGGCAGACGTGCATGATGGAAGTTTATCTTGACGCCGACCACTGGGGGCATTTCTGCTTTGTGGAGGGGGATCTTTACGACGCGGTCAGCGGCGCCATGAGCGGAGAAAAGGCCGCGATGGAAATGATTTCCTGGGAAAACGTGCGCCTCAACATCAAGCAGATTCTCAATACCACCGGCCTGACCCGAAAAATCGATAAAAACCTGATGCTGCTTTTAATGGAAAGCACAAGGCTTCGCGATGAAGGGGGTGACGACGAAAATCAACCGGACCCGGAAGTCGCGGAGGATTCCGAAGACCGGGAGGTTGTCGCTGACCACGCGGATTCCGAGAAACTGAGCGCCTGCCTCAACATCATGGTCAAGGATATGGGAGATGCTCTGACGGCGGTCAGCATTGTCGATGTCGGCAAGGGAAAAGTTCTGGCATCTTATCACACCGCCCCGGAAACGGCGGAAGCGTTTTCCGGGCTCACGAATTTTTTACAAAGTGCGTTTAGGGAAAACACGCAGGCCGTGCTGGGAGACCATCTGATTCTGGATTTGAAAAACCAGCAGACCCTGGTCCTGCTGCTCTTCGGAGAGCAGCAGTGGTGCATCGTCTTCGACAACGTCAAGTGCACACTGGGCCTGCTGCGCAACGTCGTGATGCCGAAGGTGATCAGGACCTTCAACGAGATGAAATGAATATTGGATAAAAGTCGTCAAAGGAGGCCGAATGAATATCCAGAAATTGAACGTGTGCATGGACATCCTGAAAAAAGATTTGGGAGAAGGATTTGTCGCTTCATGTATTCTCACCACCGAGGACGGACAGGTGCTGGTGGCCACCGATCAGGCCAATATTGCCGAGGCGACGCTGCTCAACGACGCCACCGCATTGATCCGCAACGCGCTGAAAACCTATCCGGCGGAGCTGGGCCAGTACTATTACATCGATGTGGCGGGCAATATGGCGATTCTGGTGATCCCGTTCGGCGATTATCAGTGGACGATTACCGTGAATAAAAAGCTCGTCAAGCTGGGGCTTTTGCTCAACGTTGTTCTGCCGGCCATCATCAACGCATTTGAAGACGCCGTTGTTTCTTAACGGGGCATGGGAGAGAAGGAATCATGGGAGAAAAACTGGTTCGCATATTTGAAATCGTACAGGAACAGTCGGGCCTCAAGGGCCGGATGGAGCTCGCCACACGCTCGGGGATTTCGCTCAACCGGGCGACACAGATCAAAGATACCGAAGAACTTGTCAAAAGGATGAAAGATATTGCAAGTTCTATCCTTGAAAAAAATTCATAAATATAATAAGGATTGACCCAACACGTGTAATCTATTCCCGTTTTTGTTGTCCCAGTTATGTTGAAGATGCAGTCAAGGCGAGCGGTCGGGCGGGAAATTATCTGTGGGGTTGAAGATCCATGTTTTTTGGTTGAAGAGTTTATAATTTCTGGACAAAAGGAATACGGATATGATTTTAGGCCAAAAGCAACTCGACAAAATCCATGATACTTTAACTCAAAATCTGATTGGTTCCGGCGTCCAGAGTGTAATGCTCATCGACACGGCCGGCAACGTGATCGCTTCGATCAACAACGGAACCGAAACCATCGATCTTTACTCGCTGGCGGCGCTGGCCGCCGCCAACTTCGGCGCAATGAGTTGCATGGCCAGAATCGTCGGGGAAGACGAATTTTCTCTGCTGTTCCACAAAGGTGAAAAAGAAAATATTTATTTCTGCAAAGTCAATGAGGAACTGCTGCTGGTGAATATTTTCAATAATCAGATCTCCCTGGGATTTCTCAGGCTGAAGATGTCCAAAGTGGTGGAGGAATTGCTCGAGCTGTTGACGATGTAGCCCGGATGCATAGACGGATCCGGAACAATGCCTGCTGAAAGTAAAAAGGCGGTCAGGGGGTGGTAGGTTTGGCGTTTATTAATTTGAAGGATAAAGTAATTCAGGCCAAAATCGTTTATTACGGTCCAGGCCGATGCGGCAAGACGACCAATCTCGAATACATTTACGACAAGTGCCGGCTTCAGGTGAATTCGGAAATGGTAACTGTGAAAACCCAGGGGGACCGAACCCTGTTTTTTGATTTTTTCCCTTTCGATATGGGAAAAATCAGCGGCTACGACGTCAAGATTCAGTTGTACACCGTTCCCGGCCAGGTCAAGTACAATTCGACCCGGCGCCTGGTTCTGAAAGGCGTGGACGGCGTGGTGTTTGTGGCGGATTCCGCCGTGGAACGCCGGAACAAAAACATCATCTCCTTTCGCAATCTGGAAGAAAACCTCACGCTGTACAACAAGAGCATCCGTGAAATTCCCCTGGTGATTCAATACAACAAAAGAGATCTGGCCAAGCAGGGGATCGAGATCCTGGATGTTGAAACTCTCGAAAGCGACATTAATGCAGAGTTGAAAGTTCCTGCATTTGAAGCCAGTGCCGTCGAAGGGCACAACGTGATTCTGACCCTTAAAAAGATCATTTACTACACGATGTCGTCTCTGGAAAAGCAACTGAAACAGGAGCCCTAACATGAAAACGAAAGAAGAGTCGTCATTTCTTCAGGGAGTGGAAAGCCGTCTTGACAGTTTGTTTGCCGAAGACTCGCAGCCGATCAAAGAAAAAGACACTCCTTTGACCCAGACGGCCGCAGCCGACATCAGACAGGACATTCCAGCGTTGCCGGATAACGACGCGCCGGCCGGCAAAACCGGCATCGCCCCGAATCTCATCCCGCCGGAGGATAAGTCATCTTTCATCGCTGAAATTGAAAAACGTTTTTCGGCGATATTCGGCGAGGACGACAAGGGCAGCGAAGCCCGGAGCCAGGCGGAAACGCCTGAACAGAGCTTCGCCGCGGCGGTTGAGGCGGCGGAGGAGGAAAGCGCCGCTCCGGAAATGAAGGAGCCGCCGTCCGCCCCGTCCTCCATCCTCCATTCCCCGCTCAAGGATATGAAAAGCATCATGCTGTCCATCGAATGGGAAATCAACGATGCCATTCTGGAACAGCTGGAGGACGAGGTCGGCAAGCTGTACCTGTTGTACACCGGCAACCGCATCATTCAGGGATTCCTGCGCCTTCTTCGTTTTCTGGGCCGATACATCCGTGTCAAGGGCGTTCAGACCAACCAGGAGTCGATCAATCTGCTCCTGTTCGTCTACGACAATCTGGAAAGCGTGATGGTTTCCGAAGGCATGACCGAGGCGAAAAAGCAGACGGTTTTGCAAGACAGCATTAAACGGTACAAAACCTGGGTGGAAAAAACGGATCTTGCCGAACCTGAGGAAGCGGCGCCTGCCGCCGCGGCCGGCGAAGTGAAGCTCTTCATGGAGGAGCCTCCCGCACCCTGGCGTCCGGACGAGCGGGACGTCGCCGGCGGAGAGCCGGCCGCAGAGACGCCGGCGCCGGGAATCACCGCCGAAAAAACCGCCGATGACGTATTTCTCAAGCTGGAACTTCCGGTGGAAGAGCAAAGAGAACTCGGCTTGCCGGAGGTTCGTCCGCAGCCCAAACCGTCTTTTGCGGCCGGGGAGGTCGCCCCCCGCTTTGACGAACACATTCAGGAGGTCATGACCTCTTTGAAAAATCTGCCGCCGGACGAGGCCTTTGCCCGCGCGGCTCTGGAACTCAAGCAAATTTTCGGTGCTGAACTGGAGGCCTTGAAAGAAGAGATTCGGCTGTTAAAGAATGCGCGCTAGCCGTCTTCCGGCGGGAACGGCGCCGACGGCCGGTCAATGGCCTTGACAGTAAAATTCTATTGAAACGGTACAGGCGGTATTCTGAAGATGATGGTGTTTTGTGAGGAGTGCGGCGAAAGGTACATCATTGAAGACGACGAGCTTACCGGGACAGCGATCATTTTCATCTGTCGTGTCTGCAATGAGATCATTCGCATTCCGGCAGGGAAGCTGCCGCGCCAACCGGAGGGAGAAAAGCAGGTCGAGTCTGAAAAGGGATAGTTTTTTTTCAGGAAGAATGTTTTAAATGCCGATCAAACAGCCGAGAGGGACGCTTGAATGGATAATAAAAGTGATTTATTTGATTTGAAGCGGGAGAAGCAGGAGCTGGATGCTTTCTTGTCCACCATCGTGGAGGCGGAACCATCGGCACCTCTGATCAAAGGGGCCGTTCCCTCCAAAGATTCGCTTTCCTCTGCCGGAGAGCGGCCGGTTCCGCCTGAGGCCGGTCGCCGCGAACCGGGCGGCTTTGAAATGGCCGGGCCGGTTGACGCCAGAACAAGGACTTCCTTGCCGAACGCCAATGAATTTCTTCCCCGGTTTGGCGATGCCGCGCCCATGGAGTTCCGGGAAGAGCCGCTGTCCCCGCTGGATCAGGATTCCTTGCTGGCCGATAGCGGAGAGTCGAAAAAAAGGGAGGAGCTGCCGCGTATTCCCGTAACGCCCGCCGTCAAGCCGCTGGAGAGTCTCAAAACCATGACCCGCTTTGACGGGACCACAAAAGCCGGCGGAAATATTCTGGACGAGATCACGGCTTCCGAGGAGAGAAAACAACCGGAAACGGCGGAAACGGAGAAGAAAACCGGCCCTCAGGATTTCGCACCGCAGAAAAAGGGCGGCAAGGGCAAATGGATTCTTGCCGTCGTTGTCGCAATTCTGTTGCTGGTCGGCGGATATTTCTGGCTTTTCTCCATGAAGATGGCGCCTGCGCCGGCCGATCTGTTAAAGACCTCCATTGGTTCTTCTCTGTCGTCCGCCGATGAAATCAACCTCTCCAATGTTCGGCAGAGGCTGGTTTACAATGGAAAACTGGGCAAGAGCATCCGGGTGATTGAAGGAACGGCCGAGAACACGGCCTCCTATCCCGTTTCCAGAATCAAGATTGCCGCGAAAGTTTACGGCGCCGACGGCGCCCTGCTGGCGACAATGGAGTCCTTCGGCGGCAATATCCTGGCGGACGCCAAGCTGGAGGGCATGGATGCGGCCTCGCTGATCGCGGAGCTTCATCAGGGCAAAGCTTCGGAAGACCAGGTGCCGCCCAAAGGCCGGATTCCCTTCATGATCGTCTTTCCCGACGACACGCCGGGCGTCTACAAGCTGTCCGTGGTTCCGACGGCCTTTACCAAACATTAACGGCGGCACGATGCAAAACCTGTCCCGAAACGGACGGCGCCCGGTTTAAAAAGAAAACCGGGCGCTTTTTTTCTTCCTTTTTCCTGATTTGCGAAGATAATGCTTGCTATTGGCCGCGATTGCCTGTAGGAACCTCTTCGAAATAGCGATTCGTTTTGACCTTCCACCTTTCCTTGCCGGAAATTTGCAAGGGTAATTCCGCTAATCATTGTAGAGTTCGAATGGGATGCCGCGTTTGAGACAGAAGGCTCTGACGCTGGACAACCGTATGCAGAGGCCTGCCCTGACCAGCCTGACTGCGGTTTGCATCGGATTGAAGCAAAAGTCGTGCTGGTGATAAAATTAAGTTAAGGATAATAAATGAGTTTTGAGAAGTTTCGTTTGAATGAAAAAGTACTGGACGGCGTCCGATCCGCCGGCTACACAGAACCGACGCCGATTCAGGCGCAGTCCATCGGACCGATCCTGGAGGGACGGGATATTCTGGGGCTGGCGCAGACCGGCACGGGCAAGACGGCGGCGTTTGTTCTGCCGCTTCTGCACCGTCTGCTGCAGGGCCGGCGCGGCCGCGTGCGGGCTTTGATTCTTGCGCCGACGCGGGAATTGGCCGAGCAGACCCATGAGGCGATTTTGCAGCTGGGACGGAAAACGGGGCTTGAGAGCGCCTCGGTTTACGGCGGCGTCAGTGTCACCAACCAGATCAACAGGCTGCGGTCGCGCGTGGATATCGTCTGTGCCTGTCCCGGCCGTCTGCTGGACCACATCGGCCGCAAAACGATCGACCTGTCCGCGCTGGAAGTCCTGATTCTGGACGAAGCGGATCATATGTTCGACATGGGATTCCTGCCCGATGTCCGCCGGATTGTCCGGCACCTGCCGGTCCGCCGGCAGACGCTGCTTTTTTCCGCCACGATGCCGAAGGAAATCCGTTCGCTGGTCAATGATCTGCTTGTCGATCCCCTGCATGTTGAAATCGGCCGCATGGCGCCCGTAGCGACGGTTTCCCACACGTTTTATCCGGTGCAGACCGGACAGAAAACGGCGCTGCTCAGGGATATCCTCGAGAAAACCGACATGCGGTCCGTGCTGGTTTTTACGCGGACGAAATCGCGCGCCAAAAGTCTGACCGCTCAGCTTTGTAAAAACGGCCACCGGGCCACCTCCCTGCACGGCAATCTGACGCAGATGAAGCGCCGCCAGTCTCTGGAAGGGTTTCGCGACGGACGCTACGAAGTGATGATTGCCACGGATATCGCCGCGCGCGGCATTGACGTCACCGACATCTCGCATGTCATCAACTACGACATGCCGGACACGCCCGACGCTTTCACGCATCGCATCGGCAGAACCGGCCGGGCCGCAAAGACGGGCGACGCTCTTTCCTTTATCACCGGCGAAGACGCCGGCCTGCTTGGCACACTCAAGAAAATGCTGGGGGAAAAATTGCAGTACCAGGCGGTCAAGGGCTTGACGGTGAGCCCGGCGGACTGTGAGAGAGCGCCTGCCGGCGAAGTCTCCGCGCGACCCCGCCACAGAGCAAAATCTCTCTTCTCACGGACGCCGTCTGCGAGACGGTCCGGCGGACGGTCCTTTTCGGATCCCGGCTGGCTGTCCCGCGCACCGCAAACGGCCTAACCGCAATCACAAGATAAACGGGTCTCCGGCCGCCTGCGCAGAAGCAGGCGACCGGAGACGGGCTCCGCTTCCGGAGCCGACATCTTTTTATTGACCCGAAAAATATTGACACAGCAGCGGATTCTGCTAAGTTGAAGCCGCTTATCTCATCGTGTCTCGGCTGCCGCCGGCCGGCGGCCAAAGCTGCATTCATCATCAATAATCTTATCGAGGAGGTGTCGCAATGAACGGACAGAAAGTGCCAGGGAAACCTGTTTTGATCGGGGCTGCCGGGCTTTTCCTGATTCTGGTGATCATCTCGACGTATTTCGGCGTCGATGCGGGAGAACGCGGCGTGGTGCTGCGCTTTGGAGAAGTCAACCGCGTGGTTGAGCCCGGGGCGCGCTTTAAAATTCCCCTGGCGGAACAGGTGGTGTTCATGACGGTGCGCGTGCAGAAGACCACGACCAAAACGGAAGCGGCCAGCCGGGATCTCCAGACGGTGCAGACCACCATGGTTCTCAACTACAATCTGGATCCGGCCAAGGCCGGCGCGATGTACTCCACCATCGGGCTTACCTACAACGAACGGGTGATCGACCCCGCCGTCAAGGAAAGCTTCAAGGCGGCGGCGGCCCGCTACACGGCCGAAGAACTGATTTCCAAGCGCGAAACGCTCAAGGCCGAAGTCCGCAACTACCTGCGCGACCGGCTGGTGGTTTACGGCGTCAACGTGGTCGATTTGTCCATTACGGATTTCGAGTTTTCCGCCGAATTCAACAAGGCCATTGAAGCCAAGCAGACAGCCGAGCAGAATGCGCTGCGCGCCAAGCGCGATCTGGAGCGCATCAAGGTGGAGGCGGAGCAGAAGGTCACCTCCGCCCGCGCGGAGGCTGAAGCGCTGCGCCTGCAACGGCAGGTGATCTCGCCGGAACTGATCCAGCTGCGCCAGATCGAAGCGCAGCTCAAGGCCATCGAGAAATGGGACGGGAAAATGCCCAGCGTGACCGGCGGCGCCGTGCCGTTTATTTCGGTGGAAAAAACAAAATAGTCCGCGCCGGAAAGAGCATCAAATAAGCCTGCGTCCGGCGGATGCCGCCCGGACAGAAGAGCGCCCCCGTGAAAGGGCGCTCTTTTTTATCGTGCATCCTTGCGGGATGCGCTTCCCCCCGGCGGTGGAAGTCCTCGCCCCAAAAATCCCTTGACTTTTTTGCCGCGGAGATTTAACCACGTAGTTAAACTGATCGGTTAAACCATTCAGTGGGATTTCTGCCGGGGCGGTCGCCCGGACAAAACCGGCCTGGAGAAAAAATGGCGAAAGTGAAAACGGCGGATAAGATCCTGAACGCGGCCCGGGCGGCATTTGCCGAAAACGGCTACTGCGGAACGCACATGGACGCCATTGCTCTGCGGGCGGGCGTCAACAAGGCTGCGCTGTATTATCACATCGGCGACAAGGACACGCTTTATGCCCGTGTGCTCCACGAAGTGCTGGGAAATATCGCCGCCGGCGTCAAACAGGCGGTCGCGGCGGCCGACGGCCCTGAAGAGAAGCTCAGAAGTTATATCCGCTTTATGGCGGCGGCCGTGATCAGAAATCCCGAACTGCCGCCGATCATGATGCGGGAGATCGCCGGTGGCGGAGCGCATCTGCCGCGCCTGGTCGTGGAAGACATCGCCGGCGTCCTCGCGATCCTGATGGGGATTCTGGATGAGGGACGGGAAAAGGGGATTTTTACGGACACGGTGCTTTTTCTCATCCACACCATGATCATGGGCACGATTCTGCTGTATTCAAGAAGCGAGCCGATCAAGGACCGGCAATCCTGGCTGCCCGCTTCCCTGAAACGCCGTGACAGAAAACTGAAAGGCAGCCTGGGCGACGCGGTGGGTGAACTGGTCCTCAAAGCCATCAAAAAATGACCGGGCGGCCGGGAGTCGAACGTGAAAAAGAAAATAGTCATCGCGGTTTTTATTTTGCTTTTTGTCGGCGCGGGACTGCTCGTTTTCATCGGGCAGCAGCGCAAAAACAGCGGGGAACTGCTTTACTCGGGAACCGTTGAGGCCACGCAGGCCAGGCTTTCCTTTCAGGCGCCGGGCCGCGTCGCGAAGGTTTTCGTCCAGGAGGGCCAGGCGGTGAAGAAGGACCAGCTGCTTGCGGCGCTGGACCGGGCGGAATTCGCAACGCGCCTCGAACAGGCCCGGGCCAACCGGGAGCGCGCCGAAAAAACGAAGCAGCAGCTCGAGACGGCGCTGAAACTCTACCAAAAAACTCTGCCCGCGGAAGTCGCGCGGGCACAGGCCGCCGTCAAAAGCGCAGAGGATTCCCTGGCGGACGCGGAAAAGAACTATCAGCGCTTCGAAGAGCTTTTCCGCCAGGACGTGGTGACGGAGAAGGAGCGCGACACGCTGAAACTCCACTACGACGTAAGCCGGTCGCGCCTGGAGGAGGCCGAAGCGGCGCTCAGACTGTCGCGCGGCAATCTGCTGCGCATCGACGCAGCCGCCAAGGACATCGCCGCGGCCGACGCGCAAATCGCCGCGGCCCGCGCGGCGCAGGAGCAGGCGGCCATTATACTGGACTATACCGAGTTGAAATCTCCGGCCGACGGTGTGATCACCAGCCGCAACATCGAACCGGGCGAGACGGTCAGCGTCGGGCGGGAAGTCCTGACCGTTTCCGAACTCGAGCGCGTGGATTTGAAAATCTACGTCGGCGAGACGGAAATCGGAAAAGTCCGGCCCGGCCAGAAGGTGAAGGTCAGCGTCGATACCTTTCCGGGGAAAACCTACGACGGCGTGGTTTCCTTCGTTTCTCCGGAGGGGGAGTTTACGCCGAAGATCATCCAGACCCAGAAGGAAAGGGTCAAGCTGGTTTACCGGGTGAAAGTGTCCGTCGCCAATCCCCGCTATGAACTCAAACCGGGCATGCCGGCGGACGCCCGTCTGGTTCCGTAAGCGGAGGATGCGATGGCCGATCCATTCGACATGGCGCACCCGATGGTGGACGTCAAGAATCTCTCGGTTCGTTTCGGACAAATTGAAGCCGTCCGGAACGTTTCGTTTTGCGTCGAGGCGGGCGCCATTTTCGGACTGGTCGGCTCCGACGGGGCCGGCAAGTCCAGCGTGCTTCGTCTTCTGGCGGGCATGCTGCGTCCCGCGCAGGGCGACATTTACATCGACGGCCTCAACGCCGCCCGGGAGCGGCGCAAACTCAAGCATCGCGTGGGCTATATGCCCCAGCGCTTCGGCCTTTACCCGGATCTCACCGTGGATGAGAACATGGCGTTTTTCATGGATGTCTTCGGCGTGGCGCGGGCCCGGCGGAAGGAACGCCGGGAAAAATATCTCGGCTTTTCCAACCTGCTGCCCTTTGCCGGACGAATGGCCGGCAATCTGTCCGGCGGCATGAAGCAGAAGCTCGGCTTGGCCTGCGTGCTGGTCCACGAACCGAAGCTCCTGGTGCTGGACGAGCCGACCAACGGCGTCGATCCCGTCTCCCGCCGCGAATTCTGGGATATTCTGATCCGCATGAAAGATTCGGGCATGACGATTGTGGTGTCCACCGCCTATCTGGACGAAGGCGAAAAGTGCGACCGTCTGGCCCTGATGCACGCGGGCGTCATCCTGGAGCAAAACGTTCCCGCGGCCATCCGCGGCGCGCACGACTCGCTGGAAGCGGCGGTCGTCTTGCGGATTCGGGAAGCGGACAAGGAGCTGGCGCATGACCTCTTCTCCCTCTGATGCCATTGTCGTCACCGACCTGGAAAAGAAATTCGGCGATTTCGTCGCGGTCGATAAAATCAGTTTTTCGGTTCGGAAAGGGGAAATCTTCGGCTTCCTCGGCTCCAACGGGTCCGGCAAATCCACCACCATCCGCATGCTGTGCGGCATTCTCACGCCGACCTCCGGAACCGGCATGGTCGCGGGGTACGACATGGTGCGCGAGCCGGAGGCCGTCAAGCAGTCCATCGGCTACATGTCGCAGAAGTTTTCCCTGTATGAAGACCTGACGCCTTACGAAAACGTGCGCTTTTATCTGGGCGTTTACAGCGTGCCGCAGAAGGACTGGCCCGAACGCATCGACTGGATTCTGAACATGACGCGCCTGTCGGAGGCGCGCCACCGAATGACGCGGGATCTGCCGCAGGGCTGGCGCCAGCGGCTGGCGCTGGGATGCGCGCTTTTGCACCGGCCGCGGATTCTGTTTCTCGACGAACCGACGTCGGGCGTCGATCCCCTGTCACGCGAGCATTTCTGGAACTTCATCCGCCAGCTCGCCGCCGCGGGCATCACAATTTTTGTGACGACGCATTACATGGATGAGGCGCGCTTCTGCGAGCGCATCGTCATGATCAACGCCGGCCGGATTGTGGCTATGGGATCGCCTCCGGAAATCATTGCGGCGGCCTGTCCGGATGCGCCAAAGGCCGACCTGGCCGATGCATTTGTCCGTTTGATGAAGAGGAGCCCAGCGTGAATCCTGTCAGGCTCAAAGCCATCGTCCGGAAGGAATTTTATCACTTGATCCGCGATGCCCGAAGCCTCTACCTGGCGTTTGCCGTTCCGCTTCTGCTCATCATCCTTTTCGGTTATGCGCTGAGCCTGGATGTGGACCACATCAAGACCGTTGTTGCGGACTACGACCGCTCGGCGGAAAGCCGCGATTTCATCGAGCGGCTGTCCGCTTCCCCCTATTTCGATATCATCGCCCAACCGGATTCCGCCGCAAAGATCGGGGGCTACCTGGACCGGGATGCCGCGTCCGTGGCGATCGTCATTCCGCCTGACTTTGAGCGCAACATCCGGGCGGACCGCGCCGCGCCGATGCAGATCATCATCGACGGCAGCGACCCGATTTTCGCCGGCGCCGTGCGCGGCTACCTCACGGCTTTCACCGATGCGCAAAACGCCCAGCGGCTGCGGGCCTACCTCAACCGCGGAGGGCAGAGGGCCATCGCGCCTCCCGTGGACGGCCGGGTCCGCGTCTGGTTCAATGAAGACATGGAGAGCCGGAATTTCATTCTGCCGGGGATTATCGCCATCATCATCATGATTGCCGGCGCCATGCTGACGTCGCTGGTGATCGCCCGGGAATACGAAAGCGGCACCATGGAAACGATCCGGTCTCTGCCGGTGACCGCGGGCGAACTTCTGCTGGGGAAGGCCATTCCCTACTTTTTCATCGGTCTTGTCGACGTCCTCATCGCCATGCTGCTGGGACAGGTCCTGTTCGGCGTCGTGATGAAGGGGAATTTCTGGCTCATGATCCTGGCCACGTCGCTGTACCTGGTGTGCGCCCTTTTTCTGGGGCTTCTGATTTCGTCCGCCACCAAGTCCCAGCTGGTGGCCAACCAGGCGGCGGTCATGCTGACCTATCTGCCGTCGCTTCTGCTGTCCAATTTCGTCTTTCCGATCGTCAACATGCCGGCGGTCCTGCAGTGGCTGACCTATCTGGTGCCGGCGCGCTACTATATCGATGTTCTGGTGGGCGTTTATCTGCGCGACACCGGCCTGCACTACCTGGCGCCGGACCTGGCCGTGCTGGGCGGCATGGGTCTGGTGCTGGCGGCCGCCAACTTCCTGATCCTGAAGAAGGAGGGCCTGTGAGCTGGCTCAGAATCCGCGAACTGGTCCGCAAGGAATTTATCCAGCTTCTGCGCGACAAGCGCAACCGCCTGGTGCTTTTTGCCGCGCCGATCATCCAGATGCTGGTCTTCGGCTATGTCGTCAACTACGACATCCGCCATATCCGCCTGGCGGTGGTGGATTACTCGCAGACGCGGGAAAGCCGGGAGCTGGTCGACGCCTTTACCGGCAGCCGTCTTTTCTTCGTAACCCACACGCTTTCGGACGATAAAGGGCTCACGGACCTGCTGCTGCGCGGCCGGGTGGACATGGGGCTCGGCATCGCCCCCGACTTCGCGGCGCGCCTGCGCAGCGGAAAGACCGCCGCCGTCCAGATTCTGGCCGACGGATCGATGAGCAACATGGCGGCGCTGCGCGTGGCCTACGCAGCCAGCGTCCTGGATCGCTACAATTCGGACAAGCTCCGTGAACTCCAGGCCCGCCAGATTTCCTACGGCCGCATCGACGCCCGCATCCGCACCTGGTACAATCCGAACATCGAAAGCCAGTACTTTTTTGTGCCCGGCATCGTTGCCTTCGTCATCATGCTGATATCGCTTCTGCTGACGTCGATTGCCATCATCCGGGAAAAGGAAGCGGGCACGATGGAGCAGCTCATCGTCACGCCGCTGCGGCCCTCCGAGCTGATCCTCGGAAAAACCATTCCCTATACCATCATATCGCTTGTGCAGCTTGCGGCAGTCATCATCGCCGCCATTGCCTGGTTTAAAATTCCTCTGGCCGGCAGCGTCGGACTGCTGTTTTTCGCCGCCTGCCTGTTTCTGCTCAGCACGCTGGGGATCGGCCTCTTCATTTCCACCATCTCCGCGACCCAGCAGCAGGCCATGATGACGACCTTTTTTTTCATCCTGCCTTTTTTCATGCTGAGCGGTTTTGTTTTCCCCATCGACAACATGCCGGCCGTCGTGCAGGCGCTCACGTATCTCAATCCGCTGCGGTATTTCCTCATCATCCTGCGGGGCATCTTTCTCAAGGGCATCGGCCTGGACATTCTCTGGCCGCAGTACGTTTATCTGGCGCTGCTCGGGACGATTGTTTTTTCCGGCGCGATTGTCCGCTTTAAAAAACGCCTGGATTAGTGTAGAAAAGGACAGGAACGCAGCGAAAAACGATTGCGGACGTTTTCCGCACGCAGGGACGGGCAGGTATGCTGAAGGTCATCGAGGACGAAAAACAGATTGCCAGGTATGCGCGGCAGTTTGCAGGGAGCTTCCGGCCGCTGGCCGATGAAAGAATCCGCGTCCGGCTGGGGCACCAGGGAGCGAACTTTGCGGCAAAGGTGGCCTGGTCCAGAAAGCTGGGGCTGTGGACGCTGGCCCGGACGACGAAAGGCGTCCGCTACTGGAACACGTTCGGCACCGGCCGGCCCGAGGAAAACGGACATCTGGCCATCACGGCGGAAGTGAATTTCCCCTGGACGGGCATCGACCGCAAGACCGGCGCCGCTTTTGCGCAGGACGCCTGGCGGCGCGTTTATGCGGTCCATCGGGGCAAAATCGGCGGCGGCAAAAAAGGCGTCGGCAAGTCGCTTTTTGAGGAAAACTACCGGGGCTGCTGGGCCTGGATGGAAGACGGCGACACGCTGGCGCAGGTCGCGGTGATCGGCGTCCTCGGCGGCGGCCGGCTGGCCCTGCAGGTCGCCCAGTTTGTAAGGAAGGTGGAAAAACTGAAATCGGCCGCGCTCATCACGCCGCAAACCTCGCTCAATTTTTCCGAAGTGGCTTTCCGCGAAGAGCTGGTGGGCAAACCCCCCGGCCCGGCCGGGACAAGCGCCGGAGACTGCGATCACGATCTGATCGTGAGCCAGCTGGCGAATCTTTTGCTCCGCTGGAAGTTCATCGTCGGCAACGATGCCGCCACCGACCTTTTTGTGGTGCGCCCCGACAGC
>Ga0228535_1001656_pt1 | contig 30488 bp, 22 predicted proteins | sample SJ1metagenome_FD_168457 | JGI IMG/M metagenome (GOLD analysis project Ga0228535, IMG submission 168457) | Enriched culture of PCE-dechlorinating microbial communities from Ithaca, New York, USA - SJ1 | ecosystem: Engineered > Modeled > Simulated communities (microbial... > Unclassified | place...
TAACAAACCCTTTGGCTGTAACGCCTCGCTCCTCTTCCCCGGGGCCGCCGAGAACGCCAGGGTCATGCTCGAGGAGCAGGTCCCGGTGATCAACTTTGCCCTGGGGAAGGGCGATTGGATCGTGAAAGAGGCCCATGCCTATGGCGGAAAGGTGATCGCCACCGTCGTCAACGCCCGCCACGCGAGGCGCGCCCAGGATTACGGGGCGGACGGCGTGATCGCCACCGGGCACGAGGCGGCGGCCCACGGCGAGGCGGTGACCTCGCTCGTCCTCGTTCCCAGCCTGGTCGATTGTCTGGAAATTCCCGTCATCGCTGCGGGGGGCTTCGGGGACGGCCGCGGGCTCGCGGCGGCCCTTGCCCTGGGGGCGGAGGGGATTGCCATGGGGACGCGGTTCATGACGACCCAGGAGAGCCCGCTCCACAGGAACTACAAGCAGCTCTCCATTGAGAAGGGCGTCGAAGACACCGTGGCCTCGCCCCGGATCGACGGGATCCCCTGCAGGGTCCTCAAATCCGAACCGGCCGAACGGGCCGTCCGGCGCGGCCTCGATCCCGCCGCGGCCTTCATGAATTCCCGCGAGGCCGCGAAACTCATGGGGATCCCCTATTTCAAGCTTTTCCTGGGCGTCCTCGCCTCGGGCTGGAAGACCGCCCGGCAACTGGCCTACATGGCCAATGGGTTCAAGGCTTTCCGCCTGGCCACGGAGGAGGGGGACCTGGAGCGCGGCATCCTTCCCGTGGGACAGGTGACGGGCCTGATCCACGACGAGCCGACGGTGAAGGAGGTCGTCGAGCGGATGGTCGCCGAGGCGAAGAAGGTCCGCGAGAGGCTCGACGGCCAACTAAGCTGATGCTGAAGGGCCGGAAATCGAACGGAGTCTCCGGCCCTTCAGATCACCGGTTCCGTGGATGGGCCAGGGGCCAGCTCAGAGGAGCAAGTTCGTCTTTCCCCGGTACGGTTCTCCCACGAAGACGGACTTGGGGATCATGGCGTGGATCCCGAGCGTGTAGTCCACCAGCTGCGTGACGTGCAGGTCCACGGCCATGCTGCAGAAGGCATAGGCGTCGAGGTCCGACATGCCGTAATGCTTGGCCAGAAAGGCGATGGCGTTGCGGACGGCCATCTTGGAGGACTCCAACAGGTCCGTGTGTATGCCCATGGTGATCCAGTGGGTGGGGGTCGAGGCGAAAGGCCAATTCACCAGCGAGTTGAGATCCTTGCGCACAGTGAGCCTCAGGGTGATGTTCTTGAAGGCGCCCTCCAGGGCGTTGAGGTTCACCTCGCCATCTCCCTGTGCCAGGTGGGCGTCCCCGACCTTCAACATCGCCCCCTTGACCAAGACCGGCAGATAGAGAACGGATCCTGCGACCAGTTCCTTGTTGTCCAGGTTCCCGCCGTGGTTTCCCGGCGGGACGTTGCTCCACATCCCCTCGTCCGAAATGCCGACGCCGATCGTTCCGGGGAAGGGGCGCAGGGGGATCTCCACGCCCGGGAGAAACTCGAAGGTCTTCTTTCTGGGATCGGCGTAGTACCATTTGACCCGTCCCTTGGGATAATCGTCCGCCAAGAGCCCCAGCTTCATGAACTCGGTTTCCGGGTTCAGGTTGAAACCGTAGGGACCGGGGACGATATCCAGGATCTCAATCTGGAGGACATCTCCCACCTGGGCGCCCTCGATGGCGATGGGACCCGTTAGGGTGTGGTGTCCTCCCCCCTTCTTGATCTTTTTCGCCCCGGTCTTTTCAAAAGGCCGGGTATAGGTTTCCGGGGTTTTGGCGATGACGTCTTTGTAGTAAGCCATCCACTCCTGGATCTCCACACCGGGGACCATCTTGCCCTTCAGGTGGGTATTGGTCTCGACGGAGACAACCTCCCCGGACTTCATCGACAGGACGGGAGTGGTTGCGCTGTCCCAGTACCCTTCGGTGGTGGTCTGGTCGTTGGCTCCGAGGATATGCATCTTCCCGGTCACCTCCGGTCGTTTGATATCGAGAGCTTCCGCTGTTTTCAGGGTCAGTCCGTTGAATGCCACCGCCCCGCCGAGGGCGGCACCCAACTTCAGGGCCGTTCTTCTGTCCACCTTGTGGCCTTCGATTCCGAACGATTCTCTTTTCTGCATGATGAGACTCTCCTTTCAGCGTGTTGATGAGATATCTGGCGGGTACGCAATGATCATGCCGGGACATTTCTTGCTGGAATAACCGTGGTTTTGATATTTCCGGCGGGGATGCTGGGGGGACAGGAATGTTCCAAAAAAACATCCCTCCTACAGGAAAGTGCCTCTTCCAAGATCCTATCCCCGGTCTTCCTTTGGACCTAAGGCGGTCCGTCCATCTGGAGGAGGGAGCTCATCCTTTGGGTGATGTTCTTTCTTGCGAACTGATTAGGGATGTTGATGCACCGGCCTGGGGGCGATTGGGAAAGCCGTGTCGTGCCCCGGTCTTCAGAGAGTGACCGTGGGCGCCACCAGGAGGGACTTCATCGCCTTGATCGTTTCGGCGTAGTTGTCGCTTCCGAATACGGAGGCGCCGGCGACGAGGATATCCGCCCCCGCGTCGGCGATGGCGCGGATGTTCTTGAGGTTCACGCCGCCGTCCACCTCGAGCAGGATCTCGGGGGCAGCGGCGCGGATCATCTGCTTGGCCCTGGAAATCCTGGGGAGCGATCTTTCGATGAACTTCTGACCGCCGAAACCGGGGTTGACGGTCATGATCAGAAGCTGGTCAATATCGGGGAGGATGGCCTCTACCTGACCGAGCGGCGTCGCCGGATTGAGGGAGACTCCCGGCCGGATTCCCCGTTCGCGGATCATGGCGACGACCCGGTGCAGATGAACCGCGGCCTCGACGTGGACGGTGATTCGGTCGGCCCCGGCCTTGGCGAAATCGTCGATGTAGCGTTCCGGGTTCTCGATCATCAGGTGGACATCGAAGGTCAGGCGCGTGGTCGGCCTCAAGGACGCGACCAGTCCCGGACCGAGGGTGAGGTTGGGGACGAAGTGGCCGTCCATGACGTCGATGTGGATCCAATCCGCCCCCGCCTTCTCGACGGCGGCGATCTCTTCGCCGAGCCTGCTTCCGTCCGCTGACAGGATGGATGGTGCGATCTTCTGCATGGTAAGCTATCTCCCGCTATGTCCAATACACCATCGGCACGACCCTGTCAACGAGCCTTTCACTTGCGGCACCGGCCCGGTCGTGCTATGGAGGGGCGAAAAATACGAGTGATCTTTCCGCTCCCGGCGGCCTTTCTGCTGCCGGGCGCATCGGTTGAGGGGGTTGGGGTTTGTTCTGGTCGGGCATCTACAACGCGTTGCTGCTGATTGCCGCCGTCTTCGCCGTTCCCTATTACGGGGCGAGGATCCTCTTCACCGGAAAGTACCGCCGGAGCCTGGGGCCCAAGTTCGGCCGTCTTGATCCGGAAAGTTTCTCCCGGATCACGGGGGCGCCGCGGATCTGGATCCATGCCGTCTCCGTCGGGGAGGTGACGGCCGCCGCCCCCATCGTGGCGGCCTTGCGCATCCGCCTTCCCGGGGCCTGCCTGGTCCTGTCCACGAGTACGGAAACAGGACAGGAGATGGCCCGCAAGCTCGTCACCGCGGCGAGTGCCCATCTCTACTATCCCCTCGATATCCCGTGGGTCGTCCGCCGGGTGGTTGATCGGGTCCGGCCCGACCTCTTCGTCCCCGTCGAAACGGAATTCTGGCCCAATTTCATCCGGACCTGCCGGAAGCGTGGGACGCGGATCGTCCTGGCCAACGGCCGGATCTCCCCCCGATCCTTCCGCCGCTACCGCAAGACCCGTTTCTTCTGGGAGGGAATCCTCGCCGCCCTCGACGACGCCGGCGTGATCTCCGGGACTGATGCCCAGAGGCTTTCGGCGATCGGGATGGCCCCGGAGAGGATCCATGTCTTGGGAAACGCCAAGTATGACAGCCTTGCGGCCCGGGTTTCCCCGAAGCTGGAGGGAGAGATCGCGGACCGCCTGGGGATGATGCCGGGCAGGGAGGTCCTGGTGGCGGGGAGCACCCATGAGGGGGAGGAGACGGCCATCTTGGAGGTCTACCGGCGGCTCCTAAAGGAGCGGCCGGGATTCAAGCTGATCCTGATCCCCCGCCACATCGAACGGGGCGATGCCGTTGCGGGGCTCCTCGGCCAGGCCGGATTTGCCGACTTCATCCGGATGTCGGAGATCCGTGCCGGACGCCGTCGCCTGGACGAGCGGGTGGTCCTCGTCGACGTCATCGGTGAGCTCTTCAAGGTCTACAGTCTGGCCACGGTCGTCTTCTGCGGGGGGAGCCTCGTCCCGAAGGGAGGACAGAACATCCTCGAGGCCGCCGCCTGGGGGAAGGTCGTTTTCTACGGGCCGCACATGGACGATTTCAGGGATGAGCGGGCCCTTCTCGAAGAGGCAGGGGCGGGGATCACCGTCCAAAACCAGGATGAACTTTACGAGAGGATCCGGGGACTCCTTGGGGATCCAGAACTGCTCGAACAGAGGGGAGAGGCGGGTCGCCGGGTTGTGGCCGCCAACCGCGGTGCGGCGGACCGTTACGCCGCCCTCATCGCGGATGTGGTGCGTCGCGCCGGCTGCGACTGCGGCCGATGAGCCGGGAATAAGCAAGGTGTGAATCGGGGAAATGACAAAGCCCCCTCCTGCCTGCAGGAGGGGGCTTTGTTTAGGTTCAGGACGCCTCCGCCCGTTTGAGGTACTCCGCCCACCGACTGTTGACCCACCGCTGGAGGTGGCCGAGTTGCTCCATGCTCAACTTCTTGAAGCGGCCCTGCCGCTCCACGAAGTTGATCACCGGGGCGGGGTTCCCCTTTTCGGCCAGGGTCTTGCTCCGGCCGGTAAAGCGGAACTTCCCGTTTTCGATCTCATAGAGGACGACGATCCCCGTCTCCACGGCGAGCCGGCCGATCTTGACCGTATCCTTGGGCGGGTAGACCCAGCCCGGAGGACAGGGGGTTGCGATCTGGATATAGCGGGTCCCCTTGATCCTCTTGGCCTTGACGAACTTGTCATAGAGGTCGAGGGGGAAGGAGGGGGTGCAGGTGGCCAGGTACGGGATATCGTGCCCCTCCATGATCTTCATCATGTCCTTCTTTCCCTGCTGCTTGGTGAGCACGGGCGTCGTCGTGGTCAGTGCCCCCGCCGGGGTGGCGCTGGAACGCTGCGTTCCCGTGTTCATATAGGCCTCGTTGTCGTAGCAGACGTAGATGAAGTCCGTCGACCGTTCGGCGGCCCCGGATAGGGCCTGTATCCCGATGTCGAAGGTCCCCCCGTCGCCGGCCATGGCGACGACTGTGGTGTCGCTGCGGTTCAGGGCGGCCAGCCCCGCGACCAGCCCTGAGGCCGAGGCCGCGGTACTGGCGAAGGTGCAGTTCAGGCAGGGAACCTCGACGGAGGTGATGGGGTAGAGGCCGTGGAGGACGGTCAGGCAACTCGCCGGGACCGTCATGATCGTGTTCCCCCTCAGGGCCTTGAGGATGTACCGGTAGGCGAGCGTCAGGCCGCAGCCCTGGCAGGCCCGGTTCCCCGGCAGGATATATTCTTCGGTGTTCACTTTAAAGAGTTTTTCCGGCATTTCTTCTTCTCCCGTTCTACTCCGTGACGCAGTTCAGCCAGGTCTGCCGCTCCCTCGTGCCTCCCGCGATGGCCGACAGGGAGGAGCGGACCGCCTCGGCCAACTCGCTGGCCTTCACGTCGCGGCCGCCGAGACCTGCGATGAAATTGTGAATCGGTGCAGCGATGCCGGTCCCGTAGAGGGCTGCCTTGATATCGGCGCAAAGCGCCCCCTCGTAGCCGTAGCTGATGTCCTTCTCGAAGACGACGATGGCCGGGGCGCTCCGGAAGGCCTCCCGGACCTCCTCGCGGGGAAAGGGGCGGTAGACCCGGAGCCCGACGACGCCGGCCCGGATTCCCTCTTCGCGGAGGAGGTCCGCCGCCGCTGTGGCCTCGGTGGCGATCGACCCGATGCCGGCGATGAGGACCTCGGCATCGTCGGTCCTGTAGTCCCAGAGCATCCCGTTGTGATTCCGGCCGAAGCGCTCCGCGAACTCAAGGCCGGCCCGGACGATCACGTCATGCGAGGCCTCCAGCGCATGCTGCAGCTTGAAACGCATGTCCATATAGCCGTCCCGGAGGACTCCCTCCGCATCCCGCCTCTGCCAGGGGAAGATGACCGGGTTGATGTTCCGGGGATCTTCTGGGCACAGGATCGTGTGGGGCTTGTAGGGGGGCAGATATTCGCAGACCTTCTCGGCGTCGGGAATCTCGACCGGCATCATGGTGTGGGACAGGACAAAGCCGTCGTAGCAGACCATGACGGGGCAGTAGACCTCCTCGGCGATCCGGTAGGCCTGGATCACCGAGTCGAGGATCTCCTGGTTGTCGCGGCAGTAGATCTGGATCCAGCCGGTGTCGCGTTGCGCGATGGAGTCCTGCTGGTCGTTGAAAATCGACCAGGGGGCGCCGACGCCGCGGTTCACACAGCAGATGACGATGGGCAGGCGGGAACCCGCCGCCCAGTGGAGCTGCTCGTGCATGTACAGAAGGCCGTGGGAAGAGGTCGAGGTGAAGACCCGGGCGCCGACGGTGGAGGCCGCCACGCAGACCGTCATCACCGAGTGTTCGCTTTCCACCCGGACGTATTCCGCCTTCAGTTCGCCGCGCTCAACCCAGTTGGCGATCGTCTCAGTGACCGAGGTCTGCGGGGTGATCGGATAGGCGGAGACGACCTGGACCTTGCAGAGCTTCACGCCGTAAGCAGCGGCCGAATTGCCGGTCATGATCTGGATATTGCCGCTCATTTGCCGCCCTCCTCGTGCATCACCATCGTGATCGCCTTGGCGGGACACTCCTCGGCGCAGATGCCGCATCCCTTGCAGTATTCGAGGTCGATCTTGACCGGGACGCCGGCGGTGACGATCCCTTCCGGACAGTAGAGCCAGCAGAGAAAGCAGGCATGCCGGTTCTTGACCGAGGCGATGCACTTGGCGGGATCGATGACCGGGGTGGCGTCCCGCCAGTCCCCGGTTTTCCCCGCCTCGCCGACGGCCGGTTTGCACATGGCGGAGATGTTGTCGTCTTTTCGTTCCATAACGTGCCTTTCGGTTTTCATGCGATGGTCTTGATAGAGGCTTCTTCGTAAGCGGCCCGGAGCGCCGCGATGTTCGTCGCGGCAGCCGTGCCCGACAGCTTCCACTTGAGTCCCTTCTCCAGGTGTTCGAGTGAGACGAGGTTGGAGGCCTTCGAGAGGACCCCAAGCATCGGGGTGTTTACCAACGGCGCCCCTTCCTTGAAAAGGTGAAAACGGATCGCGATGGCCGCTGCATCCGCCGTGGCGATCGCGATGCAGCCCGGGACATCGACCTCTTCGGCTTTCTGGGGGGTGTTGATGATGAGCAGCCCCCTGGACTTGAGGCTTCCCAGGATGTTCACCACCCCGAAGAGCGAGGGGTCGAGGACGACGGCGATGTCCGCCTTGTCGATCTGGGAAAAGGTCCGGATCGGGGTGTCGGATATCCTCGTCGAGGCGGTCAGCGGCGCCCCCCGCCGCTCCGGGCCGAAGGTCGGGGCCGACGTGACCCCTTTGAATCCCTGGAGATAGGCCGATTCGGCCAGGATCTGCGCGGCGATGACGACGCCCTGTCCGCCTCGGCCGTGCCATATCACTTCGTGCATAGCGTGTTCCTCAATCGGTCCATGTTGACTTGCTGGTTCGCTGCGGGCCTGTTCCGACATCGAACCGGTGCGCGTTGCGATCCCCCCTAACGAAAAAGGCCATGGTTTTTCTCACCCATGGCCTTTAGGATACGTTTTTTTTCGGGGTCAACTGTTCCTAAAAACGAGGGAGGATGGGTCTTGGCCCATCCTAAGAAGGGAGAGGCGCAACAGGAGGCCCCGGCAAAGCCAATTCCAAACAGTACAGGCAGCCCTTCTCAAGATACCGTTCATTTTAAGGAAACCCCAATGACGAAATTGGCCGGACCTTAAAACATAATTTCCGGGATGTCAATAGCGAATTTGATGCCAGGGGCAAAGGGACAGAGGGTTGGTGAAAGCGATATCGCCGGCAGTTACTAACCGGCCTTGATGCTCTGCACGATCTCCAGATTCTTTTTCGCTTTGGGGTAATCAGGCTGTAGCCTCACCGCCTCCCTGAAATGGTCAATCGCGCCAGCAAGATCACCTTAATTGTTGTGGGCCGCAGCGAAGGCCGGTTTGCTTTGGAGGGTCTTCTGGAAATAGGGGATGGCCTCTTTGAATCTTCCCTGCCTCAATCAGGATGTTTCCCAAATTATAATTTGTCTCTGGGGCGCCCGGTCGGATCTTAAGGGCTTCCTGGTAATGGGATATGGCGTCCTGCCCATTTCCCTGGAGGGCCAGGAGTGCACCCATGTTGGTGTGCATGGGGGAGTGGCCAGATGGCCTTTGTCAAGTATTCCCCATAGGAGACCAGGGCGTTGGACATGCGGAACGACAGAGGCAGATACTGCATCATGGATCAAGCCTCGGTCTTCCCTGATAACGGACTCTGCCTAACGGCGTGTTTTGGCTTCGCCCAACGCCATTTCCAGATTCCTGGCCGCCTCGCGGTCGTCCGGCCGGATCCGGACGGCCTCCCTGAAGTGGACGATCGCCTCCTTGAGGCGTCCCTGCTCGGCTAGGAGGATGGCCAGATTGGTGTGGGCCTCCGCGTAATCGGGCCGCAGACTGATGGCCCTTCGGAAGTCGGCCTCTGCATCGGCGGGTTTTCCGCGCCTGGAGTCGAGCAGGCCCGTCAGAAACCATCCCTCCGGGCTGTCCGGACGGACCCGGTGGAGGGTCCGGAGGCGGACGGCCGCCTCGGCGAGATCGTCCTGCATGATGAGAAGCAGCGAGAGATTCTTCAGCGCCTCGGCATGCCCCGGACTGAGTTCCAGAACCCGGTTGAAACTGGCCCGGGCTGAGGCGAAATCCCTCTGACCGGCCTGGATTGCGCCGAGATTCAGGATGGCATTCAGGTTGCCGGGCTTCAGGCGGATGGCTTCCTGGAAATGGGGGACGGCCTCCCTCTGACGGCCCTCGATCGTCAGGGCCAGACCGAGGTTGTATTCGGCCCAGGCGTTGCCGGTGGTGACCTCCACGGCATGGCGGTAGAGGGCGACGTTGCTTCGCCAGGTGCCCGCCTGAAACCAGGTCAGGATTGCCAGTGCGGCGATGACGGCCACGGCGGCCGCGGGCAGGACGACCCTCCGTGAGGGCCACCTGGCGACCAACTCCGGGATTCCCCAGGCGGCCATGATGAAGATGCCGATCAGCGGGATGTAGGTGTAGCGGTCCGCCATTCCCTGAAGGCCCACCTGTACGAGGCCGATGACCGGGACCAGCGTTCCCAGGTACCAGAACCATCCCACGGCGAGGTAGGCCTTCCTGCTCCGCAGGACGAGGGCGGTGATCAGCAGGAGCAGAGCAGCCGCGCCAGCCGCCTTCCAGAGGGGAAAGGCCGTCCCCGGGTGGGGGTAGAAGACGGCCAGGTGGACCGGGAGGAACGCCTTGAAGAGATAGGCCGCGTAAGAATAGAGGGAGTTTTCCAGACGCACCGAAAGGGGAAATGCCTCCGCGGATTTCACGAGACCCGTTTCGGCCTGGACGAGATAGATCAGGACACTGGCCGCAGCGGCCAGGGCGAAGAGGGGGAGTTTCTCCCTGATCAGGGGGACGGTACGGCGCCAATCGGAAAGGGCCGCGGAGCCTTCGGGGCCCAGGCGCTTCAGCGGCCAGTAATCCAGAAGGAGCAGGACGAAGGGGAGGGTCACCGCCATCTGCTTGGCCAGGAGGCCCAGGGCGAAGCAGAGGAGGACCGGCCAGTAGCGGCGGAGGCCTGGTTTTCGGACATAGGCGACATAGCACCAGAGCGTGAGCATCCAGAACAGGGTGCTCAGGACGTCCTTCCGTTCGGCCACCCAGGCCACTGATTCCACGTGCAGGGGGTGCAGGGCGAAGAGGGCGGCCACGAAGCCGCTCCGCCAGAGGGCCCCCGTCATCGACCTGAGGACGATAAAGAGCAGCAGGGTATTGGCGAGATGAAAGAGGAGACTCATCAGGTGGTGCCCCCCCGCATCCAGGCCGAAGAGCTGGACGTCGAGCATGTGGGAGAGCCAGGTCAGGGGGTGCCAGTTGTAGACGTGGGGGGCCGAGAAGGCCCAGAGGACCCCCTCCCAGGTCAACCCCTGCTGGACCACGGGGTTGTTGGTGATGTAATCGTCGTCGTCGAAGCTGATGAAGCCTTGCTGGACCGTCTGCCCGTAGACCGCCACGGTCAGAACGACCAGAACGACGCCGACCCAAAAGGTCCTGCCGAAGGGGGATGGGCGTCCTTCCGTGCCCGGTCCGGTGCTCGGTGGCCCGGAGGCTCGTGAACCCCGGGGAGCCGGGGATTTCTTCGCCTTTCCCGCCGCTTTCTCCCTGGGGAGTGGAGGTGTCTTCACCGATGGATTTTTTGGTTTCATTTTGTCCCCTTCGCCTTGCGCCGCGGCTTCCCCTTGCCGGGGACCGGCAACGGGTCGTCAGGCGCATCGACCGGAGCACCGGCGATCATAAAGAGCGTCAAGAGGATCCCCGGCCAGAGCTGGATGAAGAGGCGGTTCAGAGACGTCATGAGGTGGTAGGTCAGATCCAGGGGGGTCAGGACATAGACGAGGAAGTAACCGGCCAGCATCAGCATCAGCACTGTGGCGCCCTGGATCAGGGCGGTCCGATCGGTCCTCTCGATGCGGATCCCGGCGAGGAAGAGATAGGCGGCCACGACCAGGAGGTTGACCGGTCCGGGATTGAGCCCCATCCCGGTGCGCACGTCGAAGAGTCCCTGGGTGAAGCTCAGGCCCGTGACGAAGAAAGCCTTGCTGATCTGGGCATACCGGTGGATGTCGAACAGTTTGTCCCCCAGGGCCGCCCAGCCGAACCCGGCCATCAGGTCGTTGGCCGGCGCGATCCTGAGTTTGAAATAGAGGACCACCGCTAGGACCGGCAGGGCTCCGGCCAGGAATCCCGCGGTCCGCCCGAGGGCCCGGCGCCACCCGGAGGTCCCGGCGGTGATCCCGAGGAGGCTGCCGGCCGCGACGAGCGCGAAAAGCAGCCCCTCGTTCTTCGTCCAGGCGGCGAGGCCTGCAGCCATCCCGGCGAGGACCAGCGGTCCGGCGGCGCTCCCTTCCGGCCTTGCGGCGATGAAGAGCATCACCATGCAGGACAGGATGAAGAAGGCCAGGGGGACATCGGCGAACTGGGAGGCCCCCATGGCGATGAAGAAGGGGGTTCCCATCAGGACCATGGCGGCGAGGCATCCCTGGGTCCGGCCCCGGAGGAGGACGAGCGCAGCCAGGAGAAGGCCGAGGACGAGGACGGTGAAGAGGAGGCCCATCACCGCCGGGAAAAGGCCCTCCTCCATGCCGGCGTAGCTCCAGCCCCGGACGATGGAGAGCGGGAGCATCAGGGGGTAATCCCAGTGGCTCCAGTCCTGGCCGCCGGCAAAGGCCTCCCGCCATCCCGGCCCGCTGCGGAAGAGGAAGCGGGCGTGCATGTTCCAGATCAGCCAGGCGTCCCACCGGCCGTGGGGCTCCTTCAGGACGGCGACGATGAAGGAGGCCAGGGAGGCGACCAGCTCCACGGCAAGGACACCGGCGATCCAGGACCGAAGCGGGGCTCTCTCCCCTCCCGCTGCGGTCCCGTTTAACGCCTCCCTCTCCCCCCGCCTGCGGATGAAGAGAATCAGACCCAGGGTGAGGCCCAGGGCGATGTCTGCGGCCGCGGCGTATCTTGCCAGACCTGCCAGGAGACAGAGAAAATAGAGCAGGGAGGTGACGCCGATCCCGAGGCCCCATCCGAGGAAGACCCTCAGAAGCCATCCGGCCGCACCCCTCCTCGGCGACGGCCAGAAGAGCCCGGTCAGGAGGAGGCCGATCATCAGGGCAACGATCAGGGAGAGGATCGGAAGGGTCATGGCCCGCCCCCCCTGCGGTACAGGATGAGACCGTCGCCGAAGTCCTTCACCGGGACGAGGCCGTGCCTCTGTGGCAATCCCGGGGGAGGCGGCCCGTCGATGAAATTGCCGACCACCATGGGGACCTCCGGGCTGTTACGGACGAAGAGGGGGGCCAGGGTGTACTGCGTCAGCACGTACTGGGCCAGGTACTCCACGTTCCGGAAGCTCTTTTCGGAGGCGAAGATGGCCTCGTTCTCCACCGTCGTCACATAACCGACGGCGCCCGAGGCGGGGAGGAACGGTTTGAGCTGGCGGATCCTCTCTTCGTGCATCGTGACGGGGTCCTGCTTCGGGAGGCCTTGATAGGTCCCCACGCTCTGCACCAGAAGGTTCAGGACGGCGTAGCCCGTCAGGACGATCAGGAGAATCGGTCCGGCCAGGGCCCGGTATTTCGCCTTGCGGTTCGTCATTGGGATTCCCGGGGCCTCCCGATCAATGTCTCCAGCCTCTCCATCAGCGGCGGGAACGTGGCCGGATCGAGGGCGGAGATGGCCATGGCCCCGAACCGCTCGCAGAGGGTCTCGATGAGTTCCCGGTCCGCGATCCGGTCCTGTTTGTTGAAGACCCTGAGGGTCGGCTTGCCGGCCAGATCGAGGTCCGCGAGGATCTTCTCGACCGCGGCCATCTGAGCCTCGAAGGCCGGGTTGCCCACGTCGATCACGTGGAGCAGGACGTCCGCCCCCTGGAGCTCGTCGAGGGTCGCCCGGAAGGCGGTCACAAGTTCCTTCGGGAGGTCCCGGATGAACCCGACCGTGTCGGTGATGACGGCCTCGGCGTCCCGGGGAAAGCGGAGACGCGAGCTCTTCGGGTCCAGCGTCGCGAAGAGACGGTCCTCGGTGAGGACCTCGCTCTTGGTCAGGGCGTTCAAGAGGGTGGACTTGCCGGCATTGGTGTAGCCCACGATGGAGATGACGGGAAGCCCCGTCTTCTCGCGCCGGTGACGTCGCTGGCCCCTGGCTTTCTCGATCTCCTTGAGCTCCTTTTCCAGATGGTGGATCCGCTGTCGGATCCGCCGCCGGTCCACCTCCAGCTTCGTCTCGCCCGGCCCGGTCCCGCCGATTCCCCCCGCCAGCCTGGAGAGGGCCGCGTCCTGCCTCGTGAGTCTTGGGAGGCGGTACTTGAGCTGGGCCAGTTCCACCTGGATCTTTCCCTCCCGGCTGTGGGCCCGCCGGGCGAAGATGTCGAGGATCACCTGGGTGCGGTCGATGACCTTGATCTCCGTGAAGTCGGTTAGGGACCGCATCTGGGCGGCGGTCAACTCGTGGTCGAAGATGAGGAGGTTTGCGTCCATCTGGAGCGCCCGGATCACGAGATCCGAAAGTTTTCCACGGCCGATCAGGAAGCGCGGGTCCACCTCCGGGCGGCGCTGGAGGACCGAATCGAAGACCTCGACACCGCAGGTCCGGCAGAGCTCCCGGAGCTCCTCGAGGGAGGCTTCTCCGTCGAAGGACGGGTCGGTGTCCACGCGGACGAGGATGGCGCGGTCGACGGCCTCCACCTTGCGGGTCTTCGGGTTCCTGGCGAACTCGGCCTCAAGGGCGGTGATGAAATCCAGGAAGTGAAGGTCCATCTCGGCGGGCCGCCCGGGCGGCAGGGCCCGCCAGTAGCGTCCTTCGGGATTCTCGGGGACGAGGTGGGCGCCGTGGGCGAGGCCCGGCAGGCCGTCCTCGCCGGTCTCCAGAGCCAGGACCAGGTCGAGGCGCAGGAGGGCCAGGTCCGTGAGGTCATCGGTGGTGAGCGCCTCACCGGCCAGGTGGGTGTGGATCAGGCGGAGTCCCTTGAAACGGCGGGAGGAGGCGCGAAAGCCCTCCAGGGAGGGGATGAGGAGGCCCTGGTGGGTTCCCACGATGACATAGGCCACCTCCCCCCGGCGGGTGACGAGGAGGCCTATCTGGCGGTTGATGGCCCGGGAAAGTTCGGTGAGGCCGCGGGCCAGCTCGTGGGTGACGATCCTCTCGGGGGGGAGGCGCCTCCGGTATAGCTGCCCGATCTGCCTGATTTGGGCCGGGCCGAGACCCGCCAGGTTGCCGTGGATCTTCTCGATGACCAATGCTCCTTTGGGAAGATGGGACTTCAGGGATTCATTACCATGCAGGGCCGGGGCGGTCAAGAGGGGGGAAGGGCCCCGGGCCTGCCGGGGCGGAGACGAGCCTGGTGAAAAAAGCCCCGGGGGGAAGCCCCCCGGGGCCAGGTTGGAAGGTGAACCCTCCCGAACGAACCGATCCTTAGAAGTTCAGGGTCAGCTTGTTCAGCAGGAAGTAGTCGTTGTCAACCTTTGCCGACGCATCGGTGCCCTTCCAGGCATCGCCGGCCCAAATGTACCCGCCGCCCACCATGTAGGTCAGGTTGTCGAAGATCTTGTAGGTCGCGGTCAGGTCGAGTTCGGTCCCGATCGTGGCGGACACGATCTCGCTCTGGGCGGTCCTAGACGAGTTCCAGTACTTCTTCGTGTCGTACTGCAGGAAGCTCAGGGCGCCGTTGAAGTTCAGTTTCGGGGTCACATTGTAGCCCGCGAACACGTTGTAGGCCAGAAGACCCTTCGCGTCGTCCTTATTGGCGTTGCTGCAGTTGGCGGTCGTGCCGCTGTACACGGGCTTCCAGGAAGCCCAGTCGACGTTGAGCAGGACCAGGGTCGGCTTCCAGTCGTTACCGCCTGCCGCACCGGAGGTGCTCTTCGTGGCGTCGTCGCCGTCGCCCTGCACCCATCCGAACTGGGCGCCGAAATAGGCCGGGCCGACCGGCATCTTCGCCATGATGTAGGCGTTCCAACCGGACTTGTCGATGTCGGAGCCGCTATCCTTCTTGGCTAACTTTCCGAAGGCATAGGAAGCTTCCGCCTCGACGTAGACCGGGCCGATCGTCGCCTTCACGTAAGGAACCAGAGCGTGGAGGTCCGTCTTGTAACCGGAAACCGTATACTCGTGCCAAGCCATGTACTTGTAGAGCAGACCGGCGTTCCCGCCCTTGAAGTTGTAGATCCCGGCCAGGAAGTAGTTGTCGCCGTCGGCGTCGGTCTTGCCCACATAGGAGGTGGACTCGTTGGAGGTGTCAGACTCGAAGTACTTCTCGAAGACTGCCAGGACCGTGAAGGGACCGAAAGCCTTGGTGTACTTGATCCTCGGACGGGTATTCTCGTAGTCGCCGAACACGGTACCCCACTGATCAGCGGCCTGATAGCCGACGTCGAAGGTACCCAGCTTCGTGGCGAAGGTCACGAAGGCGCGCTCGAACTCGATGTTCTCCTGAGCCTTGGGGGACCCGTACTTGGCAGAAGCAAGACGGGAGTTGGTCCTATCCTGGCTGCCGAACCAGTCGGACTGGCCCCACTGTTTCTCCAGAGCGTCAAACCGGGTCGTGAAGGTCAGGCCCTCGGCGATCAGGAATTGGGTCTGGATCCTCGCCCTCTGGAACATCGAGGCGCGGGAGTATTTCCCTTCATCAACGAGCCTATCATTGTTGTCATAGGTGCCGACCACGTAGTACTGGCCGCTGAACTTTACGTCCAGAGCCGATGCGGTCGCGCAGAAGGCTGCGATCAGCCCCAGCGACAGCAAAACGACCAAAAACTTCTTCATTGTGAATCCTCCTGTTTTAGGGGTTCGATCCCCACGGGCATGGGGACCATCCTGAAACGGCGACGCCTCTGCGCCACCGCCTTCGGTCCCGCTGACGGCCGGTCAGCAACCGGCTGGAGGGCTTTTTCCTGCGCCCCCTGGAACCGCATCAACATCTGCTCGGGACATCACCTCCTTTTACAGATATCGCTGGAAAGCTAGCACTGCCCGCAGGCCTTTGTCAAGACCCAATATGCCTCCCCCGGCTGGAAGAGGCCTCAAGCCGGGCGATGCAAGCGCGAGAGGTACTGCAATAGACGTACCAGCCAGGAGATTCCCCCGGACGATCCGGATATCCCTGGGGGACATCCGGGAATGCACATATAAAAATGAATGTAAATACGAATAGGTAATAGACGGGGTCCCATCATGTCCAGACAATCGGGCCGCCCCCGGACGGCGACGGCTCTTTGGCCGCGATGGTGGCGGGGCGGGTTAATAAAGACCTGATAAAAGGGATCGGTGTGGCAAAAAAACCACAGCCGTGCGTCCATTTAGCTACGCCGGATCGGGGAAGCGGAGCAGCCGTCCGTGAGGAGGGCCCCCGTCCAAGGGGGACAGCCCGGCGATTTGGGCGGTCGGTCCGGGTCTTCCCGGGTCCGAAAATATTTCTTGACATCGTGAAAATATTCATATAGAGCATGAGCACAACAACATGACCTTTGGTCATATAGTGACCGTCGTTCACTTACGGCCACGTCTCTTCGGCGGCCCGAATCTGAGCCGTATTTTCAGATGGGTTCCATTGGTTCCGAAGCGGCAGTTTCGCTCGTCACGATATGAAACCGGTTGACCTGGGCGGGAGCGTCCCGGGCCTTTCCCCGTGGGTGAGGCCTTTCCCCAAGGCGATCGGGATGGTTGTCTTTCCCTGAATTCATAAAAAACAAAAATCATACTATGGCAGGCCGAACCACGCCGGGCCTGTCTTCTGTTGTTGCGGCAGATCTTGCCGCTGCCGACAAGGGGTTCATTCCGGATGGACGTCGGGTTGCTCCGGAGCGATCCGAGAAAACAATTCAAAAAAAAGGGAGGTCATGATGGCAGAAGAGAAGGTACAGTTGAAAGAGGTGTATCCGGTACAGGAGCGGGTGCGCGAGCTCGCCTACATCAAAAGCCGGGAGGAGTACGAGAAGCTTTACAAGGAATTCCTGGCCGATCCGCCGGCTTGGTGGGCCAAGCAGGCCGATGAGTATCTGACCTTCTTCAAGAAGTGGGACAAGATCGAAGACTTCAACTTCGACATCCGCAAGGGACCGATCTTCGTGAAGTATTTCCAAGGGGCCAAGCTGAATGTCAGCTACAACTGCCTCGATCGACATCTGGAGAAGCGGGGCGACAAGGTGGCCATCCAGTGGGTCGGCAACGAGCCGACCGAGGAGAAAGGCATCACCTACCGGGAACTCCATCGCGAGGTCTGCAAGTTCGCCAATGTCCTGAAAGCCAACGGGATCAAGAAAGGCGACCGGGTCTGCATCTACATGCCGATGGTCCCGGAGGCGGGGGTCGCGATGCTGGCCTGCGCCAGAATCGGCGCCATCCATACCGTCGTCTTCGGCGGTTTCAGCTCCGACGCCCTGGCTGTCCGGATCCAGGATTCCCAGGCAAAAATCCTCGTGGTTTGCGACGGGACCTTCCGCGGCGCCAAGGCGGTGCCCCAGAAGAAGGACGCCGACGCGGCCCTGAAAGAGTGCCCCTCCATCGAGAAGGTGATCGTGGTCCAGAGGGTCGGCGACAAGATCGGCAAGCTGGACTGGACGGCGGGTCGGGACCTCTGGTGGCACGAAGAGATGGCCAAGGCCAGTGACAAGTGCGAACCGGAATGGATGGATGCAGAAGATACGCTCTTCATCCTCTATACCTCCGGTTCCACCGGCAAGCCCAAGGGGGCCCTCCACACGACGGCGGGCTACCTCCTCTATGCCGCTTACACCCACAAGCTCGCCTTCGACGTGCACGAAAACGACATCTGGTGGTGCACCGCCGACATCGGCTGGGTGACCGGCCACAGCTATGTCCTCTACGCCCCGCTGTGCAACGGCTCCACCTCGGTGATGTTCGAGGGCGTCCCCAACTATCCCAACTACAGCCGCTTCTGGCAGATCGTCGAAAAGTACAAGGTGACCCAGTTCTACACCGCTCCGACGGCCATCCGCGCCATTGCCAAGGAGGGCAACCAGTGGGTGGAGGGGGTCGACCTCTCGTCGTTGCGCATCCTCGGCTCCGTCGGCGAGCCGCTGAACCCCGAGGCGTGGCACTGGTACTACAGCGTCATCGGCCGCAACCAGTGCCCCATCGTCGACACCTGGTGGCAGACCGAGACGGGCGGCTTCATGATCCTGCCGCTTCCCGGCGCGATCCCCATCAAGCCGGCCATGGCGACCCTGCCCATCATGGGCGTTGTACCGGTCCTTGTGGACGACTCGAGCGGCGCGGAGGTCAAGGAAATGGTCGGGCGCGGCGCCCTCTGCATCAATCGGGCGTGGCCCGGCTTCACCCGCACGATCTACGGTGACCACAAGAAGTACGAAGAAACCTATTTCGAGCCTTACCCGGGCTTCTACTTCACCGGCGACGGGGCCCTGCGCGATGCCGACGGCTACTTCCGGATCACCGGCCGCATCGACGATGTCATCAACGTCTCCGGCCACCGGATGGGGACCGCCGAGGTCGAAGCGGCCCTCAACTCACACGAGAAGGTGGCTGAATCGGCGGTCGTCGGCTATCCTCACGAGATCAAGGGGCAGTCAATCTACGCCTACGTTACGCTCAACACGGGGGTGGAGAAGAGCGAGTCCCTCAAGAAGGAACTCGTGGCCCACGTGCGCAACATCATTGGCCCCATTGCCACCCCGGAGAAAATCCAGTGGGCGGACGGCCTTCCCAAGACGCGCAGCGGCAAGATCATGCGGCGCATCCTCAAAAAAGTCGCGGCCAACGATGTGAGCGATCTTGGGGACACCAGCACGCTGGCCGATCCGGCGGTCGTGGCCGATCTTGTCAAAAACAGGCTCTAGAGGCCCCTCTCCCCTTTATCTCTTGACGGGGGATGGAGAAAAAGATATGGGAAGGCGATTTCCGGTCCTCCGTTCGGAGGGCCGGAAATCGGCAGGACGGTTCTTTACAATCCCAGCCTAGCGATCGGGGACATTCTTATGGCGGATGCACAGGTGATGGCGGCGGTTGTGGCTCCTGGCCCGATGTGCGTCCGGGAAGGAGGAAAAGGTGAATATCGTAGCGTGCGTGAAGCAGGTTCCGGACACGGAAGCCCAGATCAAGGTCAAGCCGGACGGTTCCGGGATCGACGAGGGCGGCATCAAATGGGTGATGAACCCCTACGATGAGTTCGGCGTGGAAGAGGCCCTGAGGCTGAAGGAGAAGAACGGTGGCGAGGTGACCATCGTTTCCGTCGGTCCTGCCCGGGCCATGGAGACGATCCGGACCGCCCTGGCGATGGGAGCCGACAAGGGGATCCACATCTGCGATCCGGGCTTCGACGGCGCCGACGCCTACACCACAGCCACGGCGCTGGCGGCGGCGATCAAGGGGATTTCCTTCGACATCATCTTCTGCGGCCAGCGTGCCATCGATGACGACTCGGGGCAGGTCGGCGCCGTTCTGGCCGAGCTGCTGGGAATCCCCCAGATCACTCTGGTGACCAAGCTGGAGAAGAACGGAGAAACGGTCAAGGGCCTGAAACCCATCGAAGGGGCGCAGCTCCTGATCGAGAGCCCGCTTCCCTGCATGATCACCGCCCAGAAGGGGCTCAACGAACCGCGGTTCGCCAACTTGCCCGGGATCATGAAGGCGAAGAAGAAGCCGGTGGATGTGAAGGACGCGGCGGCGCTGGGCGTGACGCCGGCGGTCAAGGCCAAGGTTGTCCGGTTCACGGCGCCTCCGGCCAGGGCTGCGGGGAAGATCCTCTGCGCCGACGGCACCCCGGAGGGAAAGGCAGCGGAACTGGCGAAGCTTCTCAGGGAAGAGGCGAAGGTCATCTAAAAGCGAACGCTCGTTGAATGACGGAGGATATAGACATGGCAAAGGGAGTATGGATCGTTGCAGAACAGCGTGACGGCGCCTTCCGCAAGATCAGCTTCGAGCTGGCCAGCACGGCCCGCAGGCTCGCGGATCAGCTTGGGGAAGAGGTCTGCGCCGTTCTTTGCGGGGCCGGGGTCGAGGGGATCGCCGCGGAGCTCGGGAAATACGGGGTGGAGAAGGTCTTTGTGGCGGACAACCCCGCCCTGGAGCCCTATACGACGGATGCCCATGCGGCGGCTGTGGCGAAGGTGGTCAAGGAAAACGATCCGTCGATTCTGCTGATCGGGGCGTCCACCCAGGGGAAGGACCTTTCGGCGCGCCTGGTGGGGAAGCTTGCGACGGGGCTGGCGACGGACTGCACGGATGTGAAGATCGCCGACGGCCGGCTCCTGGCGGTCCGGCCGATGTATGCGGGCAAATGCTTCGGGGAGGTGACGATCGCTTCCTTCCCGCAGATGGCGACGCTCAGGCCGAACGTATTTCCGGCGGTGGAGTCGCCGAAGGCGGGAACGGTCGTGAAGTTCGATGCGGGCCTAGATCCCGGTCAGCTCAAGACGAAGATCGTCGAGGTGCAGAAGGATACAAGCGGCAAGGTGGACCTGACGGAGGCCAATATCATCGTTTCCGGCGGCCGTGGCATGAAGGGGCCGGAAGGATACGCCATTCTCGAGGAACTGGCGGCGGTCCTGGGTGCCACGGTGGGGGCCTCCCGTGCAGCGGTGGATGCGGGCTGGAGACCCCAGAGCGACCAGGTGGGACAGACGGGCAAGGTCGTTTCGCCCAACCTTTACATTGCCTGCGGGATCTCCGGGGCCATCCAGCATCTGGCGGGGATGAGCTCGTCGAAGTTCATCGTGGCCATCAACAAGGACCCGGAAGCGCCCATCTTCGCGAAGGCGGACTACGGCATCGTGGACGACCTGTTCAAGGTCGTTCCGGAATTCACCAAAGAGTGCAAGAAGCTGCTCGCCTAGCCTTCAGAGGAGGATCTGCGGGGATGCCCTCCCCGCAGATCCCCTGGCGATCAAGCCGGGTTCCCCCAAAGGGCCGGTCCCGTACGGCTGCCTGTGGGGCGTCCACCCGTCATCCTGAAGAGGACCGTTCTGTATCAGCTCGACCCTGCTTCTAATCCGCGTATTCTCATCAGGAGGGTTTATGGAACATGTCGTTGCATTTTCGGTTGGAAACGAAGGGCGGCAGGTTTTCTGGAATGCCGAGTACTTTGAGCCGTTTCTTTTTCTCTTCACGGCGGTGGCGCTGGCCATCTTCGCCTACGGCATCTACCGGAGATGGCGGATCTGGAAGGCCCTCGGCAAGCCGGAATGCCGGCTGGACCACATGGGCGAGCGGATCAAACTGCTGCTGATCAACGGACTGCTCCAGGTCAAGACCTTCCGGGCACCCTATGCCGGGATCATGCACGGCCTGATCTTTTTCGGTTTTCTGGTCCTCCTGTTCGGAGCGGCCTTCGACGCCTCGGAGTTCCACATCGCCGAACCTCTGGGATGGGCCTTCCTGCGGGGGACCTTCTATCTGGTCTTCTCCTTCCTGATGGACCTCTTCGGCCTGGCGGTCCTGATCGGCGTGCTTCTGGCCATTGAGAGGCGCTACATCCGGCGTCCCGAGGGCCTGGGTTATCAGGGGAAGCCTGACAACACCCCGGACGATGCCATCGCGCTCCTGCTGATCCTGGGGATCATCGCGACCGGCTTTGTCATCGAGGCCCTGCGGATCCACGTGACGAATCCCCCCTGGGAGAAATGGTCCTTCGTGGGCTGGACCCTGGCCCAGGCCTTTTCCGGCGTCGATGCGGGTACGTCAAAGGTCCTCCACAAGGTCGCCTGGTGGGTGCACACCTTCATCGCCCTGGGGTTCATCGCCTATATTCCCTATTCGAGGCTCCTGCACATGCTCACCACCTCTGCCAACCACTTCATGGCCTCCCTGCAGCCGGTGGGGGCGATCGAGCCGATCCGGGACTTTGAGACGGCCGAATCCTTCGGCGTGGGCAAGATCGAGGAGTTCACCCGGAAGCAGCTCTTCGATTCGGACGCCTGCACGCGCTGCGGGCGCTGTCAGGACGGCTGTCCGGCCTATCTGTCCGGGAAGCCCCTCTCGCCGAAGAAGCTGATCCAGGACCTGAAGACCTACTGGCTGGAGCGGGCGCCCCTGGCCGCGGCGCCTGCGGCAGAGGGCGTTATGTCCAGGACCCTCGAGCGGGTGGACGGCCTGGTCGACGCGGCCCTGAAGGGGGCGACGCCGGGCCAGGAACCGGCGGAGAAGACCCTGGCCGGGGAGGTGATCGATCTGCACGAGCTGTGGGCCTGTACGAACTGCCTTTACTGCCAGGAGAACTGTTCGGCCTCGATCGAGCACGTCCCCAAGGTCATCGGGATGAGGCAGTACAAGGTCCTCACTGAAGCGGACTTTGCGCCGGAACTCCAGCTCACCTACCGGAACATGGAGAACAACTCCAACCCCTGGGGGATCGGGGCGCATCTCCGTGCGGACTGGGCCAAGGATCTGGGCATCAAGACCCTGGCTGAGGATTCCGGTGCGGAATACCTGTTCTACGTGGGCTGCGCCGGGTCCTTCGACGACCGAGGCAAAAAGGTCTCCGTGGCCTTCGCCAAGATCCTCAAGGCCGCTGGGGTGAGCTTCGGGATCCTGGGGACCGAGGAGGGATGTTGCGGCGATTCGGCCATGCGTGGCGGAAACGAGTACCTCTACCAGAGCCTGGCCCAGGCCAACATCGAGGTGATGAAGACCTACAATGTCAGGAAGATCATCACCACCTGCCCCCACGGCTACAATGCCCTGAAGAAGGACTACCCCCACTTCGGAGGCCAGTTCGAGGTCTACCACCACACGGAGATCATCGCCGATCTGATTGCCCAGGGGAAGATCACCCTCAGGAAGCCCCTCGAAGGCCTGGCCGCCTATCATGACTCCTGCTTCCTGGGACGTTACAATGGGATCTACGATCAGCCCCGGCGTATCCTCAATGCCATTCCGGGGCTCGAGCTCACGGAGATGGATCGGAACCGGGCCAAGAGCTTCTGCTGCGGTGCGGGCGGGGCGAGGATGTGGATGGAGGAGGACATCGGCGAGCGGATCAACAACATAAGGACCGACCAGGCGATCGCCACGGGGGCCTCCACGGTGGCCGTGGGTTGCCCCTTCTGCCTTACCATGATTTCCGACGGCCTCAAGGACCGCAAGAAGGAAGAGGCCGTGGCCGCCCTGGATATTGCCGAACTCGTCTGGAAGGCCATGGGCCTGGAGGAAGCGAAGCCACCCGTGGATGTCTGCGCGGTGCCGCCTGCCTCGTAAACAGAACGGTTTGCCTCCGGGGAAAAAGCCCCTTCTGTGGTGGGAGGGGCTTTTTTCTTGTGGCAAATCGGGACGCTTTATTTTAAAATACGTTCTTCAATCGGCCGGCTTCCAGAGAGCCTGGAACCATCATGGAAAACCGGTTTCGTTGGAGCTCATAAATATCTTTTTCGACCCTGCACGCTTCGCTGTCAAGACCTCGGTCCGCTCTGAACGGTCCGAGCCCGTTGTCTTGCATGAAGGCGACGGTAGGTGCCCCGTAACGTCGCTCGTTTGCCGTGCCGATCCTGCGAATGCATGCCCCGCAAGACCCTGTTCGGGATGGGGCGGCGGGATGGGGCGGAAGGATGGGCGGATGGATCATACCGTGAAAGTGGGTTCCTTGCTTCGAAAACAGACCAAATAAAAAAAGAAGGGAGAGTGGACGCATGGCTGAATCAAGGTATCTGGAAAAACCGTGGTTGAAGTCCTACGAAAAGGGCGTGCCGGCATCGATCCAGTACGAAGAGATCTGTCTGCCCGATATTCTGGACCGGATGGCCAAGAATTTTCCCGATAAGCCGGCCCTCCTGTTTCAGGGTACGACAGTCGACTATCGACGGTTCAAGGAGATGGTGGACCGTTTTGCCGCCTGTCTGGCCGATTTCGGCGTCGGCAAAGGGGATGCCGCGGCGATCCTCCTGCCGAATACGATCCCCTGCGTCGTGGCCTACTATGCGATCCTGAAGGTCGGGGGGATCACGGTAATGAACAACCCCCTTTACTCCGATCCGGAGCTGGAACACCAGTTCAACGACTCCGGGGCCAAGGTCCTGATCACACTGGATGTCCTGGCCAACCGGATGATCGATCTGAGGACAAAGACGAAGATCAAGCAGATCGTCCATACCTGCATAGGGGACTATCTGCCCGCCGTCAAGCGCGTTCTGGGAAGATGGCTCAAGAAGTACCCCTTCGGCGATGTCAAGGCGGCCCCCGATGTCTACGCCTGGAAGGATTGCCTTGCGAAATACCCCCCCAATGCGCCGGACGTGAAAATCAGCTTCGAGGACGTCGCCATGTATCAGTACACTGGCGGGACCACCGGGGTTTCCAAGGGGGTCATGCTGACCCACGCGAACCTGAGCAAACAGGTCCAGCAGATCGAAGCATGGTTCCCCACTTTCGAAAAGGGAGAGGAGATCATGCTTGGGGCGCTTCCCTATTTCCACGTCTTCGGGCTGTCCACCTCCATGAACTATTCCGTTCACAAGGGATGGGCGCAGGTCCTGATCCCAAGGCCTCAGCCGGCTCCGCTTCTTGAGGCAATTCGCGAATATTCACCGACCTTTGCACCTCTGGTGCCTACGATGTACATCGGGATGCTCAACCACCCGGACCTGAAAAAGACCAAGATGAGCTGCATCAAGGGGGCCTTCTCCGGCAGCGCGCCGCTTCCCGTCGAGGTGATCCATGACTTCGAGAAGGCCACCGGGGCGGTGATCGTCGAGGGATTCGGGATGACCGAGACGACGCCCGTGACCCATGTCAATCCTTTCGCCGGAGGCGCCAGGAAGGTGGGGAGCATCGGCGTCCCGATCCCCGACACGGAGTGTCGGATCGTGGATCTGGAGGACGAGGTGACCGATGTTCCCGTGGGCGAGCGGGGCGAACTGATCGTCAAGGGCCCGCAGGTGATGCTCGGCTACAAGGGGAAGCCTGACGAGACGGCCAAGACCCTCCGGAACGGCTGGTGCTATACCGGCGACATCGCCACGATGGACGAGGACGGCTACTTCTACATCGTGGACCGAAAGAAGGACATGATCATCTCCGGCGGCTTCAACGTCTATCCGCGCGACATCGACGAGGTCTTCTACCTCCATCCCAAGGTCCTGGAAGCCTGTTCCATCGGGATCCCCCATCCGACCCGGGGCGAGAGCGTGAAAGTCTTCGTCGTCCTCAAGGAGGGCGAGACGGCCACGCAGGAGGAACTGATCGAGTACTGCAAGACGAGGCTGGCCACCTACAAGCTGCCGACAGAGATCGAATTCCGCAAGGAACTGCCCAAGACGAACGTGGGCAAGATCCTCCGCAAGCAGCTTCGTGCCGAGGAACTAGAGAAACGCAAAAAGAAATAGCAGAGGGATCGGGAAAAGGGCGGAAAGGCCTCTATCCTCCCAGGTTCCAGAATCCCATCCTCATTCGGGAAGAGGCCCCCGGTCACCGGGGGCTTCTTTTTCAGCATAAGCCACGAAAGAGGAAAACGAAAAAAGGGAATCAACATTCCCTCGGGAATTCATCTACCCTGCTGAGTCTGTTTGCGGACAGCATCCAACGTGTGGATGTGATTGGCAATGGCCTGCCTGGCCTTGGAGACGCTGCGCTCGCACAGCGCCTCGAGGATCATCCGATGCTCTTCGTCGGTGGTCGGCAGCCTTCCCAGGGCGCGGTTCATCAGCCGGAAACGGACCATCTGCATATGGGCATTGAGGTTCCGGTATATGTCGAGCAGCCGCCGGTTCCCCATGACATTGAAGAAGAAGAGGTGGAAATTGCTGTCATACTCCATGAAGGCCCTGTAACTCTCGCTGTCGTTCGGATTCACGACAAGGGAGATGCCCTGCTGGTATAGGTCCTTCAGGAACTGCAACTGTTCATCGGTGATTTTTGCAGTAATCTCCTCGATGACCGCTGTTTCGAGGATCAGGCGCGTCTGCAGGATTTCATGGATATCTGCTTCTGTGATGCTCTTGACATAGGTCCCGGTTCGGGAGGTGATGTCGATCAATCCCTCTCCAGCGAGCCGGAAGAGGGCATCCTTGATCGGCGTCTGGCTGACCCCCAGAGTTTCGCTGAGTTGCTTGATGTTGAGCTTGTACCCGGACGGGAAGTTGAACGTGGTGATGTTCTTCTTGATGTAATCGTATACCTTTTCGTTGATGTTAGTCACATCAATAATCGAAGGCATTGCCGCATTCTCGCCCATCGGATCGCCTCGAAGATTTCTTCTGACGGGATGTGATATGTGAAATCTGAAACCGGTTTTCGAATTCCTGTCATAGATGCTTGGGAATGTCAAGAGCTTTTCTGATCGCCCATTCCTACCCCGGGATCATGAAATCCACGCGGATGATCCATCACTGATCCATAGCGCATGGCTCACAACCTCCGTTTCGATGCGATCGATCTCGTAATCGAGAAGCCCAACTAAACGGCTTGCATCATTATTTCTTGACAAACCAGCCATAGCTGTGAAATAAGATCCCATAAATGTGAAATTTCAGATTTTTAATATACCCTTGGCCAGTACAGGGGATTGTCAGAACAATCGGAGACAAAGGAGCTTTGTCGTGCGCGGTCCGTTCATGGGTCGGCTGCACAGAGCGAAGGTGCGCACATGTCTTTCAAGGTTCTGTTGACCGAGTCTATCGCTGTGCAAGGGATTGATCTTCTAAAGCGAGGGGCCGAAGTTTGCATTGCCTCAAGTCCGCTGCTCAAGGATCTGCTGCCCCTGATTTCGGACGCTGACGCGTTGCTGGTCCGCAGTTCACCGGCAGAAGAGGTGCTGATGAAGGCCGGCAGGAAACTTAAGGTCATCGCTCGGCACGGCATCGGCGTGGACAACATCGATCTGGAGGCAGCGACCCGTCTCGGCATTTGGGTGGTCAACACGCCGGATGCCAATACCAATGCCGTGGCGGAACATGCCCTCTGGGCAATCATGCACTGCGCCCGTCACTTCAACCGCGCCGAGAGGGCCTTCCGCCGCGGCGACTTTTGCGTACCCGGTTCGCTGCCCGGCTTGGTTCAGAAACTTGGATACAGCACATGGGAACTCAGAGGCAAGGTCCTGGGATTGGTGGGCTTGGGACGGATCGCCAGGCGTCTGGCCCATATGGCCGGCGTTGGCATGGGTATGCGCGTAAGGGCCTGTGATCCTCTGGTGGCCGACGACGTCTTCGCCGCGGCAGGTGTGGAAAGGGTTTGTGATCTGGACACGCTACTGCAGGATGCCGACTTCGTCTCCCTCCACATCCCTTACCTCAGAGAAACCCATCACCTCATCAGTACGCGGGAACTGGCCCTGATAAAGCCGGACGCCTTCCTGATCAATGCCGCCCGGGGCGGTGTGGTGGATGAAGCGGCCCTCTTCCGGGCCCTGAAAGAGGGAAAACTGGCCGGGGCGGCCCTGGATGTCTTCGAGAAGGAACCTCCGGATCGGGAACTGCCGTTTTTCGAACTGGAAAATGTGGTCCTGACCCCGCACATCGCTGCCATGACCGATGTGGCGCTTATCAATATGGCCGTAGACGCTGCAGAGGGGGTTCTCGATGTTCTGGAAGGACGGATGCCGAGGTATCTGGTGAATGCAGAGGCACTCAGGAATGCCCGGCATACGAAGTGAATAGGGAAAGGGTGATATTGTCGGAAAGGACAGGTGAGATCATTGGGACGTGAAGTCAGATTGATGCAGGGCAATCAGGCGATCGCGGAAGGGGCCTTCTATGCGGGCGCCAGATTCTACGCCGGATACCCAATCACCCCCTCCTCGGAAATTGCCGAGGAATGCTCGAGACGGATGCCGCAGCTGGGCGGCGTGTTCATGCAGATGGAGGATGAGATCGCCAGCATGGGCGCCGTCATCGGGGCATCTCTGGCCGGGGCAAAGGCCTTCACGGCGACAAGCGGACCCGGCTTCTCTCTGATGCAGGAGAACCTGGGCTTGGCCGTCATGGGCGAGGTGCCCTGCGTGGTGGTCAATGTGCAGCGGTCGGGACCCAGCACGGGGCTTGCGACGAAGCCGGGCCAGTCGGACGTCATGCAGATTCGATGGGGAAGACACGGGGATCAATCGGTGATCGCCCTCTGTCCCGCCACGGTTTCGGAGTGTTTCTCCCTGACGGTTCAGGCATTCAATTTTGCCGAGAGGTTCAGGGTCCCGGTCGTTCTGGCGCCCGACGAGGTCGTTGGTCACCTGCGGGAGAACGTGACCTTTCCGGAACCGGGCGATCTGGCGGTGATCGACCGGAAAAAGCCGGCGGGCGTACCGGAAGACTATAAGCCCTTTGCGGCGGATGCCGACGGGGTGGCTCCGCTGGCCGCCTTCGGCAGCCCGTATGTCTTCCATGTCTCGAGTTCCATGCACGGCCCGGAGGGATACAGCAACAACAATCCGGCCAATGCGACATGGCGCGTCACCCAGTTGCACCGCAAGATCGAGATGCACCGGGACGAGATCGTCCTTACCAGGACCTTCGATGTCCAGGATGCGGACATTCTCCTGATCGCTTTCGGGGCCACGACACGTGCCAGTCGTGCGGCGGCGCTGGAACTCCGGAAGAAGGGAATCAGGGCCGGCGTGCTGCAGTTGATCACACTCTGGCCCTTTGCCGACAAGGAGGTGGCACGGCTCGGCCAGAAGGCCGGAACAGTCGTGGTCACCGAGATGAACTACAGCGGTCAGATGGCCGGCGAGGTCCGCAAGGCCTTGGGTTCCGGGGCGGACCTGAGGCAGGTCAACAGCTTCAACGGCCAGATCATCACACCGCAGGATATCCTCAAGGTGATCGGATGAACAATGAAACGGTCGGAGAGTGAAGGGGGATAACGTGTCGCACGCAACAGGCATGAAATATCTGAAAGACGGGGTCCTGCCTCACATGTGGTGTCCGGGATGCGGCGTGGGTGTCATGCTGGGCGCATTGCTGAGGTCCTTCGAGGAATTGGGGTACAGGCGTGAGGATACGGTGGTCGTCACGGGAATCGGCTGCACGGGAAAGGCCGACGACTATCTGGTCACCAACGCCCTGCATACGACCCACGGCCGCGCCCTGACCTATGCCACGGGGATCAAGGCATTCAACCCCTCGCTGCACGTGGTGGCTCTGATGGGGGACGGGGACAGTGTCACGATCGGGGGGAACCATTTTCTGCACACCGCCCGGAGAAACATGGACATCACCGCGATCATCATCAACAACTTCAATTTCGGCATGACGGGCGGCCAGTTCTCCGGAACGACCCCGGGCGGTATGTTCACCCAGACCTGCGTTTACGGCAATCCGGAACGGGGGGTCAATATCTGCGCCCTGGCAGAGGTTGCCGGGGCGAATTACGTGGCCAGAACCACTCCCTACCACGTCTGGGAGATGAAGACCAACATCAAGGAGGCCCTGACCAAGAAAGGGTTCTCCGTGGTGGAGGTTTACAGCCCCTGCCCCACGAATTTCGGTCGGCACAATGACATGAAGACTGCGGCCGACATGCTCCATTGGCTCAGGGACAAGGCGCTCCCCGTTGACGAGTTTAACCGGCGGCCGCTGCAGGAACGGGAGGGTTTTTTCCCGATCGGAAAAATGGTGGACCGGAACGAACCGGATTTCAACGAGCGGTACGACCAAATCAGGACGATCGCCTGCAAGGGCTAGAGGAAGGGAACGGAAGGATATGAAAAAGGAGAGATACGAGGTGATCCTGGCCGGTTCCGGAGGGCAGGGCCTGGTGGTGTCGGGAATCATGCTGGCAGAGGCGGCCATTCTGGAGGGCAAAAATGTCGTTCAGACCGTCTCCTACGGCATTGCCTCCCGGGGTGGTTTTTCGATGGCCGGGGTGATCATTGACCGGGACGAGATCATCTTCCAGGAGGTTCAGAACGCGGATATTGTGCTGGCCCTGACGGAGGAGGCCATGGAAAGGTTCCAGTCGCTGACCGGACGGGGGACGGAGATCCTGTACGATACCACCCTGCTGAAAGCAAGACAGGGTGACCATCTCTCCGGGCACCCCTTCACGGAGATGGCCAGCCGGATCGGTCATGTGGGGATGGCGAACATCATCGCCCTGGGCTGCATGGCCAAGCAATACGGGATGGTGGAGACCCAGAGCCTGGCCACGGTGATCGAGAAGCGTTTTTCTGGGAAAACCCTGGCGTTGAACCTGGAAGCCCTGGAGGCTGGCATCGCGCTGGTCAACCCATAGTTCACTGACTTTTTTCCCGGGCGGCCGGTTCCGGTTAGGAGCCATCGGGCCTCCTGGAAGGGAAACGGATGATAGCGGTTAGAAAGGAGTTGTCATGGGAGCCGCATGCGACCTGAAGAAAACCATTGCCCCCTGTCGGGAGGCCTGTCCCGCCGGGATCGACGTTCCGCGATATATCCGACATATCCGGAACCGGGATTTCGACGGGGCGCTGGCCGTGATCCGCGAAAGGATCCCTTTCCCCGCCGTATGCGGCCACGCCTGTGTTCACCCCTGCGAATCGAAATGTGCACGCATCCAGTATGACGAGGCCATCGCCATCCGTCTGTTGAAGCGTGTGGCAGAAGAGCGGGGCCTCGTTGCGCCGTCATACGGGATAAAGGCGAAGCCAAGCGGCAAGAGAGTGGCTGTGATCGGGTCCGGCCCCTGTGGTTTGACGGCGGCCTATTACCTCGCCGGGAAGGGACATGCCGTGACCGTTTTTGAAGCCCTGCACGAGGCCGGAGGGATGCTCCGTT